>Ga0153958_1000098_pt1 | contig 17914 bp, 27 predicted proteins | sample TSFL042MetaG_FD_104719 | JGI IMG/M metagenome (GOLD analysis project Ga0153958, IMG submission 104719) | Attine ant fungus gardens microbial communities from Florida, USA - TSFL042 MetaG | ecosystem: Host-associated > Fungi > Mycelium > Unclassified | place: USA: Florida, Wekiwa Springs... | reverse complement strand
CAACTAGCGAGACAGCGAGACAGCTGGTGTGCCTGTAGCCGATTGCCATTGCTCTTTGGTAGGGTTTGGGTTTCTTCCTTGTCCTTCTACCACGTGGCCCCTGCGTGTGGTTCTCTCAAGAGTCACCTGACCATCCACGCTCGTCACGACCATTCATTCCTAGCCTCCATACCGTATGCCCTCAGGGCAACCGCTATTTGTCTTAGGTACGTCATGCGGCCGCGGTATACCAATGTATTAAAAAATCACTGGCACGCGCTCGGAGCACAGTAACTGGGCAGCCCGCCCTGGCATGTGCTACTCCGATTCAACTATTCATCATCATAACGACGACAAACTGCCAGCAAGTTTTCCCGGGTGTCCATGCCATCTTATGCCATCGATGACCTATGCATTGCTGGCATCAGGCTAATAGGCGAGTTTTCTCTTCTGGCAAATTTTAATTGTTTACTTCCTCTCTTCTCTGAAAGTCGTGGTGGTGAGCATGCTTCATAATGACATCTTCCCCATGAGGAATGCTTGAGCTAACAGGTATTTCAGGCCAACATACGTCCTGAAGCATTCAACCTGGAAGTATTTGTAATTTCTAAAGAATTTCTAAGCTCTCTTTCAACTTTCCACGGATCGGTCATCTACCGTCGCATCAATGCAACTTCCTCTTACTCATGTCGATGAAATACGGACTACTTTTCCCGCTATATTAGTTGCGATATGTCGGCCGAATTTTGAAAGTGATCCATGCAACGGTTCTGTGATCTGACACCCAGATGTGCAATGTGTTGGCACATATATAAGGCCACAAAATCAGATATTCTTTCGGTCAATCATGTTTCCTTTTACATCATTGTCTACGACTCTCCTCCTTGCATTGCTTGCTGCGGCATCGCCGGTGGAAGTTCGCGATTCCCCCGTCACACTTCCGATCGCGAGGAAGCTAAACCTTGAGGGTGGTATAACCAATGTCCTGCAACATGATCGAGCTCGTGCGGCCGCCTTCAAGGAGCGTCCCCAAGGCAGTATTGACCGCCGGTCTGGTAGCATTCCTGTCCTCAATTATCCTTTCGTCTACACCGCAAAAGTTGGCGTTGGCAGTCCTGCTACCACCTGTATGTTAGATCAAACACATCAAACACATTTTCCGATTGATTGTCTTTACAGATGACTTGGTTGTTGACACTGGTAGCTCAAATACTTGGGTGGGAGCCAACATATCGTATGTGAAAACGAAAACTGGTATTAGCACCGGCGAGCCTGTGTCGGTTGGCTATGGGTCTGGCTCCTTCTACGGTATGACGCACGACGAAGATATAAAGCCTTATATTAACGACATCTATAGGAACTGAGTACAATGATACTGTCACCCTTGGTAGTGGGCTCATCATAACCAATCAATCTATCGGTGTTGCCGATACGAGTACCGGTTTCGCAGGTTTTGACGGTATCCTTGGGCTTGGGCCGATCGACTTGACAGAGAACACGCTGACGAATGATCCAACGGCAACGATCCCGACCGTCACTCAGAATCTTTACTTCCAGAAAGTCATTTCCGAGATGATCGTCAGTATCTCTTTCGAACCGACCAACTCGGAGGAAGTCGCCAATGGGGAGCTCACCTTCGGAGGCACTGACTCCACCAAGTACACCAGCAACATAGCATATGTGTGAGTTGCGTTGCTTTCGCTCCAGGGTTTACTCGGTCTTACAGCGATTATTTCAGGCCAACCACTGCCACGTCCCCTGCATCTACTTACTGGGGTTTTAACCAGAGCATCACGTATGGCACCAAGACTATTCTGTCAAACACTGCTGGAATCGTTGACACTGGCACCACCTTCATCCTTCTTGCCACCGGTGCGTATCTCGGGTGGAACCAGTTACAGTAGTCTAAATATCCGATAGATGCATTTAGTGCATACCAGTCTGCCACTGGCGCCGTTGTGGATGTCACAACTGGTCTGCTCCGTATCACACTTACTCAGTATGATGCCCTCAAGAATCTGGATTTCAAAATTGGCAGTGTAGGTTCTTCGCGTTTCAAACGCTTATGCCGTTATTGACCATGTCGTTAACGCAGAACACTTATACTCTCACGCCTAACGGTCAAATATGGCCTCGTTCCCTCAATACATATATTGGTGGTAGCAGCAACTCCATATACCTGGTTGTCGCCGACATCGGTGCGCCCAGTGGCCAAGGTTTCGACTTCATCAATGGTTACACATTCCTTGAGCGCTTCTACACTGTATACAATACTCCCAGCTCCCTTATTGGTTTTGCCACGACTCCGTATACGGATGCCACCACCAACTAGTGCAAGATGTTTTCACTGTTATCCAATCATTTAATTCGATCATTCGTTTTGTTACGTTCGCTACCTGTTACTTCGAGTCTGTCTCTACTGCTACCTTGTCTTGGGTTATTAAGATACCGCTATACCCAGAATATCATATAATATTTGAATGATTATCTCTTTGCGCCTTTTGTAGTGAATTCTGTTCATTACCTGACGAACTGCCAGTGCCAGCAAGTCTTGCCACTCGCTGGCATGTCACGGTGGGGGGTTCTGGCAGCCCTGCTACCACCTGTAAGTGAACTCTAAAGTAACAAATACATCCGCCAATCTATTCTCTCACTGGCAGACTGTTAGTAATATCACAGACGACGGCGTCTCGTATGTGAAAACCAAAGCTAGCGTTAACGCTGGTGAGCCTGCGACAGCTACCTATGAGTTTTCCTCCTTCGGCGGTGTCACGCACTGCAACGAAGGTATCATAAATATATCATCATTTACGCCATCTATCATTGTCATTGTCACCCTCGGTACAATAACCAACCAATCGATTGGTGTTGCCCATAGAGTACCTACCAATTTCACTGGTTCTGACGGTATTCTTTGTCTTGGGCCTGTCTAGTTGACAAAGGGAACACTGACGAAAGAACCAACGACTTCATTCAGAATCGTCACTTCCAGAAAGTCAGATCGGTCGATGTCTCTTTCGAACCCAGATATCACCAATGGAGAGCTTACTTTCTGTGGCGCTGACTCTCTCTTCCAAGTACATAAACGCGTGGCTCAGCACAAAGCCCTCAAGAATTTGGATTTGAAAATCGGCCGTGTAGGTGTTCATGTTTCAAACGTCAGTGATCGCAGGATACCCATGCTCTCACGCCTAACGGTCAGATCTGGTCTCGTTCCCTCGGCATCTTTATTGGTAGTACCAGAAGACTTTACATACCTGGTTGTCACCAACCTCGGTACGCCCAGTGGCCAAGGTTTCGACTTCGGCAATAGCTACACATTCCTGGAACGCTTCCACTCTGTATACGATTCCGTCCACTCTCGTATCGGTTTTCCAAGACTGCGCAACCGATGCTACCACCAACTAGTGCAATGGACTCCCGCTCAGTAGTATACTCGCTAGGGTCCATTCATTCTTTTCACGTTCTCTACCTGTTCCTTAGTCTGTCCTTACTGTCACATATTCTTACCTTAAGAGTGGCTAGAGTTATAGACACAAGATACTGTCGTGAAGTCTTACTTCTATATCGTGATTTCATCGCTGAGCGCTGAGCACTGTACGACGTAAGAGGGAATTACCCCTTACGAACATACACAAGAACGAATTGAATACAAGTACTTAAAACTTTTGAACAGGGATTAAAGCGAAACGCATCAGAAAATCGAACATGCATATCTATACCATATAACCTCAGGCTGATGGTTTGCAACTAATCTCCAATCCACCGTCCAGGGGGTTCATTCGATGTTCCCGTGCGACGTGCTTCTCTCGAACTCGAATTCCTACCCTGGGATGAAGAACCACCACCCGTTCTTGACCCACTCGAACCCCCACCAAATAGTGAATGGAATAATCTTCCACCGGTACTATAACGTCCTGAGTTCCCAGGCGATCGTGGACGTTGCGGAGCTGATGATGGGCTGGTTTGGTGATTTCCGGGACCATTACCGGACCCACCACCACTTGGTCCAGGAGAGTTGCCCGGTGGGCGTGGCTGCTGTGCTTGCTCTACAAGTGCATATCTATTGTTTGATGTGAGATGATGAAGGTGACAGGATTGATGCGACCCACCGGCACACAGGACACGTCCCGCTGGATTTCAGCCATGGCAATATACAAGGTTCGTGGAATGGGTGCATGCATGGAAGAGTCACCACGATCTGCTCTTCCGGATCTTCCGTATGCAGCTGGAACTGCTCCTTACACACGGCACAATCTTTATCTAATAGTGGAGCTAGAAAGGAACGAATGTCAGTAGCTAAAGCGATATATGCAACAGACAATAACAAACATCGCTCCTGCAGCACTTCCCGTGGTAGATTATCAACGATTTCTTCTGTTGCTGGAACAGGTCGACCAGCGGAATTTTCCATCAACTGTGTTATTACTTGGTCCAATGCTAGCGAACTTGTCAGCCTTTGGAAAGCAGTTCAGGGAGGTACACACACCCTCCTGATTAAAGACATAATCACCCCACCGTCCACTCGATGCCCCTCCATCAGGACCAGCAAATAATTCGGCAAAAGGGTCCATCCCTCTGCCGGTGGGACCCTGTCCCAGCAAGGCTAGCAAATATTGGGCCATCATGGCGCCATTAATATCACCAGGCTGTCGTGGGCCGCCTAGATTGTCACGGCGCAAGAATCTACACCAAAACATATGCATAAGATTCCGAGACGACTATTATTAGCTTACTCAGACATGGTTGGTGGGTCACGCTGCTCTGGAGAACGAGGGGTAGTGAGGGTGTTGGGACCTCCGAGAATAATGGTCCTTGTGCCACCATTGGGTGCACCGTGAAATTCAAGACGGATGGCTCCCTGGTAGCATTATGAGCAAGACGGCATGAAGTAGATATAGAAGATTGGCCAACCGGTCCACTCTCGGGGCCACGAGGGGGAAGAGGTGAATGTGGCCGGGGACCTCCTGTCAATGAAGCTGGGATTGCCACCAAATAAGACAGTATGCAAAGCTGCGAGGGTGGGGACGAGCGTACCTAGGAAGTTACCTAAACTCGGTGGTATCCCGTCATCTGCAAAGTCTCCTCCCGGGACGTGTTGCTGGAATTCACGAGGATCATTGGTCGGATCCTCTATCTGGAGAAGACGATAACATCAGTCATCAGAGTCACTCGAAGATCAAGGTACCACACCTTCTCGACGAATGAACTATGACATGAAGCACAGATTGGATCCGGTTGCTAGTAGCAGATTAGATTATCGTGGAAAGCAGTCAAGCTGAGGGACCTGCTAACCATGAGTGGTCTCATCTCGCTATGACACTATTGAAGACTGAAGGTTAGATAGCAGAAGACATGGACGTTGTCCAAGAGTCACGAACTTCATGACAATACCACATTGGCTCTCTGGAAGACATTGTAAGAGAAGTCAGAGGATGGTGGCGAGATGCAGGGTGGTTTCCACACAGCGTTTCCGACCCAGTAATGACGCCACAGCATTGTACCGCTGCCGTGACGTCCCACACATTGAATTTGGCAAGTACTGGTATGGAACTTCTAGGTCTGCGGTTATTTCGCCACATCACGATGGACACGACCTCCTCAGGTTCAAGCTCTATCCTAGTCATAGGGTATCACGTTATAACGTTTACTCTCTTCCCCTATCAATTGGGGCCAGTCCGCACTCTTTCTACACATCTCCTGGAAAACACCACCATCTTTCGCCAAAAGCGCTTTTGGCTCGCCAAATTCCACAATCTCCCCGGCATCAAGCACCAGGATGCGATCGTAATCAATGATCGTCTTGAGACGATGCGCGATGGTAATAACAAGTGCACTCGACAGTTCTTCTCGAATTGTCGTTTGAATCTATAGTTGCGTGCCGGTAAGACCCTGAGACCGAAATAAAATGCTAACTAACCTGGTCGTCCAAACGCGAGTCTATCTGAGATGTTGCCTCATCCATAATGATAATGTTAGTTTTCCGTAGGATCGCCCGAGCGAGCGCAACCAACTGCTTTTCCCCTGCGCTGAGAGAACCGCCCTGGCTGATTGGCATTTCAAGGGTAAAACCGCCTTTTTCGATCGCTCGGCTCAGCAGCTTCGTTAGGTGACACCGTTCGAGCACATCCCAGCATTCCTGGTCAGTATGCTCTCCAAATGGGTCTAGGTTACTTCTGAGTGTGCCAGAAAACAACGAAACATCTTGGCTAACAATAGTCTGCGTACAAATCAGTTATTTTCCCAGGTGATGGACAATCGACCCACTATTCGTGACCGAAGATCTTCGAGGCCAATCGTTGATATATCTATTCCGTCGATACTGCAAAAATATTAGACATAGGAACCAGGAGCAAGCCACAGCCAATGAATACATTATTTTTCCACTGCTGGGCTCTATCATACGCAGTAAGGATAAAGCTAGGGTTGATTTTCCAGAGCCGGTCCTTCCGACCTGTCGAGAACGCCGATCAACCACGATGAGACTGCCAATGGTTTGTGACCTACCACGCCAATCTTTTCAGATGGTTGGATAACAAAGGAAAGGTTTTTGAGGACGTCCGGCAGGTCAGGGCCGTACCTGACAACAAGGTTCTCAGCAACCAGCTGTCCACTATTTGATGGCCAATATGCTGGTGGTCTGCTCCCTTCAATAACGGCAGGTGCCTCTTGTGGTACGCCAAGGTACTCAACCACACGCTCGACTGAATTGAAGTCAAGCTCAAGCTGTGCAAGTACCCGCACAAGTTGACGGGAAGCTTCGGCAAAGATGCCAGCTTGCACGATTACAATCGCAGCCGAACCATTGGAAACTCCTCGCGCAAGAGCGAAGAGAGTCGTGAGATATACGACAACTGACCCGAGACCTAGAGGACGTTCAGGCCAAACATAATGGACGGGGCAAACCACGTACAGTCATATCTCCAGCGAAGCCAGCCATTGACAAGCCACTAGCGAAGAAGTCAGTACGAGTCGTTGCAGGTATAGTGCATGCCTCACATATACGTGATCAAAGGATTGGAATTTGTCCACCTTTTCATAGAATCTATCTTGGTATCTCGACTCCATTGCAAATGCACGAACGTGTGATAAACCACGGAGAAGTTCATCGAAACCAGCAAACGCAGGCGACAAAGAGACGCTCTCGAGCCGTCGCAGGTCCCGTTGAGCTTGGACGAAACGAGGAGCAATGCGGATATATAGCCATGCTATTACCAGCGTGAAAGGCGCGAGTGTGGGAATAACGACAATTATGACAGTGAAAGAAGCCAAGAAGTTAAGAACACCTGATAGCGCAGCACGGGCAGATCCTTGTAGAGCTCCGTCAATGATGTTGATATCGGTTGTGAAACGGTTGAGAATCCTTCCGATGGGTGTGGTATCAAAGAATCGAGATGGGGCCCTTGTAAGCCTTGTGAGCAGTCTGGAGAACAAGGAGCGAGAAGCCTGGAGACTTGCGTAGTAGCCCAACGCGATATAAGCAAGTACGGAGAACGCGCCAGCCATAGAAATATAGAGGTAAATCCAAAGCCAAGGTCTGACGTCGATATCAGGAGAAGGCAAGTCATCCCAAGGATATTTGATGTTTGGAAGGAAGAATGAAGCAGAGACGTCATACGCTTCGCCCCATTTAGCTAGGAACACCTAAAGAACAGGTGTTAATGTGCATGGAACCATGAGTTTGGATCGTACCTGATTTCCGATGTTAATCATCCGGATTATGAGCATCAATACGAGTGTGAGTGCCCAGGACATTAAACCCGCTGCCTTGATGTAAATCCAATATGTTTTGAAAGGCACCCGGCCTTCCGCCCGAGCTTCGACTTCTACTACTTTGCCAATAATTTGGGATGTGGACCGCTGTTTAGGAAGAACATGATCGGCTTCGTTTTTGGGCGTTTGAGTTCCAGAAGTAGTAGCTTCTGTCTCTCCATCACCAGCCTCAATAAGGGTCTCTGGTTCTTCAATATTCTGGAGCTCCTCTAGATTCCCAGCGCGAACAGCATGGCCATGAGATAACTCAACCGCATAAGACGCTATTGGAAGGCAAAAGCTGATATGGTGAGTCACCAGGATAATTGTCCGATCACGAGCCAGTTCCCCAGATAAGCAGTTATTGACAATATGTTGGGCAGTATGCATATCGACGGCGGCCAGACTGAAGAACATTCAGAGAAAAATAGACACCTTGACAAAAATGCTTACGGATCATCGAGTAAAATGCACTATCCAGCAACGTGGCAGACTAAACGAACGCACTGATTTGACTGGTAAAAGACTCACAGTAGCTTCTGAATACATCGCACGTGCGAGGGCAATACGGGCTCTCTGTCCACCGGAGAGCGTAATGCCCTTCTCGCCGATCTCTGTGGTTCAGATTATTCCCTCGTAATAGTGAGTAAGAAATCGGATACCTACCGGTCATATCGCCCGCTTCGAATACATCGAGATCGCGTTCAAGAGCGCACGCCTCGATGACTGCGTGGTATCGTTCCTCATTCAAACCGAGCTTGGAGCCGAAAACAATGTTGTCTCTGATAGTAGCATGTTCAAGCCCTGCAGGTCGGAGTGAGCAACTATAATGCTGCTATGCTGACGTCACTTGCAAGGATTTTGGGCACAGTAGGCCACCTGGTGCCCCCGCTTGTTTATCGATACAACACCGGACAAACAGTGCATCTCTAAAATGAACACAACTAAGGGCGATCCATTACTGCTAAGGATGGACTGACCGCCAAGTAGTGCTGAGAGTAAGGCACTCTTTCCTGCACCAGTTGCACCGCTAATAAGACTCAGCTTGCCTTTGGGAAACTTGATATCCAGAGGTCCAAGCTGGAAACGAGATTCAGCCGCCAATCTTTGTGGAGCTCCATGCCATTCAAAGGTTGCGTTGTCAAAGCCAACATCTGAACAATCCCCTCCACATTCAGAGACAACAGTCGACAGAGATGAGGCCCACTCAGGAACCTCTTCCTCCGCAAGGAACCCATCGATACGCTGCATTGATACATAAGCTGTAGGAAATGAGGATAGCATATCAGGTTGTAGTATCGCATGACAAACCATGAAGCATCGCGAAAAATTGTCCAGGGAGAGCGGTCATAGGCTCTTGCAGTTGCGAGAACAGGGCAACCGCAGTAAACGCCTTAGATACCGTGAGTTGTTCTTGCTCATATAAAGCATACCAAGAGAAGGTTGCGAGTGCTGTCGCTGAAGGTATCCACGTCCTAGAAATGCCATACGTACCAGAGAAGTCTGCGTAGTAAACAACTCACCATATGAAAGAGATGACAGTGTCGACAATATTATTTTTGATTCGCCAGTCGAGTTCCTCCTCTCGTGCCTGATGAGCAGAACGTGCCCACTCGCTTTCTATGAACTGTTCGTCAAGATAGCCATGTTTCAGATTTCGCTCACCTACCCCAACCGTAGAACTTCAAAAATCTAATATTTTGGAGCAGTTCATTTACGACGTTCATCCTTCTGTCCTTGGCTTTCCATGTTTCCCGGGTAATCTGATACATGTTAACGAGGTGAATTGAAAAGCGGAAACTCCAAACCTTGAGGTCGTATGTTGCAAGCGGGTAATTCAAAACATAGGCTAAGATAATTACAATGACGCCAGAGATAGCGCTCCATCCTAATATTCTGGTGCATTCTTTGAGCCTCGATATCTCAGAAAATCTCGTACTCACCTGTAGAGGAATAGCAGGGCTATCACAAGCCGTACAGGGGAAGAGAAGATAGCGGCAAAATCCCAGAATCGCTGAGCGACAGCGTATGCATCACCTCTTCGGTGCAATCCGAATTAGTCACAGGGGGTCACAACCCTGGGCAAGACGTACTGCATGAGATTCACAATTTTTCCCAGGTCAGCACCATCCGCATCTTCGCCAGTAATCCTGCCGCTGATGTCCCTGCGGCGCAGTGCTTTGTAGTGTAATGCACAGAAGAGTTGGCCACGAGTGCGTTCATAACATCGGCGTGTGTGCCAGTTTTTGAAAAGATCGACTTGGGCAAAAGATAGATGCGCTAGAAAAGTGATGAAAGCCCAGTATTTTGCCGTCGCTATTGATTCCGAGGTGGGATTGTCCAATGCTGATAGAATCATTCGGAGCGCATAAGCCGGCACGAAGCCTGCAAGGAAACGAGATATCACTCTGCCAAGACCCCGATCTATATTTGCGTAATGCACGCACCCACAACGGCACCCCACATTTCCAAAGTGAGAACCAGAAGAAGGTCGAGGGAGTTAGACATCACCAAAAAGCGAAGTAGGGAGTGCGTGGGATGGCTAGCTGCACATCAAACACTGACCTATGCAGAAGATAGTTGCTGCCTACCGTGAGTGGTAATACAGGCATTTTGTGAACAGGTTCTTGTGCCGGAAGAACGGCGATAGGGACCAGACGTCGGCATCGTTCAGTGTTCGCTTCCATGCCAGGTCCAATATCGGTTCTACGAATGACACAGTGCACCATGACCAAAGATTTGTGTCATCCTCGGGAGATGAGAAATTTGATGATGGGATCTAATTTCCGGTCGTTAGTAACTAAGTGGGGAGCATAATTAGACAGACGAACGTCAGTTGAGCGGGCGACATTAGGCGCAGGTCGGACGGGTTGCAGTGGCAAAAGGCCAGCCAGATAGATAAAGTAGGCAGGAAATAATATCCGAACTGATACAGCAACGATTGGATAAGCACCATAATCCGGTAATGAGAGGTAGTAAATGCATGCAGAGGCGATTTGAGAAAGTGCAAACAGAATAAGCAAATAGGGAGGCGTAAGCGGTGTTCTAATCAGGAGCACCAGGGTCGTATAAAACTGTGACAATAAGCATGAGAGTGTGAGCTTGGTATAGAAGGGCATATAATTCTCCTACCCATGCAGTTGATGCGACCAAAGGCTCAGTCCATGCTTCGTTAAGGAAAAGGACATAGGCCAAATATGCAAGCCAAACAACGGAGCTGAGGAGTGCAATAGATAGGAGAGTTCGATGTATGCAAGGTTTTTGAGGAATATTATGGTCGACGGGGCCCTCGATATCGTGTAAAGTGAGAAAGGGTCTAAAAGGTGCGCTCAGCGTTCTGCACGGGCCTTGTATGGCTGTAGGAAGCTGCCAGTGCGAGAGGAGATCTGTGGAGATTGCTAGGATAATGATAGCAGCAGGACACCAAGTCCCAAATGGAACACCATTAATTTTGCCGGTGAACCACGGTTCCTGTGGAGCAATGAGCAACATAGATGGAGGACAAAAGATATCTACCTGAGCAGACATAATGGACAGGGAAGTGAACTGCGAAACCGCGTTATATACTGCGAGTGACTGAACATGTAAGTCGCGGACTCGAATTCAGAAAAGTTGCCGATCGCGTGTAAAGACCAGATGCGAATAAGAAGGCTATTTCTCACGACAGCAGGACATACTGTAAGTAGTAGCAGCAGTACACATATCTGAACCAGTAGCCAAATCTCCGAGTGTTTCGCAAACCTTGTCAAAGTGACGAAAGGGTCCCCCCACACGTGTCCACCCACCTCGTAGTATATTCAGGCCATTGCAATTTCGAAAACCGAAATGTTGAACTTTATCATATTATTTCCTGCAGGCAAGCAGCCGCCGGTCACCACGGACCTCCTGTCCACGTGACTGACATCATGGGGTGTTCCGGATCTCTGCGGTTGCACTCACAGGTCCATTCGCCAGTGGCATAGTGTTGTACAGAATTCGCTATCTTCGCAGGCACCCACGTTCTCGCTCCTCTGACTGACATTCATATGAGATACTCACAGATTCAATCTCCCGAGAGCCTCGGCTTTGCATCTTCTGCATACTCTCCGGAACAAATAGCGCCTACACAAGCCCCGTACAAACGCAGAGAAACAAGCATGTTCTTCATTCGTTTCGAGGGTCAATCAGATCGTATAGAACAGTTCATCCAACCAGGGCCAGAAGACCTTTCAAGTCAAATTGGGACCAGATAATGACTATAACTAGCGAGTGCCCGCTACGTTTGTTCGTTCTGATGCAGGAGATAGTAGTCATATCAAGCAGGGAGATATCCACATGATGAGCGATCCCACGGATCTCGCCATCCCCGCCCGCAGCACCGTCTCCATCATGATCACTTGTAGTCATTCCTCTTCTAGATCTTTCTTCGGATCCTGAAAATGTCCGATGATCAGTGTATTTTCACCACAAGCTTTCTGCACGCAGTCATCTTGTCCTGAGACCTATGACAAACCTGTCTTATTCCGCGGCGTTCACTCCCGCTAGCAGGCATGTTGGTTTTTCATTACGATCACTGTCATTGTATTACTTCTCCATGTGACTTTTGGCGATGTGGTTACGATGCCTGCCGGGAGTCATAACTCTTTGGCGGCGTGGCTGGATAGCTGTTTTCCAAGTAGTTGGATACAAACATGCCTACTGCGCCCACTGTGCACACAGCCATGGAGACGTATAATCGTGTTCGGGCTGGAAGAGCTTGAGGGCCAATTAAATCGACCAACTCGCAGATTTGAGAATAATAGTATCATTACCTTTGTATGATTGCCAGAGTGATCTAGCAGCTACTGGCTCCGTTTTCTTGGAACCCATCATTGAAGTGACCGTGAACAGCTGACAATAGTTTTGAGTCTTTTGAGTTTACGGTCATTTGTACTTACTAGTAATTCCGCTCAGTCATGTTCACTGGTCTGGCACGTATAATTCTACACGGTTCATTGTCCGTAACTTGACTGTTTCAGGTTGAACATCTTGGAACAGTATCTGCCATCCACCGCGATGACGGAGGTTGTACTTTAACAATATCGCGATCGGCGCCTATCTTAATTGACTGTCATATTGGTGACTCTATCGCCGTCAATGGAGCCTGTTTGACAGTCGTCGAATTCGACACCGCACATGAGGGAGGATATTTCAAAGTATGGCTGGCCAACGAAACCCTTAGCAGGACTGATCTGGGTGAGTGAGCAGCTGCAAACCATCCTGAATGTACAACCGATCCAGTAACGTAGGCGACCGCAGAGTTGGTGACCAGGTGAACCTTGAGCGTGCTATGGGTGCCCATGTTCGTTTTGGTGGTCACTTCGTGCAGGTGCGCTATTTCAATGGCGCATGAACTGTCATTTGCGAACAACGTCTCATCTCAGGCTCATGTGGATACAACTGCGACTATTATCAGGAGAGCTCTAGATGGGGATTCGCTGTGTCTCTGGTTTCAGCTTCCTGAGCCAACGACAGAAAGACCTTCTCTCCTTCGTTACATCATCCCAAAGGGCTATGTCGCTATCGACGGAGCATCCCTCACCATTACCTCCGTCGATGATGCCCAGAGGACGTTTGGCGTGATGCTTATACAGCACACGCAGCAGAAGATTACCTTGGGACGGAAGGCCGACGGCGAGAAAGTGAATATCGAGGTTGACATGGTGGGCAAGTATGTTGAAAAAAGTGTTTTGGCTGCTCTGGAAGGTGGAGGGGGAGAAGCCATGCGAAGCTGTGTACAAAGGATTGTGGAAGAGACGCTCGTCAACAGGGGGATCTTGCCTCCTGGGCAATAATAGTATTGTGTATTTAGTATTGTCTGCTAGTTTACTGTGGACTTGAATTCAAGTCTTTCGGTTAAGTTATGAGGCAAAAACATCCGATATCGACCACATTTTAACTTGAAAATTCACTTCCTTCACCGCTAGGATCATTCCCCCCTGCCCCCCGTTTCATGAAGGAGCCACCGTCGAAGAGAAAAGTGCGTGCTCACATGCCGCTAGCTATGCCCATGAGACTTACATGGCGAACAGGTCACTGCGAAACTCGACTACAGCGCACATGTATCTCCGCGCTTTAATTCAGCGTCTAGACCAGCGTCACCAGCCAAACAATCGCCCCAGCCATCTCTATCGCCGCCAACCTTCCGACCGACAGCCAAGGTTAGTTCTGCCGCGACAGTCCGGAAACTATCAAGTTCGGCCTCATTGAATGCCTCTGGCAAAGCAAATGAATCGTCATCCAGCGCATCTCGACCCGGATCGCCTTTGAAGCAAGTCCGGAGTCCACCTAGTCCTTCCGTACGCACGAATCCCGTCAAAGCTCGCGTTACCGCGCGCCCCATGTCCAAGTCCACTGCTACGTCCCCTGTGTCTAGTCCAACTCCTTTGGAGTCACGTCAGCGGTCATCTACCAGTGTCTCCTCAAAGCTGCGACTTCCGTCTCAGGAAGACAGATCCCGTAGCGGCAGTATCGTTCTACCCCACATTCACTCTACTTCATCGTTGCGGAAGAACTCTCCTTCCCCAACCCCGCCCTCTCCCGAACTGCCAATCACACGTACCGACCAAGGCAGTACATTGCCTTTGGCTACTATCAAGATTAAATCCAAGGTCTCTGCGTTGGCCAAATCCAACGGTGTCGAGATAGAACCCCCTCCGTCTTTATCCTCAACATGGGCTATATCACGGTCCGTTCATACGAGACCACCCATACCTTCACTCTCTTCTGGTTTCTCGTTGAACGCGTCACCAAGTCCTCCTATTTCCACCTCCGTGTCATCCTTCTATCCCATCACCACTGCGGCTCCTGCAGCCAATCCGCATAGATACACCTCACCGGGACGCGCTCTCTCGCCTACGCGTCATGCTTATCAAACGTTCACCCCATCTGAGGCACCTTCGAAAGCCAGACAGGTACTGAAAGCTAAGGTTGACCCAGCTTCAATCCCACTTCCTCCACATTCGCCACCGATATCTGCAATATCGCTATCTTCAAAGTCTTCCATATCCAGAAGCTCCTTTACTCCTGACCGCTCTCCTAAGAGTGATGCTAGTGCGTCAACGGTCAACTCTCACACGAGAAAGCGTTCGGATATCGAGTTTGCACGTTCTAGTCCCGTCGACCATCATGACGGCACAGTTTCACCTACAACCAATGGTCGACGATCTAGCCAAGGTCGTGATAGTGACATCGACTCGGGCAGCTCGGAGCATAATGCGAGAGTTGCAGCCAAGTCTAATCGAAAGGTCATTTTCCACCACTCACTTCTGCATCCGAGCTGACCGGTATTTCAGATTGCCGACTTGGAAATAACGAATAAATCGCTCCTTGCTATCAATGCATCGCTTGAGACTACGAAGAATCGTCAATCCAAGGAGATTCGGGATCTTAAGCGGAAGCTTCGTGAATCTCGACTCATTCTTCCACCCAGAGCATTCAGAGCTGTCGAGTCTCTTGCGCGCGAAGAAGGTGGGGATGATGATGATAGCGAGGAGGGTGATGACGGGACTGGAGATGAAGTTTATGCAAGGGTGAAGGATATGCTCGAACGGCTTGTGGAATCAGGCAAGAAAGCTTTGGCAAGGACTTCTGAGGATTTTCGGCAGAGCCTCCCAACGAAGGTTTTGAACGCCGATGAAATCCGTACATGGAGAGATTCTGGACAAGATCTTGACCTCATTCTAGGTGGCGGAGACAGAGGGGACAAGGAGGTTGAGAGCATAGTCCCCCTCTCTCCCTCACGCGTCGCAGTGCCTGACAGCGACGATGACCTATTAGATGGCGAAGCTGAGGGACTAACCTCGGGACTAAACACGCCGCCGCCAGCTCATTTACCTCCAATCACCATCACGCCTTCTTCCGAGTCTTCATGAGTTTGTTATGTTTGTTACTCCACGTGCTGCAACACTTTATCATGTACTTCACATTCATCCGTTGATACCCTACAGGCATAGAACATCTTCTCGCATTGCTCAATCTCATACGAATATCAGGTACAGATTTTCAGTAAAGTCGGAATGGACATCGCACAAAGTGATATAATTGTCGGATCACTCGTCCGCTACCCTCTGAGCACGCTTCGCAAACTAGAACAATACATTAGACTATTCACCAAGCAGAGTCTATATTACTTACAGCAGCAGCAAGGTCCAGCTGACCAGCAGGTGCACTAGGCTTTGAAATTCCAGAAATCTTCGGTGGCACAGCGCCAGCGCCTGGGCGCGGAGCGCTGGGGATAGGCGGTTTAGCAGGGGGCTTGCCACCACTTGGCTTCGATGCGACAGGTGGTGGCGCAGGTTTAGGTTTGGTGGCCACAGGAGGCGGGGGTTTTGCACCTAGTGAGCTGGACGGGCGAGAGTTTGTAGGTGTACTGTTTGATGACCCACTAGTTGAAGCAACGATAGGCTTCTTCCAAGGTGCCGCAGAACCATTCGAGGGAGCAAGACCAGGGAAAACGGCAACCGGCTTAGCCGAGGCATCTGCTGTCACTGACTTCACAGAAATGGATGGCACAATTGGCTTCGAAGCCGAAGGAGTAGAAGCAGTGGCAACGGCTGGAGCTGAAGGCGGTGGTGGTCGAGCCGGAGGCGGACGGGCTGCCGGTGCTGGTTTAGTCTTTGGTGGTATCAGCTCTAGGTAATTGTTTGGAGCCCAGCCCTCTTGTCCGTCCTTCTTGACAAGCCACCAGCCATTATCATCTTTCTCGATTAGTTCGACGACATCGTCCTTCTTTAGAGATATCTCGCCTTCTTGACCTTCAAAAGCGAACTTTGCCTTGTATAAGTCTACATCTGGCTCTCTGGGTGGTGGTGGTGGTGGTGGTGGAACTGAATTACGAGTAGGAGGCGAGGGTACGGATTTGGGAGTTGACCCTTTAGTTGGCTCGACGGCAGCAGGGGGTGCAGATCTCCCCGGAACTGGTTGTGCGACTGGCTTTGGCCCGGGAGCCTTGGCCTTCTGAAAACAATTGGTAATGAGAGTCAGGAATCATAGCGCGAAACAGGACACACATTTGACGGGCCACCAGCGCGAAGGAGTTTTCCTTGGGTGATGGGCTTAACAATACCAGGTTTTCTCTTTGCCGCAGGTCGAGAGGTACTGGATGCAGGTTCGCCAGATGGGACGTGTACAATGTGGCTCTTATATGCATCGTCCTTTGCGATCGTTTCGTCCTTGACAAACTTGATTTGCACCTTCTTGTCTTTCTTTTTCGCATATTCGACCCTGTCTCGGGAATTACGACAAAAACAGATCGAGACTTATGTTTAAACACGTACGTAGGGCCAATCAAGACATTCATACCAGCTTGGGTAAGTGTAAGAAGATTCGCAGTCAACTCCGTCTTGAAATAGCAATGAAGGATTGGATCACCCTCAGGTGCATTGCAGTTCAATGCCTGATGTAAGGTAAGCGACATACTGCAGAAAACAAAGGGAACTAACCAGCCAATCATCCCTTAAATTAGACATGGATATACTTTTGATCGTAATCAAGGGAATCTTGCGTTCTAGTGAGATTCCGTCCTTCTGAGTAGCTTTTGCAATGTATACAGCCTTCGCGGTCTATCAGAGTGCATGTCAGACGAAGTAAGACGATGATGTACACGAAATTTTACACGTACCACAATAAGGAAACGAGGGCTGAGTATGCTGGATTTAAACTTTCTGGGCACTAAAGTCTGCGCTTTTGAACTGAAGGTGACCTGCTCCGCTGCACCACCTTTAGAAGATCAAGCCACGAGAAATAAGTACAAAGCTCACCACCCAGACCACATGCAGAGCGTATATCAGAGCCAACAATGCTCTTCCCGTTTACATCAAGATAATCGCCCATGAAACGGCGATAGCTGAGGAGACTGTAACGTCTACGTTCCTTTCTCCCTGCCAAGACTTGATGACCGTATTCTCGAACTCTGGCATATTCAAGAGACTCTTTGTTGTTCTTCCAGAACCTCTGAATGCGTCTGGCGCACTCATGCTTATAGCGCCAGTAGTTTCTCCAGGCTCGCTGAATACGGGATGCCATATTATGCCAGTAACGGTCACGCATCGTTTCCAAGGCAAAGAGCTAGGGTTTCCGTGGGTGAATTAAAAAACTATAGTGCCATTGCATGACGCACTCACTGTTTCGGGATTCTTGATGAATGCTTTTGTGACGCCCATCT
>Ga0153958_1000097_pt1:5000-17965 | contig 17965 bp, 15 predicted proteins | sample TSFL042MetaG_FD_104719 | JGI IMG/M metagenome (GOLD analysis project Ga0153958, IMG submission 104719) | Attine ant fungus gardens microbial communities from Florida, USA - TSFL042 MetaG | ecosystem: Host-associated > Fungi > Mycelium > Unclassified | place: USA: Florida, Wekiwa... | reverse complement strand
TTAGGTGTAGCTATATCACAAGCTCATGTTTCTACGATCTCAATCTGTATTTACTTGAATGATGCTACAAATCTCCATCAAACTTGTTATTTCTTTATAATTGAACAAAAGCGAGGAGCGAAGCGAGCTACCGAGTTTACGAGGTGAAGGAGCGATAACCGCAACCAAGAGTCGCTTGTCGAAAGCTTGACTCGAATAACAGGTCTGAGTAAGGGTGATAGACCAATCCTATCATCACCACGAGGTGAGGAAGACAAAAACGCGAAGCCAGCCTGTCCTTCGGAACTTTTGGGAATAAGAGTCCTAAGTTCGGGCCAATGCTTTCTTTCTTTCTAGAGGCTTTGACTTGAAATAGTTGCCTTCCTCCTTCGTACGCCAGCTTATTCCGTCCGTCGAATCATCAGTAAGGCTTTCTGTCTTTCATCTAAAAGTCCTTTCAATCTCCATTCTCCATACCGGCCGATAGTGGAATGAGCCTCTGGGTGATCCCTGCCATCCATTTCTTGCTGTTTCGGACCATCCAATCTTTCCCGTGCCGCTTGCAATCCCGTTTTCTTGAACAATGGAACTGCACTCCCTTCAAATAGAGATTTAAAATCTCTCTCATTCTTCGATCCGTTCCGAACAACCCAATGAACGGGAAAGCGACTTGACAAAGAGAATTCATTCCCGAACTGAAAAGATCGAATCCGGAGATTCTTTTGGAACAAACTCGCGGATTTACCTTGATTGGTATACCGGTCTTGGAAGAAGGCATAGCGCCCTTTATTGGCAATATGCGCCGTAGCCTGATCGGATTGATTGAAAGAAGATTCTGGGAAGGGATGGGACTGGACTGTTGGGAAGGCAGAAGCGAGCCATCCTCTATCCATCAGGAGTCAACTACAGACTTCGAGGTTTGGAACCCTGGCCTTGGCCGTATACTTTTTATACTCTGAAAGCTGGCCGTAATCGATAGCAAGAACCTTATCCACCCCCAGCCCCAGCCTATGTAAGTGAAGTTTAGCTGCTCTTCGGCTTTCGAGAACAGGGCGTACTAGTTGTTGAGAGCGAACACTAAGGAACTACCTGACTTCTAAAGAGGGCGAACTACTCTAAGTATAAGCGAAGACTATGAGCCATAGACTAGGCTAGAGACTGAAAGCTCTATGGGCGAACATCCATGCTATCTATCTACTAAGTTAGCTACATAGGCCAGAGACTACTCTACCTTTGCCTACCTTAGTCCTTAGTACCATAGGAATAGAACGGGGTGGACAACTACTCAGATCTAAGCCTTTATGAAATGAAACTCAACTATGTAATTAGCCAATAGACTGTGGCTACTTTGATACAACTAGTCAGAAATTTTGACCATTATGGAACCGTGAATAAGTTGAAGCGAAGGAGACCAAAGGGAGAGGAAGCTCAGACTCTGCCCAAGGCTTTTTCGAGTTTCTAGTCAAGCTGTGGAATAGGAGTAGAAGTTGAACGGTTAGCTCTTCTTTGCATCTCTCCTGGTTATAAATGGACACTCTTTGGGCTAACGCACACCTTTGGGGACACTTTTGATTCAAAAATTCCCCTCTTTCGGGGACTGATTCCATATATTTTATATAGAAATATCCGGATAAGCCGTTACAAGCTGTGAGGGATTAAGGGCAATGCTAGTATGGGACTGATGACCTGACTTTCCGATCTATAGACAATAGCAGTACCAGGGGAAGTAGAGGAACCATTGAATTGCATGTGAAAGATTAGGCTTAGGGAAGGAAGCAAATAAGCTATATTACAAAGAATCCGATTGAAAGGAAGATAGGGGAATTCTTTCCGAGATGAATCTATGGTTCGTTCGTGCAGTTGTATAGGACTTTTTTTCCTGTGAACTGAGCATCCCGATCACTCACCACATCAGCCGGTATTTTCCAGTACTTTACAACATTATTGAAGAATAGATCTGCGGCCACCTCGGCAGTACATGCATGTGGGGCGGGGGAAAAAGAAGCATACTTGGAAAAGCGGTCGACCACCACCATAATCAACCCCCAATCCTTCACCTTGGGTAATCCAGTGATGAAGATAAGGCTAGCCATAAACATAAAGTTAAAGAGTACTGGGCGCAGGCGAGCTAACAGTCGTCTAGGGGCCCACCTATTATTTATACCATAAATAGCGTGTCTAACGCCGTACCGTATAAGTCTCATTAGCTTAGAATGGGATTCGCTCCCTTCGCTATTCAAAAGAAAAGGACTGATCTCTCTCTCTAGAGAATAAAGTGCTTCTATCGAAAGAGGCCCAAACTTTGAAGTAAGTACACCGGTGACGTATATAAGATCCAATGTCTTCTTCCTTCTTTCCAGTGATATAGATTCTTTCTAAATCAAAAGAAAGTTGCAAAAATCTTTAAGATTTAAGGGTGCTTGCAGAGTAGTACGCCCGGTTCACCAGGTCATTCTGGTATGACCAGGGAATCCTGGTACCTGGTTCTACCACTGTTTGTTTGGAAGAATCATACTCAAAATCAGAGTTTGATCCTGGCTCAGAAGTAAGGCTAGCTGTATGCTTCACACAGTCAAGTCGCTAAGTTCGGGCTCAGGAGACAAGAGAAAAGCCAGTTACGCTCTGCAGTCTTCGAGGAAAAGCGGGTAAAGAAAGAAGAAGAGTCGGATTCTCCATCTTGGAAAAAAGTACTAATAAAAGAAGATCTCTTGACGGGAAAAGAAATAGAAATAAAGAGGCACCTGTCAAGCCGGTCAAGCTTCAGGATTCCCTGATTCGACAGATAAAGTAGCGGAAATCCATTCATTTGGAAAGATTTTCCGGTTCATTCCCGAAGCTATCTGGTCAAAAGCCTCAATAAAAGGGAGAATGGCTACTCCGGGCAAAAGGTCTACCTTGAAAACAGATTGAAGTTTCATATAAAATAAAATATAGTAGTAGCTATCCCCCTCCAACGTTATGGGTATGGGTTTAGGATCCATTCCAACTAAATGGTTGATCAGATTCGATCCATTGAACCCAATCCAAGAAGAACAATCCGGGTGAGTGGCGATTTGCGACCTTCTGCCTCCACTGCTTCCACTTCAACTTCTCCTACACTGATTAGTCTAGTTTTGTTTGCCCCCGGAGAGTATCACTGTGAATTATAACTCATATATATCAGCCAGAGAAGCCTGTGACTCATACACTATCAACCATAGTGTATACCAGAAAGAAACTTCGTCTAACACCAGATCTTGTTGAAGCTCAGCCAGGACCTGAAAGAGATCAGTAAACCAACGCTTCTCCCTCTCCAGACTCAAGCCATGATCCAGTTCCAGACAACATGCCTGAGGTAGGCTATTATTCCTATCGTCCTGTTCCAGGCTTTGCTCAAGAATCAATATTGGATAGATTTGGAGGAAACCTTAACTTCAGTTTGTGAAGATTAGGACTTTACTGGCTATTGCTGCATCAAAGAAGTGGTCCCTATACCAGCTAGATGTTCAAAATGCCTTCCTACACGGAGAAAACATTGCATTAGTAGGATCCACCCCATGCAATAAGAGGGCCCATAGCAATGAATGTTTAAATAAGATTCACTTCGTTCTGTACGGGATAAGGAGCGAAAAGCGCAGCATGGCAATCGGAGACAAGTAAAGTTCAGTAAGAAATTGGTTGGATAGATAGATTCGTGAGTAGTGTAATCATAAAAGCCCACGGAGCGGTGACAGAATTGGTAATCTACTCTTCATGGGTACCGGAGATCGTCTCCTCGGCTGTTAGGTTCAGTGTTCATCGTCACTTGAGTACAAGTACATGATGGTCGTCCTATGAGTGAATGCGCTTCAGTATAAGGTCAAAATTGCTTGAGCTGATAAAGTTGTAAGGCTCCAAGCCTAGGGTTTAAGCGGATGCCCCAAGGCTCTCTTCGTAATGGCTGGACGCTAATGGATTGGACGACAGGTACGAGAAGCTCACTGCCAGGATATAACCATTCTTGTCCCGAAGAAAAGCAGATGTTGATGACTCCGAGATTGATGACCGGATCGGCAACGGACGTTGACGAGCAAGATCCCTCTGCCCTTGAGTGGCTTTTCTTGGTTGTGGATTGCGTGCAGCTTGACTTCTTTCTTCCACATAGGCCTCACTCTCATTGGAAGAAGCTATGGAAGGTGCTTGAGAAAGCTTCCTACTTCCTATCCCCCATCTCTATAATGAGAAGATTATAAGGAATGCTGCTCGACTGAGGAGTATCTCAGGATAGGAGCTGTCCTAGATGGAGCAAGCAGGACTGATGAGGATCTTCTTTTCTATGCTAAGGGTGACGAAGGGAACCGCCAGGTTGAAGGCGCCTCCGAGGATCTCAAATGCTTACTAATTCTACCAGTACAAGTCTATACAAAAGGAAGTACATAGGAATATAGCTGAATCAAAGAGGGAAGTCAAAGGCAGTACATGGGACCTCTTATTTGCTCAAAGTAAAAGACTTTTTGCCATTTGGTTAGGAGTTTGGTCTAGGATAAAGAAAACTCTCTTTCAGGAAAGGGCGAATTCAAATCCTAGCATTTTAGCAGTACACAAAGCACAGGAAAGATAAAAGGAAATGAAAAGGGATGAGGGCAGAAGGAAGAGCCCCTTATCAGCTCGTAAACTCGCTCCAATGCAGCGGGAGGGGGCACCTTATTAAAAAGGCTCCGATGGAGGAGATGGAATACTAGGTTCAGATGCTTCCGCCGGTGGATGACATTTGAGAACCAGAGGGAATAGATTGCATTGAGTTGGATGGTTAGCCAGCGTTTCGATCAAAACTATGAGATGGGTGGGACCGGCTGCTTAGCTTCTGCTTGACAGAGATGGACAAGAGGACGACGCATTGCCTGCTGCACCAGTGTCAGGGCTTGCTTGGTTCTGTTCGACTTCGCCTGCGCTCGTAATCAAAAGATTGATACAGCAGAACAATGATGTTAAGACAGGCGGGGCGAGCTGGGATCGGATCCGAGAGATAGAGAAGGAGTTCGTTTGATTGGGAGAGATCCGCCTTTGAAGAGGGACAAGTAGAATGCTTAGGAGGTTTTGCTTCGGATGCAGCATTGGAAAGCGCCCTGGAAGGAGAGAACAAAAGGCTTTTTTTACCTTGATAGCAAAAGTTGAGGTTGAGCGAGAGACAAATGGATTGCATTGGACCGGATCCAGCTGGTGGAGGATACCTGGGGTGATAAGCTTGGTTCGAGGAACCGAAGGTCTTGTTCGTACCTCTATTCGTTGATGCCGGAAGGTGGGTTCGGGCATCCATATTCTAGTTTTATTTACGATCGAGTGACTGGAGTGGTGAGGGGCTGCGGGGAACCATGGCCAGGGAGAAAGAAGACCTCAATCGTAAAGTAAGATCATATATCCTTTCCACCCTGTCACGAACTATGATGGAACTGCCCGGCTAGCCATCTCATATGCTTAACACATGATGTTCGATTGCTTTCATAGAGCACATGACTATCTTCCAATCTAGTCTCGGTGGATGCTTTGCTACACACCCCTTGACTGGGACTGTCTTTGGCAAAGCCCGGTGATTGTATAATGGATACAGCTCATTGAGAAGAAGGCTTTCCCTCTTTCCTGTCCGGCCAAGTTTGAACTTCGATCGCTGGAAACTCATTCAGGCTTGCGTGCTTGTTCGAAACTCTTGATCTTCTCTCTAATCCCCATGCCATGATAGGAAAAATGGACCTAAATAGTAAGAAAACCCTGGAACAACGGAAAGGCTTCTCCCAAGGGAGATGGTCCCATAGCGTCTATCAGAGTCTGTTGATTGCCTTTTTCTCTTTCTCCTCCTTCCCTATATCAGCTAGCTGGAAAAAGGGCTGTCCCGATGTGACTTGTCATCCTTGATGGCGGTCTTCTAACTCTTTCTTATGGCTACTCCATGCGGCTAGCGCCTTCCCATCCGAGTGACATAAGCCTTCCCCTGCAGTGAAGTTTCTTCCTTCCGCTTGAAAATGATTACCTGTTGCTAATGGGGAGAGATCTTTCATTAGGGTTTGATGCTCCTCAATGGAGATAATCAGAATAATAGCTTGCTTGTGGAACCCTTTGTTTGGTACTTTAATGGGGGTATTCTTGTACAGCTTGGCCCTTTCCCTGGCGCACTGCCATATTTTCTACTAGTCCTCCTCAAACCCAATGGGATAGAATTCCTTGCGAATTCTAGTTTTCAACTTCTTCCGTGACAACCCAGAAATGTCATGGTTCCTCATATATGCATTCCATAAAGTTAGTGCATAATTTTACGATTTTGATTTTCTTTCTCCGATCCAGTTCGTTCTGTCTTCTTTCCGACGGATCAGCCCTATTCTATTAGGGGCTTCCGATTCTGTATTCCAACAGAACGAGCATTCGCTGGACGGCCAAACATGGAATGAAATGTTGGCATGGGGTTTCGTCTTTTTCAATTTCAATTGATCTTGTATACGCCGGTTGAAGCACACGTTGGAGCATCCAAATCAACCAGCGGAGGCTGCTGTGGCAGAGACAACAGCAAAAGCATTAGTCTCCGTTGATCACCTATCAGCAGGGGAAGCAGCATAGATGGCAGGAACTAACTAGGGTTTAGGTACCAATTCGAAGAGCATTCGTTTACCTAATGCAATGACGGGCCTTGATATCGATCAAGTCGAGCTGGTCATCGATCAGGGCAGAATCCGATTGCTATCCTAGGGGAAGGAAAGATCTTATTTGAATTGGAAAGCCAAGTCTATTCTTCACCCCCTCTCGCACTCTAAGAAAACAAGGAACCGCCTTGAAAGCGGATTTCCTTTCTTACTTCAGCAAAGAAGTAAACTCAACAACCTTCTCTTTCATGCCAACTTTTGAGAAAACCACTGATTTTTAGGGTGAGCCAATAGCGAATAACCTTTTTTCCCCTGCCCAATCCCGGGCTTGAAATCCATCCATCAGATGTCGGAAGTTGGGATCAGTTCTTTGATCCAGTTGAGGTTTTTCTTCCTCCATTGGCTGATCAATCCATCTAGTGAGCTTCTGCGGTAGGCCACATTTATCATATTCATAAAAGTGCTTTTGGCAGTGAGTGGAAAGTGTTAGGAAGAATAGTCAAACTTCTGCTAGCTAGGGGATTCATCTCTAGAAATTCCTTAAATACCCCTTTAATACCCAAGGGATGAGACCTCATTGCTGTGAGCCTAGTAGAAATGGTGACTATCGGATCGGGTATTCAAACAATGGGTGCCGGCGCTGCTACAATTCATAAGGAGCGAAGCGGTCTTACTTCCCCGCTTAGATGGGCTTTTCCTTCTGGCTTTTCTGACAGTAAGATCGTAACATTAGCAAAGCAGCAGGTAATTCTATTTCTTTCTTTATTCATACATTTTTTTCTCGCTGCGCTATGTTTCACATCTCGAAAGTTCTCAGATCAGGTCTGGACCTAAGGCCTGGGACTGCTTCCATTCCATCTAGCTCTGGAGGCATCGACCCCCATTTTATACATAAAGGAGATTATCTTCCTTCCAGGGGAACCATCGTCCCTATATGCTCATACGGCACCACCTCCGACCTTACCTCATCTGAATCAGCCTATGATAGAGGGCTACCCCGATTACGAGGCGGATTCGACTCTTGTAGATCAGCCACTCAATCTTCGGAATACCCCGAGTTTTCCACTTTTTCAACTATAAAAAAAGGGTCCGGGAGGAAGAAGAAGAGTCCTAAGCAAGAAAAGGAAATGAAAGCCTGTCCGGGGTTCCCGAAGGGGACTTAGACCTCTAATCAATTGGCCTCGTCCAAGTCTTGTTTCAGTCTATTCTCTCTTCACTTCGCTCGAGTGACTAGGTGCCTGCCAGAGAATGTCTTTCTTTCTGTTGGGCTGTTAGGGCGTTAGAATGCCTTTTCAGGTCATCATGTGGAGGATTGGGTGACTTTCGATCCATTCCCGAAGGTATATAAATTTACCGTATATTATGTTAGTGTGCAGTCTTTAGTCTTGTTTGACTGATAGACTGAAAAGAGGGAGCCGTTCTGGAGTGTTTTAGTAATCATGGAGGGACTCTAAGGTGAAGGTAGCAGCCTTTAGCCTTTCCTAATCCAGGAAAGGATTGATAGGATTCGGAAGAAGAAGACCGTGGCCCGGTTCTATGATAGCTCGCATCGCTTCGTGAGCGCTCCGGTATGCCTTTCTAGCGTCTCAGCGTCGTAACTCCGAAGCGCCCTTATGTATTGTACGATTGAAGAATACTTCAAAGTGAGCTCAGCTCATATCATAAAGGCGTAGCTTGCGGAGAGACTCCGATGCAACATGCGTTCGTTGAGAGCGAAATGCTAAATGAAAAAATGCGAAATATAGTGCCTGGAGACTAGCTTTACATTACGAAATACCACTCGGGTAGTTCGAGCCCAGAACTCGATCTACGGCCGAATAGCAACTCGCACGTAAGCATACATGTTGCACTTCGAGCATAACTCAAAGCGATCATAGCGCTGATCCCCTTATCTTATCTACATAGCCATTCTTGCAGATCCGGACGTTGCGTGGTTGTTTTGCGCTTTTGGTTTGAAGATTGAATCAGCTACGGTTGTCATATCCCATGCTCTCCTAACCGGTGCTTGATGCAATACCCGTTGTTGTTGTAACAATAGGATTCTAAACCTTCTCGTCTTCTTCTCCCACTCTTTCAACTCGAACCAATGCTCGATAGGCTCCCCCAGACCAGGGTAGAGTCAAGCTAAAGTTTGATGGCTCTGCCTCTCAAAATCTGGGACCTGCGGGGGCCAGAGGTCTTATTCTTATAGACTATGATGGCCGGTTCCGGGTACTTGCTATTCGATCCCAATCCACCCAGTCTACCAACAACCGAGCAGAGGTTTTGGCCCGGGATTCTAATCTGTTTTTTATTCAAAGTGAGGCAGGTGCACATCGAGGAAGACTCTAAGATTACAATCCAGATACTCCTCCATGGACCCTCAGGACCATTGTCCAGGGTTGCCAGTTTATGCTACAGTCGTTTCACAGCTGGTCAGCGAACCACTTAGGGAAGAACTAAGTCATTGAAAGACGTTCCCCTAGTGCTTCCCCTTCAATTCAATTAAAGAAGTACGAGTCGAGCGTCTTCGAACCTTAGCACAAGCACTAAGTAAGCCCCTAAAGGCCTTCGCGTTAGTAAGCTAAGCAAGCCTGGTTCTCCGGGCACTACGGTAGGACGTGGATCGATCATGACGAAAATGGACTTCTCCGTAATGTAATAGAAGAGTCACAGTCCAGTTCCCCGGGCTTTCTCCCTTCTCGACCAGACGAAGGAGATATGAATTCAATTCAGACGGGTAAGGGCTTGGCTTGACTCTGTGTTCTCTCCTGGTCGGGTCGGAGGCGAAGACTGGCAAAGTTCATCATTCAGTGGTGGGGTGTTCATAGAAAAGAGGGCGTCGCCCAACGAGTGGCAGATTTTGATGGAGTCTCGCTCATAGATAGAGGAAGAGTACGCGCGCTAGCGCGCTACGGCTTACGCAGTTGATCGGATCAGATAGCCCTTCGGGCAACCAACCGCACATCAAATTCCGATCAACAACTTGGAGGTATGGCTGAGTGGCTTAAGGCATTGGTTTGCTAAATCGACATACAAGAAGATTGTATCATGGGTTCGAATCCCATTTCCTCCGGCACGGAAGTGGAACGGGCGGGCGAAATTACGTGAGAGAAAGAACCTCTTGGTGGAGTCCCCCGGAGGACAGAATAGCACTACTTTGTTACTAGGAGCGGAGAGCCCGTTGCGCGTTGTTTTTGTTTGACCGGCCTATCTTCTTTCTATAAGCAAGCTCCCTCCGGCCGTCCAGTCCCTGGGCGGCTCTCGGTTCTTGAGCATGTTGGGAGAGGAGATTAGGCGGCAGTTGAAAGAGCTGCTCGAAAGCTTGACGAACAAGCGCCATTAGCCCTCGAGCTGACGCTCGAGCGACTTCGTACCTCTCCTTACGTCGAGCTGCTCCGCTCCTTTCTTTCTTGTTATTAGTAAAGGGCTTTTCCCTTACTAGTAAAGTGGTAAGGTAGGGCGCTATTCGATGAAGAAAACAGACTTTAGGAAAGTGGTTCAGGTAGCTCAGCTGGTTAGAGCAAAGGACTGAAAATCCTTGTGTCAGTGGTTCGAATCCACTTCTAAGCGGGCTTTGGGTCCAAAGGACAGGTAGCCGGGAGCGAGCCGGATTTGGAAATTCAAGTGAAAGAGGAAGCCAAAAAATGTGAGCGCTCCTGCACTATACGGCTTTTTGGCGGTAGGGTTGGGGTGGCTTGCTGGAGGCAGATTTTCTAAAAAAAGCGGTTGATTACTCGGATTGGTTCTCGCGTCCCTGTGCCCAAAAGGATGGGCGAGTTCGGTTCGAGTCTTCATCGATCGGGTGGATCTATATGCTGGGTGAGACGAGGTGTAGCGCAGTCTGGTCAGCGCATCTGTTTTGGGTACAGAGGGCCATAGGTTCGAATCCTGTCACCTTGATGTGATGGTCTGCAGTGCACAGACCCGCCTATGAAAACATAGGCGCACTTAATATTAGGCGCGATATGAGAATCTTTCATTCTAGATGTTTGTCGGTACTCGTTAACGCTCTCGGTGCTGTTGTAGCTATTTCATTTGGACGTTTTCTAGGATCAGAAGGAACCGCTATAATGACCACTAGTGTGAATCTCGTAGCGATGTTCGAAAGTTTGGCAACTTACTCCTACATAGACAGGAGCCTTTTGTTGTGAAAGGTGATCGGGACCAAGCTATTTTGCTAAGCAAAATAGTAGTAGTTTAGTAAATAGCAAGCACAAGGTAGATGGAAAAAGGCGTTTATGCGCTCTTCCCATCTACCTTGTGTGATTTCGCGATGATCATCAGTGGGGCTAGTTCTGCTTCAGGATCATTGGTCTCAAGCTAATTAGGTGAGTGATCTGTGGAAGGCTTTGACGGTAAACGTTGGCTAAGAGCCCGCTGCAGCCCCCTACCTGCTAGTGCCCCTTTCTATTGGACAGTCGGTCTTTACATCTTCCCCGGTATCCGCCGACGGCCCTTACTCGAATCATCCTTAGCTTTCTCAAGACCCGGGCAAAGCTAATTTTGTATTGACGTTCTGTTTCCCGAGTTGGGGTGTGAGTAGTAGTCAAGTAGTGGGCTCCCCCTCATTGTGATGCCAACCCCTTTCGTACGCTACGGTTCACTCAATCTTTAGTCGTGCCCTTGGCCTGGTCACGTCACCCATTATAACACACGATCCGTGTCTCATTTTGATCTCACACCTCTCGTTTGAATTCTGGAGCTCGACTTCGTTGCTCGGATGCGCTTGAAATGAAAAGCGCGCTAAAAAACGTTGCTTCTGTCAGCCTTTCTGTGCAACAGTCCACCAATAGCAGAAGAGAGGATTACCGTACATACAAGAGTCTTCCAGTTCTTACGTAAGCTTTTTCTTACCAGTCAAGTAGTACAACAGCTGTATCTTATCTTATAGCCCGGCGCGGCGGGTCGCTTTTTGAATTCCGTAGATAGAAGAAACTATTAGATTAGAAGGAGTAGGTGAGTGACTGAGTCCTCATCCGCTAGTTCGGATGGGGACTCAGTCACTTAAGGCTTCACGAGTTTCTTCGTTTTTCGCTCTTTCGGCTGCTTCGACAATTTCATTTCATTGAGAGCTTAGCTTCTGGGGGCATGTTTGCTGCTTCGCCTTCTTCCAAAGCAGAAATTAGAACTTCGACAGTCTTTCTAAGCCCCTCCATAATCTCAAATCCCGTTGGTGTTGTTAGAAGCTGACTGAGACTGACCTCCGGGGGCAAAGCCCACCAAATACTAAACCCAATATATAAACAAAATAAAAGAACATTCCAAATTTCTGCTAATACTTCCGTCGAGATAGATAAGAAGACAGGATTCTTGATGGAGAAGTAAGAATTCGGGGAGATTATCAATTATTTCATTTTTATGCCTGGCTTTTTTGCTCCTTCTTCCATGATATAGCGCAGCCCCCTGCCAGGTTACTTTAGATAGCGGTATTTTATGTATAAGATTGGCATCCGGTTACTTAGGTCGTGTCGTGTGTTCCGATCAACATCTTGACGATCTTAGTAGCCTTTATTCCCAACCCGCGTAAGAACATGGGGTTTTTTTCCCTCTGTTTCTGCTCTCCTTGCTTTAACTAAGGAACTGCCTTTAAGTATGACTCTAAGAGTCTGGTCCGTCCTCTGGATAGGCTTAAAGGGTCTTCGCGGATTTACTCTTTTTGATTTGAAGTCTGCCACAGATAGGTGGCCACTTAATCTTCAGAGTAGACTCGTAAGACTCCTACTTTCTTTGGCGACCGCGTAGAGCAGTACATCACTGCACTGTTCTCCGAGGCCGCTTTTGAAGTGCCTTTTGTGCGTAATGCTCCAAATACAATTTCATTCGCAGCTGGACAGCCACTGGGATATCTTTCTTCTTGGCCTCTCTTCACATTAACACACTATCTAGTGGTGTTTTATTGTATTGTGAAGAGAAGGTATACCCTGGGCGCGATTTTGATCGTTATGCTATTCTAGGCGATGACATATGTATCGCTGATGAGAGTGTGGCAAGGATTTATCGCCAGACTGTAGAGGAGCTTGGTGTTGAGATTATCCAAGTCTCTTATCTCCAATTCTGGTGGTGCTGAGTTTGCAAGGCGTTTTAGGTGTAAGAACTTGACTGTGGATTTATCCCCTGTTCGAAACCTACTCAACACTCATCATCTTCCAGGTATCTTCTATTGAGATCTTACGTGAGGCTTATAAGCCTAAGGATGGATCTTAGAGTGGCTCCTCAGGACCTTTACGAAAGTGAGGTCTTTGAGTACCTATCTGAGTATACCTTGGTAAGAGCTTGGATGTCACAGTGGCTTAAGTACATTCGGTGGTATTATACCGTTGCTGTGGCGCCAGATCTTTCCTTCGAGGATTTTATCAAAGCTCCAGTCGTCACAACCCACGGGGAAAGTCCTGAATGATAATCCGATTCTATATGACG
>Ga0153958_1000097_pt1:0-2500 | contig 17965 bp, 15 predicted proteins | sample TSFL042MetaG_FD_104719 | JGI IMG/M metagenome (GOLD analysis project Ga0153958, IMG submission 104719) | Attine ant fungus gardens microbial communities from Florida, USA - TSFL042 MetaG | ecosystem: Host-associated > Fungi > Mycelium > Unclassified | place: USA: Florida, Wekiwa Springs... | reverse complement strand
TTCAATCAAAGAGAAGTGGATTATATCACCGGGGATTCTGGGCATCCTAACTATGAACTACTTATTTCGAAGACCCTATTGGACATTATTGACTTGCAAAGACCGGTTCTGCTTGGCTTTCCTTTGCATAGAATAGAAAATCTCAGTCTTGGCTAAGCCTTAGGCTAGAGGCTAGTAAGTAAAAAGAGTCAGAGCAAGGCAATGTTAATTGGCATACTTCACTAAATCAGTCTATTTTTCTCCTTGCATCGGGAGAGGCGACTCTGATCTTCACGTTACGAGGGCGCCCTAGAACCAGGACCCAATCGACAAGGAAAGGCTACTGAGCCACTTGGCTTCGTTCACTCCGAAAGAAAGAAGTTACCCTGGGTTCGGGTGAGAGAAGCGTTCTTGTTTGTTGTTGTTCTCCTGGATGTAATCAGTACAGCAATCAGGATTCAATCTGTTGCTGGTTCTCGTCCTCCTGCCTTACCCTGGAAGAAGAGTCTTCCACTCTCTTCAACACCCTCTTATTGATACTAAAAACAAAGCGTAATGAAACAAGAATTCTTAAGAAGCTTTGTTTGAGAGATCCAGAAAATTACCATTATTTGGAAGGTGTGGTTAGCACGCTAAAAGGATCGGTTCGCATCTTTCTCTTCTGAACTTCGCCATAATTCCACTACCCAAGAGGCAAAGTTGCCTTTTTCGTATTACAAGGTAAAGCACTGCACTGTACCGAACTATAAAGGACGGCAAAATACGGACTAATAACAAGCCACAGAAGACTTATCCTTAGAAAGTAAAAGACCCTCTTCATAAGCCTTCGGAGCAGTGAAGTAGACCATAGGAATGGGGTACGAACGACTAAGATAGCTTACTTGAAGTTGAGCATGGTCAGTTTCATCTTGCCACATCGTAGCAGCGTACCCTCTCTATACAAGTCACAAGCCATCTCCGGACCAAAGCAATAACAATAGGAAGAAAAGGAGCGGAGCAGCTCGACTTCCGGCACTGTTTCCATCAACCAAGCCAGCCGAAAATCCTGTCTTTATCTTTCAAAGTAGAATCTTTCCCTCATGCTCTTAGCCACTCAACTTTCAGGATCGAGCCAGAGAAAATTGATTAGGTACGAGCGAGAGTCTGATTAAGATTCTGCTGGAACTGCGCTCTCTATTAAGAGCAGAGAAGACTTCGAACTTAAGAGAGAAAAAGAATAGTGTAGTGTGTAGTTCCTTTGTGCCCAGAGGACTTGAAAGAGCTTCGGATTCTAGTGATCCTCAATTCAAAGTCGTCATTCGCTTGACCGAGGGCTCGTTGGTTGCAGCTTCGGCTGACTTTAGAGGTGTAAGCACCGCGAGTCTCAATCCAGTCAAATTCCTGTTCTATTACTGGCTCATAACTGAGCGAAAGGCATAATAGATTCTTGCTCTTCTTAGCCTTGCAAATGAGGCGGTTGATAGACCCTTCCTGTCCTAGTGGTATGGTTAACATAAACTTCTTACTCTGAGGCTAGCTCTAGGACAAGCGGAGGTGGTTCTTTCTCCTCTGGGGTTAAGTCCAATACTAATGTTTCTATTTCTGCTTTAGTAACTTCCTGAACAGTTTCTGTGCCCATTCTGGATTGAATACCTTTCTATCTTGGTAAGATTAGGGTCAACGGTTTGTGCCTGTCTATTCCATCCATCCCTTCGTGGAGTTAGGGCGTGTGATGTGTCCTTTCCGATGGAATGCCCTCGGCCGCATTTCGGAATCAAAGAGTCATGGTGCTTTAGTTGTGGGTTAGCAGGGATAAGTTGGACTGCGTCAGATGGTAAGATGAGCACCGCGATCGAAGGGCTCACTCTATGGAAGTCCTCTCCCACTTGAAAGCTAAATAAGGACACAATAAAATGTATTCCATTCTTAGCAGAGGTTCCTTCCATCTAATCCCTCGAAGTACTTCGCTCACCTTCGAAGAGTGAAATGATCATTCAAAGCAGACTAAAGGCATAGGGCAAAGGAGCTTAGAAGGTTGAGGGTGGCGGAGGGAATAAGGTATGAAATCACTTAGATAGAAGCATCTTGGATGACGGAACGATGACTTAATGAAACAATTATGGATTTTTAACCATTAGAAATGACGTAGGTGATAGATCGAATCGTTCAGTAGTCTTGACAGTTGAAATTTTTCGATGTAGAAAATAGCGTACGTAAAGGTAAAGTGGGTCGTATGTAGGTATGTATGATATGGGCTTCATTCCTTCAGTTGGAGTTCATGCTTTAACCGGTGTATATCAAAATTATCGTAGTGTAGTTACAGTCAATACAGTAGCTGTAACGTGAGCAGCGCTTCGCTCCTTATATAGGCGCGAAGCCGTGCTGTATGAAAAAGTTTCCCCCATTCCCATTGAATTTGTAAGGACAACCCCTACCTCCTCTCTTCCAACTAGAATGCTTTTAGGCGTTCTGGTTTTGGCACACCGGGCTGCTTAGTCGGAATAGGCAAGCGGTGTGCTAGAGTGATGGATATAGAAATTTG
>Ga0153958_1000096_pt1:10000-18005 | contig 18005 bp, 8 predicted proteins | sample TSFL042MetaG_FD_104719 | JGI IMG/M metagenome (GOLD analysis project Ga0153958, IMG submission 104719) | Attine ant fungus gardens microbial communities from Florida, USA - TSFL042 MetaG | ecosystem: Host-associated > Fungi > Mycelium > Unclassified | place: USA: Florida, Wekiwa... | reverse complement strand
TTTCCCTGTCTACCATTCCAGCTATGTGCCCATCCTTACTCCAACTGCCTAGATCCACTGTACTTGAACTGGAAATGCAATATCTGCTTCTACTAGCTTCAAAAAGCTTCTCATTTCAACTCAGACAGTGAGGTACTAACAAAGAAGAAAGTAGCTCCAGCTGTCTTTACAGAAGTTTAGCTTCGAACTCTCTCCCTTATCTCCTATTGGTTGGTAAAGGGCCGGAGGAAAAAGCAACCTGGTAATGAGTCCTATGGCTATGTTAAAAAAATGCCTATTTCTTTTAGCACCTGAACTGAAGTGGCGCTTAGCCAAGCAAGGAGCTATCAAAGGCGATCCTTCTTAGTTGGAAAACTAAAAAGAAACATGTTCTTTAAAGCGAAAGATAGTTTAAGTAACTTCACTTCTTACCAAAGAAGAAAAAGAAGTGCTCCCTGAGCGAAGTCCCACTAAGAAGTCAAAAGAACTTGGCTTGGGGCGATAAGAAAGCTGCGGATAAAGCTTAGCTTTGGGAAAGTTCTTACAGGATCAGTAAAGGTAAAGCCAAAGACGGTCTCGAAGATCATCTGGTTCTTTCTATGTTAATAGGTTTTGTACTTATGCATGTTGGGAATTATAATAGAATATACATCTAGTATACTTTAGAAGTAAAGGTTGAAAATCTCTCGCTTACACTCTTTTGGGCTAGGAATGGAAGTCATACATCTCACCAGACTGTGAGGGGATCTTCCCTTGCTTTCGCCTGCTCTTCTCACTTTGCTTGGATTGCACCTTGCTTGACCTTCGCTTCGGGAGATAGATCAACCTGGTGAAAGAAAAAACAAACCTTTTCTCTGAACTCTGAAAGAAGGTTAGGGCCTAAGAGTTGTTGACTACTCGCTCAGTAAGGGTTAGCGGCTCGTAACCTATCTGACCTTGTGGTCACGACCTCTATTGAATTATGAATTCCTGCCTTCTTTATCTACTCTTTCTATTATGCAGTCTTTTATCTAGGTTTCCGGGCTTCTCTCTTAAAGCTTTAAGGCGGGGCGGTTGACTTTCTTTCTATTATAAGAGTTGGGAGCGAAGGCACTGACGGTCTTCCCGGTTCTGCTTTCCCTTTTGCTTCCCCAGTTTCCTTTCTTTTGTTAGGAATCGATCCAGACCAATCACAGCTTCTTCACCAAGACGTGTGAACAGCGCCTCTATGCCCTTCGCTCATTAAGTCTCAAAAAGAATGAAAGCAGTTGTGAACTCCTCCCTTAGCTCTGATTCCGCTAACACAGGGAATTTTTATTCTAATAGCTTCTTCAATGGCTTGGTCGATCCTCTGCAAAGAAAGATCAAGAGTTGAGGTGTGAGAGATTTTCTTTTAACAGAAGTAAAGTAGAGGAGGGATCCTTTTCATAGCCCTAAGCGGCCTTAATAAGCAGTAGAATCCTGCGCTACTACGAAGAGTTCGCAGCTTGTGGAGGCGGAGGAAATAGCACCAGCGGCAGAGCTAGAGAGTAGAAGCCTAGGTTGTTCCTGTGGCCGACCCTACTTAGCTTAGCCTTCACCACCAATGATGGAGGACTTTTTTACCTTGACCCAGTACCCAAACCTGTTGATTGAGAGTCCCTTAATGTATATATCTAGGTTGGTGATGAACCAAGATTCCTTACTTCTATTCGCTATAGCTTCAATGCCGAGCTAGCATAGCATAGCGGTTGCGCTATTTGTTGAGGAACAAACAACAAATAAGCTAAGTTCTTTCTCCTCGGGGTGATCTTCTACTCTTCTACGTCGAATTAGATTATTTTGGCGGCATCTTCCACCGCCTCGCAGCCTTCCTCGGGATATCGCCTTCACTCCCACTCCCGCTTTTCCTTGTTATCCGAAAGTATAGTATATAGCCTTTTCCACGGTGGGCAAAGCACAGGCGGATTAGTGAGATAAGTCTTGATCTTTTCGAAGGCCTCCTGGCACTCCTTATTCCATTTCTTCGGCTGGTTCTTCTTCAGCAATCGGAAGATAGGCTCACAGGTAATTGATAGCTTCGAAATAAAGCGGCTGATATACTGAATCTTTCCAATGAAACTCCTGATCAGCTTCTCAGTCTTTGGCGTCTCCATCTCCTGAATGGCTTTGATCTTATCTGGGTCTCATACCCTTCGGCCCCACGATGAATCCCAACAGCTTCCCTGAAGTAACCCCGAATACACATTTCTTGGGATTCAATCTCAAATTGTACTTTCTCACTCTTGCCATGAACCTGTCTAGGGCCTCCACATGTTCTTCTTGCGTCTTAGTCATGATCACCATATCGTTAATGTAAACTTCCAAATCCTTATGGATCATATCATGAAAAAGAGTTGTTGCCATTCTCTGATAAGTTGCCCCAGCATTCTTCAGTCCAAAGGGCATCACCCTGTAGCAGAATGTTCCAAATTCAGTAAAGTAATAAATGCTGTCTTCGCTTTATCCTCTAGTGCCATCAGAATCTGATTGTAGCCCGAAAACCCATCCATGATTGAATAACAGCCCATCCCTGCAGCGCTGTCTATCAGTACATCGATGTGTGGTAAAGGAAAATCATCTTTAGGCGACGCCTTGTTAAGATCTATCTCTGTAATCTACGCACACCGTCCTTCTTCGGTACTGCTCCAACCACTTCCGGGAATCCCACGTTGATCTGCTTGGTTATTTCTGCCCATTCCGGCCGAATTATCCTCCTTTTTCTGCTTGACCGCTTTCTTTGTCGGATCGGTCTGTTCAGCTATCGATCTGTCAATCCCTGGCATATCTTCATAACTCCGGGCTAAGGCTTCTTCAGGCAGCTCTTCATATCTTCAAATACCTCGGTTTTCAAGTCTGATCCGATTTCTTATATTTTTAGGGTTTTCGATTGTGCTTAAATTAAATTCAATGCGATGCAATGCATTAATGTCAAATATGCTCATGGTATGATCGATGCTACGCAAAGAACCGTCAGGAAAAAGATCAAACAAGTAAGCAAAGTTCACATCAATATTATTAAAAAGCAAAGGCGGTCCATTACAATTGTTCTCATTGTCAAATTCGTCTAAAACTAAAGTAAAATCAGAATATCTGTCATCAGCTCCTCCTCGAAGGCCTGATCGATGCAATCTTTCACAGCTCTGAAAGCTTCCTCGGCTGAAGCGTATAAGTTCTGTTCCCAATCTTAGAAAACCTCCACTTAAGATAAGACCGGCAATGCCGTGGAGACTGAGAGCTTGCTTTATTCGTGAAGAGAAGGGGGCGGACAAAGCTTCAACAACAGCCAGTTCGGACCGGTCCCCTTTGCACTTAATATATGAAAGATGTGGCAAAGAAGGAAATCACCAGTTTTCGCTCAAGCTCGAGTTCCTTTTAATACAAAGAACTCCTAGAAAGTAGGGGTTCCGCTTGGGGCTTTTCATTAATAGAAAGATGGGCTCGACTTCTGATTTCGATCTCTTATCAGGAAAGTCGGAGGGAACGAACATAGCAGCCCTTTCACTGATAGCATGGGCGGGTTCCGGAAGGAAATTGAAGAATGAACGATAGCAACTCTCTTCTTATACGATACGTGATTGTACGATATGGATTGTTCCCATCATTGATTGTGTCAGCCACTCGCGACTTCATTTTAAGATCTGACTTTTGTTTTGAGGCGGGCAATGAAAAGAAAAGGCTGGGCTTGGGAGTACTTAAGAGCAAAAACCAAGCTGCGATAGAAGTAAGGAGCTTATTATCCTATTTTTCTTATCGAAAGTCTACCTCCGACTGAATCAATATCTCGTTTTCCCCTTGCTGCCACGGAGAGCGATGCCAACATCAGTAGCTAGGAGCCTCTGATCCCGCGAGTGCCATACTAATACCTGGTGTGGAGGCCCCCCAAAATAAACCAAAGGAAACCAGCAAAGAGCTTGCCCGCTGTAAGGTAAAGAAAGGGAAGGCAGGGAGGCAATAGCGCCGGTAAAGACAGCATCCCGGCCAGTATTAGTGATAGTTTACCTTGTTGACTCAGCAGTTCGAGAGTCATAGAAAGAAAAATCAAGATAAAAGGCGAGTAGTTTCAGTTGATTATGAAGAGAGTCTATTAGCTGATCTTGACGCAGATCCTCATCCTCTCTTTCCAACTTTACACGGTACTACGCCCGACTTTCATCAATATCAATAGAGCTAGTTAGACTAGATCTCCACATTCAACAAGTTATGATGAGGTTATGGTGAGGGTTGGCAACAGCAGTAGACACATTAGCATCCGTCGCTACGATAGACCCTTGACTGTCCGGCAAAGCAACTTCTCTGGATGTACCTTTTGAGAGTAACCTTTCATATCAATCCAGTAGGCCAGCAAGGGTAGGTGGTATGCATCTTATTCGGGCAATTGCTTTCTCTGGTAAGGCTATAAAAGGATAAAATAGCTCTTAGTAAAGGAGCTTTCCTTGGTAGAGCTAACATAGAGGATTTCTCTCCGCTTTTGTTAGTTTTCTGCCAACCATCCTTTTTAGGAGGGGTAAGATGAGGGATATAAAAAAGAAAGGAAGAACAAAGTCCCGCAAAAGAGATCTTCATCATGTTGTAGAATTTCGAAAGAAAGAAAGTGATTGACCTCTCACTCACGGCACACATGCTATATGTGTGATGCCAACACAAAAGAGCTTTTTTCTCCTCTCTTCTCGGCCTGCTTGAGTTCAATGCGAGGTGGGAAATCATTGGGGGTTTGGTCGGTCTCACGGTGTGTACCGTTCCTCCGGCTAGTTGCCAGTATTATATAATACGAATTCGATCGGTAGTTGGATGTGATGACAAGGGATCTCATAAGAGAAAGAACAGCGGAAGAGTAGCTCTATAACTCTAGACTCGCTCGCAAGATTTAATTTAAGAAAAGAAGTGGGGCTGATGGTGAAGTGAAGCCTTAAATGCCATTCCCAGAATACCTATCTATTGTTCACCTCGGTTGGGTGGATCTTCCACATTATGGGAAGGAGGGCTACCTAAGTTTATGCCTTCTTCCTTCTTTCCGGCGAGTACCGATACTGGAAACTCAATAGTTCTATATAGGTTCAACACTTTATCGGCTATGTTAGTTCACTATTCTATATTCTAGAAGAAGGAATTATAGTCCAGTCAATAGAGAAGGTAATGCAATTGTTTACGATCCAGTGTGCTAAAGGGCTGGGAGTGCATTAACAACGGATGAGGATAGGTTTCAGTCTTCCAGGTGAGTGCTAGCGAACCGTGGGAGAAGAGTTAACTAGTGGTCCTAGAGAAGCAGGCAATGCCATCAGTCGTAGGCAGCCTTAAGAGCGAAGCGAAGACATATGATCTAGAAGGAGAGACCCCACGACCGAGTTGATTGATATTAGTGGAAATCGCCCAATGGAATAAGGCAACAATGAATTCCATAGGCTATTGATCTCCTTTTACCTGCCACGTACTTATATCTGAGTTGGGAGTGTAATCCGAGATAAGCTAAATCCTTCTTTGCTAGCTGATGAAAAACGATTATAAGGTAATCCATGGATTTCTCTTTTAATTGGCTAAACTAAAGTCTTTCATGGATGGCTACTTCTCAACCGATTGAAGCAACTCCTACGATATTAGCGAATACTATCAACACAACAGGGAATGAAGAGCTCAAGATGATGTTACACCTTATTTAATATAATAAGAAATGCACGAAATGAGGCTCACCAAGACTTTAACCCACGATACTCAACGTGGCATAGCCGAAGATGAAATAGGGCTTTCTGCGCCCGCAAGAAGCTTAGGCTTAGCGGTACTCCATCCAAAGAGTACTAGGAGTAGGCATCGCCCTAGTTAGTTGAAGCTGAGGAGGTTCTTGGACTAGTTAATCATGTATAAGGAGGGCCCCTTCTTTCTAGAAAGTGTACTTTATCCTGCCTATGTGTGAAAACGAGTATGTGAACAGGACATCTTTCAAACATCCAGATTGGCTCTTGAGAGATAGGAATCATAGCCTATTCTAGTAGCCCAGCAAAGAAGTAAAAACTTCTGGGATGGCGTTCAAGAGTTGCAACGAACCCATCCTTCTTTCTTCACTTCATTCCTCTCCTTACCAGTCGAGCGTCTACGAACCTCTCCTTACACCTGTAACTGTACTAACTTCGTTCGTCTATTTTCTTCTACATAAACCCTGTCCTCCCTCTGGGGCCTTAGGACAGTTTGATCTTGCCGCCTATCATCGAGGTGGGGCCCCAGTGCAGCTCTCAAAGGTGAAGATCTTTTGTCAAGGGCTCAAGCGCAAAGAATTATCCTCCTTTCTTTTTGCTCTTCTTAAGGCGAGATCGAATAGATGAATCTTCCCGCCCGAATAGAAGGTGACTTCCCTTGTTAGGTTCAAGTACGTAATATGCTTTCCTAGGTGCTTAAGTCAATGAGTGGATCTGGGAGACTAAGGCGGGTTAGCTCAGTTAGATGCTGTGTGTGGACGAAAGGCTTTCACTGGCCTATCGGCGGCTCGGGGAAGAAGAGGTCTTGCAGCAGCGGAGGTACTCAAGGGCGTGCAGCAGTTTTGCCACTGTGAAGTTCCTGGGATTGGCATGTTCATCCGTGTAGCTCGGCACACCAGAAAGAGGTGGCAGCTGCATTATTCCTATCCAAATGTTTCGTTTTCTGGGCCCGTAGTTAAAAAACCCACTTTCTTACGTTCATTCGAATATGAAATCCAATCCTGGAAAATAAATATAGCAAGTAGTTTTAGTTTCGTGAACGTGATTTGTGTGGGGTCGTGGAAGAATTGGGTTCGACTCCCTTCACCCCGGTGTGGCGAAAAAGACTTTTTTCCCTCAGGGATTTCTTGGTGTTAGCATGTTAGCACTTTCCCTCTTTTCTCGCACGAGGCAAGCGGAAGAGTGAATCGTCGAACAGGAGGAAGGACTTCGTACCGTACCAGGGCTGGAATCAAAGTGGAAATTCCATGGTTTCTCTTTCAAAGCTTCAAAGCTAGAAGCGCAGTTCTGGAAGCAAAGCCAAGTTCTATCTCTGGTTCACAAGCCTGACGTTCTCAAGGTGCGGATTTGGTTCGTAATGTTCTCTTTCTCCTGACGCTTTCATGCTTTCACCTTCGTTTCCGAAAGAATGTTATTCCTCTAGCCGACCCACACCCCACTCTTGAATCCGGTGATCAGAAATCGTCACCAGGAGGGCTCGTGTGGCCCCTGTACTTCTTGTACTCACTCGCTGCCCATTCCCGTTTGGGGAAGCAAGATAGTCCTCATGGGTTAACTGTAATCTAGCGGAAAAACGTCTTTGACATGCCCCAGTTCCGGCTTGCGGATTGAGCTATTTATAAAGGTTGAGAGGAAGCTAAGGGCGGGTGTCCACTTGCTTTGGAGGAAGTCTTCAAACCGCTGGGAAAGAAGAAATAAGGAAATCATTTAAAAACCTGCAAACTTGTATCTCGGAACAGACACTACAACTTCCATTAAGCCATCTTCTTCCACTCAATGAATTAAGCTTTCTATCAATGGATGGCAGGGAACACCACCCTCAACATCCATGAAACTTAGGAAAAGATCTAGGTTTTCCCATCGTACAGGGGAGGGTTAACAAGGAGACCTTCAAATTCATTTTTGAAAAGGTCAATAGCCGGCTTTCGGGGTGGAAAGCAAACCTGCTCTCGGGCTGGTCGCCACACCCTCATTCACGCCACCACCTCCGCCATTCCCTATATGCAATGTGTTGCGAATTGGATTGATGATCTTGATAGAGCTCATAGGAAATGGAGATCCACAGACCAGAGTAAGCAAGCGATTGCACCTTGTAAACTGGGAGACGTTTAAAAGAAGCAAGTCTCCGTGGGGTTCAGTGATGACTTATGATATTCACCAAAAGGTAGCTCCTGACTCAGGGGTTTGGGGCTGGAGCGTAGGAAGCATTGGTTATCAGAACCCCCGAGGGTGAACCCTGTCTGTAGCTGAGTACGGCTTGTGCGCGGAGGGAACGAAAACCTTTCTTGCAAAGCTGCATTATGAGAAAGTCTTAACTCGCTATTGGACGAGTGAAGTGAGCC
>Ga0153958_1000096_pt1:0-5000 | contig 18005 bp, 8 predicted proteins | sample TSFL042MetaG_FD_104719 | JGI IMG/M metagenome (GOLD analysis project Ga0153958, IMG submission 104719) | Attine ant fungus gardens microbial communities from Florida, USA - TSFL042 MetaG | ecosystem: Host-associated > Fungi > Mycelium > Unclassified | place: USA: Florida, Wekiwa Springs... | reverse complement strand
ACTTCATAATTCTGGTCTCATTCTTCCCTTGATTCACGATCCTTGCAGCTGAATTAATCCCCCATGTGTCGGGACCTGAACCGTGGTGGTGCTCTTCTACAGCTTCTTTTACATTACATAGGCTCCGAAACTTCTGTAATTGAAAAAGGAAACCTTTCCAAGCCCGAACAAGATCGAAAGAACTGATCGCTTTCTAAAAAAACAAAAAAGTTATCTACTAGCCATGTTTTTTTTCTTTCTGTGAGAATGCCGTAGGACTCCAGGAATTTTTGAAGCTGAACATGCTCAAAAGATGATGCCTAAAGCATTTCGCTTTGATCATTCGACTGTCCGCCGAGTGAAACGGTTCCTCGCTAAAGAAAACCAAAGTTCCACTACAACCAAGGAAAGAGATAGATCACATCTTGGCCAAATGCCAATCCTCCTAAGAAAAAGAGTGGAGTTTCGAGAACGAGAATCTGATATTTTCTCATTTCTTTTTCGTAGTAAGAAGACACTAAGACGCACCCACTACACACCACACACTCAGACGACTAGCGTGGTCCTTCCCCCATCGAAGAGCCACGTATCCAGGGTTGACCACATCATCACTGTTTTATCAAGGTGTGGCCACGGTCTCAATTGGGTCAGTGTTAAGTATGTCCAAGCTTGACAATAGCAGTGGAGATTTTGAGTCCCTCGGAACGCAACTCCCTTATGAGGTGGAAGACAAGACAGACGGATTCCACTTCATAGGTACCGTTCACGTCACGCGAAGGCTCGCTCAGAACACGTACCAAGCTTTTATTATAAAGGAACAAACAGGAGTGCTCCACTCCGAAAGAGAAGGATACCGGTCTTCCTGGGCGAGAATGTATTCCTTTCTTTGATAGTGAAATCCTTTGATATTGGAATTGCTGTAAAGTAAAGCACGACCTAAAGGAAAAGGTAATTGATCACCAGATTGCTTTTTGGCGGAAACAAAAACAATAATATGAACCCTTTCTCCGAAAAGGACTACCAGGAGCTTCTGTTGATGTGAAATGCTTGGCTAGAACAAAGTGGTATGGTGCATCTTGCTACATGCTACATAAGAGGATTACTCGGCTACCCACAAGTGAGTAGCTAAAAGAACGAAATCTATGGGCTATACTGAAGTTAAAGGCGGCTATTGACCGAGGCTCCAAAAGAGTTCAATCTCTTTGCTTCATCCCGGAAGAATAAAAGTCGTATTAGTTGCCCCGCTTCTCAGTACTACAGCTACAACTTTTTGTCCATAACATCACATGCGGGCGGAGTGAAATGCATCGTAATATGTCTTTCGTCACCTGTTAATTGAAATTTAGGGTGGACATAGATGAGGAATGGTAAATCATGAATGGTCAATCTTAGGTGTGTATCCGCCAGAAAGAAGAGAAGCTCGGGGATCCTGCTTTGGGCTCACAGCACCGATAGATTAGCATAGATAGCAGAATGATAAGAAAAGCATTCAATTTCTCATACCATACTAAGCGACTCGGACTGCGACTCATAGAACAGAAAGACAAGTACTTGGGCGCATAAGAACTCGAGTTTACTTCTCGCATAAGAGGAAGGCTCGGGCTTGCTTGAACCTCTTAGATGTCTGGTATGGGGCAGGGAAGATCCATTGAAAGCGAAAGCCTTCCCTCCCCTCTTTGGTTATTCCCGTGAAGTTGGGCATTCCCCCTGGCAGGATAAATACGCCACGAAAGATCGATTCTAAGGAAAGGTTGTAAACGCCGGAACCCGATGGGACTTTCATGGGAGAACGAAGTTTACTGTATCAGAGTAGGCCTGAAGATTGAATCCATCACTTAGATAAATGACGTAGTAGACAAAGAAGCTCAAGCTGACTCGAGATGAAAGTAATTAGAAGCTGGCACTTCTATCAGATCTGGCTGGCACATAGGCGTTTTACCCATATTCCAAAAGGGAATCCTCTCTTCTGTAATTCACTTTATGTTTATGCATCTTTCTTTCTTCCATGCTGGTCAACAACCAACCAGTGATTTCAATAGCTGTTTATTCGTTCCCTCAATCCTCTGATGTAAACCTGAGACTAGTGAAAGAAAATAAGTGACTTGTTCTCCTCTCTTTCTTCAAAACATATCTGTCTAGCCTGCTAACGACGCCCTTTCTTATCTACGCTATTTACCCCTCATTACTTCCCCAGCTTTGAGTTCAGTTCCTTTATTTGATCTTGTCTCCTAGCATCTCTGCTTACTCTTTCTTCTTTCCATCTACTAAGTTTGCGGAAAAGAGAGAGCAGACGGTTCTCGGCATCATGATGCAAGAATGACATCTGAGATCGCTCATTCCATTGCTTTACAGTCATGATGGGAATGATTCTATGTTAGTACTCCAGGTACTCTCTTATTCGAGACGATCATAGGCTCAACTCGCCTGCATCGACAGCAAAGGAAACTGGCAGGGAAATAGATGCCATTTTTTCTCAATGGCAACTGGTACTTAAACTATCTATCCCTCAGCCAGAGACTCTGGGATGAAATGACTCTTATGATAGTCAGATGGCGAAGAGTTAGAACGTGGCTAATCCGCTTTCTCCCATTTCTCTCTACTCTATCTATGAAGGCTATGAAGGAATTCGTTCATAGAATGCGATTGCACTACTTTTTGAAAACAACCGTACGGGATATACTCGGCCGAGGAGATTGTACCAAAGGAGACCCGTTTTACCGATCGTTTGATTGGGTGTGTCCTTAGTCGCTCCGGAGAAGCCATACCCTTAGGAAGCTTACCCTACTCATTTTTTAACTCCGGAAGACAACCCCAGTAAATCGTGCATAATGGAAGAGGAAAGACCTGTTAACAACAGGAGAGAATAAGGGAATAGCAAAAGTTAGGAACCAAGACCTTGGATATAGCTTTGAAGTACGTGTAGGAGGAGGACCACTGTGGGAAGAGAATTCAAGGTAGAGGTACAATGGATAGAGGGCTACGGCAAGGCGTTCGACTCACACTCCTGTCAACACTTCCAAGAGTGAACCCCCGACTCGCTTCCTTAGCCATTTATTTCGGGCAACCAGTGCTAAATTCGACTCATCATTCTTTAAAATGAATGGCTTCTTCCTTCCGCCTTCTTTCAGGTCTATTGGTCAGCATTCGCCTAGAGCGAACTTCACTTCCCCAGAAAAAGCCAATTCAGCGGCAAACTTTCTTTGGTTGTGATTAGCCAGTAATCTCAGTCACCAAGCTAGCCTGAACTACGTGCAGCCTCCATTGGATCGATTCATAGGAACCTCGTCCTGAAAAGGAAGATATCTATAGAATATAGAAATAGGTAAAGTTTCATTTTAGGTTCTACCTAAGGGAATCAACCAATTCATCCGTTTGATCGACGATCCCGGGAACCTTGCCCAGCAATAAGAAATGTTCTTTCTGGGGAGGCACAAAAGGAAAAGGGCCTGACGTTCAAGGTCCCACGAACACTTTACAATCCTTATACTTACAAGAAAGAGTTTAGTAATGCCTGAAAACACAGGGTTCGGTTAAATCAAAAGAAACAAGGGGCTGGTTGAGCGAGGCAGTGCGCCCCCAGCTGTGGTGAATTCCCAAAAAGAATGAATCTGATGTAGGCCGGTTGTCCAAGTCTTTACTTTAATGAATAGGGAACTTGCTTTCTTGCTATCTTATGTCTCTCAAGGAATGCCATACTATCGAACTATAGACGAGATGAAGGAAGCAAGGGAGTCAATAGACTGTTCGAGCGCAATGCAGTGGTGGTTGGTTCCGATTCGACAAGGGTAGAATGCCTGGTCGAAGGTCCAGTACAGTAGGTATCAGGCGTGTTCGTTTTGGTTGGCTCCCGAGCGAGAACGAGAAATAGGCGATGCACCATCCTTGCTGCTACGTACGTTGACCTTGACTTGACGGATTCATCCAATTGAACCCACACTCAAAGGAGGACCACAAGCTTGGGGCTCGACGAAACTGAAAGTATCAGCATTAAGAAACTTCTTGGGGTTAGCAGTGAAAGAAAGAGCCCGGCATTCATATTCATAACTGAGTCTACTAAAAGAGGGACCAGCCTCATCGTGGTGATTATAGGACATCTCTGATCGTTCACCTCTAATGTGACACGTTCCCTCTCAGTTATATGAGAAAGGGCATCAGTCGGCTAGAGATCGGGGTCGATAGTTGGCAAGGAACTTGATCCTCCCCCCAAAAGGGGCAGCTGCGGTCGAACTCTAATTCTTGAAATAAGTCGGGGCCCTTTCTTTATAGTTTTTTCCCGCTTTCCAGCAGAGGCAGCGATATGGCATACATAATTTCATTTTTTCTTTTTTTTGCGCCCACGGAGCGGTAAATTCTAATTCATGCTTAGGTGTCTGTCGTTCTCGGTGTGCTCGAATCGGCTTTCTTTGTCTACGAATAGGCTGCCCAAAAGAGGGTCTTTCGGCAAAGAAGGTGTAGGCGGAATAAGCTGTGAGACTGGAGCTAGTGGCATAGATTGACTATTCATCTTTCTCGCACAGCTTAATTAACCGGGAGTGAGTGAAAAAGAGGCTCCGAAAGTACTTTGATCCATGAAAACCAGAATTGGAAAGATCTGTTGAACAAGCTTTTCTGATCCTGCCTGCAAAAAAAGGGTCTAGTAAGCGCGGATTCCCTAGAAAAAAGAAGATCATATAAAGCTTTTCTCTTTAGGGGCGGGCATAGAACAGAGCTAGACTTCACAAAGGCGTTCCATCGATCAAATCCCTACTTCTTTTGGTCTAAAAATTACATAAATAAGAATCGCATCTCAGACAGTATCTATTTGGCGATTGAGAAAGCGACAGGCCCAATGAGCTCTCCTATAGTGCCTCGAAATGAGGCCGGAGAGCCTGAGATCGGCTAAGATCGAGATGATGAGATGCAAACTTAGATTGAGAAAGTGTTCCGTGATTTCATTGTTTTCAGTCTTTACTTCAAAATTTCCCTTTCTACTCCCTTTGGTCAACAACCAATCACATTTCCTATTAATATAATAGTAGCCC
>Ga0153958_1000095_pt1 | contig 18006 bp, 24 predicted proteins | sample TSFL042MetaG_FD_104719 | JGI IMG/M metagenome (GOLD analysis project Ga0153958, IMG submission 104719) | Attine ant fungus gardens microbial communities from Florida, USA - TSFL042 MetaG | ecosystem: Host-associated > Fungi > Mycelium > Unclassified | place: USA: Florida, Wekiwa Springs... | reverse complement strand
TCTCAGTTGCAAGAAATTGTGAGACAAGACCAAAAGCAACGATTTCATCTTTTATTAGAGTCTCGGTCACCGGACTCACCGTCTGACATGTGGTGGATCAGAGCAAATCAAGGACATTCCTTGAAGGCACGTCGCTTTTAGGCGAGAGTATCTGATCTAACACTCTCGCGCAGACCGTTACCCTAGATATGCAGCCTATTAGATCCGCATTAGATATACCATTGGCTGTCCATGGCACCTCATTTAAAGCATGGGACTCCATAGGTAAAGGTTCTCTTCAGGGTGCTAATCTGCCCTTTTGACACAGTATCTATTAGCCACGCAAGGCCTCTCCAAAATGACGCGAAACCATATTCATTTAGCCCAAGGCATCCCGGGAGACAATGTCATCAGTGGTAGCTAGAACCTTGTCTGTTTGCATGGAGCATAGGTTTACGTTCCAAAACAGGAATGCGCAAGTCCTCGCAGATACTGATTTTTGTTGACGTACAGAAAGCCCTTGACGCTGGCATTCCATTCCATCTATCCGCCAATGGTGTCGTCTTAACGGAGGGCGAACAAGGGTTCCTATCTCCAACTTATTTCCAGCGTGTGGAATTTGCAAAGGATCGCTCACCAGTGCCAGGTTGGGAAGGCGCAGGGCCAGTTGAACCGCGAGATTTGCCTGCTCATTCTCCACAGTCTAGCCAAGATGTCAAAGTTGCAGAGGTATATTCAAGTGTCAGCGAACCTAGTTGACTTGTCATGTTTCTTCTATTGGTATGAATAACACGATATTAATGCTGCCCCATATTGGCGTCTAGTTATTTTTCAGCCCTTTCCCGTTCTTTTTCGTGCTCTTCGTCGTTTAGTATTTTTCGCGATACCTTGCTTCGAGCGCGAATCCTGGACCCATAAAAGAAAAGTACCTGCACAGGGTGTATCATAAGATCCTAATGGATTGGTGACACTCATTGTTTTCTCACCCATGGTATAGGTACTAGAGCTGCTCCCATGCTTGCAAACAGCGTTAGGCCCCATCTGTATGTCAAGCGAGCAAACATTTGCGTTGTGAAAAGAGGAAAAGCTCCTGCAGCAAAATTACCTGAAAAGCTCCCCACATTAAAATTATCCGGAAATTTCGCGCTTGGGACTCACGACATAGGCTCTGCCCTGCAATGGCTGAGGACGCGTATGTTCCATAACTGCAAAACTGATGAATTTCATTTCACAGGGCGAATCGAATGAAGCTCGCCAATCTGCAAGATACAAGAAGACCACCATGTAAATTACAAATGCGCCAGTCATGAATATCTTGAGAAACATCAGTCCCGTAAGCGTAAAGAAGATGCAGCGGCCAGGACGAACAATGAGACCGATTGCTGGCGCAATCCAAGGTACTTCTGGTCTTGCAGTCCAAGCGTAGATGAACATCCCGATAGGCAAAAGGATTGCCGCGGCACAAGGGAGATAAAGACGTGCTTCCTGACGTTTCCGGTGATAATATTTCCTGGCTCGGACAGGTTAGCATCCCGTAGGTGCGCAGTAATGCTCATGCAACACATGCTTACTGATATAGCTTCTCCTGGTACATGTTGGCAAAATATCCGATGAGGCTGCCAATCCTAAACCGGACGATGGCATCACGACCTCCCGGTTCAACTTCTAGTATCCACTTACATGAGGGTGGCGAACATGAACCCCGTATTCTGGATGTCAAATTTATAGACCGCCTGGAACTCGGCGGAGATAGATCTAAAAGTGAATTTAGGAAATAAGAACAGCTGTAAGCTGCAGATCCAACGTACTCTATAAGGGCAAAAACAACGCCCCATGTGAAGCCAATCCACAACTGTGTGTAACAGCACCCTTGTTCAGTGCTGTGTATGTATGAAACTTAAGTCATGGGCCTACACTGAAGCTCTGTACAATAGGCTCCGTTGCCAAAAGATCTGAAAAGTGAATGTCAGCTGGTTCCAATCAAAGCAATGATAACTTTGCTGACATATCGGACGTGTGCAGGAAATCTTTATCAAAGTGATCAGGCTTTCCTTCTCAATTTCTGCTTTCGCCCTGTATCTATGATTACCCGTCTCCTTACGTTTCTTCCTTGCTAGGCGAGTCAAAACAATGGTCGCACGCGTTTCTTTCATGAGTACCACGACAGAGATGAAATAAGTCCCTGTAAATCTTTCGGGGGACACCAGTCAGTATGACATGCATTAGACGTTCCAAGAAACCAACATAACATGGATCCATTGGATCCATCTCCATCCACAGTGTGGATTAGCCTCAATCATACCGGCAATTACGGGCCCCAGTCCTGTTCCGCCCACAGCAACAAGAGTGAAGAATGCCATAGGTTGTCCGCGCCTGAGGGGTTAATTGTAACGTTTAGCCGATAAAAAAATCCAATGACCCAACTCATGTTGCGCCCATATGTCAGCAATTGAACCGCCCACCAAGGTCGCTCCTGTTGAGCCGAACGCACCCCCAAGTAAGCGCCCAAGCATGACGGTCTGTATGTTCGGTGACCTATAATAGTCTACGATTCTGCTGTACAGTCAAGTTCGTGAAAACGAGCTTACAAGGCGATCATTATCTCCGACAGCATGAACCCGAATGATGACACAATATATATATTGAGGCGGCCAAATTCCTCCGTAAAAGATGAAGTGATGAGAGGAACCGTACCAAATCCGATAGACCACATGCTCAATCCGACCGTGGCTTGAAACTGAGTGCAGTCCAAGTCCCGCATCATAGATTGATAACCCATAGAAAAAGAAGATGACGCTGCACCTAGATGTGACAGTCAACTCTGGTTCCCTGGTGGCTCCACGGTGAAGGCACATTACCAACTATTCCAGTAAACGCACATGCCACCAAGGTGACCATCCATTTTCTCTTGTATGAGAAGTTCATAGGATCTCGTTCATCATATTCTTCGAAGGTTACCTATTGTACATTGATCAAAGCTCGAGGAAAGACGAAGGGATTACGTACAAGGAATTCATCATTATCCTCCAAGTCAGTCAACGTTGATGATGGAACACTCGGGAGTTTCTCTGACTCTTGAAGGACCGTCATGAGTGGTTGTGAATAGCAGGGTAATGAGGGCTCGAATTATTTTTTCTGCACTGTGAGTCACTATATAAAATTCCAGGATTATAGTTGAACATATTCACCTCGTGATCCAACACATGAGATCGGCCGAAACCGAAACGCTGAAGTTATGCATGCTTGAGAATATAATGTAGAGCGTTGTGCGCATTTGGGATAAGCTGATGAGAAATCGAAGTTGTAAGACCGTGGTAGACGGTCTAGACCTGGTAAACTGCACCATCCTAAGCCGTTTCAAGTTAGATGTTTTCCCGGGTTTCCCTGGGCGCAGTGTGCGGTGGTGTCTGATGATTCACTCTTTGAATTATTCGGCAGCCAAAGGCATTTTTGGAATAGACAAGGAAAACCACGCTCTAGAATTAACGGCAGGTTGACGTCGCACCTGATTTGTACCGGTAAAGGAACATGCGGGGCTCCGGCTATTTTATAGCAGTAGTGAGCTGTTCTGCAATGTAACATACTTACAGCTTACAGTGATCACTTGTACTGAGAACGTTCGAAAGTAGGGCAAATCATGTGTCATTATGCACCCGGGCCCTGGCCTAAACCAAACATGTTCGGTCAAAAAGCAGTTTTTTGAACACTTTTCACCGAACCAGGTTTTTAGAAAACAGAAGGACATCAAGGTTAGTGACTCATTTTTTAGCGTTTTGGTACATCATACACGCAGCAGAATAGATACCAGTATACAACCAATGGGGGCGATTCTTTTCCAAAGAAAGGGTATTTAGACACGAGAACCATAAACATCTTCCGGTCCAACGCCGCCTTGGCCCTTGCGAGCATTGGCCTGACCCCACCTTGAAACGGGCGATGAGTAGGTTGCGATGAAGCTAAGCTATAAACACACTTTTTGATACGGATGCTTTCGATCTGGATGAATCCCGAGGTATCGGTGGGCTCGAAACCACCGAGCTCATCCATGGAGGATTGATGCGCGTCATACAGACCCTGTAAGGGTGTAAGAAAAGGTGAAAGGCGAGGACAAAATTCGTTACCTCATCGGAGAAACGGCCAATAACAATGACACTACCTTTGTAGAGCTTCAAGCGCACTGTTCCATTTACGGTGCGTTGACTCGCCGGGATGGCACTGGTGATGAACTCGCGTTCGGGAGTGAAGAAGTGACCATTGTAAAGAATACGGCTGAATTCGATGGTGACGAACTGATCGCGAAGAGCGCGAACATTGCGGTCAAGCGTGAGACCTTCGATGTCCATATGTGCAACACGTAATATAGTCGCTCCAGGCGACTCATAACAACCGCGAGACTTGACGCCAATGAATCGGTTTTCAACGATATCGATACGACCGACGCCATGTTTCCTCGCGATAGCGTTAAGTGCGAGGAAAATATCGACGGGGTCGCTAAGAGGGGCTTGGTTAGCGATGGTAACCTTTACGGGGAGTCCAGCCTTGAATTCGATCGATAGGTACTCAGGCTCCGCTGGAGCACTCTCGCGTGACACAGTGAGGTTCCACATGTCGTCTGGAGGTGTTGTGTTCGGATCTTCGAGGATTCCTGCTTCATAAGATGTATGGAAGAGGTTCTCGTCGGTTGACCATGGTTTTGCAGCAGTCTGTTGCACAGGAATTTGCTTCTCTGCTGCATATACAAGTAGTGCTTGACGGCCAGGAAAACGATTATAGAATTCTGGACGTAGAAATATTAACAAAAAAAATTACGTATTCAGGAAACCATATTACCAGGAAGCCTCCAAGGGGCGATGACCTTTATATCTGGCTTGAGGCCATAGAAGGCAAGCTCGAAACGAACCTGATCGTTCCCTTTGCCTGTGCAACCATGTGAAACGTAGCTGATGGAAGTTGTTGGATTCATGTGCGTGGAATATGAATGTAAGACTCACTCGCAACCCTCCCTGTCTGCAACGGACATCATACCACGAGCAATGACAGGACGAGCGAGAGAAGTTCCAAGCAAGTATACATTCTGTGGTGCTGATTACCGCATGATTACTGCCAGAGGAGAATACCTACCTCGTAGATGCAGTTTGCTTGCATTGCAGGGTATATCAACTGGGTTATGAATTCGCGCTTCAAGTCCTGTGAGTATACCAAAATGAGAGATGATAAAGAGACAAGCTGATAGAATAATTTCAAACCTCCAAGAAGAATTTCTTTGCACCAACACTGAGTGCCTTCTTTCTGGCCGCCTCAAAATCCTGACTAACAGTCAATTAACAGGGCAAGGCAGTATATGTCATGTCAGTACCTCCTCCTGACCGACATCAGCCATGAAAGCGTAAACTTCGTAGCCCTGCTCGATCAGCCATGCCAAGATGCATGAAGTGTCTGGAAAAATTTAATCGATCTCTGTCGCGACAAGCAGATTGACTCACCAAGACCACCAGAGTATGCCAACAAAACACGGCCTTTTGCAGGGGCTGACATGATTGCAATAGTTGTGGTTTTCTTTTGCGATGGGGTGACTCGATCGAATAGGTACCGAATATATATACTGATTATCGCAATATTGAAAACCAGCCCGAATTAGGATATTTCGGACCGGCAGAACGTTTCAATTGTGACACGTACATCAGTCACGTGAGGTCACGTTGCGGTCCACTGCTATTGCTGTTGTCACGCTCCACTGCCTTTGTCCTCAGTGCACCACACCGACTGAAGATACCCCGCCTACGACGCTAGCGCACTTACAACAACATTTTGATATTTCTGGTATGTGATTATCTGAGGGGTTTCAAAGTTTGCAGTAAACATCGATTGATTATCATTTGGGCTGTTAGAACCCTACATCATGAATCCATTGGAACGTACAATACCAGGTCCATTGCGGCGCAATAATAGTTACCGTCGGCCCAATCAGACGTTAGTTGATCTACCATCGAGTTCGAGAAATGGTCAGCGACGAAAGAAATCGCGCTCCCCTGACGCTTCGCGCTCTCAAATCCAAGTTGCGGCGCAGAGATACGAACCAGCTCAACTCGAATCGAGAAAGAAAAGGAGACAATCAACTCCTCCCCCTTTAGATGACAGACCATTTCTCGTACCAGTTGATGATGGCAATTCTGAGAGAGGTCGCAAACACAAGTCGAAATCTCATCGACAAGGGCGCCAGGGATCGGAGCACCCTGCTACTGCGTCTGCTCTCGCAGTGGAAAACAGGTTCAAGAAAGATAGGTCCAAATCGCGAGATGTGTCCTATAGGCAAAATCAAAGAGCCCCAGGATCCGACTCTGAGGGTGTCCAGGCGCTAGAGGACCTTCACATCGACTATCAGGGTCCGTTCGCACCTGCTGAATTTGCCAAGCTTAAGCGAGAACTTGAAATGTGGAAGAGAGTATGTAAACTAATCTTGCGATTTTCATTGTCTAACCGATGACGCAGTTGGCTCACGACAACAAGAAAACAATCAAGAAGCAGTACAAAGTTCGTGTATGCTCTCGTCTTTGGTAGATCTCTTAACATCCCGATGTGTACACTGTAGATCATTGAAGACCTTCGGCAGAAAGAAAGCGCAAATGAGAAGGTTGGTGTGGCTACTATCATTTACAAAATTCGTATGCTCATGCACGAGTATGCTGTTTGCAGAAACTAAAGGAGACTGAAAGTCAATTGAGTAAGGCGCAGAGCAAAGCGAAGAAATCTGAAGATGTAGGTCATTCAGAAGTTGATTTTCACATTGTCATTAAACATTTATTCAGGCCATTAGCAACATCGAAATTAATGTACAATGCCAGATTTGCATGGAGCCGTTACTCAAGCCATATGCGTAAGTTTGTTTACACTCAGATGCCCCTACATATATTCATACATTCGCTAGATTGTCACCGTGCGGCCACGTCCTTTGTGTTACATGTCTACAGGAGTGGTTCAAGAAAGCGCCTCCCAGTGATGACGAGATGTACGACGACGACGATCCTGATTACCTTCTCTGCCGTAAGAAGACCTGTCCAACTTGTCGTGCTGATATTCGTAATCGGCCCATTCCCATTTTTGTCGTCAAATCTATTGCATCGACATTATCAAGGGCGCGAGGAACATCTCCTAATGCTTCATCATCTACTGCGGGATCCCCTGCTACTGATACGGACCCGTGGGAAGGCCTATTCCTGCCCGATGATGAAATCGAGGACTACGGTAGCGAAGACGAAGACGACGACGAAGATGACGATTGGCTGGATGGAGATGTCTTCAGTTACGGGTCAAGCAGCGATGACGAGCCTTATAGTGGCGACTACGTCTTTCCGGTGTGGGAGCCACCGGCAACCCTTATTGATGACGAGGACTATCACTTCGATCAACTTCGCAGCAGTGACCTTAACGCTCTTCGGCGCGGTGCTACGCTTGGTATGCTCAATGCATACGACATGTACTATGTACATGATGAAGGACTTATCGCGCACGATCACCACAACAATCGCATATTCCTCGGGTGGAATATTTCTCTCAGTGGAGATGACCAAGACGGGGAAAGATTTATGGAATGGGTCATGGAGGACATTCACGAGCGCCCGGAGCGCTGGAGGATGGTGGAGCTGGAGAACGGGAAGTATGAGGCGCATCGGCTCGTCCCAGAGGATGATATAACCGATTACAGTGACACTGATTCCGAACATTATGCGGCGGGGTCTGACATTGAATTCTAATGCTGTTGTTACTACTCCCTTGCAGATAACTTCTTACTCCATATCGGTGTACTATTAATTTGTAGATGAGTTTCCAATTACCAACCGTTTATATCATCCTACATACTACTACATAGTAAACTGTGGACCCTTGTAATATATTTGTCGGCGATAATTTGAAGTCAAACGTTCATGATTCTCGCGTGTTCCCTTTTAGCTATACGATGTCTGCTAGAATTATTGAAATACCAACCTTGCGACAGCCATGCATAGCACGACAGCATTGGAGGCTATGCGACCGGTTCTGGGATAGCCCGAGTAGAGATGTTTTCAGCATCTAAGCCTTAGGGTGCCGACAGCATTGAATGTTTGTCAAGTTCTCGTGTACCCAGGTTGCAGGCAGAACATGTCGGAGGCCGGGCCATGTGCACGGGGAACTCATCTGCCCCTGTGAAGAAAGCAATCATGTAAGCGGAGTGACAATATGGAGATCGCCAAAAGTACCTTCAAGTTCTACCAGTTGCTCCTGGGAAGCAGTAACTCAACCAGAAACGTTGCAATGACTATGTCAACCAAGAGGGGGCCCCCTGCATCGATGCATGACATCACGCACAACTTAGAAAGCGATATTAGAATTCAAAAGTAGTGGTAGTTATATCCTCACGATTTGGATTGCGATCAAGAGGGAAGAGGCAACAATAATAGTAATCTGAATGACCGCGAAGGCAGCAGGGGGAAAACATCAGATGACAAGAATCCTGAACATACAACATCAGCCACCTTATCCCTGCTGGTCACACAAATACGTCAGGAAGGTATATCGCGGATACTTACACGGACAAATTGTGCCTACAATAATAAATATTAATGCATGCACTGCTGTGGCCAAGGCCAAGGCCACCTCCGAATTGTTCATGGTAAAAATAAACGGAATCTAGGCAGATATAATCGATCAGCATCCAAGATATTGAACGCAGACAATTACGCTGCTCCGAGTCCCAGCGTATGCATGGGAAGAGGAGTGCAGTCTTCATTGCTCAACAATGATTTTGCAACTTGCAAGCCAGCACTGTCGGATGCGACTTTTCGAAGTCGATGTGTACAACATTAATGTTGTGTAACGTACGGACGAAAGCGCCTTTATTGTGTGAGCTGGGGCCAGTGGCTGTTATGCACCGTGCGGCAGTCACCACGAGAGTGTGCAAGCTGTGGAGCCCTTGATCTTCGTGGTGATGACGGTGGATCCTGTCCATGGAGGCCTATGAATTGGATCTCGACGTTGTCTGCTGGTTTTCATATTATACCGATGATCGTTGCCTCTTAGCGATGGGATATCAATCTGCAAGCGCTACAGCACTGCGCTGCCTTCAAGCCTTGAAGTTCCGAGTCCGCCTTTACTTATTAGGCGATGGCTTGTTTACAAATCAACGTGGCAGTGGCACCAACGTTCTACTGGATTATATAGACAAACCTGGCTATATCCTCCCTTTTGCAACATCTATCGAGTGCGCGACTCAATCCATATCAAAACTTGCTCTTCGACTCTTTAAGGCATTTAAGGAGTCATCATTTCCGAACACATTGTCAAACCTGTCACCCTGACGAGGGAGCAGAGTTCAGGTCTGCCAACACCGGTCATCCGTATGCAGGAGGCAGAGGAGCAAGGTATGTTTATTCTTTGACGCTGTATTGGTTTTTGAACAACCATTTCACTCCTAGACACATGTCGAATCTGTAGTGCACCTGGGGAGCCAGATCAACCACTCTTTTATCCCTGTAAATGTTCTGGCACTATCCGGTTTATTCATCAAGACTGGTCAGTAGACTTATCATTAGAACGATAGTACCGCCATATTCACCTTTCCACCTAGCTTGACAACATGGTTATCTCATAGCAAGAAGAAGACCTGTGATGTCTGCAAACATCCATACACCTTTACTAAAGGTGATCAAACCTTCGTTTGATATGTAAAACTGACTGACTCTCCACTCTCTTTAGTCTATGCGGCTGATATGCCATCTACCCTTCCGCCATTTCTCCTGTGCCGCCGCCTTGCACAACAGGCTTTGTTTGCTGTCCTTTTCGGTCTCCGAGCAGTTCTCGTCGGAACTGTATGGCTTGCTGTGCTTCCTTGGATTACCATATGGACGTGGAGAGTCTATTTCACAATGGGGGAGTCAACGTGAGTTATTGACGTTCCGTACGAACCGGGCTAACGCTATATTTAGTGCATGGTGGATAAGCGGTCGGGATCGTCCATACTCTGAATTCTTTGGATCGAATGACACTATCGCTTCTTCGAATGCCACTTCTAATGGTTTTGGCCTCCCTCTCAATGCCACATTATATCAGCGCATTTACAGTCGTCCATTTTGGTCCATGCTATCTGCCGACATTTTCGCGGGACAGATCATTGCCTCCCTTATTGTGTTAATATTCGTTGCCGTCTTTCTTCTTAGGGAATGGATTTCGCAGAATGCTCGACCTGGAGTATTTGAGGAAGAGGACGGCGCCGCAGCTCCTCCTGTTCCTCCTCACCATGGTAACATCCCCGCACCAGCGGTAGCAGTACCTCCCAATGTGCAGATTCAAGACCAGAATGCTGTTTTTGATCGTAGGCCCCGAGAGGCGGCCCTTGATGCACGAGGTCAAAGAGTCATTCGACCCCTAGTCCCTCCTGTCCTCCAACATGGTAACATTCCCGCACCAGCAATAGCAGTACCTCCTAATGCGCAGATTCCAGGTCAAAATGAAGTTTTTGACCGTTTGGACCAGGAGGCGGCCCTCGATGCACGGGGTCAAAGGGTCATGCGCCCTCGCCGTGGCCTTGGCCCTGCTCAACGCCAAGGTTTACGGTGGCCTGGTCCAGAAGAGATAGAACGGGATCAACACCCTCGGAATCGTCCTCTGGATCGACTCCCCTTTCCCCTTGAGCCAGCTCTCCAGCTTCCTCAAGTTCCCCGAGATCATCCACCACCATATGAAGCGTACGATCAAGTTCGGAAAGGAAAGGGTAGGGCGGAAGAAGCTGATGATATAGAAGACGAGTCAGATTTCCCATCCCAGCGACGTATCCGGAGGAGGATCCACATTGACGAAGACGAGACTATGTCACGTGACTCAATTGATAGTCAAGTCGGTCAACCCTCTACTTCAATTAACGGAAGGGAGGGGCCGACTTTTCCTTTCACTTTCAAAGCCTCTAGCTCTATCGGTTCGAGTTCTCCAGAACTCTCCAGAAACGGTGATCCGGTCGTTGGTCCATCAAGTTCGAAAGGGAAGTATGTTTGGAATGCAGACCTCCAAATCGAGTCACAACCAACTTCTTCCTCTATCTCTCCATCAGCGACGCCTTCCTTGCATGTTAATATTAGTACTCCATTGCGGCGGCCTCCCATGGCAAACTCCACTGTTTACGCAGAAGGTGCGACACCCAACAAATTCCAGCCAAGTCCACCCCTACCGCTATCATCCCCAAGTCTAGCAATGTATCTCGCACCAGAAGAGTTAGAAGCTGGTCCATCTTCTGGACCATCGGGATATTTCGACGGCAATGGAGAGCTCGAAGAAGAAGTTGAACACTTCTTCCGTCCTCCAGACTCACCTAACCAAACAATTCCGTCCGACATGCAGGACGAAGCCTCTGTCGTGGCCACACAAGATGTGCCTGTTAAAGAGAACGACGACGACGACGATGACGATGATGATGACGACGATGAAGGAGATGAGGGAGATATTCCTGCGCCGTTGGCCGCTGCCGGGGCTGACAGAGTGCCAGAAGATGATGATGATGAGGACGATGAAGGTGACGGCGAGATAATCAACCTTCGCAATGAGAATGTTCCTGCAGCTGCACAGATTCAGGCTGCGCTCGACCAGCCAGGTGATATGGATGACCTAGAACCAGGAGTTGAAGATGATCTGGATGGAGCAATGGAAGGTCCGTCTCCCATGTTGTCTGTATTGTGTGAACCATTCTAATCTTCTTCAGCGATTGGATTGAGAGGCCCCATTCTTGGCGTCTTTCAAAACGTCCGTCTTCCCTTATTGTTTGATATCTTATTGCCTAACGGATTAAATGCAGGCGGTCCTTATGATATTTGTTTTGGACACCGCGATTGGCTTCGGTGTATGGCTCCCGTTCACCTTTGGGAAGACGACTGCTTTATTATTGGTAAGAGCCATTGAGATTCACGATTCGACAAGAGTTCATACTATCTTATCAGCTCGACCCTCCACGTGCACTGTATATCTTGGATCTTCCAATTCGAGCCATGAGGGTAATCACAGATCCTATCGTGGATCTTGTTACCGTCCTCCTTGGGCTGTTCGTCTTTCCTTGGCTGAATTGGACCATGCGAGTGGTTTTGAATATCCTCCTAGTGGTTGCCGGAAGGAAATTGACTGCTGACGACCTCCTCGTGTGGATGGTACTTGAATCTTCTCACTGAAAAAGATTTTCTCTTATCTGTTTTTGCAGACATCGAAGGTTACCTCGGTGTGGGAGAGTATTCTTGCGGCCGTAGAAACATCCTCGCCTTCCTCCACCGTTCCATTGACAAAACGTCTTGAAGATTTCTTTGAAAGCAACACGACGATCGCGAGGTTCTTGGAACCATACTTTGCAATCCTGGGTCGCGAGGTTCAATCCGCATCCGAGCGAGTGCAGGCCTCATGGATCAACCTAGCAATGGGACGAGGAACCCGCGAAAAGGTATTCGCCATCATGCTTGGGTACGGCGTAGTTGGAATCCTTCTTGCCGTTTACCTGAACGTATTCACTGTCGGCAACGCGAGGAGTGCGGGGCGGGCAATCCGGAGTGCAGTACGGCAACAGCTCCTAGTGGTTAAGGTACTTAGTATCTCAATCAGTTGTCAGTTTCATTCATGCTTATCTCTCATAGGTGGCCATGTTCATTATCATCGAGCTCGTGGTATTCCCGCTCGGATGTGGCATTATGCTGGATATCTGCACAGTTTGGGTCTTTCCTGAAGCATCTATCGAGTCACGTGCTGCCTTCTTTACTCAAGCCCCATTGACCGCGATCTTCTACCACTGGGTTGCTGGAACTATGTTCATGTGAGGCAGAACACATCAGTAGAGTTTGTTGAGACTAATTCATCTTTAGGTATCAATTCGCAATCCTATTGGCAGCATGTCGGAATATCATGCGCCCCGGAGCTATGTGGTTTATTAAAGATCCACAGGATCAGAACTTCCACCCCATCCGTGACATCTTGGATAGGCCCACATTCACTCAGTTCCGCAAACTCCTCCTCAGCGCTTTTATGTACTCCATGGTAGTCGCGTGTGGAGTAGCTACTCTTGCCGTCCTGCTTTTCGTTGGTAACAAGTCGATCTTCCCCCTTCGGTGGAAGACACGGTAAGTGTTGTGTCAGTTGAATACTTTGAAAATTAGCTGACATTTCAATACAGTGAACCAATATCCACCGTTCCTGTAGACCTCATTTTCTTGCAGTTTGCTCTACCATACACAATGCGCCATCTAAGGCCCAGGAGGTTCTTTCATCGATGGGCTGTCCGTATTTGGAAGGTACTAGCAGCAAGGCTGCGTCTGACGTCGTACATGTTTGGCGATCGCCACCCGGAGGAGGAATTCACGACACAGTTTGATAGTTGGATAGCTTATCTCCGCAGGTCACCGAGCGACGCCGAGACTGCTAGCAAAACACCAGATGGGACTTTTCGTCGTGTTCCTGCGAGCGACAACATTGCACTTCCGAAGGATATGCGTGCAACTGCAGAAGTCCTGGCAGACGGCACTCCCGCCAATGCCGCTGCACAGCAACTACTAGATGCACAAAATGCGGAAGCTTCAAGGGCCAAGCGTGATGTAAAGACTGATTATCTCATTGTATACTTCCCGCCCAGTTTCCGACTGAGGATATTCAGTTTTATCGCATCTATCTGGACCATTGTCGCCGTACTGGCCGCCATTTTCATCGCAGTTCCCGTGCAGATGGGTCGTCGCTTCTTTGGTCTGTTCACACTGAAAGAATTGCATGATGGCTATTCCTTCCTCGCAGGCGTCTACCTCATTTGGGCTTGCTACCTCGTGGCCAAAGCTGCAGAACGCATGGACAAACGCAGACAACGAAGGGGTGGTGATGGTCCCAGGGCTGAATTCGCAGTTTTCTTCATCAAGCGATCCCTCCTTTGGCTCTCCAAAATTGCCTACATGGGGATATTTTTGGGTGTCATCATCCCCATTCTCCTCGCATTTGTCATCGACTTATACATCATCATGCCTGTCCGTCTGACTCTCAACCCAACGATGGAGATTCGCATACGTATCGTCGACATGTGGGCTCTTGGTCTTGTGTACGGCAAAATCTTCATGCGTATTAACCGACGGCCACCATCTGGCATTGGGCGTGGAGTAGTTACGGTTAGTGAAATGAACTACTCGCAAGATAACCTTACTAATGGATCGCTTTAGATTATCAGCAATGGCTGGACCCATCCAGACCCCAAGCAAGCAACAAAGGAGGTGATCATTCCACTCATCGTTGGGTTGTGTGGTATGCTGGTTCTTCCCGCCGCTGCAGTGTGGGGTCTACGGGAGTTGTTTGATATGCCATTGAGCCCCAAATTTATGTGTAAGTTGTTGTTAGCTCCATTTACGCTGCATATGTCTTACTGGCGCTCTCCGTAGTTATGCATGCATATCCAGGCATGTTCGCCACTGTAGGTTTCTATCGGGCGTCGGTGAGCACGCTGAGGTTGTTGTCCTCCTGGTCCCAGGCGGTCAGAGACAAGGAGTTCCTAGTAGAGATGCGGTTGCAAAATCTAGAGCCTGCTGCGACGAGTGAAACGAACAATTCTTCGACGCAGGCGGGGGACAATAAGACAGAGGGTATTGCCTTACGGGACCGTGCATAGCTTATTATCGGACCGTAGACATTCGTGTATAACATCGTATGTGTGGTTTCCACTATTATTCCCAAGAAAAGTTCACTGCGTAGAGGATGAATCATACACTGGGCTTCTTGTCCGCAGTCAGATGCCGTGGCTCGGCAGTGATTGTTAATCATAGCAGTACGAGCTCAACACCGATTTACGCGCACTGCGCCACTAACTTGCACCATCGGTGACCGGGGTCTATGTGGCTCTATAAACGTTTTAAGGTTACCATGTTCGAGATCGTCAAGAAGATCCTTCACACAAAGAGCATGTGCTCGGCGGGTTATTCCAGACATCTAGAAAAACTATTCGCGACTGATCGATCGATCTGAACGCCCCTGCCGGAAACAACCTTGTCCCCTTCCTGACTAGGCTTGAGGGATCGTGGGTACCAGTAGCTGAGACTGACAGCATGCAATGACGAGAAACAACGAGAGGACATAACACATCATAATATGTTGCATGTGGTCCTGGGGGGCATCGGAATATTCTAAAGCCTGGGTGAGTCATGCAGCTGGACAGCCCCAGAGTCTGAGAGAATGATGGCTTGTCGTGGCTTGCCGTAGGTCCGGGCGATACGCTGGTTAAGGAGGGTGCGAATCGGTGTGAAGCCCTACCCCGACGGAACCCGAAACATGTCACTCGTGTCTACATCCCGAAAAACTGGTGTGCCGCTTTTTTGAAAAAGAAAAAATCAGATCGATCGAAAAGCCATGACGACCAGACCGGAACTATGTATGTCTGCTACTGAATAAATGACCGCCATGTGATATAGGATCTGACGTAGCTGAAGGAAGTCTAATCTACTATGGTATTTCGCCCCGACGGTTACCCGCACTCAGCTCGGCCCTTCTCACGGCTTTCGATGTAAGTTCGTCGCGCCTGGTAATCGAAGGAGCCTCAAAATCTAAACCTCGCGGTCTTTTCATTTGGATAACATCGATATCAGATGTGAACTATTTCGTAACCTTCCTGGCGTCGCCAGTGTGTGTACGGCATGCCACTGGAGCTGCATGGAACATGTCAGATAGCGGTGTTGCAATGCACTACTTGGATTCAAATTTCCTGGCCCAAGTTGGGAGGCTCAACTGGAAAAGAAAACAGCTTGCTTCATTAGATCTATTAATCTAATGAGGCCACCAGCGATATTCTAATAATAATCTGAGCAGCCCCTGTAAAGGAAATATTGGTCGCTTAGCGGCAACAGCCAACTCGAAGTTTCAACATTGTCGGAACGGCGATCATCATTTCTGTATCTTCCATCGGATAGCCCCTGTGGCACCCATACACAGTTAGACATCAGCGCAGGCTTGGCATAGGTGACGGGGAACAAAGAAATTGCCCACATCGAACAACTTAATTGGTAGACTCAAGCCTACGGAGCGTACCGGGGCTTTTACAAGGGTCGCAAAAAGCTTACAGTCAACTTAAAGTTGAGTAGTAGTCATTTCTCATCCGGTTACGAAGATGAGGCAACGTACCCTTTTGGATGGCCGTCATCGTGTGATCACTGATCACCAAAGGTACATAGTAGTGCGGAAGTAATCAAGGCGTGAGATGGGTTGGTACTGGTTGGTACCGCGCAGGGCATCGACGAATCATCCAAGCAAATGGCTTGGAAACATATCATATGCGTGCAAAACTTGATCGTCAAAGCGAGCCGTGACGGCGGCAGTTTAAATCTCCGCGACTAGTGGTTTAGAGAGCGCTGCACAGCCACATGTTCCTTTTGACAGGCGGCGTTCTGCGGCGCGTTTCGAGGCCCCGACAATCTCATCACCCACGAGCGGCTGGACCTAGGTTGAGCGGGTACACTGCATCAAGGACACAGCAGAGATGACTGTCAGTTATTCCAATACTGGATGATTCCGAAACTAAACTGGATGTAGGACCTCACATTTTGTTACATTCACATGACTGAATATGATCTGAAAGTGCTCGACACCATTGAGACTCCAGAATATATGTCTGGAGAATTATCAGATGACGGTAGGCATGCTCACTTTTACGAAAGTAGCTAGAGGATCAGTTGAATGATGCCAATTAATAGATCTTGACATACCAGCCCACATGATCCCACCAAATCCCGATGATTCTGACAGTTCGCGGCGATACTTTTCGTGATGCCCCTCTGGCTGACATTTATTGGATAGTATTGCCTTCTCAGGTGCACCCTTCATATCCTTACGGTAACCCAACAAATATCAAGCACCCGGCAGCAAGACCGAGACCACCATATGACCCAACATCCCGGGCGTTGTTCGAAGATATGGGATATGGAGGGGGTGGCGTGAATGGTGCCTTGCGCTGGAAGGACCTTGCTCTGGACCGAATATTGCCTATCAATGAAAGGAAAGAAGAAATGGAGAGAGCAGCTCAGGCAAGAAAGATGGCTAATGGTGCAAGCCAACCACAACAACCACAACAGCAATTACCACCTCAGCAGGAGGCCGCGGATCAAACTATTGAAGAGGAAGAAGAGGAAGAGGAGGAAGAGGAGGACAGCACAGATCACGATGAGAACGACGCTGATGATGACAATCCTGGCGAGGAGGAAGAGGATGAAGATATGTAACTACGTAGATACAGTGTTCAACTCCTAGCACTCATCGCAGCGATGAGCGCATCACCTGCATCACCCAGCAAGAGGTATTTAGCATCCCCTTCTTGCTCGATAACCCATTCATAGGCTTCCAGTAAAAGTGCATCTGTCAAAGGAACAAAATTATCTGCGAAAACACGGATGATACTGCTGACGCGTGAGATTGCAGCGCGAGTGGCATTGTCAATGTCCTTCAAAATACAATGAGGTTCAGTTTTACCACATCCCGAGTTGCCTACCTCATTTTGGTTTGAATATACAGCTTCCGCATCGAACCCTTCTTCTCCTTGCTCATTGTCTTTCATGTGTTTGCTAACCCATATGTAGCCGTTTAATCCCAGGATAAGATCGACACCGCATGGCAAGGATATGAAGTGAGACTTCAAACGCCGGACCAAAATTGGGGGTACAGTCACTAGCTGCCCGTTCCGCAGCTGCTGCGGGTTAGGTCTTAGTTGCGTTTGACACTGCGGTACACACCTTTCCATACTTCAGAGACCGCGTGTGTAGCGACATGGCACCATCTGAGAAAAATGCTTGCACTTCCGCAACAAGAAGATCCCCTTCCTCGAAAAAGTTTCGCATCTGAAGTTCATCGCTTTCTAGTTTCCGACGCTAGGATGGATCAGGTTAGCATAATAATATACTACTACGAGGAATAAACCTACTTGTACACCCCCTGGTAGATTCACGGAGGAGAGCATCAATACGGCGTCTTGACGTGAGTTTGCGTCTACTTTCCATCTTCGAGGTTGAACCTAAGTGTCGG
>Ga0153958_1000094_pt1 | contig 18041 bp, 16 predicted proteins | sample TSFL042MetaG_FD_104719 | JGI IMG/M metagenome (GOLD analysis project Ga0153958, IMG submission 104719) | Attine ant fungus gardens microbial communities from Florida, USA - TSFL042 MetaG | ecosystem: Host-associated > Fungi > Mycelium > Unclassified | place: USA: Florida, Wekiwa Springs... | reverse complement strand
TGTAGGATTTTTGTAGATGGAGTGGGTTTTATTTGTATTCTCTCCAGCAATGACTTGTTTGGTGCACTCTCCTATTTCAGCAAGAGGCATTCAGCAAAAGTCTTTGGTGTTTCTGATGGTGGGTGCATATAATTCTACTTTTCTAATTATTTATAAACCTTTATCTTTGATTATCTCCTCTCAAACCTTTAGCATGCAATTGGGAACTGGCACATCATTATTCTGTTTATCCCAGTGTGCAATTTCCTTTTGTATCCTTTTAACATCATATAGTTATATAGTCATAGTCACATGATAGAAAGTTATGGCATCATGTCACATGATAGATCATATGATAAGTATGAGAAAATAGTACACAGACCATATAGTAGTTATATAAGTAGTATAGAAAATCTAATAGAAACTCCATCAAGTTTTTCTTGTCAACTCAGACTTGGAGTAGATTTAAGTTGTCTTAGCTAAAGTCTTACAAGATCCTTACAAGTCAGAGGAACAAAAAGAACTAGAACCATCTCTAGAAGAGAGCACCTAGCAAGCATGCTATAAAGAGAGGCAATGTTATATGCTAGAGAACAAAAATAAAAAATAATTTAGATCTAGAAGAAAGATATAGAAAAAAAGGTGATTGTCAGAGTAGCCAACTCTTGAGCTGAAATAAAGCCAACTGCTCCTTTATCAGTGTTTGACAAAGAGAACTCGATGGAGTTCCCGTTAGATTTTTTATACTACTTATACAACTACTACATAGTCTGTGTACTATTTTTCCATGCTCATCATGTGACTAGTCCTGTGACACTATGTGATATCATGTGACATGATCCTGTAACATCCTATCATATGACCATGACTCGTAACACTTGTGATGTGACACTTTCCCACAGTGTAGTAAGTCCAAGAAAGAAAAGAAAAGAAAAGTGAATATAAATAATGACTTAGTCATTTTGCCAAGTCATGACAGTGACTTACTGTAAGAGGCAGACTGTTCTTAAGTCAATCTAGTTCTAGACTTGATTTTGGGAAGAGAATCAGTCTCATAGATTTGATGCTTCTTGTGTAAAGGAGAAACCAGAGTAGATAGACTAGCAACAGGTAGCTGAGATAAAGAGTAAGGTTTCTTGGATTTTAACTTGGGCTTTGGAGAAAAAAAATTAGCAATACTGATAATACAGTACCAGAACCCTTTCTATTAGAAAGAACTGCAACCAAAGATTGAGAGAGCAAAGAAACAGGCCTTGGGATTAGGGATACATGTCAAGGAATAGAATAAGAATGAGACTTCAGCCTAGATAGTCAAACTAGAGAGCTGGCAGCTTATATGGCAATAGAACATTGTCAAGCCTTTAGAATAGTAGTGGAAACAGGATTAAGAACTAAAAGAGAAGGGAAAGTCAAAAGCAATAGAAAAGGAGAAAAAGAGACAAGGTTAATATACCATTGACTAGACTAAAAATAATAGGTACCTGTAGCACCTACATATCCTCAACAAGGACCAGCAATATGACTAGAGCTACAGTAGTAGTAGATGGCAGAACCAGATGGACAAGAGAGATAATAGGAGGTAAAGATATTAGAATAGATTAGTATGGAAGCCAGAGGGTTAACACCAGAGAAGGTAAAGTTAGTATCAGTAGGAGAAGGGATATGAGAAGCTGGGGGCTGCATAAGCTTCTGAATATTAGACAAAAGAACTATGATCTAAGCATCATGATCAACAAAGGGATACATGGCATAAAGGTTAAAAAGACATTGCTGGTATCACAAATAGTCACTTACTAATTTGTGATTATAAATGCTAGAGCTCAAAAGGGCTTAGAAGTGAAGTTTAGATAGTAACAAAAGATGTTATTAAGTTTGAGGTCTAATCCTCAGACTATGAGTCCTTATATATAGGAAAGTAATAGTTTATACACTAGAACAGGCCATTATATGCTACTATCTATTGTTCTATATATAATAGCACCTTTTTACTCAAAATAGCCATAACTTAACTATATAGAGGCTATTCTTTGTTCTAAGAAAAGGCAGGTGACTATCTATGGGTAATTAATTAATGTCTATGTACAAACATTGAGGCCTTTATATCTCTACTAATATTAATTGCCTTGAGATTGTTCTAAGCTCATTCTAAGTACTATAAAGAGGGCTTCTGTTGAGCCTAGAAGCAAAGCATTAATTGTGGCAGTTTTTGAGATATCAGCAATTTAATAAATGGTACTATAGTAGTTACCTATTAATTTGCCTGATATCTTAGCCAATATTGATTGCCTCAAGATATAACTAGTATTGATCAAAAGGTCTTTTTAAGGGCTTTTTGTAGCCATTAATGTCATTTATTAATATTTTAGCTTATCATACCTTAAATAGATTCTCTTCATTTATTGACTTCTCCTCTATTCTAGATCACACTATCTCATGTATTTAAGGACTACTATCATAAAATGAAAATGGAATCATTTTTTCTTTTCTCTTACTATTATCAGACACTTCATACCTAAGTTATCTAGATGAGTAGTATAGTGTGATTAACCACTATACTATACTTGCTGGCACCTATCTATAGTTAAGACCATGAGAATCATTGAAGTATTGATAGATATAGGTTTGAATAAAGTTTGTGACCATAGTACTTCTCTGGCATGATTTTTGTGATCTGCAAGGTTATCTGAGTATATTAAGATATTATTTAGATAGGTTACCACAAAAATATCAAGGATACTAGCAAAAATTTCATTTATAAGACATTAGAAAGCAAATGGTATATTAGAGAAGTCAAAAGGCATAACCATTTATTTAAATGAATTGTACTGGGTACAAAAAGTGGTTTTTCACTCATCTTCTGATGCAATACATACTAGATGATAGGCATTATGAAGATCAATCTTCATATATATTTGGGCCTTCTTGGGTGTGTTCAGCAAGTCAGATACTAGAGGTATGGGATAACAATTTTTGCATGTGATCTTATTTAGACCATGGTAGTCAACACAGAGTCATCATGATTCATCTTTTTTCTTTATGAAAAGAACTGGAGACCCATATAGTGAGTTTGAAGATTGGATAAGTCCTAATTTTAGATTTTTCTTAATGAATTTATACAAGGTTTTAAGTTCTAGAGTAGACAAGGAATCAAATAGAGACATTATGCCTTTCTCAACATGAATGAAAAGATCATAGTTGTAATAAGAAGAAAGTTATTTGGACTTACTTTTACTGAAAACATTAGCAAATTCCTAGTAATCTTCAGGTGTTTTAGTCTGATCTGAGGTCTTCTTTTTTAGTATACTAGTTCTTCTGTACTTTGTCTTTGTTAATAGTGGTGCAACTTGAAAGGTTAACAAACCTTCTTAGTAGCATGTCTTTAAGAATACTGTTGCTCCTATGAGTATGATGGGTAGAGTGAAAATCACATTTGGACTGTTAACTTATGAAAGATTCAGAATAGCCCAATTATCTATGGGATTTGCTAGTTTTAACCAACTGTGGCCCAGGACAATTGGATAATCCTTGGTCAATAGAGTAATAAATAAGTTGAGCTCAAACAATAAACTACAAACAAGTTTGATTAGTAATGTTACAATTTCTTTTACAAAATTACTGACTGTACTATCTATTAAGAACAAAGACAGTGGACTAATTGAATGAGTGAGTAACTTGTGAGACAAAACAAAGAAGGGGCCTATGAATAAGTTAGACAATCCCAAATCTATTAAGGTCTTAACAATATCTGAAAATGAGTTTGAAAATAGCTTTAATACTAAGGCCTTGGTATTGATTAACATTGCAGCACTTAGTCTCAACTTTAGCTCTCTAAAGGCTCTTAGGCAATTAGTTCCTTAGGAGATAGAAATACTGCCAAAACTTTTTTGGGAAGTTCCAAATGGAAGTTGCTGTGTAATGATCAACCTCATTGTTTCCAGGTGTTCTACACATGAACTACTTCTTTGTTTCACATTATTTCATATACCTATTGGCTCAGTCAGCACCTCACTGGTGGGGCATGTTCTTTACTTAGCAGACCTCATGTCTGCTATATGTTCTTCTCATTACTATCTCATAGTACATAGGTATATATATACAGTAGATACTCTTCTGTATTTCTTATGCTTTACCAATTATATCATTCTCTTCTTTCTTTTACTCTCAATTTATCCTTGAGTCTTTACTTGAGTGTTATAACCTGAGTTACTCCTTAAGGTCATAACATTTGGTAAAGCGTCACCAACTCACCTTGCAACTGGGAGGACAGCAAACTAGCAGACTGGCCATTAGTATATTGCAAAGATTGCTGCTGAACGTATAACTAGAGCACAAGAGGTAGAAGACCTCAAAGAACGACTCAGTTTAGTTCACATCAGTGAAGAACAATCAGAGTACCAAGAAGAGTCCAAAGAACAGGACATACAAGACACAGAATCAAAGGCCAACAAAACAAGCAACGAAGAAAAACTCGACAAGTTAAGTAATGCACCATTAGTAGGACAACCAAAGCAAAACATGTCCGGAACAAGAGCAAGTACACTAGCACCAATGGCTAGGACAGTACCAGCAACAACACCAATAGAGGTAATAAACCACAAATCAATGGTCCCAGAACCTGGATGGTTTAATGGAGACAGAAAGACATTCAAAGACTAGTGGAGAGCTATAAAACTCTATCTCAGAGCAAATAAAGTCACAGACGCCAATGAAAAAATAATTGCAGTACTAGGTAGATTCCGAGGAGGAACTGCAGGAGCATTTGCTTAACAGAAACTTGACAAGATGGACAGAGGAGACAATACTCTAAGTTGGGATGCCTTTGAGGCAGAATTACAACTAGTATATAGTAACAAGACAAAAGAAGCCGATGCAAAATGGTGCATTGAAACATTCACACAAGGAAAGAAACACATCACAGACTTCCTTATCGAATTCATGGCTTTAGTAAGCAAAGCACAGATAGATGATTAGCATGCAATATTTTTGCTAAAGAGGAATATAAACAGAGAAATTATCAGAGCTATAATAGCATATTCACCAACTTAGATCCTAAAGAGTCTAGAACAATAGAAGGTGGCAATTACAGCAGTTGGACAAGAATATGAGTGGACCAACATCCGCTATGATTACAGGATAGGTTCAGGAATAATCTATGGAGGAATGGGCAAACCAATGGAAATAGAACAACAACAGAATAACGGACAAGGACATAAACCCAAGTGTTACAACTGTAACAAATTCAGACACATAGCAAAAGATTGCAGACAACCAAAGAGAGAAAAGAAGCCATAAGGATATTTCAAATATGGAAAAGAAGGACATATCGCTATAGGATGCAGAGCACCTCAACAAATGAAGACCAGGAGTTCACAACTGGAAGACTTAGATGACGAAGAGCAGAAGGGTTTTGTTGAAGGTTCAGAGTAGGCACAATACAACAAACCACTGTAAATAGTTCTGCCAAAAATCGATATGTTATTCTACAACAGAGAAAACAATTGAGGGAACTTATAGTGTACCTAACAATTAAAACAGAAAATAGAGAAATCTCAAGGTCAAGGCATTAATTAACTCTGGATGTACAAACACCACCATTGCTAGGAAAACAGTGGAAGAAAAAGGGATATCTACCAAACTACTCCCAAGACTATTCAATGTATACAATTCAAATGGATCAAAAAATGGAGAAAAAACAATTAGGGAATTTGTACCTTTGGAAATCAACTCAAATGGACATATCAAGCAAATTGATACAGTAGTATCAGAAATCAAGGAAATGGATCTATTCCTAGGACATGACTAGCTAGTAGAACACAACCCAGAAGTAAACTAGAAAAAAGGAGTTATATGGTTCACAAGATGCCCAGGACACTACAAAACGGAACATGAATCTATATGGTTTATCCCATGGTTGAGAAGACTACTACCAAAGGAAGAAGAAGAATCAAAGAGAGGAGACAAAGAACCCAATCTAACAAATCCTGAAGATCTTCCAAAATATATCCAACCATTCACACACTTATTCAATAAGAAAAAGTTTGAGAAACTACCAGACAAACAAGAATGGGACCATGAAATCAATTTAATGGAAAAAGTACCAAAGGAACTCAACGCAAAGGCCTACCCAATGACACTTAAAGAAGAAGAAATACTCAACCAATGGCTGGATGAACAACTCAAAGCAGGACTTATTGTAGAGTCAAACTTAAGATATGCAGCACTATATTTCTTCATACCAAAGAAAGATGGAACACTACGATTGGTACAAGATTACAGATGGCTAAATCAACACACAATCAAGGACAAAACACCATTACCCCTGATCAATGAAGTAATTGATAAACTTAAAGACACAAAATACTTCAACAAATTGGACTTAATCTAGGAATACAACAATGTACAAATAAAAGAAGGCGATAAATGGAAAGCGGCCTTTTTGACAAACAAAGGACTATTCAAACCAAAAGTGATATACTTTGGACTATACAACTCACCAGAAACATTTCAACGAATGATGACAAGCATTTTCTGAGAACTACTACACAAAGGAATCCTTGCAAACTACATGGATGATTTTGTAATCCCAGCAAAAACAGAAAAAAAGCTAGAAGAACACACAATCAGGTTCCTCAAAATAGCAAAGAAACATAATTTGTGTTTCAAACAGTCAAAATGTAATTTCAATGTCACAGAAATACCCATACTAGAGGTACAAGTTGGAAATGAAGAAGTACAAATGGAAGAAGAAAAAGTCAAAGCAATCAAGGAATGGAAGACACCAACAAAAGTAAAGGATATCAAAAGCTTCTTAGGCTTTGCAAACTTTTATTGACGATTTATCAAAGATTTCAGCTACATTGCAGTACCATTAAATCGACTAAAAGGAAAAGGAGAATGGAAATGAACAGAAGAAGAACAAAAAGCATTTGAAAAGTTGAAACAAAAGATAACCACACAACCAGTACTAGCCCTACTCAGAAGAGAAGAAAAATTCAGGATAGAAGTAGATGCATCAGGACACACAATTGGAGGAGTCCTTTCACAAGAACAAGAAGGCAAATAGAAACCAGTTGCTTTCCTATCAAGAACAATGTTACCTGCAGAAAGAAACTATGAAATATACAACAAGGAACTACTGGCAATAGTTGAAGCCCTAGACAAATGGTGACAATACCTATTAGATGTAGTCGAGAAATTTGAAGTATAGACAGACCACAAAAATCTCAAATACTTCAAAGAACTATATAAACTCAACAGTCGACAAGCAAGATGGTATCTGAAACTACAAAACTACAACTTTACCTTACGACATATCCCAGGAAAAACAAATATGAAAGCAGACATATTGTTAAGAAGGGAGAAAGTAGATACAAAAGAAGACAATCAAGACATACAGATGCTCAAAGAAGAGTTATGGATATAATAAACAACAAGCCAAGATAGAATACCTATTGTACTACTCCAACAAGAACACCTACAAATAAGCGAAGAAAGAATACAAGAACAAATTAAGAAAATCCAAATAAGAGAACAAGAAGTAACAAAACTATTGGAAAGAAAAGATGGACAATCATGGGAAGAAAATGGAATTGTCTACATAGATAGCAAGATCTATGTCCCAAAAAACAGGCAACTTCAAGACAAAATACTCAGTGATAACCACAATCCACCAGATGTTAAACACCCAGAACAACACAGAATAATGGAATTAATCAAGAGAAACTATTGGTGGCCAGGAATATGCAATGATGTACAAAAATACATTCAAGGATACCAGGAATGTCAACAGAACAAGGTGCAACACATGAAGAAAGTGGTACCTTTACATCCCTTATCTGTACCAAAAACACCATAGGAGGAAATCAGCATTAATATCATAGGACCTCTGCTAAGATCAAAAGACAAAGACGCTATTTTGGTAGTTGTAGACCAGTTCTTCAAAATGATCAGACTTGTGGCTACAATGACTTCAATCTCCTCAGATGAAGTAGCAAGGATATATTGGGATGACATATGGAAAATACATGGCATACCAAAAAAGATCATTAGCAATAAAGGACCCCAATTTACATCAACATTCATGGGAGAACTGTGCAAAGCACTAGGAATCAAAAGAGCAATGTCAATGGTCTACCATCTGCAAACAAATAGTCAAATAGAAAGGATCAATCAAGAAATTGAAGTGTTTCTAAGACATTACATCAACTACAGATAAGACAATTGAACAAAATAGCTAGCAACAGCAGAATTCCAGTATAATAACAAGGAACATATAGCAACAGGATATTCTCTATTCTATGTGAACTATGGAAGACACCCCTAGAAAGGAAACCTAACAGTGGAAACAGAAATACCAAGTTTAGAAGACCTGTTAAAGAAAATAGAAACAACGAGAGAAGAAGCCAAGACAGCAATGAAAAGGACAAAGGAAACAATGAAAAGGCAATACGACAAGAAAACACACTAATCACAAGATCTCAAAATAGGAGAACAAGTATGGCTAGAGGCAAGAAACATTCAAACAAACTAATCCTCAAAGAAGCTAGACCAGAAAAGATACAGCCCTTTTACAATCAAAGAGGAAATTGGACAGGGAGCATATAGACTAGAGCTTCCAGAAGGATGGGCCATACACGATGTTTTTAATGAAGACCTATTAACATATTGCAAAAAGGCAGAGTTTGCAAGCTAACACAAGGATCTAGCTCCACTACCTAATATTGTCAATGAAAAAGAAGAATACAAAGTAGAAGAAATCAGGGGACATCACAAAAAAGAAAGAGAAACCCAATTCCTCATTTACTGGAAAGGATATGGAAATAAACATAACCAATGGATGGCAGAAGCAAACCTACCACATGCAAAAGAAACAATCTAAGATTATTAGACATAGCTTTTGAAACAAAACCTATAAAAGAGAGGACTAAAGGTCATTTTTTTGATATCTCAAATGCATACCAGCACTCAAGAAATACTTTCAAATATGTTTTCTTTTACCAATACTGCTACTAATGCCTCTACCACTGCTGCCTCCCTTATCTGGAACCAAGAAACCTATAACAAGATCATATGTTATAACAACAAAACCAAGGATTGGGCAAGCAAAATGGATCGCATCATTCAAGCAATTGAAGCTATAGCAGGACTCGAAGAAAAAGTAGAAGAACTAATTAGGATGGCTAACATTATCAACAATACTATGGCAGATGCAGAAACTGGCATATTACTTACTGGAGAAGAATATCACATAGACATTGCTACACAATTTTACGAAGTGGCAGAAACATTTAGACTCATCCTACATAATGCCTTACCCCAATGATTCCATAGTATCCAATGCAACCTGGTAAACAAATTAACAACATGTTAAGGTCAAGGACAGTCAGCAATTGACAATCATATTTGAGGATTACAAGAATCATTTGCTCACACCAATCAATTCCCATCTATTCCAAAAGTCATACCAAGAATTCCCCCAAAAGAAAATAAAATAAAAGAAGAAGAAGTTATTTTAATATACCCCTCTCTACTACTACCTGATAACAAATCCATGACTGTATCATCAAATGATGAATCCATGATATTGGCAACAGAAAACCCCAACAATCAAATAATAGAAGAAATCAACAATCTCATTACATTTCTAAAATGATTCAAAGTACTAAACAATGTCGTTTGTTTTTTACTATTTGCTGGATATCGTACTATTAGCAGAAATAGAGAGAATAGCTCAAGATATTGGAATTGGATTGTCAAAGGATTAATTAAATCTAAACAAAATTCAGAAATAATATGAAGGGGGTTCAAGATACTACTATACGCTGAAGGACCATCACATGAACCATGGTTCATCACAGAAGCACCAGATGAAGGTTATATTATTAGACCACAAAAGAAGTCAGTGGCTATTTACGCCATAGGAGAAAAAAGGTTGTAGGATGTTTATGAGGACATGAACCCTAAAATAGAGGTATTGTAATGATCAACCTCATTGTCTCCAGGTGTTCTACACATGAACTGCTTCTTTTTTTCACATTATTTCATATACCTATTGGCTCAGTCAGCACCTCATTAGTAGGACATGTTCTTTACTCAGCAGACCTCATGTCTGCCATATGTTCTCCTTATTACTACTTCATGGTACATAGGTATATATATACAGTAGATAATCTTCTGTATTCCTTACACTTTACCAATTATATCATTTCCTTCCTTCCTTTACTTTCAATTCATCCTCAAGTCTTTACTTAAGTGTTGCAACCTGAGTTATTCCTTAAGGTCGTAACATGCTGACCTTTAATAAGATTGTGCAACCTTGTATGCTAGGAGATAGTTGGAAAAATTGATGAGGACAAGATCTTACTAGATAGCCTGAGTTCTCACAGTGCATACATAACTTCAAGTACATATAGTGAACAGATGCAAAAGGGAATTGTATACTGGAACAAACAACAATATGTGGTACCAGCTCCCAATTGTATGCTAAAGGTTTAAGAGGAAATAACTAAAGTAAAGGTTTTAAGTAAAAAGATGAAATTAGATATTATACACAGCTTAAAGTAAAATAAAATAAAATATTTGGTGAAACGAGAGTAAGATCTCTCTAGATTATTATCACATAAACTCTCTATACTCAATTGCCCCCTTGTTTACACCTCTAATATCAAACCTTACAGGTATGATATAGTCCAAGTATATACCTAGCCAAGCTTTTCTAGCTTGCTGTCCTCTCTAAAGCCTACCTAAGTTGCATCTACTATTCTTTCTAAGATTGAGTTCTGGGTATTGTTAGTGCAAGCCCTTGATAGACTTAGGATTAGACTAGGATTAAGTTCAAAAAGAACTCAATAGAGTTCTTATTAGATTTGAGCTACTACTTATACAAATATCTGTTGGTCTATGTGCCTATCTCCTATGATCATAAGACCCTTACTAATAACTATATAGTATTACATAATCAGTCCCACACTATTTATATCTTTTAGTCCATTATATATATCCCTTTATCAAGCTTAATAGATGTATAAGAAATAGTTACTTCTTTTGGGATTATCTTATAATAGATATATTCTGTATTTGTTATACCTCTGGTGACATCTGGTGATCCCCCATCACAACAAATACTGAACTGCTTGCTTACCTTGGCTTATCAGCTATTAAACTTAGTCTGGCTATATATTATAATCAAATTTCTACTACTATGATTCACTTAACACTAGTTTCTTCTAATATAAGTACTTGGGCTAGTATAACTATTTCCTGTTAGAATATTGAACACTATACTAAATGAGTTCTAGGCTATTTCTTATTGTTTTATGTTTTATTGTTCTTTGTATATAAATAGTCTATCTAGTAATGAAGAACATTGTATGTTTGCAATGAATTTTTCCTGTTGTTGCATTAATTGTTTTTTTTCCAAAATTCAACATTTTCTAGCTTCGATATCCACTAAGTCTACTCTCTGTTTCTCTTGCTATTTTATTCTCTACCTTTTTTTTAGAAATATACTTACTGTTCTCTTGACTCTGAGTAGGTGAGTACAGAGAAAAATACAACCTAGAAAATTGAGATCATACCCATCAAACTTCTAGAGCCTAGACTTAATAGTGTTCTTCTCAAGACATTTTACTGATTCTAAACTCTTATACTCATTAGATTCACATTTTATGATTCCAGAGATAGTAATGATAGAAATAAGTACTAAAAAGTTGTCTCTTATCTCCTTACTCTCTAGATACTATATTAAAGTTATTACAAATATCTGAAACTCAAAGAATAAAAGATAAAAAAAAAACTATTGCTACTTTTACAATTCTCTCAACTTTTTTTTATGTGTTTCTCTTCTAGATCCTTTCTATCAATAATGTGTTATCTTTGTTATTTCCTTTTAAAATCTTTTTTATTCTTTGTTGTTCTTTTCTTTTTTGTTAGCTTGTAATTTAGAACTCTGTAGTTACCTGTCAAGTGTTAGTAAGCTTCAACTACTGTCCAAATCTCCTAAGTTGTGTTCTAGATGTCATTTATTCAAATATATCTGATCTAATACTATTAATGCTTATTTGCAATCAGAGGCATATTTGTCTAAGTCCATCTTTAGCATACTACTAGCTCTAGAGCTCAAGTCTTCTATCTCTCTTAGGGTATATCTAGTATAAAGTAGATCTAGAATGTTGTCATTTAATAACTCTTTCTATAAACTAATGCTAGCTTATTTTGCTTGTCTTCTAAGGTCTTTTTATGAGCTCTAGGTCTATTTCTATCTGCTCATTATTTCATATAACCTTATAAGGACTTATAATGGATTTTAGAGCAAATTCTGATTAGGAATTTGTTGGTATAAAGTGTATCAAATACTACTTTTTGCAGCAAATTTGCTTGTAGCATAATAGTAGCATTGATGTTCCAGGAGGGTTAGTTTTTCATTGGAGCCAAAGATTAATAAAAGGGGCAAATTGTGGAAAGGTCTATTTGGAAATAAAAGTGAGCAGTGACATTCAGTAGAGGTTGTCAGTAAGATACTTGTTATGTCAATAGGGCTAGATAATAGACCTTGTTCAAAATTTCAAGTCCTAGGGGTGTAGTTTTGTAAAGTGCAAACTGTTCTTTTCTTATGATTATCATCTAATATTCTCCTCCAATAGTTGTTATTAATCTTTAACACAGCCTTCTTCAGGCTCTCAAAGATAGATAAGTTCTTCTTACTATAACAAAGTTTCTCACTAATCCTCATTGGAATAGCATTCTTAATAATCTTATGTAGTAAATGGTTTCCCTAACAGATTTAGTTTTGGTATTTTGTGAATTGGATGAAGTATGTCACTACTTTGTTATCTAGAGAAAATAGAATTGTAACTATCACATCCTTGTCATTATTCTCTAGAATATATAAACCAAAAACATTGGATAACTTTTGAACAAATGCTGACTAGTCCTCAAGAAAATTGAAGTCTTGTAAGGGGTCCAGCTTATTAATAAAGAGCTCAAAATAGTCCAAGGCTATGCTTCTCAGGTAAAAGATAGCAAAGAAAATCTTGTCTGTCTTCAAAAAATTCTCCTTCACAGACTCTAAAATATATCTGGTATTGAAAAATAAAGGCTTAGAGGTTGTTTGCATTTCCTCTACTAAAAGTATCAGGTTCACAAATATCTAAATATTTCTTTTGAGTTCAGAAAATTGGTTGCTATGCCAGATTGAGTATTGCTATTCATAGTTTTAAATTGAATATGTTAGATAAGGAACTCAGTGGTAAATGAATAGTTTTTTTGGTGATGAGTACAGGTATATCTTGATCTCTGGGCTCTTTAACTTGAAGTTGGTCCTCTAAGATGTTATGCAAAAGATCAAGAAAGAGCTGCTACTAACTACAAACCTATGTAACTGTAAAAGGTCTCTCTATAGGGGTGATTGTGGACTCCCAGGGAAGGTTGGTCATTTGGGTTTCATAATGAGTCTACCTTTCAGTATAAGGGTCTGACTAGAAAGGATGGTAGAGAAAAAGAAACATGATTTAGCCAAACTAGTTAGTTTTGTTCTACTATCAAGTCTAAGGGTTTGGAGTATGAATTGATGATACTTATTAAGAATAACAAAGACAAATAGAGTTATTAGAGGAAACTAGGTGGATGTTGACTTAATTGAGAACAAAACTAAGGTTTATACTAAGGATATAGCTATATTTAGGAAACCCTAAAACTATACAATACTTACTAATTGTTTAGAGAGTTCCAGGTAAGGTGAGCTTGATATTAATGTGGTTATCACACAAGATAGAAGAGATGTAACAGGAACAGTACAAGTAATCTAATTAACACCACTTGATTGTGAGATTAGGTCTTAGTGATAATACCTAAGTTTGGTACTATGCTTCTATCTATAGTTTCTAAGTGACTGCAAAGTCCTCTTAAGCCAAGGACCCAGCTTGTCAGTGAGCTAACTCCTGAGCTGGAATAAAGCCAACTGCTCTTTATCAGCATTTGACAAAGAGAACTTGATAGAGTTCCTATTGGATTTTCTACACTATATATACAATTACTATGTGGCTATGCTCTTTTGGTTCTCATGGTCTCTATACTACTTGTCAACTGACTCCTTTGCCATATGTTGTGACTATGATTTGTGACCTTGTGTGACCATTCTATGACTCTGTGACAGTCACATAATACTTTCCCATGCTCTACTCTATTAATAAAGAAAAGAAAAGAAAAGAAAAGAAAGGAAATATTAAATAATGACTTAGTTATTTTACCAAGTTATAACATAGCTATATATGGAGATAACTAGTGGTTATAGTAACTACTAGTTGAGAATCAATAAGATTATAAGAATAAGAGTAAGCAAGGTCTAAGACAAATAGTACTTGAGTAGTGAAATTGAGTTCTAGTATAAAACTTAGCAAAGAGTACTTAATCCTACTCCTTATCTGAGTTAACAAGAAGAACTTGATAAAGTCCTCATTCAATTTTTGTATACTACTTATACATTTTCTATATGGTCTGTGTACTACTTTCCCATACTCATTATATGATTTATCATATGATATCATTTGTGTAACATTATTTATGTGACTGTAACATGTGATATTGTCATATAATGTTTTCTACACTTCTTTCTTATATAATGAGTCCAAAAGAAAAAGAAAATAAATATAAATATAAATATTGACTTAGCTATTTTGCCAAGTCATGACAATTAAGACAAAATCCATTGCTATGTCAACAGCTATCAAGGAAATTCTTTGGTATTGATCTTTATGCTCACTTGACATGACATTAACAAGTCCTATTTCACTTCTTATATCATCAATCAAGGTGCCCTGGATCTCATCAAGTCTGAACAAATCAACAATCACATGAAACATATTGATATTAAATTCAGACATATCTATGATCAGGAGAATCAAGGGATGATCTCAAGTCAATATGTGGCTATACAAGAACAAATTACAGACATAATAACAAAGCTGCTTGGTACCAAGAAATTCTCATATTTTCAAGAGATGATTAGAGTATGTACATGAGAGATCTTTGACAAGAAAGGGTGTTGAATATGTCCTCTGTGGACTATCATTTCATTTTTTCTTTCTCTCATTATTTGTTTGTGATTGATTAGTAAGCAGTGAGTATGTCTGCCAACACAGACTTTTCTTACACCTTAGTTTTATATACTTCAGACTGAGACTTTGTGTTTTAATAGATTACTTACTCATCTTACTGCAATAAAAGGTTAGCTATCCAGTAATCTTATTAAGGAACTTGGATCTAGGAGAAAGTCTTTGTAATGGGACAAGAATAGTAGTGTTGAATATGAGGAGAAAGGTGCTCCAATGTAGGATTATCAAAATGTTAAGACTCTAGACCTTACAGTTGAATATGTTCAACTTGAAGCCTATATCTAATACTTGATATTTTCACACTCCTTGTTAGAGGGTCCAGTTAAGGTTTTCAGTGAAGTTATATCAGAGGAGAGATGTTAATAAGACTTTGAGTAATACCCTTGAGGTTATTCTAAGAGTCCCTTAAAGTAAAGATTACAGGAAGAAATATAGAAAAAGAGAACTTGCTATTCCCTTCTTTTTTTAACTAGGTATGTAATAGTTGTTACAATGTGGTAACACTACTTGTAACTCTAGGTGACTAGTTAAGTGACAGATCAGTGACAAAGGTAATAAGTTGAGTCAAGATCAAGTTATTGTCTAATAATGGATTAGTCTGATGTTGTTCCATTTAGTTCAGTCTAAAGATAGAAGAGAAATAGTCCAAGATTTCTCTGAAGAGTCCTATCTATACCATAAGTCCAATGTTCTGAGTCATGACTTGGCAAAATGGCTAAGTCATTATTTATATTTCTTTTTCTTTTCTTTTCCTTTTATCTTGGACTTACTATACAAAAGGGAGTGCAGGAAAGTGTCACATCACAAATATCACATCACATGACATCACAATGATGGGTCACATGATAGGCATGGGAAAGTAGTACACAGACCATGTAGTAGTTGTATAAGTGTCAGCATCTAAAGTCCGATGACCGGAATTAAGCCAACTGTCTCTTTGTTCAGAGTTTGACAAAGAGAACTCGATGGAGTTCTCGCTCATTTCTCTACCTACTTATACACTTTTACTACTGTGGCTATGCGCTTATTCTCCTATGGTCCTCATGTTACTCTAGTTATGTGACACCTTGTGACCATCTGTGACCATCCGTCACACCATTGTGACATTGTGACAAAGTCACATGATACTTTCCCACACTCCACCTTGTAGTTGTAAGTCCAAAGGAAAAGAAAAAGAAAAGAAAAGAAATATAAATAATGACTTAGCCGTTTTGCCAAGTCATGACAAGATACATATATGATACTAGATACACAAGGTACCCTAACAAAGATAAGCTCAATACCTGATGGTCCCTCCCTCTCCCTTGTGAAGAGGATCTCATTTTGAGCAAAAGAAAACATAGCTAGCAGATCTGTCAAGTGATGCTCAAGACTCATGTATCTTCATGGTCGGTTTGAAAAAGGATTAGTGGAGTGTGTTTAGGGATGATTGTATGTTGTTCTTATCCAGATTATGCCCCACGATCGCGCATTTTCATGACCAGTTGAACATTTCTGCGGACCTACGAAGCGTTAGGTTGAGAACTTGGGCAGATGATCAGAACACACTTCGTTCGCAAAATTGTTTCTCCAACGCTCACTTGCAAGCCTTCGGCGTTTGACTCCTTTTTTTTCATGCCGCTCAGCCGACCACAGCTCAGACTTGACCTTGTTACGAGCAAGGATCCCATCGAGTATTCTCAACGAGTCGCCAAGATTCTTGGTTACAGAAACAGTGCGACCTTGACGACTCATAAAAAGCAGAAGCTAGACAGCAGACAGAACTACTGTACCGGAGTAGGAGTTCAATTGGGCTCGACTTTCAATGCCGGCCATTGCATGCTGAACCTTGTCAGACCATTGGGACTCCTCGTCTCGTTCAACTTCAGTCTTGTCTGGGATGTCTGGCATGGCCGAGATAGAATATATATGAGAGTGATGGGTGCTAGAGAAAGGATGAAAAGATTTTTCGAGGGTACTAACAAGACGGCAGGTAGACACAATGCGAGAGAATGTCAGTAGCGACATTTGTCCTAATGAAAAGTACACGGTGGTCAAGAATAACGCACACAAGTCACGTGTCAACAGCTGCTTTGCACGATCTTTATCTACTTTTATCCATGTGTACTATGGCCTCTGATGTCCTCGCAGAGGAAATGGAGGTGTGCCGTACTACTCGTATGTAGAATTTAGCTGATAAATAATCAGGTTTTGGGGGCTATATATCCCACAGAGCTTACAAGTCTGTATCACGGAATCAGTTTACGACTATGAACTTCGTTGCTGAGATACATGCAAAGAGCTCTCCGATACTGACGTCCAAATTGACACAGAACCAGAAGAATTAGAGGACGGAGTAGAACTTCGTGCGTCAATATCCGCTACATCTACGTCAGTGTCCTTATTACAAGCCAGCCAAGATTAGTTTGAAAGTGCACTATACCGATGATTATCCTCAGACCATACCGGAACTCTCCTTGGAACCAATTGAGACGTATTTCACAGATGGCGAGATTGACGAACTCATTTGCGAACTGCAAAATGTCGTATGTTTGAATGGAGTTTTTATACTGCTAGCGGCTGATTTGTTCAAGGGTAGAGAAAATGTTGGAATGGCTATGACATTCACCCTTGTTTCCCATCTTCGGGAACACTTATCACGACTCCTTCGAATACGAGTGGAAACGCAGAAGAAAGAAGAACAAGAAAAGGAACGTCTAGAACTTAAAGTATGTACTGTTTGGGTATCTATTCTTGGAAGCAGGCAGTTTCAATGATCATTTGCCAGGCAGAAGCAGCACGTACACACGGCATGCCAGTGACACCAGTGACATTTTTGGCTTGGAGGACCAAATACAATGAGAAAATGGCACAAAAGAAAGCCATGGAAGACGAGGAAAAATTCAGAGCTTTAGCACCTAAGGAACGCGAGGAATACAAGAAGCATGCAACGAGACTCAGTGGTATGAAGTC
>Ga0153958_1000093_pt1 | contig 18051 bp, 22 predicted proteins | sample TSFL042MetaG_FD_104719 | JGI IMG/M metagenome (GOLD analysis project Ga0153958, IMG submission 104719) | Attine ant fungus gardens microbial communities from Florida, USA - TSFL042 MetaG | ecosystem: Host-associated > Fungi > Mycelium > Unclassified | place: USA: Florida, Wekiwa Springs... | reverse complement strand
TACATTGACTGTAACGTGATCTAAGCTAATCTAACTTGATCGTTTCTCTCCCTCTCTCTCATACTCAAACAGTCCATTTCTATATCTGCAGATTGTTTGTAAATGAGAAAAATGATTGCTACCGACAGTGATTTCACCTTTGTCAAAGATTGTCATACTACACTGGGAATGCTACTATCCCATAACGCGGTCTTGGCCACTTTCGAAGATAACAAGATTCAAAGTGCAGAACTCACTTCTGAGAGCAATAAATACTCTATGGTGTATTCTACAGTTGAATATCTAGTAATCTGTGCTTCAGGATGGCGATCTTGTACAATCTTGTACAATCTGCTCTCAGTACCCAACTTGGGCAGGGAGCTAACCAACATCACGCTTCAAGCCGTGTCTGAGTTTCAATTTAGTTGATCCCAATCAACTTCCATGATTTTTTTTTATTTTCATTTTTTAAAATCAACACTTTTATAATGTGGAGCATGTAGGCAGACTGTGGTAGCTAAAAACAGGTCAAGGAACTACAACCCTGTTGTCATGACTTGGCTGAATGGCTAAGTCATTATTTATATTTCTTTTCTTTTACTTTTACTTTTGGACTTACTACACAGGAAGGAGTACAGGAAAATGTCATGTCACAAGTGTCACACAACTCACAGTCACATAATAGGATATTACAGTGTCACATCACATGATGGGTCACATGATGGGTGTGGGAAAACAGTGCACAGACCATATAGTAGTTGTATAAGTAGTATATAGAATCCAATAGGAACTCTATTGAGTTCTCCTTGTCAACTCAGACCTGGAGGATGGTTAAGTCATTTAGGCTAAGTCACTACACCTGTGATGCACATTGTAAATGCATCCTACACTATCTAAGTATGAGGCAAAGAAGAGCAGATACTGAAAGAAAGAAATAACTAATTATAGAAAAAAAAGGTAACCTAGCTTCTAACACATGTACTTACCATGCCAACTCTACTCTCACTCCACATTCTGTGTCCTATTCAAATCAGCTCTCATATTACATGCAAAATCACAGACACTATCTCTCAGTACTCTGGTCAGACTCCCTTTTGGGAAGGCACTGGTAACTTCTACTATGAGCTGAAGCTCTATATAAAAGGACCAAGGACAGTTTTGTCAGTAAGCTGACTTCCTGAGCTGGAATTAAGCTGATTGCTCTTTTACCAGTGATTGACAAAGAGAACTCAATAGAGTTCCTGTTAGATTCTGTACACTATTTATATATGAAGAGTAACCCTAACCCTTCTCTTTTATTCTACATTTCCTTATAAGTCACTTTCCTCTTGTGCATCCATCAATAAGAACATAAAGAAAAGAAAATATAAAAGAAAAATAATAATCAGAAATATAAAAGAAAAGAAATATAAAAGAAATATAAATATTGACTTGACCATTTTGCCAAGTTATAACAAGTTTATACTATCTGTCACTTCATTCAGCCATATCTCCATCAATTCTTCAATTATTCTCATGGTCTCAATAGCTATGGAAAGCCCTCAAAAAGACCTTTTGACCAATACCAGTCATATCTTGAGGCAATCAGTATAGGCTGAGATATCAGGCAGATCAACAGGTAACTACTATGATACTGTTTATTAAATTGCTGATACCTTGGAAACTACCATGATCAGTGCTTCACTTCTAGGCTCAATAGAAGCTCTCTTCATAATACTCAGAAACAGCCTAGAACAACCCTAAGGCAATTAATATTAGTGGAGATATAAAGTCCTTAATGTTTGCACATAGTGTTAATGTGAAATCATAAAGACTTAGAGTTCACCCTAGGTGGATCTTCAGGAAGAACTCAATAGAGTTCTCCATTGTATTCTACTACTACTTATACTATTCTTACTATTCTTACATAGTCTGTATACTAAAGTCCTGCAATTATATGTCCTTCTGGAATATTCTACAATTACTTGATGTCAAATATGGGCAGACAAATAATGGAGTGGAGGAGTTATAAATAGAATTATACTCTGGGACAGATAAATGGTACTACTTGGGAGAATAGATAGTACTTAGCAATGGTGGGAAACCTAAGAAAGTAGACTCCAGCAAACAGAACAAAACATTAGAGCAGAGTATGACTTTTGATAAATGACCTTGGCTTTAACTTATGTGTTGTGCCCTGGTCTCCAGTCATGAGGTTAGTCACTTATTTTGGAATGAGGGTAAGTCGATAGAGTAGAGGTCCTAGAGATATAGAATAGAGACTGAAATGGATAAGGATAAGATTAGGACCAAATGACATTAATTTACAAACTGAGAAATTACACTGTAACTGGTCAGCACTTATAGGTAGTTCAGAATAGGAGGAGAGTAGTCTACTATGCTATTCTACTATTATTAATTTTTTAGGAGAAATAAATTACATAATTGTCAGATTTCTGGAATATAATACCTAACCTAATCATGTGATATAGTTTATCTAAGGTTCCCATGCTATTTATAGCTTTATCCCATTATATATCTTGAATTAACTGTTCAAAAGTGTAAGAGGTTATTTCCTTTTTGGGGCTCTCATAACACATAGACATTAATTAATTACCCATAAATAGTTATCTGCCTTTAATTAGAACAAAGGATAGCCTCCATATAGTTAAGTTATTGCATTTTAGAGTACAAAGGCACTACTATATATATAGAGCAATAGGTAGTAGCATATGATAGCCTGTTCTAGTACACAGACCATTACTTTCTTATATATAAGGACTCCTTGGCTAAGAGTTAGACCTTAGACTTAACAACATCTTTTGTTACTGTCTAAACTTTGCATTTTTGAACTCTTCAGTGTATCAAAGCCCAATTACAAATAAGTAAGTAACTATTTGTGATAATGGTGTAACCTAATGATTTCTACCCTTAGCTTTGTAGCAACTTAGTCTAAGACGACTTAATCATTCTCCAAGTTCAAGTTAACAAGGAAAACTCAATGGAGTTTCTATTATTTTCTGTACACTACTTATACAACTACTACATGGTCTGTGTACTACTTTCCCACACTTGTCATGTGACATGACACTTTCCTGCACTTTTTTCTGTGTAGTAAGTCCAAAAGAAAAAAAAAAGAAAAGAAAATATAAATAATGACTTAGCTGTTTTGCCAAGTCATAACACTACCTTTGTTAAAACTCTAGACCTTACAGTTAAATATGCATTTCAACTTGAAGCCTATATCTAACACTTGATATCTTTACACTCCTTGTTAAAGGATCTAATTAAGGTTTTCAGTAAAGTTATATTGGAGGAGAGATGTCAATGAAACTTTGAGTAGCACCCTTAAGGTTGTTCTAAGACAAATAAGAGTACCAATTTCTCAGAGTAAGATTTTACAGAGAGAATACAGAAAGAGAGAACTTGCCATTCTCTTCTCTTTCTGGTCTGTATTTATCCTAACTAAGTATTGTGACTATGTCACAATGTGGTAACACTAGTTGTAACTATGGGTGACTAGTTAAGTGACAGTCCAGTGACAGAAGCAATAAAGGTAACAAGTTGAGTTAGTATCTAATAATAGGTTAGTTTGATGTTGTCCCATTTAGCACAAGTCCAAAGATAGCAAAGGAAATAGTCCAAGATTTCTCCAAAAAGTCCTGTCCATTCTATGAGTCTATTGTCTCTTAAAGTCCTCAGACATTCAGTGTATTTATTGCATAGTAATGTTCTTGTCTAGCATTGCCAACATCTTGTCTACTAACCACTCATTATCAGACCATGGCTGATAATAGTTGTAGTCCCACTCAATGTTCATAATAACCCTCCTCTTAAGTTTTCTTGTCCCAAGGATTTTTACAACTCGTAATAAGGGTTAACCATATTGCCCATTTTCTCCTTATCTTCTTCTGTTTATTTTCTAATTTCTGGTTTCTTCTACTTGATTTCTTCTTCCTCTTTGTGTAAGACTCTAGCCACAATGACTTAAGTCCACTCCAAGTCAGAGTTGACAAGGAGAACTCAATAGAGTTCCTGTTTGATTTTCTACACTACTTATATAATTTACTATGATAACTATACAACATCCTCCCATGGTCTTCATGTTATTCCCATCATATGACTACCTCATTACATGCTGTGACTGTGACATGACCAAAAAATGTGTGACTGATGTCACATCTTTGTAACTCTGTGACTATCATGTGATATTCCCCACACTCCCCCTTAGTAATAATCTAAAAGAAAAGAAATATAAATATTGACTTAGCTATTTTGCCAAGTCATAACACTAGGGTAGTGCACAAGAGAGGTAGTAGTGACATACATAAAGTGTAAGAAGTGTGGAGAGAAAAGATACTATGTAAAAGACAACAGAGGACAGGGGATAATCCAAGACAAATAAAAAAGGTACAGATGTTAAAAGGAGAAAAAAGAGAAAGTGGCATGCCCTAGAGAGGAAAAAGTGCAGCAAAGCAGTATATAACCTAGAGAGTAGGAATACGCAGCAAAGGAGAGGGATAGTTGAAAGGAGATCAGGGGAACCTTCAAAATGCTGAGAGAAGTATAGTTAAATATTAGAATAGAAAAAATAGATATGCACAAAGACGTAATAGTAAAAGCACTCTTAGATAGTGGCGCAACAGGGATCATAGACAAAAGGACAGCAGCAAAACATGGGTTTAAGCTGCAAAAGTTCTTAAAAACCAATAACTATCAGAAATGTGGATAGGACAAATAATAGTAAAGAGGGCATTATATACCAAGTAGAGTGCAATGTGTACTACAAAGACCACATAGAGAGAATGAGAATAGACATATATGATGTGAAGCCCAAAATATATTTAGGCCTAAAATTAACCAAAATTTCACAAATTTACACCCCAAAAAGCAAGACTAAGATAGAATCACCTGCTAGATAGCAAGGAAGGCATAGAGGACTTCACTACCAAAAGCTAACTACCTAACTACATAGTAGTATACCTAGGAACATAAGGTCACCACCACCAATAGGCCAATCACTCAAGAACCAGCAGAGTTGAGCCTGTGGTCCCATGGCATCATAGTTGAGAAAAGCAGTTTAGTCAGGAAAAGAAAGCCTTATATGGAAAAGTCCAGAGAGATGCTCATCAAAGGAACAGGACTAGTGGCCTGGCAGAAGATAAGAATAGCCACAATATCACTTAATCAGTGATGGCTAAGAATAGGAGTGCATCAAAACTAATCCACTACGATTAGAAATAAAGGAGTAACAAAAAGCCTCAGAGAGTAATAGAAATAACTTCTGAAACTCCCTAGGCAGGAAGGGAAAGAGTCAGGTCCCAAGTTGCTAAGATAAGCCAAAGAGAGGGAAAGATCGCCATGGGATTGGTGGTAAGTAACCTAGTAACTCAGCAAAGGTAAAATGGACCTGGCAAAACTAATAGAAAATCATCAAGAAAGAACAAGGAGGCACAAGATTCTCTATCACTACTGGAACAATTGTTGTAATAATAGATTGTGACTAGGTTTATTATTTTCTCTATTTTTCTGTATATTTCTTTTGTATTTCTCTAAACCTATAAAAATCCCCACTTAGTAGAAAGAGAGCAAGTAATCTTGGTCATCTCTTTCCTCTATTTGGGTTTTTAAAAGTGGAAATCTATTTTTAGAGTGATCATATCAGTGATTAAGTTGCTTTGACTCAAGACTAAGTCAAACCAAAGAGACTACAGAACAAGTGACTTAGTTACAGGAGTAATATCATAGGAGCTCTAAGATAGAGTTTAGTATTGCTAGGGAGTCAAGTTATACAAGGAGGATTCAAAGTCTTATATCTGATCACATAGCCAGAGAGTGCTACTGTGAGAACAACTTTGAAATAGGGCATTAGGACAATACCAGGTAGATAAGACTCAGGCACAGGACCAAGATCTAGAATTGAGTTTCGAGTTTCGAACATCATCGCTACCCTGGTACATCAGCAGGACTTTAATTTCACAACTTCTTTTCATCTTCAACTTCTAAATTCATTTCCCCACAAATTTGCACAAAGGACACTGTGCTAATACACAGTGTTAACTAGGGTGCTTTCCTTAGGAGATCACACATCTATATCTTTATTTAAACTTTTATCTTCACTGCTACCTAGACAGTAGTTGGGAAAACTTCTATATAAAAAGAAAATAGGAAAACTCCTAGCAACAACAGCCTTTTCAGCAATCTAGGAAAAACAGAAGTAATCCTGGAAATGCTATGGTTGGCAGCACATAACCTAGAGATAAACTGGGAGACAGGGGAAGTTAAAATGATGAGATGCCTGCCCCTGTATGGCAAAAGGAGTCCAAAAAAAGAAAAGGCCAAAAGGGTAATAACCCTAGAGAAAGAGAAAATTGTTCAATGGGTAATAGATAATAAGAAAGACTAGGAAAAAGAGGAAGAGATCAAGAAAGACCACAGGAAAATTAAAGAGTTGATCTCTAAGAAATTTTTAAAGTGGAGAAAAGTATTTGGGAAGGTAGAATCTGAGAGGATACCAACAAGAAAAGTGTGGGATCATGCTATAGATCTCAAAGAGACATTTAGACTATGAAAGGAAAGGATTTACCCATTGTCAAAAAACAAAAGGAAAGAAGTCCAGAAATTTGTGCAAGATCAATTGAGGAAAGAGTATATTAGATCCTTAAAATCACCTCAAATATTGCCAGTGTTTTTTGTAGGCAAGAAAGATAGCAGTAAGAGGATGGTGATAGACTATTGTAACCTGAACAATCAGACAATAAAGAATAACTACCTGCTCCCATTAATTACAGAGTTAATTGACAATATGGGGAGTAAGAAAGTGTTTACTAAGATAGATCTCAGGTGGGGGTTCAACAATGTGAGGGTAAAGGAGAGAAATAAGTAGAAGGGAGTGTTTATAATGCACATAGGTTCCTTTAAGCCAATAGTAATGTTCTTTGGGATGACAAACTTGCTAGCTACATTTCAGGCAATGATGAACAAAATCTTAAGGGATTTAATAAACAAAGAAAAGGTTGCAGCATTTGTAGACAACATATTGGTAGGGATGGAAATGGAGAAAGACCATGATGAAATTGTAGAAGAAATATTGAAGAGGTTAGAGAAGAATAACTTGTACATCAAGCCAGAAAAATATGTGTGGAAAGTGAGAAAGATAGGATTCTTAGAGATTGTCATCAGATCTAATGGAATAGAGATAGAAACAGAGAAAGTGGAAGAAGTACTTAGTTGGCTATAACTCAAAAACATAAAAGATGTTAGAAAATTCTTAGGCCTTGCAAATTATTATAAAAGGTTTATTAAGGATTTTGCTCGAGTAGTGAGACAATGAATGTGCTAACGAAAAAAAATAAGAAGTGGCGGTGGAGAGAGGAACAGTAGAAAGCATTTAATAAACTAAAGTAAGTCTTCATGACAAAACCAGTATTAGTAGCACTGGACTTAGATAAGAAATTCAGAGTAGAAGCTGACATATCAAATTACGCTACTAGAGAGGTACTGTCAATGAAATGCTCAGACAAAAAGTGGAGGCCAGTTGCTTTTATTTCCAAGTCTCTTAGTAAAACAGAATGAAACTATGAGATACACAATAAGAAGATGTTAGCAGTCGTTAGATGCTTAGAAGCATGGAGGCACTTCCTAGAAGAAGCAATGGAAAAATTTGAGATCTGGACAAACCATAAAAATCTTGAATACTTCATGAAGACACAGAAATTGAATTAAAGACAAGTAAGATGGGCATTATACCTATCTAGATTTAGTTTTATGCTAAAGCATATTCTGGGAAGTAAGATGGGAAAAGCAGACAGTCTGAGCAGGAGGCCAGACTGGGAAATTAGAGTGGAAAAAGATAATAAGGACAAAGACGTTAGTAAAACCAAAGTGATTAGAAGTAAGAAGATTAGAGGCAGTAGAGATAATAGTAAATGGGGTAGATCTACTAGAGGAAGTAAGAAAGTCAAAGGTAAAAGATGATAAAGTGGTAAAGGCAATAGAAGAAATGAAATGAGCAGAGGTGAAAATGCTAAGAGACAAAGAATGGAGAGAAGTTGACAATGTAATATATAAAAAAGGAAAAGTATATGTACTAAAGGATGAAAAGCTGAGAGCAGAGATTATCTAGTTACATCATAATATACTAGTAGAAGGTCATGGAGAACAGTAGCAGATGGTAGAGTTGGTCACTAGGAACTTTTAGTGGCCAGGAGTAACCAAAGAAGTAAAGCAGTATATAGAGAGGTGTAATGCCTACCAATACAATAAAAATCGCACAGGACAATCCACAGGCAAGTTGATGCCCAATTCAATACCCAAAAAACCCTGGACGTATATATTGGTAGATTTCATCACTAAATTGCTGTTAGCTTAGGGATATGACTTGATCTTAGTAGTAGTCAATAGATTAACTAAAATGGTACATTTCATACTTACTACAAAGAAAATGTCGGCAGAAGGATTGATAAGGTTGTTTAGGGATAACATGTGGAAACTGCATGGGTTACCAGAGAGCATTATTTTGGATAGAGGACCCCAGTTTGCAGCAGGATTAATGTGAGAACTAAACAGGATATTGGGAATTAAGAGTAAATTGTCAATAGCATTCTACCCTCAGATAGACAGACAAACAGAGAGGGTAAATCAGGAACTAGAACAGTACCTAAGAATGTTCATTAATCATAGACAGAAATAGTGGCCAGAATAGTTGGGAACAGCAGAGTTTGCATATAATAACAAAATGCACTTGAGTACTCAGATGTTGCCTTTTAAGGCAAATTATGGTCAAGATTCCAGGATGGGGTTCAAAGGTAGAAAGAAGGGGAAATATCAAGAAGCAGAGAAATTCATTGAGAAAATAAAGAAGATATAGGAGAAGACCAAAGTGGTGCTGGGAAAAGTGCAAGAAGAAATGAAGAAATATACAAATAGGAAAAGGACAGAAGTAGACAACTATAAGGCAGGAGACTTAGTAATGTTAAGTACTAAAGATCTAAAGTATCAAATAATCAGAAGAAGAACTGAGAAGCTGATAGAGAGGTTTGTTGGCCCTTACAAAATCAAGAAAATTATATTGTCAAATACAGTAGAGCTAGAACTACCTGTCAGAGAGCCAAACTCCATGCCAGAATTAAGCCAACTGCTCTTTGTTCAGCGTTTGACAAAGAGAACTTAATAGAGTCCCCATTAGATTTGCTACACTATATATACAATTACTATTATAGCTATGTACCTTGTCTCCCACAGTCCTCATGTTCATTAGCTGACTTCTTTGTCACATGCTGTGACTGTGACTTGTGACTCTATGTGTGACCTGACTGTGACCATTTCTGTGACTTCTATCATACCTTTTGTGACTCTGTGATTATCATGTGATATTTTCTATGCTCTACCTTAGTAATAATCTAAAAGAAAAGAAAAGAAAAAGAAAAGAAATATAAATATTAACTTAGCTGTTTTGCCAAGTCATGACAGATGTAGCAAAACAAGAACATGAAGAAGGAATATTTAGAAGAGGAGAATTACCAGGAAGATTTATGGTGAGAAAACTATTTGAATGGTCAGATAAGAGATACAACCAAGAATATTGGGGAAGATTAGAAAGGAATTAAAGATAGTAGAAAGGAAAATGATCAGAAGAAAGAAAAATGGAAATGATTATAGAGAAAGAAGAAATCAAGAAAGAAAAATCAGGAGTTAGAGAGTAGACAAAAGAAGATGATGATGAGATAGACAACATGGTTGACCTATACTATGAATTGTAGGAAAATTCCTCAGGATAAGGAAACTTAAGAGGGAAGTAGTGTCATGACTTGGCAAAAACAGCTAAGTCAATATTTATATTTCTTTTTTTTTTCTTTTCTTTTACTTTCTTATTGATGGACACATGAAAGGAAAGTGACTCATAGGAAAGTGCAGAATAGAAGGGAAGGGTTAGGGTTACTCTTCATGTATAAATAGTGTACAGAATCTAACAGGAACTCTGTTGAGTTCTTTTCGTCAATCACTAAACAAAGAGCAGTTGGCTTAATTTGTCATGACTTGGCAAAATAGCTAAGTTAATATTCAATATTCTTTTATTTTTCTTTTCTTTTATTTTTCTTATCAATGAACGCATGAGATAAAAGTGACTCATAAGGAAGCGCAGGACTTTAGTATAGGGTTAGGGTCAGGAATTTGTATAAGTAGTATAGGAAATCCAACGGGAACTCTATCGAGTTCTCTTTGTCAAATGCTAAACAAAGAGACAGTTGGCTTAATTCCGGTCATTGGACTTTAGCTACTGACACTAGAACTCAATTCCATATTCTAAGCACTGTCCGCCTTGGACCTTGCTCAACCTTACTCTCATCTCTTATCAACCCTTGGCCACTGATCATCACGATCAGTAGCCACCTCCATACATAGCTGGGCCCTTGGCTTAAGGGGACTTTGCAGTCAGTTAGGGACTGCAGGTGGAGACACAGTACCAAGCTCAGGTATTACATTCGAGACCTGACCTCACAATTGAGTGGTGTCTAGTAGTATACTTGTCCTTTTTCTTGGTATAAACCTTGTGCTACACTCCATTGTGAGTTGGTACACACAGAGGAGTGACAGTCATCTCTTAAGAAGCTGTCTAGATTAGAGATCCCATCCATTGGGTAATAGTCTAACCATAGTATTAGGGCAGTAGTAAGTAAGGCAGTAGGTGTCTGGTTGGATGAAGATCTTGTACCCCAACAGATGTAGTACTAAGTAAGATCAAACCATTAAATCCATACCCCTCTTGAGACATTATCAGTATGTCCCAAGAACAATATAATACTCTGTTGAGCAACCTGCTCAAAGAAAAACGCGCCCTCACCAAACTGAGGGTAGAACTAGAAGAAAGAAAGGGGGAAGCTATGTCAATGCTGCAAAGGGTTCAGGCACCTGGCCTGAAATTGCAGGAAGACAAAAGAGGAAGGGAAGGGAACAGTAGTTCCCCAAAATAAGTTTGAAGTATTGGGAAGTAGAGTGATGCAGTATGGGGTTGAAGAAAGAGTAGTAAGAAATATAAGGACGGTAGTTATAAGGTGTTTTAGGTGTAGGGAAGAAGGGCACAAGTGTAGGGAGTGCCCATTGTGGATAACAAGGAAGAAGGAAGAGAAGGCAGTGTGTGTGGCAAGGCCGCAAAAGGCGCAGCAAGAGAGGAGGCCAGTGTGCCCTGCAAAGGGAAAAGTGCAGGAAGGAGAAAAGAGGTTGAGGAGAGTGGAAGGAAGCAGAGTGGCACACATGGCTAGGCCACGAGAGGCACAGTAAGAAGAGTGAAGGAGAAGTTTGTGGGAGGATTTGAGGAAGAGAGCAGAGTGGTATTGTGGACTAATGGTGCCATGGGATGCAGAGTTGTGGAAGCTAGAGTAGCATGGTCAGGGAGCCATTGTCACATATTTGAGATACCTAGGATGTGGCAAAGGAGGATGTTATGTGGAAGATGATCGGGGACAAGGAGTGCTCCCCTATTGGAAGAGGGAGAAGATAAGTTGGTGTAGGTGCAGAGAAGGAAAGGAACAGAGCGGCACGCAAGCAAGAGACTCGAGAGGTGCAGCAAGAGAGGAGAAGGCAGCGTGGCCCAGAGAGGCAAAAGCGCAGCAAGGCAGCATACAGTCAGAAGAACTGGAAAGCACAGCAAAAGAGAAAGAGAGCGGCATACCCACAGAGAGGAAAAGCACAGCAAAAGAGGGGAGTAGTCGATAGGAGGTCAGGAGAACCTTCAAAATGCTGAGAGAAGTGTGGTTGAATATTGGAGTAGAGCAGATAGATATGCATAAAGGCATAATGATTAAAGCGCTCTTGGATAGTGGCACAACAGGGATGTTCATGGATAGACAGATGGCAGCTAGGCATGGGTTCAAGCTGCAGAAGTTGGAAAGGCCATTAATGGTCAAAAATGTGGATGGAACTGTGAATAGCGGAGGAGCCATAGCGCACCAAGTAGAGTGCAATGTGTTCTACAAAGAACATGTAGAAAGAATGAGGATGGACATATACGACTTAGGAAAAATGGAAGTGATATTGGGCATGCCTTGGTTGGCAGCCCATAACCTGGAGATAAACTGGGAGATGGAAGAAGTGAAGATAACAAGATGCCTACCCTTATGTAGCAGAAGGAGTCAAAAGAAGGAGAAAGTCAGGATGACAGCCACAGAGAAAGAAGAGAAAATCATCTGTTAGGTGATAGATAATAAAGAAGACTGGGGAAGAGAAGAAGAAATAGAAGAGAACCACAGGAAAATCGAGAAGATGGTCCCAAAGAAGTTTTTAAAGTGGAAAAAGGTGTTTGGGAAGGTGAAGTCAGAAAGGATGCCGACCAGAAAGATTTGGGATTACACTATAGATCTCAAGGAGACGTTTAAACTGCAAAAGGAAAGGATTTATCCTCTATCCAAAAACGAGAGGGAAGAAGTCCAGAATTTTGTGGAAAATCAATTGAGGAAAGGGTACATCAGACCCTCCAAATTACCTCAGACGTCGCCAGTCTTTTTCGTCAGGAAGAAAGATGGAAGTAAGCGGATAGTGATAGACTACCACAACCTGAATAGCCAGACTGTAAAGAATAACTATCTACTACCTCTAATTACGGAGTTAATAGACAATATAGGCAGTAAGAAAGTATTCACTAAAATGGATCTCAGATGGGGGTTCAATAATGTGAGGATAAAGGAGGGGGATGAATAGAAAGGAGCATTCACAATGCACATAGGATCCTTCGAGCCAACCGTTATGTTTTTCAGGATGACGAACTCGCCAGCCACATTTCAAGCGATGATGAATGAAATCCTGAGGGACTTAATAAACGAGGGAAAGGTAGCGGCATTCATAGACAATGTATTAGTAAAAACAGAAATAGAAGAAAAACATGGTGAAATAGTGAAAGAAATACTGAGGAGACTAGAGGAAAATGACTTATATGTCAAACCCGAAAAATGTGTGTGGAAGGTAAAGAAAATAGGGTTCTTAGGAGTAGTTATAGGACCCAACAGAATAGAGATGGAGAAAGAGAAAGTGGATGGAGTACTCAGTTGGTCACAGCCGAAGACTGTGAAAGACATTAGAAAATTCTTAGGCCTTGCAAATTACTACAGGAGGTTTATTAAGGATTTTGCTCGAGTAGCAAGGCCATTAAATATGCTGATAAGGAAAGACAAGAAGTGGCGGTGGGAGGAGGCCCAGCAGAAAGCTTTTGACAAGTTAAAACAAGTTTTCACAACGAAGCTAGTATTAGCAGCTCTAGACTTAGACAAAGAGTTTAGAGTAGAGGCCAATGCCTCAAACTATGCTACTGGAGGAGTACTCTCGATAAAGTGCTCAGACGAGAAATGGAGACCAGTCACTTTCATTTCAAAATCTCTAAGTGATATAGAACGAAACTACGAGATTCATGACAAAGAGATGTTAGCAGTAGTCAGATGCTTAGAAGCATGGAGGCATTTCTTAGAAGGTGCGATGGTGAAGTTTGAGATTTGGACAGATCACAAAAATCTCAAATACTTCATAAAAGCACAGAAATTGAATAGAAAACAAGCAAGATGGGCACTATACCTATCAAGATTCGATTTCATGCTAAAGCATGTTCCAAGGAGCAAGATGGGGAAAGCAGACAGTCTAAGCAGGAGACCAGACTAGGAGGTTGGAGTTGAAAAAGACAACGAGGACGAGATGCTGATAAAACCAGAGTGGATGGAAATGAGGAGAGCAGAGACAGTAGAAATTATAGTAAATGGGATAGATCTACTAGAGGAGGTTTGAAAGTCGAAAGTAAAAGATGATGAAGTAGTAAAAGCAGTGGAAGAAATAAAGAAAGCAGGAGTAAAAATGTTGAGAGATGAAGAGTGGAGAGAAGTGGATAGTGTAATGTATAAAGAAGGAAAGGTGTATGTGCCGAAAGATGAGAAGTTAAGAACAAAAATCATTAGGCTATACCACAATATGCCCATAGGAGGCCACGGAGGACAATGGAAGATAGTAGAATTAGTCACCCAAAACTTTTGGTGGTCAGGGATAATGAAAGAGGTGAAGCGATATGTGGAAGAGTGCAATGCCTGCCAATGCAACAAAAATCACATGGAACAACCAGCCAGCAAGTTAATGCCAAATTTGATACCAGAAAAATCTTGGACGCATATATTGGCAGACTTCATCACGAAACTGCCCTTAGCTCAGGGATATGACTCGATCTTAGTAGTAGTCGACAGATTGACAAAAATGGTACATTTCATACCTACTATAGAGAAAACATCGGCAGAAGGACTGGCAAGGTTATTTAGGGATAACATGTGGAAGTTGCATGGTCTACCCAAAAGTATCATATCAGATAGGGGACCACAGTTTGCAGCAGGGCTAATGTGGGAGTTGAATGAGATATTGGGAATCAAAAGTAAATTGTCGACGGTGTTCCACCCTCAAACAGATGGACAAACAGAGAGGGTAAACCAAGAGTTAGAACAGTACTTAAGGATATTCATCAATCACAGGCAAGAGCAGTGGCCAGAGTGGTTAGGAATGGCAGAGTTTGTATATAACAATAAAGCACACTCAAGTACTAGAACATTGCCTTTCAAGGCAAATTATGGGCAGGATCCCAGGATGAGGTTTGAGGGAAGAAAGAAGGGGAAATATGCAGGAGCAAAGAAATTCATCGAGAAGATGAAGGAAATACAGGAGGAAGCAAAAGCAGCACTAGGGAAGGTGTAAGCAGACATGAAGAAATACGCCGACAAAAAGAGATCGGATGTGGAGGAGTATAAAGTAGGAGACTTGGTCATGCTCAGTACTAAGGATCTGAAATATCAGATGGTCAGGAGGAGGACAGAAAAATTGATGGAGAGATTCGTCGGTCCTTATAAAGTCAAGGAGATAGTATCATCAAATGTAGTCAAATTAGAACTACCTAGTACAGTAAGAATACATCTGGTTATAAATGTTAGTAGAATATGATAATATATAGAACAGGTAGAGGGGCAGAAGAAAGAGCAACCAGCCCCAGTCATAATCAAAGGGGAAGAAGAATGGAAGGTAGAACAAATACTAAATAAGAGAAAGGTTAGAGGAAAAAATAAGTATTTAGTTCATTGAAAAGGATTTATGGCAGAGTCAGATACATGGGAAGGAAGGGAGAATTTGAAGAATGTGCAAGAAGCAATCAAAGAATTTGAGAGAGAGTATTGACGGGATATGGAAGATGTGGCATGACAAGAGCACAAAGAAGGAACGTTCTAATAAGGAGAACTACCAGGGAGGTTTACAGCGAAGAAGTTGTATGGATGGTCAGACAAGCAGTACGACCAGGAATATTGGGATAGGTTGGAAAGAAATTGGAGACGATAGAAGGGCAGGAGACCTATAAGAAAAGAGACAATGAAGACGATCCTAGAAGAAGAAGAAGTCAAGGAAGAAAAATCGGGAGTCTGAGAATGGATGGAGGAAGATGAAGATGAAATGGGTAACATAGTAGACCCATATTACAAGTTGTAGGAAAAATTCCTCAGGATGAGGAAACTTAAGAGGGAGGTGGTGTCATAACTTGGTAAAACAGCTAAGTTAATATTTAATATTCTTTTATTTTTCTTTTCTTTTATTTTTCTTATTGATGGATGCGTGAGATCAAAGTGACTCATAAGGAAGCGTGGGACTTTAGTATAGGGTTAGGGTCAGGAATTTGTATAAGTAGTATAGGAAATCCAACAGGAACTCTATCAAGTTCTCTTTGTCAAATGCTGAACAAAGAGATAGTTGGCTTAATTCTGGTCATTGGACTTTAGCTACTAACATAATTCTGGCTTGGAGTTTAGCTCTTTTGCAACTAGTCACATCTTGAAGCAATCAGTATTGGCTGAGATATTAAGCAGATTAACAGGTAACCACTATATTACTGTTCATTAAATTGCTAATATCTCAAAAGCCACCATAATTGATGCTTTGGTTCTAGGCTCAGCAAAAACTCTCTTTGTTACAAACTTCATTCAGTTATATCTCCACCAATTCTTCGACGATTCCCACGGTCTTAAGGCCAGCTTAAAGCCCTTAAGAAGACCTTTCGATCAATACCAGTCACATCTTGAGGCAATCAATAATGGCTGAGATATTAAGCAGACCAACTGGTAACCACCATGTTACTATTTATTAAATTGCTAATATCTTGGAAACTGCCATGATTGATACTTTGGTTCTAGGCTCAGCAGAAGCCTTCTTCATAATGCTCAGAATGAGCCTAGAACAACCTCAAGGTGATTAATATTAGTGGAGATATGAAGGTGTTTGCACATGGACTTCATTAATTATCCATAGATAGTCATTTGTCCCTTTCTTAGAACAAAGAACAGCCTTCATATGGCTAGGTTATCATTATTCCAGTACAAAGACACTACCATATGTAGAACAATAGGTAATAATCAGGTGATGATCTGTACTAGTACACAGATCATCACAATTATATATATAAGAACTCATAGTCTAAGGATTAGACCTCAGACTTAACAACATCTTTGCTGCTTGTCTAACTTTGCTTTTTTGAGCTTTTTGAATATCCAATCAACCAATCACAAATCAGTAAGTGGCCATTTGTGATACTCTTCATAATGCTCAGAATGAGCCTAGAACAATCTCAAGGCAATTAATATTAGTGAAGATATGAAGTCCTCAATGTTTGTACATAAATATTAATTAACTACCCATAGATAGTTATCTACCTTTAATTAGAACAAAGAACAGCCTCCATATGGTTAAGTTATTGCATTTTAGAGTACAAAGGCACTACCATATATAGAACAATAGGTAGTAGCATGTGATAGCCTGTTCTAGTGCACAGACTATCACTTTCCTGTATATAAGGACTCCCTGTCTGAGGATTAGACCTCAGACTTAAAAATATCTCTTGCTACTTGTCTAACTTCACTTTTTGAGCCTTTTGAATATCAAATTTATTATTTCAGGGGGATGAGTAAGCAATCTATTAGAACACAAAGTCTAACTATATCAGCATAATATATAAAATAGAATAATAAAAACATTTTCCTCAGTCTGAAGTATGCAGAACTGAGGTGTAAGAAAAGTCTGTGCTGGTAGACATACTCATTGCTTACTAATCAATCAGAAGATAATGATGAGAGAAAAAGAGACAAAATAATAGTCCACAGAGGACATATTTAACAAAATTCACCAATCACAAATCAGTAAGTGGCCATTTGTGATAGAAAGGTGCTCCAGTATAGAATTATCAGCAAGGACAGGAGATTTAGAGGCAAGGTGGTGTTGATTCCAAGGATCAGGTTATCACCTAATGCATTGCCTGTGCCACTCAAGAGACTTCAATTCCCAGTCAGGCTGCCCTTTGCTATGACCATCAATAAGTCTCAAGGACAGTCAGTGGAGCATGCAGGGATTAATTTGCAGACATCTATATTTTCCCATAGACAACTTTATGTGGCCTTTTCAAGATGTAATTCACCTCTGAACATCTCAGTACTTCTTCCAGAGCAGAGCCAAGAGAGTAGAAGAACACTCAATGTAGTATATAAAGAAGTATTCAATAGCATTAGATTATAGATTGTATATTTAGCTAACAATGGACTTGAGATTGATTTTTTATGATTTGAGAGATGAAGAAAGGAAGCAGAGCAGACTGACTCTAACACAAACTTAATAATATAGTGTTACAGAAAGTAGACTGACTTTAGCCTCACAGACTGTTGTAGGAAGGGAGTGCAGTGGACTGACTTCAACACAACCTTAATAACTAGAGGGAAAAATGGAGCACATATTTGGAAGCCAGATCCCAATAGTAAAGGCATTATTTGATGAGTTTTGAGATGAAGACAAGGCACTAAGGTGTTCATTGTGTGTTTTGAACAATGACGTACAGTTTCAAGTCTGAATCTACTATAGATTCTACCGATGATGGTATAATGTTGTACAAGATGTTTTACATACGATGTGTTTCAAGGTGATAAATGTCACAGCAGATTCCCCGAAGCAATTTTGTACCAGAGGTTTCAATGATTCATGAACGAGCAGCGTTGCCTAAAGATGTTAAAGGTGAACTATAAGCATCAATACCTTTAATCAGACATCAGTCAG
>Ga0153958_1000092_pt1 | contig 18135 bp, 16 predicted proteins | sample TSFL042MetaG_FD_104719 | JGI IMG/M metagenome (GOLD analysis project Ga0153958, IMG submission 104719) | Attine ant fungus gardens microbial communities from Florida, USA - TSFL042 MetaG | ecosystem: Host-associated > Fungi > Mycelium > Unclassified | place: USA: Florida, Wekiwa Springs... | reverse complement strand
TTAATAAAGTCCATGTGCAAACATTGAGGCCTTTATATCTCCACTAATATTAATTGCCTTGAGGTTGTTCTAGGGTCATTCTGAGTATTATGAAGAAGGCTTCTGCTGAGCCTAGAACCAAAGCATCTATCTCGGTGGTTTCCGAGATATTAGCGATTTAATAAACAGTAATATGGTGGTTACCAGTTGATCTGCTTAATATCTCGGCCATTATTGATTGTCTTGAGACGTGACTGGCATCAATCGAAAGGTATTTTTGAGGGCTTCCCGTAGCCTTTAAGACCATGAGAATCATCAAAGAATTGATGGAGATATGACTGAATGAAGTTTGTGATAGTTGGTTTACTAACAAGAGAGCAGAGGGTAATTCTCAGAAGAAAGTTAGCAGAATTGAAGTAGTATGGATGTTTAAAAAAAGAAGAGAGAAAGATAGTGTACCCCAAAGAGAGAGAAGTGCAGCAGAGTAATGTATAGATAGGAGCTCTAGAAGGTATAGCAAAAAAGGGAAAAGAGATTAGAAGAACCTTCAAAATGCTAAGAGAAGTGTGGTTAAATATTAGAGTAAAAAAGATAGATATGCATAAAGGCATAACAGTTAAGGCACTCTTGGATAGTAGTACAATAGGAATGTTCATGGATAGGAAAATGGCAGCTTAACATGGGTTCAAGTTACAAAAGCTAGAAAGGCTGATATAAGTATAAAATGTAGACAGTACAAATAACAGTGCAGGGGCCATTATATATCAAGTAGAAGTAAATGTGTATTATAAGAGCCATGTAGAAAGAATAAGAATGGATGTATATGTCTTAGAAAAGACAAATGTTATACTAGTCATGCCATGGTTGCAAGCACATAACCCAGAAATCAACTAGGAAACAGAAAAGGTCAAAATGACAAGATGTCTACTACTATGTGGAAGAAAGATAAAGAAAAGAGAAGACAAAAGGGCAAAAAAGGGAAAAAGAGTAGTAACCCTAGAGGAAGAAAATATCATTAGATAAACAGTAGATGATAATGAGAATTGGGAAAAGGAAGAAGAAGTAAAAGCAGACCACAGAAAAATCAAAGAAATGGTCCCTAGGAGATTTCTGAAGTGAAAAAAAGTATTTGGAAAAGTGGAGTCAGAAAGAATGCTGACAAGGAAAATTTGGGATTATGCCATAGATCTCAAAGAGATGTTTAAACCACAAAAAGGAAGGATTTATCCTTTGTTCAAAAATAAGAGAGAAGAAGTTCAGAACTTTGTGAATAATCAACTAAGAAAGAGGTATATTAGACTATTGAAATCCCCTTAAACATCACCAGTATTCTTTGTGAGCAAGAAGGATAGAAGTAAGAGGATAGTTATGGACTATTGTAGTTTAAATGAACAAACCATAAAGAACAATTACCTATTGCTATTAATAACAGACCTAATTGATAACATAGGGGTCAAAAAAGTATTTATAAAAATAGATTTGCAATAGGGCTTTAACAATGTAAGGATAAAGGAAGGGGATGAGTGGGAGGGAGCATTTATAATGCATGTAGGGTCTTTCAAACCAATAGTAATATTTTTTAGAATAACAAATTTGCCAGCTATATTTCAGGTGATGATGAACAAAATCTTGAGAGACTTGATTAATAAAAGGAAAGTCACTGCATTTGTAGATCATTCCTTCTTGTTCTTTAACCACCACCATCTTCCCTCTTTTGGTCATGATGGCTGCTGAGGGGACCATTACTCTACCAAAACTCCTTCACTAATATCGTTGTAACTCACTGTCCTCTTTATTTCTGCCTGTCCTTTGAGGCAGCATACTTTCTATCTTATGCTGGATGTGTGAGCACCTTGCTATACATTCAGTACTTTTGACCTGGTAAAGACTTGTCAAGTTATGAGCCTCTTGGTTCACAAGAAGGAACTTCAAGTAGTTGCTTCTGCAAATGGGGTGGACTGGGAGGAGAATGCTAAGCTCTGGGTAGTTGATGACGCTCTTGGCCTCTGGTTCTCTTTTCTATAGGTCGCCCTAAAGTCATATATTAAGACATCTAATGGTTAACAGCCGCTTGAGAGTACCTGGCTCTCTGCAACCTACAAGGAAGAGTCCTAGTACTCGTTCATGGGTAGAATGCCTTGTTCTTCACCTATACCTTGTTAGAGAGGCAATCCTAGGTAAGCCAACCAGGAGAGACTGGGATAGCATGAACTGTTCTTAGCCCTTTCATATAGAGCTTTGGCTTGTAGTGGAAGTTACTGGTGTCTTTCCAAAAGGGGGTCTGACCAGAGTACTGAGGATAGTGTCTGTGATTTTGTGTGCAATGTGGAAGGGTTATTTGATCAGGGCATGGAATGTGGAATAGAAGTAGAGTTGGCATGGCAAGTACATGTGTTGGAAGCTAGGTCACCTTCCTTTTTCTATAAGTAGTCATTCCTTTCTTTTGGTACCTGTGCTTCTTTGCCTTGTGCTTAGATAGTATAGGAGATGCATTTACAACATGCATCGTAGGGTCGTAGTGCCTCTTTTTTAGCTACTGCAGACTATCTACACACCCCATGCAATAAATTGTTGATTAAAAGAAAAAAAAACTGCATTTGTAGATTATAGTGACTTAGCCTAGATAACTTAATCACTCTCCAAGTCTGAGTTAACAAGGAGAACTCAATAGAGTCCTTATTTATTTCTTGTATGCTACTTATACAACTACTACATGGTCTGTGCACTATTTTCCCACACTCTTCATATGAATTGATCATGTGATGTGACACTGTGACACCCTATTTTTCTCATGTGACTATGACATTTGTGACATGACACTTTCCTACACTTCTTATATATAGTAAGTCCAAAAGAAAAAGAAAAAGAAAAGAAATATAAATAATGACTTAGCTGTTTTGCCAAGTCATGACATAGATGATATGTTAGTAGGAACAGAAACTGAAGAGAGGCATAATAAAATTGTGAAGAAAATATTGAGGAGATTAGAAGAAAACAACTTATATGTTAAGCCAAAAAAATATGTGTGGAAAGTAAGAAAGATTAGATTCCTAGGAGTCATTATAAGACCTAATAGAATAGAGATGGAGAAGGAGAAAGTAGATGAGATACTCAGTTGGCTAGAGCCAAAGAATGTGAAAGATGTTAGAAAGTTTTTGGGCCTTGCAAATTACTATAGAAAGTTTATTAAAGATTTCACTTGACAAACCAGGCCTATGAATGTGCTAATAAGAAAGAATGTGAAGTGGCAATAGGGAGAGTAACAACAACAAGCATTTGATAAGCTCAAACAGATCTTTACCAGTATTAGCAGCCCCTAACTTAGACAAAAAATTTAGGGTAGAGGTAGACATCTCAAACTATGCAACTGGAGAGGTACTATCAATGAAGTGCTCAGATGAGCTGTGAAGATCTATAATCTTTATTTCAAAATTATTAAGTAATACAGAATGAAATTATGAAATACACAACAAAGAAATGTTGGCTATAGTCAAATGCTTGAAGACATAGAGGTATTTCCTAGAAGGAACAACAACAAAATCTGAGATCTGAACAGACTATAAGAACCTCAAATATTTTATAAAAACACAAAAGCTAAACTAAAGACAAGCTAAATGGGCACTGTACCTATTAAGGTTTGACTTTATATTAAAGCATATTTCAGGAAGCAAGATAGGAAAAGCAGATAGTCTGAGCAAAAGACCAGACTAGGAAATAGGAGTAGAAAAAGATAATGAGAATAAGATATTGGTAAAACCTGAGTGATTAGAAGTGAGAAAAACAGAAAAGATAGAAATCATGATGAAAGGAGTAAACCTACTAGCAAAAGTAAGGCAGTCTAAAGTGAAAGATGATGAAGTGGTAAAAGCAATAGAAGAAATGAAATGGGCAGGAGTGAAAATACTCAGAGATGAGAAATAGAGAGGAGTAGAAGGTATAATGTACAAGGAAAGAAAGGTATATGTATCTAAAGATGACAAGTTGAGAGCAGAGATCATTCAACTATATTACAATACACTAGTGAAAGGGCATAAAGGACAATGGAAGACAGTAGAGTTGGTCACTCAAAACTTTTGGTGACCAGAAGTAACTAAAGAGGTGAAGCAATATATAGAGAGATGTGATGCTTGCCAAAAAAACAAAAACCACACAGAGCAACTAGCAGGAAAGTTAATGCCTAATTCAATACCTAAGAAATCTTAAATATATATATCAGCAGATTTTATTATAAAGTTGCTCTTAGCTCAAGGATATGACAGTATCCTAGTAGTGGTGGATCAATTAACTAAGAAAGTTCACTTTATACCAACTATAGAGAAAATGTTAGCAGAGGGACTAGCTAAGTTGTTCAGAGATAATGTGTGAAAGCTATATGGGTTACCTGAGAGTATCATTCCTGATAGGGAACCTTAATTAACAGTAGGTTTGATGTAAGAGTTGAATAAAAAGTTGAGGATTGAAAGTAAAATGTCAATGGCATTTCATTCTCAAACAAATAGACAAATAGAGAAGGTCAACCATAAGTTAGAACAGTGCCTAAGAATGTTTATTGATCATAGGCAAGAAAAATAGTTAGAATGGTTGGGAATAGCAGAGTTTGCATACAACAATAAGGTACACTCTAGTACTAGAATGTCACCCTTCAAGGCAAATTATGAACAAGACCCAAGAATGGAATTTGAGGGAAGAAAGAAGGAAAAATATGAGGGAGCAGAAAAATTTGTAATGAAAATGAAGGAGATCCAAGAAGAGGCAAAGATAGTGCTAAGCAAAGCATAGGAGGAGATGAAGAAATATACAGATAAAAAAAAAGCAGAAGTCAATAAGTATAAAGTAGAAGACTTGGTAATACTAAGTACTAAAATATCAAATGGTTGGAAGACAAACAGAGAAGCTGATGGAGAGATTTGTAGACCTATACAAAATTAAGAAAATTGTATTATCAAATGCAGTTGAATTGAAACTACCTAGTACAGTAAAAATACATCCAGTAGTTAATGTAAATAGAATATATAGATACATAGGACAAGTAAAGGGGCAAAAGAAGGAGCAGCCAATGCCAGTAATAATTAAGGAAGAAGAAAAATGGGAAGTAGAGAGGATTTTAAATAAGCGGTGAATTAGAGGAAAAGACAAATATCTAGTAAAGTAAAAAGGATTCTATCACAAACTTCATTCAGCCATATCTCCATCAAATCTTTGACAATTCTCACTGTCTCAAAGGCTACAGAAAGCCCTTGAAAAGACCTTTTGATCAATGCCAGTCACATCTTGAGGTAATCAATATTGGCTGAGATATTAAGTAGATCAACTGGTAACCACCATGTTACCATTTATTAAATTGCTAATATCTTGGAAACTGCCATGATCAATGCTTTGGTTCTAGGCTCAGCAGAAGCCTTCTTCATAATGCTCAGAATAAGCCTAGAACAATCTCAAGGAAATTAATATTAGTAGAGATATGAAGGCTTCAATGTTTGTACATAGACTTTATTAATTACCCATAAATAGTCATCTGTCCTTTTCTTAGAACAAAGGACAACCTCCATATGGTTATGTTATCACTATTTTAAGTACAAAGGCACTACCATATGTAGAACAATAGGTAGTAGCATATAATGATCTGTCCTAGTGTACAGACTATCACAATCCTGTATATAAGGACTTCCTGTCTGAGGATTAGACCTCAGACTTAACAACATCTTTTGTCATTGTCTAAACTTTGCTTTTTTAAACTATTCAAGTATCAAAACCCCCATCACAAATTAGTAAGTGACCTTTTGTGATAGATTCATGGCAGAATCAGATACTTGGAAAAGAAGGGAGAATCTGGAAAATGCAAAAGAGACAATTGAGGAATTTGAAAAGAAATGTTAATAAGACATAGAAGAAGTAAACCAGCAAGAAAGAGAAAAAAGAAACATTCAAGAGAGAAAAATTGCCAGAAAGATTTATAGCAAGAAAGTTATTTGAATAGTTGGATAAAAGATATAATGAGGAATATTGGGGAAAGTTAGAAAGAAATTGGAGATGATAGAAGGGAGAATAGCCTAAGAAGAGAAGAACAATAGAAACAATTAGGAAAGAAAAAGAAATTAAGCAAAAAAAATCAGGAGTAAGAGAGTAGACAAAAGAAAATGACAATGAGATAGGCAATATGGTTGATCTATACTACAAGTTATAAGGAATTCCTTGGGATAAGGAAACTTAAGAGAGGGATAGTGTCATAACTTGGCAAAACAGCTAAGTCATTATTTATATTTCTTTTCTTTTCTTTTTCTTTTGGACTTACTTGTCAAGGACAGAAATTATGGTAGGAACAAAAGAGCGAAGTAGTATATAAAGATATCCTCTAGAATGGAATAATGTACTATGCCAGAGAGAAATAGTACTTAGTAATAGTATAAAACTCCAAAGGAAAACTCTGGCGAAAAGTAGAAGATGTCGGAATAAAGTATAACTTTGATGAATGACCTTGGCTTTAACTTATGTATTGCACCTCGGTCTCCAGTCATAAAGTAGTTGCGTATTTCAGAATATAAAGAAGTCATTGAAGAAGAGATTCTATAAAAGTAAACTAGAAATCTGGATTGGACAGGAAGAGGATTAGGACCAGATGACGTTAATTTACAGACTAAGCAAATACACTGTAACTACTCAGTACTTATAGAAAATCCAGAATAGGAGGAGAGTAGTCTACTACGCTATCCTACTAATTATATATATATTTTTAGGAGAGTTATTAGGAGAATTAAATTACATAATTGTCAGATTTTTGGAATATGACAGTACCCCCCTTTTAAGGCTGAGCCCTCAAAGCTTCTATGCATAAGCAATTTAAATATCACCTGATTTTATATTTAAAAATCCTTCAATGCAAACTTTCAATCTGAATTTCTACTACCATATAGCGGAAACAATTGGAGGAAGAGGTGTGGAGAAAATAGAAAAAGAAAGAGGTACAATGGAAAGAAGAGAAATGCTAGAGGAATCTGGCTCACCATCTAAAGGCAGATCGTGTCACTGCTATGGAACAACAACAGTGTAAAAATTGGACCAAGATCTTTTTGCCTTCCACAAATCCTCCTTCCAATGAGAAAATGAATCTAATTGACCTTCCGCCTTTGACCAAAAAGCAACGTGTTCGATACTTGCCACAAGAAACTCTAGAGGCTTGCCAATAATGTGAGGAGTTGGTAAGAGAAATAGAAATGTCGGGTGTTGGTAGAGGAAGTCTATGTGAGAGGTGTGCAAACTTCAGAATACTTTGTATTCCTCAAAATTTGCCATAAGTATTTGTTTGAATTTTTTTTTTCTCTGCTAATTATTTGTAGTCACACAACTTTATGTGCTCCCTGTACCAAGGCCAAGGCTATCTGTAAATCTTTCGACGCAAACAAGGCACAAGCAAAAGCTAAGGCAGAAATGGTCTGGAGGTCAAAAGCAAGGAAATTGAAGCAACAGACAAATGCAGAGTAGAAGGCAGAGATATCAAGAAAGTTGGAGGATCTGAGTGAGCTGAGAGGATTGAGGAAAGATGTCTGGAGAATTGTGGTGGCGTTGGAGAAATTCACTGGCATAGAGGGCTAGGATTCCAAGGATGAACAGTTTTTGTGGCCGGCATCCGAGAGAAAGAAGACAAAAGTGCAGGAAAGCAGGGAAAAAGGAAAACAGAGGGAGAAAAAGATAGCTGGATCAAAGGGTAAAGAAGAAAATGAAATAGAGGATATGGAAGAAGGAAGTAGTAGTAGTTTTTCTCCAGTCACGTATTCTGTTAGTACTGGAATTTTGTAATGTTTTTTCTTGAATTTTATTTCATTTTCTGTAGGTATAAAATAGATGTGAGTAAAAATAGTTGATGAACCAGAATACAAGTATTAGACATTGCAGGAGAGAACTTCGTAAGAATACCAGTATATGTGGACTTTGCAATGGAAACTGCTTTGAATTCAAGTATTAGACTGCAACAGAAATTGCGGAGCAGAATACAAGTAATCTAGTCAGTGCAACAGAAACTGCACTCTGAAATTGTATATAGGATTTATCATTTTTTTTTTTTATAAAGTAAATGCAAAGAAACAGAGTCAAGAAAGTGGAAAGAAGTCATAATGGTTCCAGTTTAGAGGGATACTTGAGATGAAAGTCGTTCAATAATTCTTTGGCATGTTCTAGTTCTGTTACTGGTAACTATTCAGAGTCGTTATCAGTATCTTCGTATCCCAGCCATATAACTTTGTAAAGCAGTTTGCATGCCCTCCTGCCCTCTGACAGTCAATCTTAGAGTCGACTATCTTGGAGATTTCGTATTCTGGTTCTCCGTTGATGATTACAAATACTAGCAGAGGTTTGGAATACTGCTGGAAGCTGTTAGGTGTGGCTGGCTTGATCATAGAGATATAGAACACAGGATGGATGGCCCTCATGGTATCTGGAAGACAGAGTGTAAAAGATTGTGGATTGGGTTGAGCAATTATCTCATATAGTCTGAGGTACTTTTCAGAGAGTTTTTTCAATGGGCAAGTTGTCCAGAAATACTGTGATCTGACAAATACTGATTGTTTGACTTTGAAGTCTGGTGGTTGTTGTCAATGTGAGTTGGTAGAGGATTGATATTGCTTTTGAGCTTTGGCAATTTTCTCTTTGAGTATGCCTTATATTTCATCAAGCCTTATATTTCATCAAGGTCAACTATGAATTTACAGGCACAAGAGGAAGCTATATCTTGTTCTGGGTATATCATGAGGTTAGGGTAGTACCCTTTGTTGGTGAAGAATGGAGAGATACCAGTGGTAGTACTAGGAGCATTGTTGTAAGCAAATTCTGCCAGGGGTAGTAGTTCTGACTAATTATCCTGTTGGTAGTTGCTGTTATGAACATCGAGTGGGACTACAACTATTATCAGCCATGGTCTGATAATAAGTAGTTAGTAGATGAGATGCTAGCGATGTTAGACGAGGACATTATTATGCAGTAATACATCAAATAATGTCTGAAGACTCTAAGAGATAATGGACTCACAGAATGGACAGGACTCTTCGGAGAAATCTCAGACTATTTCTCTTTCTATTCTTGGACCTGTGCTAAATGGGACAACATCGGACTAACCCATTATTAGACAATAACTCGACTTGTCACCCTTAGTACTTCTGTCACTGATCTGTCACTTAACTAGTCACTCTTAGTTACAAGTAGTGTTACCACATTGTAACGTAGTCACAATACCTAGTTAGGATAAATACAGATCAGAAAGAGAAGGGAACAGCAAGTTCTCTCTTTCTGTATTCCCTTTGTAAAATCCTACTCTAAGGAACCGGTACTCTTACTTGTCTTAGGACAATCTCAAGAGTGCTACTCAAAGTCTCGTTGACATCTCTCCTCTGATATAACTTTACTGAAAACCTTAGCCGGACCCTCTAACGAGAAGCGTGAAGATATCAAGTATTAGATATAGGCTTCAAGTTGAACGTATTCAACTGTGAGATCTAGAGTCTTAACAACTAGACTAGGTAAGAGTAGCAGTATTATAGCACAAGATGAATATGTGTTTTTGAGATCTGGCTGGATAAGAGTTCTCTTAAGTAGATACTAAAAACAGTTCTTTTTTCTAGGTTTCTATTGGATATTCTTTTATTATTCATCTTTGTAAGCTTTTTATTCTTTGATTTATCTCCCTAGTACCTACTTGTTAGCACACAACTGTAAAGCAACTTGGAGATTTTGTCTCTCTGACCTTGCATTTACCCTTGTTTGGATTTTTATCCCTATCAGTGCCTTTCCTAGTGCTGTTTTTGCTTCTTCCTATATCTATTTCATCTTGGTTGCAAATTTCTCTATCTCTTCATATTTTCCCTTTATTCTTGTTTTGAATCCTATCCTAGGGTCTTGTTCATAATTTGCCTTGAAAGGTAATGTTTTTGTACTTGAGTATACTTTATTATTGTATGCAAACTCTGCTGTTCCTAACCAATTAGGCTACTATTCTTGCCTATGGTTGATAAATATCCTTAATGTCATGACTTAGCAAAATGACTAAGTCATTATTTATATTTTCTTTTCTTTTTGGACTTACTATATATAAGAAGTATGGGAAAGTGTCATGTCACAAGTGCCACAGTCACACAAATAGAATATCACAGTGTCATGTCATATGATCAAGTTATATAAGGAATTTATCTATTTGAGAGTAGAACACCATCAACATTTTGCTTTCAATTCTTAGCATCTAGTTCAACTCCTACATCAATCCTGTTGCAAACTGTGGTCCTCTGTCTAATATGATACTTTTAGGTAGGCCATGCAATTTCCATACATTAAAAGGGTACAAAAGGGAATTGTGTACTAGAACAAACAAGATAATGATGTGCCAGCTTCCAATTGCATGCTAAAGGTCTAAGGAGAGATAATCAAAGATAAAAGTTTATAAATAATTAGAAAAGTAGAATTATACACAGCTCTAGTAAAATATATGGTTGTTATAAAATGAATGTATGTCATATTCTGGAAATATAATAATTATGTAATTTATTTCTCCTAATAATTCTCCTAAAATTAATAATAGTAGGATAGCATAGTAGACTACTCTCTTCCTATTCTGGACTTCTTATAAGTACTGTGTAGTTACAGTATAATTGGGCAGTCTGTAAATTAATGTCATCTAGTCCTAACACTCTTCTTGTCCACTCTGGTGTTATGCTGCAAGTGAATTTTCTGCAGAAGATAACATTTGATAAGCTTTATAACAATGGATTCTTAATTGGAATTTGCTCTAGAACCCTTTTTATATCCTCAGAACGTAACATTATATGATGAGTACATTGAGCAGGTGATAATCAACCTAGAGCTTGTGTTGAGACCTTGAGAAGCAATTAAGATGAACTGGCATTGGGTTACTAAGAGAGTTACTGAGGGACTATGCTCTAGATCCACTTTTGGATGGTAAACTTGTACTCTAGAACTAGTACTACTCAGATAAAGAACTTAGACTAATAGACTTTGTGCTTGTAAATAAGCATTGATGGCATCAGATCAATTATATTTAGATAAATAATCTCTAGGATGCGACTTAGAGATACTAGATATTTATTGGAACTTGCTAACTGTTTAACAGATATTTGAAAAAGTCCAAATTACAAAGCAGTATCAAGAGTATGATGGGGAAAGCCAGAAGAATATTCTAGAAGAAAGCAACAATGAAGACATGTCATATTTGATGGGAAGAACTTGGTGAGAGAATACGTCATCACAAAGAAAGGAGAGGGCTGTGTCATCAGTGGGATTTTAGGAGGACTTAGGACAGAAAGAAGTCAATGGAATCCTAAAAATAGTAATAGTTTCCTTTTTATATCTCATTTCTTGAGTTTTAGCCATTTATAATATCTTTAATATAGTATCTAGAGTACAATGGGATTGGAGAAGAACCTCTTGACTCCTACCTCCATTTACACTGCCTCTAGAATTGTGAATGTAGATCTATTGAGAGTAAGAAGACTGGGACTAGTAGGGTGTCTTAAGAAAAACACAGAATATACCCAGAACTCAATCTAGGAAAAAAACATAGATACAACTCGGGCAAGCTTTGGAGAGGACAGTAGGCTGGGAAAGCTTAGCTAGGTGCATACTTGGATTACATCACATCCATAAGGTTCAGTGTTGGGGGTGCAGATAAGGGGGCAACTGAGTATGAAAGGTCTATGAGTGATCAACTAACTGTATTTTCCAGAGAAGCTTTTGTCACAGTGTGTAAAGGTTGATATCTTAGGAAGGCTATGCAACAACAATCTAGAGAGATCTTACAATTCTTTTACAACCACCAACATATATTTTACTAGAGCTGCATATAATTCTTATTTCTCTAATTATTTATAAACCTTCAACTTTGATAATCTTCTCTTAGATCTTTAGCATGTAATTGGGAGCTGGCACATCATTGTTTTGTTTGTCCCAGTGTGCAATTCCCTTTTGTACCCTTTCACTGGATTCCTAGTTTATTTTCTTAGGACTTTTTTTCTGACAACTTCTCTCTATTCCAAAATATGCGACCACCTCATAACCAGAGACTGGAGCACAACACATAAGTTGAAGCTAAGGTCATTTATTAAGTTGTACTCTGCTCTGATGTCTTTTACCTTCTGCCAGATTTTTCTTTTGGAGTTTACACTATCGCTAAGTAATATTCTCCTTTGAAGTAGTATCATATATCTATTCAGGAGTTATAAATCTATTTATAACTCCTCCACTCCATCATTCACCTCCCATATTTGACAATGTAAGATCTTTCTAGATTGTTGTCACATAGCCTCCCTAAGGTATCAACCTTTACATACTGTGACTAAACCCAACTAGAAAATACAGTTAGTTAATTACTCATGGACCCTTTATACTTAGTTTTCCCCTTGTCTACACCCTTAACACCAAACATTATGGATATAATACAGTCCAAGTGTACACCTAGCCAAGCTTTCCCAGTCTGTTGTTCTCTCCAAAGCCTGCCTGAGTTACATCTACTATTCCTCTCTAGATTGAGTTCTGGATATATTCAGTGTTTTTTTCAAGACATTCTCCTGGTCCCAGTCTTCTTACTCTCAATAGATCTGCATTCACAATTCTAGAGGCAATATAAATGGGAGTAGGAGTCAAGAGATTCTTCTCTAATCCAATTGTACTCTAGATACTATATTGAAGATATTACAAATGGCTGAAACTCAAAGAATAAAGATAAAAGGGAACTATTGCTACTTTTGGATTTCCATCAACTTCTTCTCTTACTAATTCTCCCCAAACTCCTGAGGCTTATGCATTTCTCTCCTTTCTTTATAATGATACGTCCCCTCACCAAGTCCTTCCTATCAAAGATAATGCATCTTCATTGCTGCTTCCTTCTAGAATATTCTTCCTTCTCATTCTATCCTTCTCTTGATGCTGCTTTGTAATTTGGACTTCCTTGATTATCTGTCAAACAATTAGTAAGTCCCTATTAATGTCTAGTATCTCCAAGTCATGTTCCATAGGTCATTTATCTAAATATAATTGATCTGATGCCATCAATGCTTATTTACAAGCACAAAGTCTATTAGTCTAAGTTTATCATCTGAATACCACTGGTTCTAGAGTACAAGTTTGCTATCTTTCTGAGTCCATTCAAAGGTGGATCTAAAGCATAGTCCCTTAGTAACTTTCTTAGTAACCCAATGCCAGCTCATCCTATTTGTCTCTTAAGGTATCAGCATGAGCTCTAGGTCAATTATTACCTGCTCAATGTCTTTATCATATAGTATTACATTCTGAGGATTATAGAAAGGGTTTTAGAGAAAATTCTAAATAAGAATCCATTGGTATAAAGTATATCAAATGTTATCTTTTATGGAAAATTTGTTTGCAGTATAACAATGTTATTTCTAAATAACTTAGCTAATCTTTCTACTGATGTTTTCTCTATAGTTGGTATGAAATGGACCATTTTAGTTAACTAGTTTACTACTACTAGAATAGAGTCATATCCTTGAGCCAAAGGCAGTTTTGTAATAAAGTCTGCTAATATATGTATCTAAGTATTGAGTTTGGCATTAATTTTCTAGCCAGCTGTTCTGTGCAATTTTTATTTCACTAGTTAACATCATATCCCTTCATATATTGCTTTACCTTCTTTGTTACTCCTGGTCACCAGAAATTCCTAGTGACTAATTCTACTGTCTTCCATTGTCCCCCATGCCCCTCTACTAGTATATCATAGTGCAACTTAATTATTTCTGCCCTTAGCTTCTCATCTTTTGGCATGTATACTTTTCTCTCTTTGTACATGATGCCCTCTACCTCTCTCTATTCTTTATCTCTCAACATCTTTACTCTTGCTCATTTTATATCAACTGCTTTTACTACTTTATTATCTTTTACTCTGAGCTGTTTCACCTTCTCTAACAAGTCTACTCCTTCTACTATTACTTCCACTGCTTCTGTTCTTCTTACTTCTAGCCACTCTGGTTTTACCAACATCTTATTTTTATTGTTCTTTTCTACTCTTATTTTCTAGTTTGGCCTCTTGCTTAGACTATCTGCTTTCCCTATCCTACTTCCTGAAACATGCTTTAATATAAAGTCAAACCTTGATAGGTACAGTGTCCATCTAGTTTGTTTTTAGTTTAACTTTTGGGCTTTCATAAAGTATTTGAGATTTTTATGATCTGTTTAAATCTCAAATTTAATTATTGTCCCTTCCAAGAAATGCCTCTATGCTTCCAAACATCTGACTACAGCCAATATCTCTTTGTTATGTATCTCGTAGTTGTGCTCTATATTGCTTAATGATTTCAAAATAAAGATTATAAATCTTTACAGCTCATCTGAGCACTTCATTGATAGTACTCCCCCAGTTGCATAGTTTGGGGTATTTATCTCCACCCTGAATTCTTTGTCCAAGTCTTGGGCTGCTAATACTAGTTTTATTGTGAAAATCTGTTTAAGTTCATCAAATGCCTTTTGCTACTCCTGCTCCTACTACTACTTTATATCTTTCCTTGTTAGTACATTTATAGGCCTAGCTACTTAAGCAAAGTTTTTAATGAATCTTCTGTAGTAATTTGCAAGGCCCAAAAACTTCCTAATGTCTTTTATATTCTTTGGACCTAGTCAACTAAGTACTCCATTTACCTTCTCTTTCTATTCCATTGGGTTCTATGATGACCTCTAGAAATCCAATCTTTCTTACTTTCCATACATACTTCTCTGGCTTGACATATAGGTCATTTTCTTCTAACCTCCACAGTATTTTCTCCACAATTTCATTATGTTCTTTCTCTGTCTTGGTTCCTACCAACACATTATCTACAAACACAGTAACTTTCCCTTTGTTGATCAGGTCTCTTAATATTTTGTTCATTATCATCTGAAATATAGCTAGTAAGTTTGTCATCCCAAAAAACATCACTGTTGGTTCAAAGAACCCTATATGCATTAGTAAATGCTCCTTTTCACTTATTCTTTTCCTTTATCCTCATATTGTTAAAGCCCTATCACAAGTTTATTTTTGTAAATACTTTCTTGCTTTCCATGCTGTCAATTAGGTCTATTATTAATGGCAATAGGTAGTTGTTCTTTACAGTCTGTTTGTTTAGACTATGATAGTCCATAACTATTCTCTAACTTTCATCCTTCTTACTCATGAAGAATACTAGTAACATTTGAGGGGACTTTGATGGTCTAATGTACTCTTTTCTTAGTTGATCATTCACAAAGCTCTGAACTTCTTCCCTTTCATTTTTGGACAAAGGATAAATTCTTTCTTTTTATGGTTTAAATGTCTTCTTGAGATCTATGGCATAATCCCAAATTTTTCTCATTGATATCCTCTCTGACTCTACTTTTTCAAACACCTTTTTCTACTTTAAAAATTTTCCTAGAACTATTTCTTTGATTTTTCTATGGTCCTCCTCAATCTACTCTTCTCTTTCCCAATCTTCTTTATTGTCTATTGTCCATCTAACAATCTTTTCTTCTTCTAGGATTGCTTCTTTTTCTTTTCCACTTTCTTTTTCTCTGTCCTATCATACAAAGGTAGACACCTTGTCATTTTGACTTCTCTGGTCTCCCAATTGATTTCTGGGTTATGGGCCTATAACCATGGCATCTCTAATATTATGTTTGTCTTTTCCAGATCACATATGTTTATTCCATTTACATTCCTAACTGGTATAGGTCTCTCTAGCTTTTGCAGTTTAAAATTGTTTTTAGCTGCCATCTGTCATGACTTGGTAAAATGGCTAAGTCATTATTTAATATTTCTTTTCTTTTCTTTTCTTTATTACTAGGATAGAGCATGGGAAAGTATCACATGACCATCACAGAGTCACAAAGGTGTGACCAAAGTCACAGAATGGACATGTCACATGGGAGTCACAGTCACAGTCACAGTATGTGACAAAGAAGTCAGCTGATGGACATGAGGACTATGGGAGACAAGACACATAGCCATGATAGTAATTGTATATATAGTATAGTAAATCTAATAGAAACTCTATTAAGTTCTCTTTGTCAATTGCTAAACAAAGAGTAGTTGGCTTAATTTCAGCTTAGAGTTTAGCTTTCTTACACCATCCTCCTATCCATGAATATTCCTGTTGCACCACTATTCAAGAGTACCTTAACTATTACTCTTTCATGGATATCAACCTTTTCTACTCCAATATTCAACTATACTTCTCTTAGCATTTTAAAGGTTTGTTTGATCTCCCTTTGCTTACCTTCTTCTTTTGTTATGCCTTTTGGAGCTTTTGTTTGTATGTCACCTTGTTGTATATTTTCCTCAATGAAACATGCTGCCTTTTTCTTTGAATATCCATACTATTTCAGTTCTTCTAATCATCTCCTTGAAACTACTCCCTGTTCTCTATTCTTCTTCCTATAACATCCTTGCTTCCCACACCTCTTGCATACTAAGTATGATACTACTATCTCCTTGGTGTACTACCCTAGCTCTAGTAGGTATGTCTTATCAGGGATACCTTTTGTCACAAACTTCATTTGGCCATATCTCTACCAATTTTTTGACAATTCCCACAGTCTTAATGGCACCCAAATGCCCTTGAAAAGACCTTTCCATTGATGCTAGTCACATCTTGAGGTGATTAGTAATGGTTGAGATATTAAGTAGATTAACTGGTAACTACCATGTTACTGTTTATTAAATTGCTAATATCTTGGAAACCGCCATGATCAATGCTTTGGTTCTAGGCTCAGCAGAAGCCTTCTTTATAATGCTCAGAATAAGCCTAGAACAACCTCAAGGAAATTAATATTAGTAGAGATATGAAGGCTTCAATGTTTGTACATAGACTTTATTAATTACCTATAGATAGTCATCTGTTCTTTTCTTAGAACAAAGAACAGCCTCTATATGGTCAAGTTATCACTATTTTAAGTACAAAGGCACTACCATATGTAGAACAATAGGTAGTAGCATGTAATGATCTGTTCTAGTACACAGACTATCACAATTCTGTATATAAGGACTTATAGTCTGAGGTCTAATCCTCAAGACCTCAGACTTAACAATATCTTTTGTCACTTGTCTAACTTTGCATTTTTGAACTCTTGAAAGTATCAAAGCACCTATCACAAATAGTAAGTGACCATTTGTGATACCCTTCTCATAGTGCTCTTGTGCCTTCCATCTTAAGATGTTGAAAGAGTACAAAAGGAAATTGCATACTGGGACAAACAATAAGATGTAGTACCAGCTCCCAATTGCATACTAAAGGTTCAAGGGGAGATAATCAAAGATAAAGGTTATAAATAATTAGGAAATAAAAATTATACACAGCTCCAGTAAAATATAGGTTAGTTGTTGTGAAATAAATATAAGATCTCCCTAGATTGTCATTGCATAGTCTTTCTAAGGTGTCAACCTTTACACACTATGACAAAAGCTCCACTAGAAAATACAGTTAGTTAATCACTCACAGATCCTTTATACTCAGTTGCCCCCTTGTCTGCACTCCCAACACTAAACCTTATAGGTGTAATATAATCCAAGTATGCACCTAGCCAAGCTTTCCCAGCCTGCTGTCCTCTCCAAAGCCTACACGAGTTGCATCTTGTAGCGACTTAGCCTAAGACGACTTAATCACTCTCTAAGTCCAAGTTGACAAAGAAAACTTAATAGAGTTCCTACTATTTTCTGTACACTACTTATACAACTACTACATGGTCTGTATACTACTTTCCCACACTCATCATGTGACTTCCTGTCATGTGACTATGACCTGTAACACTTGTGATGTGACACTTTCCCACACTCTTTCCTATGTAATGAGTCCAAAAGAAAAAGTAAAGTAAAGTAAATATAAATAATAACTTAGCCATTTTGCCAAGTTATAACACATCTGCTATTCTTCTTTAGATCAAGTTCTGGGTATATTCTGTGTTCTTCTCAAGATATTCTACTAACTTGAAACTCTTACACTCAATAGTTTTGCATTCCATGATTTCAGAGGCAGTGATAATAGAGGTAAGTACTAAGAGGTTCTTCCCTTTTCTTCTCATCCTGCCCTAGATACTATATTAAAGTTATTACAAAGCCCTAAAACTCAAGGAATAAAAATATAAAAAGAAAACTATTACTACTTTTAGAATTCTCTTAACTCTTTCTTGCTCTAAGTCCTCCCA
>Ga0153958_1000087_pt1 | contig 18465 bp, 14 predicted proteins | sample TSFL042MetaG_FD_104719 | JGI IMG/M metagenome (GOLD analysis project Ga0153958, IMG submission 104719) | Attine ant fungus gardens microbial communities from Florida, USA - TSFL042 MetaG | ecosystem: Host-associated > Fungi > Mycelium > Unclassified | place: USA: Florida, Wekiwa Springs... | reverse complement strand
GGAGGAGTACCAGTAACTAGTCTACATCGTGATCCTATAGGAGTAGACAACAGGAGTTTAGGAGTGAAAAATTAGTAATAATATAAAATATAAAAGAAATTATATTATTTAATGGGTATTTTCCGTCATATGACACCTTGGATCCTCGGAGTCCACTATTCATAGTTCTCTTCTCTCTTGTTCTTGTTGCCATAGTTTGTACTATATAGCCTTATTAGGTATGGTAGTTATTAGTGTCCTGATCTGTGTTCCCTTAGTGACTGGCGCACAGACCAGCTAGTCTAGTATATATAGCTAGTGATGTATGGTAGAATACCTTACCTCAACATTGATTAGAGCTCCTGGGCTATTTATCGCTCTTACTTAAGATGCCTCCTCCACTAACATTGAGTGTGTTCTGGAATGCCTCCAAGTGCCCCCTTACAACTAGTATAGCTCTGATCACACTGACCCTGACCCCAAAGAATGTAAACCTAGTATATAATGTAGAAGATCCCTTCAGGAACCTCATCCTAATCTCTGAGGATTCTTCTAGAGGCGAGTTGTATTATAATCACAAACTGTAATATCACTGAGGATTTTCCTGGAGTCTTGTGCCCTAGTCGCCCTTACAGCAGATTAGGATTCTTAAAAATAGAGCCTTGGACTATCCTAGTGAACAGCCACTCAATAGGTCGCCCTCCCCTGTTATACCCAGCTCTCTGAGAATTCTGCTTTCCAGATATCGTTGCCCTTGGACACTCCTCAAGGCATAGCCAATGCCTTAGGGTACCTGCAACACCATCTTCACGAGCTAACAAAGAGACAAAGTGTCTCCAAAAACAACATCAACACTATGCTGGCAGCCCTGACTGCAACTACAGCAGTTTACACAGCTAGTGGCTAATCCCCCCCCTCCATCTGTACCGAACACACCTTCCCTGCCTATACCATCTTCTCTGGTGTCTCTGCCACCTGCTCTGACAGTGAGACAAACACGTCCTAAGCTCTCCTGTTCCCCAGACTTCAGCAGAGAATGTCACAATAGCTGCATGTTCTTGAACTCCTGCTTCCTCTACATCTGCCTAGCCCTGGAGCAGTTTCACAATAAACAGGAGAGAATTCTCTGGGCCCTCACATTCTTCAAAGGTGGTCATGTGTAAGAGGACTACCCTAGGACAGTGCTTAGTAATGTGAGTAGGTTCCCACCTAAGAGCCGCCATCTCTCCGATCGCATTCCTATGTCTCTCCTACTTTCCCTTCTGTGACAATCTGTGTGAATCCTCTAAATCTATTATTGGACAATGTGTGAATATCTGTCAGGTACCATGAGAACAGTGCCTTGACGATCTAGTAGTATAAATACTAGTCTTCTGTTGTAGATATACTTCAGTTGAATATCACCTTAGCTTCAGGATCTACCTATTAGCTTAAGAGGTCTTCGCCTTTGTGCTAGAATCGACCCCTAACATCATGTTGCCAAGTGGTCTGAAAACGTATTCCGTCGGGAGGTGGACACTGGTATTTTCCAAACCTGGGGGGACTTTGAACAACAGTTCCAGGTTTACTTTTTCTCTGTTAATGTGGAAGCAGACACGATCAATGCTCTGGAAGAAGCCTCCTACCACCAAGGAGATTGGACAGTGAATGACTATCTAGATAACTTCCAGGCCCTGGTCTCCAACACAGGTTATACAGACTCCTGGATGCTAGTGGTAAAGTTTTGACAAGGTCTCCGGTTAGGCATCCAGAACCAGATTGCCACCATGCCATATGAACGACTCATCAATACTGACCCCGATGCGTAGTATAGAGCAGTATGGAGAATTGACCAGGCATGCCTTACCAATGAGGCTTTTTAGTCCATGTCACACTCTGCCTCTTCTGCACCACTTAAGACCATCTCTGCCCAACCCCTACCTTTGTCTGTAGCAAAATTGCCCCCTGTTCCACCCTGTCCAGTCACTTCAAAACCTCCACTACCTACTTCATCTATGGGAGTCCCTATGGACATTAATGCAACTAGAAAAACAAGATCCTTGCCTCTGTGAGGATGTTACTGATACAAAGATGCAAATCATTTAGTCCAAGACTGTCCCCACTGTATGGATGTCTGCCAACTCACCTTGGAACAGTGGAAGGAGTTGATTGAAGATCTGTTGGCATTGAAAGATGCAGTTCCATCAGAGGAGTCTTGTCCCCCAGAAGAGGAGGATTTTGCATAACACAGCCAGCAATAAGTGTGCCCCAGTCGCTAGTAAATAAGTTCACTGTATTGACTATAGAAAACCCCAATACAATTGACAGTGAACTAGTAGACATACCACCCCCTAACCTCTTAGTCCCTGCTCCGCTCTGTAAACCTAAGTGGAAGAAGAGGCTGCTCAAGCTCTTCTCGATTAGCACCTTAGATGTGTGAGGAACTTCCCTGCTCCTGCCAGTGGAAATCAGAACTACAGACACAAGTGAACTCCACTTGGTCAAGGCTTTCCTAGACTACAGAGCAACCAAAAGCTTCATTGACAGAGATTTTGTCCATTTGAAAGAGATGAACACTCAGACCCTCTTGTGTAACATCCCAGTCTTCAATGTCAATGGTTCCCCCAACGAGGCAGAACAGATTTCTGAGGTCATGGATGTAATTCTTTTCTACAAAACTCACTCTGAAAGGATGCTTTTGGCCGTCTCTGGACTTGGAAAACAAAGTCTGATCCTAGGCTACAACTAGCTCAAGGACCACAACCCCAAGATTGACTGGGAAAAGGGAGAAGTCAAAATGACCTGTTGCCTACTCCAGTGCAAAGGAGGGCATGCCCTACAGAGGGAACAGACCTGCCAGAAAAGAACTGAACTCTGGGCCCTCTGATCGTGTTGTAATGGACCCACACCCCTGTTCCAAAAAGAGCTAGAGCTTGAGGACATGCCTCCACAAACATACTGCCTTGATTGGGAGCTCAGAGACTGACTGTTCCTTACACACTTTTTCCTAGAGCTTACCCAGGCTGATCTCTGAGCTACTGCTATGACCTCCCAGCATCTTGTGGAAGGAGCTAAATGCAGTAAGGAGACACAGGCCGCTACCACTTTGCTGTCTACCTATGTTGCAGAGTTCTAATCTGTGTTTGCTAAGGAGGACTTTGACATACTGCCAGAGCACCACAAATGGGATCACGCTATCAAACTGATTACCAGAGCAGAGCCTAAGTCGTCGAAATTCTATCCCCTGTTCCCATTGGAATAGGCTGAGTTGGACACCTTCCTAGAGGAAAACCTGTATACTAGACAAATCTGACCTTCCAAATCCTTCATAGTAGCCCCTGTGTTCTTCATTAAAAAGAAAGATAGTTTGCTCCAGCTGGTCCAAGACTATCATGTGCTGAATGCTGTGACCATCAAGAACAGATACCCCCTCCCTCTCATCTCCAAACTTGTCTCCCAGCTCTGCGGAGCCAGGTACTTCACAAAACTCAACATCCAATAGAGTTTCAATAACGTATACATCAAGCCTGGAGATGAATGGAAAGTGGCCTTCTATACCAACTGTGGCCTCTTTGAACCTCTCATAATGTTTTTCAGAATGACCAACAGTCCCGCCACCTTCCAAACTATAATGAATGACATCTTCAGAACCCTCATAGCCAAAGGGATTGTAGTAGTGTACTTGGATAATATTCTGATCTTTATGAAGACAGAAGAGGAACATGAACAAGCAGTCCAGAGGGTCTTGGAGGTACTAGTGGAACACAAGTTATTCCTTTACCTAGAAAAGTGTGAGTTTCATCAGAAGCAGATCGAGTACCTTGGACTGGTTATCTCAGAGAACAAGGTCAAGATGGACCCCGTTTAAGTCGCCAGAGTCTATGATTGGCCCACCCTGGAGAACTGGACTGATGTGCAGGCTTTCATAGGCTTTGTTAACTTCTACTGTCGCTTCATTTGGGACTTCTCAACCATAGCCAGACCTCTCTTTGACCTTACTCATTCTGACAAGGCCTGGAGCTAGGATACCAAAGAACAAGAAGCCTTCAAATGTCTTAAGATAGTGGTGACCACTGCTCCAGTCCTGGTATCACCCTAGGACTTGGAACCCTTCCACATCAAGGCTAATAGTTCTGACTTTGCCTCTAGAGCTGTCCTCTCACAGTGACTACCCAGAGAGGAGAAATGGCATCCTGTAGCCTTTTACAGCAAATTTCTGTCTCCAGTGGAGTAGAATTACGAGATCCATGACAAGGAGATGCTCGTTATTATCTGTGCACTAGAAGAGTAGAAGCATTTCCTAGAGGGAGCTCAGCACCTGGTGGAGATCTGGACAGACCACAAGAACCTGGAGTACTTCATGATGGCTAAGAAACTCAATCACTACCAGGCTCACTGGTCTCTGTACTTAGCCTACTTCGACTTCAAATTGATCCACTGTCCAGGATGTTTCATGGAGAGGCCAGATGCATTATTACAGAGACCAGACCATGGCAATAGAGCCTCCGACAATGAAGACGTGGTCCTCCTACAACCAGAGCTCTTGGCAATCTGAGCTCTCGAAAGAGTTCAGCTGAAGGGACCAGAGAGAGACATCCTTGTTATGACTTGGCAAAACAGCTAAGTTATTATTTATATTTCTTTTCTTTTCTTTTCTTTTCTGAACTTACTACACAAGGATGGAGTGCGAGAAAGTATCATGTGACTAAGTGTTATAGAGTCACAGGGTCACATGACTGAGTCACATGGGACCATGGGAAGATAGTGCACAGACCATATAGTAGTTGTATAAGTAGTGTAGGAAATTTAACAGGAACTCTATCAAGTTCTTCTTGTCAACTCAGATAAGGAGTGTGTCTAAGTCATCTCAGGCTAAGTCACTACAATCCTTAGGGAAATTTGTCAAGGGAACCAGAAAGGCAACCAGGAAGAGCTAGTGGTGAAGGCAGCAAGGGAACTCTGGCAAGCATCAAGTAAAATGGTCTATTCTGCAGAATGGTCAGAAGACAAAGGACTACTCCAGTTCAGAGACAAGATCTATATTCCCCAGAACATGGACTTATGAAGGCAAGTGGTCTTCCTGTGTCATGACACAAAGGTTGCTGAACATCCCAGATGCTGGAAAATACTAGAGTTAGTCTCTAGGGACTACTGGTGGCCTCAAATGTCTAGGTACATTGGACAGTACATCAGCACCTGTGACCTCTGCCTCAGAACGAAGCTGATAAGGCAGGCTCTGGTAAGCAAATTGTGTAAGGGGACAGCACTAGTATCGCTTAGGCGACCTGGTAGGGTTCGCATCAGCTAGCATTCTCACAGATCCTCGTAGTCTATAGTACCCAGTTCCTACATCCTCTAGTTTGGGTCTCCATCACAGTACTACATAGCTATATCTGGTAGTGTAGTTATTATTGTCCTGATGTAAGTGTTCATAGCGACTGGTGCACAGACCAGGCTAGTCTAGTATATATAGCTAGTGATGTATGGTAGAATACCTTACCTCAACAATAGTTTGATCTCCTGGGCTATTCATTGATCTAACTTAAGACACCTCCTCCACTAATGACAAGTGTGTTCTGGGATGCCTCTGAGTGCCCCCTTACAAATTGTACCCTCTCTGAATCCCAGACTCATGATGGGACATGCTCAGCATAGATTTCATCATGGAACTCCCCCTCTCCTCTAGACACGATGCAGTGATAACAGTGGTAGACTCCATGTTGAAACAGGCACACTTCATTCCAACACACATGATAATAACGGCAGAAGGAGCAGCCAGGCTTTTCCTGCATCAAGTCTGGAAGCTCCACAGCCTTCCAAAGTGTGTAATCTCAGACTGCAGACCTCAGTTCATAGCTTGCTTCACCAAGGAACTTTACTGCCTGCTAGGAATAAAGTTGGCATCTTCCACAGCCTGGTATCCTCAAACTAATGGACAGACAGAGCGTGTTAACCAAGAGTTAGACCAGTACCTCTGGCTCTTTGTGAACAAATGACAAGACAATTGGTATAACCTCTTACCCATGGCAGAGTTCCAGCACAACAATCATATCTACTCCACTACCTAACAGCCTCTGTTCCTGCTTGACACTGGACAGCTTCCTTGTATGGGCTTTGAACCCTGACAGAACTCTTCTGGTCTAGAGACAGTCAATGAATTCACAGAAAGGATGAGAATAGCAATTGAAGAAGTGAAGTCCATGATCTACAAAGCACAGGACAACATGAAAAAGATACTATGACCGACAAAGAACTCTAGCTCTGGTGTTTAATCCTGGCAATAAAGTCTTTCTTGACACATTGGATATCTAGACTATGTGCCCTTTGCAGAAACTCTCACATCAACAGCTTAGCCCCTTTGTAGTGGAACAGTGGATCAGACCTATGGCCTATTGCTTAAAGCTGCCACACTGGATGAAACAACTCCATCCAGTGTTTAACATAGTGAAGCTTACTCTGGCTCTAGATGACCCGATTACAGGACAGAAAACAGAAGACCACCCACCGCCCATAGTCATTGATGGAGAAGCAGAGTGGGAAGTAGAGGAGATACTCAATAGTCGTTAGCACCAGAGAAGGTTCCAGTATCTCATCAAGTAGAAGGGGTATGGCCATAAACACAATTCTTGGGAATCCACCTCCAAAGTCTCTGCACCAGAACTGACAGCAGAGTTCCATCGCAAACACCCAGGGGCTCCAAGACACATCTGGCACACAGAGTTCAACAATGGCTTTTATTCAGAGTCCATTGCTCCAAGACATAGCAATCTTGAAGGGGGGGTGAATATAAGAGAACAGTTCTATTTCTACCCCTAAACTGTATAACGATACTCCAGAGCAACCTAAGCCTGTTCAAGTATTACTAAAGTAATACTTAAACACACTAGTATAGCTCTGATCACACTGACCCTAACACCAAAGAATGTAAACCTCATCCTAATTTTTGAGGATTCTCCTGGAGATAAGTTGTATCATAATCACAAACTGTAATACCACTAAGGATCCTTCTGGAGTCTTGTGCCCCAGTCACTCTTACATGGACTGCCCCTACAAATCATTTTGGATAGAAGAGTACAATACTCAGCCAAGCTATTCCAAGAATGGTGCAAAATCTTAGGAATAGAATCTACTATATCGACAGCATACCATTCACAAACAGATGGACAAATGGAACATGTAAACCAGGCTTTAGAGCAATATCTTAGGTACTATGTCGATTACAATCTTAGTAATTGGTTGGATCTGCTACCAAGTGCAGAATTCGCATACAATAATCAAGCACACAAAGGAATCAAAGAAAGTCTGTTTTACCTTGAATATGGCAGATATCCAAGAGCAGGTCTAATTCTAGTCAAAGAGTTGCTGAAAAGGGACTTAAACAACCTAACATATAAAAGACAAGAAGCCTTGGAGCAGTCAAAAGCAGCTCTTACTTTTGCAGTGGAAAGAATAAAGTGGTACTATGACAAGAAAGTCCAAAGCATCCCATTTAAAGTTGGTGACAAAGTGCTACTCAATTTGAAGGATTACCAGACTAAGAAGCGAGCATTATGACCCTGGTATGAAGGACCATTTGAAATAATAGAAAAGTTGTCCTTGGTTACATTCTAGCTTAGGATGCCACCTCACTACCAAGCACTGTACCCAGTGTTAAGACTCTAGACCTTATAGTTGAATATGCATTTTAACTTAAAGCCTATATCTAACACTTGATATCTTCACACTCCTCACTAGAGGATCCAGTTAAGGTTTTCAGTGAAGTTATATCAGAGGAAAGATGTCAACAAGACTTTGAGTAGTATTCTTGAGGTTGTTCTAAGACAAGTAAGAGTACTGATTCCTCAGAGTAAGATTTTACAAAAGGAATACAGAAAGAGAGAACTTGTCATTCCCTTCTCTTTCTGGTCTGTATTTATCCTAACTAGGTATTGTGACTATGTTACAATGTGGTAACACTATGTGTAACTAAGGGTCACTAGTTAAGTGACAATCCAGTAACAGAAGTTAAGAGGGTAACAAGTCGAGTCAGTGTCTAATAATGGGTTAGTCCAATATTGTCCCATTTAGCACAGGTCCAAAGATAGGAAGGAAATAGTCTGAGATTTCTCTGAAGAGTCCTGTCCATACCATGAGTCCATTGTCCTATGAGAGTCCTCAGACATTTAATGTATTACTGCATAGTGACGTCTTTGTCTAGTATTGCCAACATCTTATCAACTAACCTGTAAGGGTGACTGGAGTGGAATACTCCAGAAGATTCCTCAGATCAATTATAGTTTATAAAATATGTTACAACCTACCTCCAGAAGATTCCTCAGAGAATTAGATGAGGCTCCTGGAGGGAATAATCTATATTATATATACTACAGTGTCCTTGCATCCCTGCATTTGGTAACCAGGGTCTGAACAATGAAAGTGTGCTAGGAGGCAACGAAGTACTCTTGGAATGATGGGGATAAGACCAAATATTACATAGTAATATTTGATCAGCTGCAGGGTTACTCCAGAGGACTAATATGGGCTCTGGAGTTATGTGTGAGGGGTCCCCTTACATAACTGCTCATTATCAGACCATGGCTGATAATAACTGTAGTCCCACTTAATGTTCATAACACTTACCACAAAGACAAAACAACAATTTTTGCAACATACTAGCAAGTTTTTTGTTCAGGGAGACAAGCTGTGGCAACAAGAGCTCCATGGTCAACATCAACAAGTGGTAGTCAAACAAAGCATGCAATATCAGTTACTGAAGGAGGTACATGATTGATTAGGCTACAAGAGGTTTTATGTAACATAATGCACCTTATGTAACTGTTTTTAGTAGCCAATAATCAACCTCAACATACAATGGGTTATTTCTACATGCCACCAATGTCAGATCATATCACTCAAACACATAGTCTTACCTCCAACAGTTCAAATTCCAGCACTTTTATTTCACAAGGCATATCTAGACACAATGCATATGCCTCTGTCCTATGGTCACAAGTATATTGTATAGGCTAGGGATTTACTGACTAGCTAGCCTAAATAGCATGTGCTGACTCAAGCAACAGATAGGACCCTAGGACAATTTATTTTCAAAGAAATACTATGTCACTGGGGGGAACTGGAAGAAATAGTGACAGATAATAGTACTGCTTTTGTGGCAGTACTAGACTGGATTGCTGAGTGCTATCATATTTGGCACATCAAGATTTTTGCTTATAACTCACAGGCTAGTGGAGTTGTTGAAACCACACACTGGACAATCAGGGACAATTTAGTCAAAATGTGTCACAGAAATATAAAGAAGTGGTACAAGCATGCACTATATGTTTTTTGGGCAGATTGTGTCACCACTCACAAGTCCACTGGTATGACTCCCTTCTATGTTGCCTATGGAATTAAACCACTGCTCCTATTTGACATCACCAAGGTCACCTTTTTTATAGCAAGGATTTCAAAACATCAATCAATAGTTGATTTCCTTGTAGTCTATGCTCGCATGCTCCAGAAATGAGAGAAGGACTTAGCAAAAATCCACAAACAGGTTTTGGTTACTTATTATGCTTCAAGGCAGGAATTTGAGAGGATCAATCCAGGACTATGATTTCAAAAAAGAAGAGCTTGTACTGGTGTTGAACAAGAAGATAGAGCCTAATGTTGGCCAAAAATGTAAACCTCGCTACTTTGGTTCTATGGTGGTGGTCACTAGGCTGCAAAATGGTGCATATATCTTGTCAGAAGTTGATGGAGCAGTCTTGCATTTGAAGTTTGTAGCATTCCATCTTATTCCATATCAAGCTCGCTCTCAAAAACACCTGGAAATTACAGAGTTTGTGGATCAGAAGGATTTGGAAGGGGTTGATGAAGAGAAAGAGAAAGAAAGGATCAACAAAAACAACTGAGGACGGTTGTTCTTAGAAAGAAAGGGGGAGGTGTGGGGGTAGCTGCTGGGCTACCTGCATAGTGTCATAGAAAAGAGGGGAAGTTGGCAGGGAGGGTGTGTTTTGGTGTTTTCTTATCATTCTTTATTCTTTAAAACTTAATTAACTATTAATTACATAATTACTTTTTTTTGAGCTTCGTCACTACATTTTTTTGACTACTACTTAAAATTGTTTATACAACTTTTCCCCTTTGAACTCGCTTACCTTCCCACAGTGTGTAGTTGAGTTGGAGACAGCAAATGATGGTTGTCTTCATAGTACAAAAGGTTACATAATTCTACAGTATTCTACCAACTTATACTAACAGAATGTCTCAGATATAATAAGTTGGCACATGATACAATGGAGAAAAAAACAGAACCTCATAGAAGAACATGACGTCACATCAAGTGAGCCAGTTCCATTAAACAGGTGTAATGACATGCTGAACAATTGATATAATGATTTGCTTTCAGTGTCAAAACACTTGGAGAAATCAGTTGAGTTCACCATGCTATATTAGCCAAGAATGTTGGTATTATGATCATTGGGTTTCTACAGTGACACAGGGTAAAATTATAATAGTACTCAAGAATATGCAGCTGTCCTCCTACTCAAGCAGTCTCACCATTTCCTTTTCCCTTTCCTCGAGTTGGTTCAACCACACTTGATCAATGCATTCAGTCCACTTGCTGCCATACCTCAACCTAGAGAGGTCCATCTTCGTTGGCCTGCCCCCAATTACTTCTAGGTGAGACAGGCATAGATCTTCCCTGCGCTCGAGTGGGACCCAAAACAATAATTCATCGACCTGACCCACCATCCACCCACCCTTCATGTATTTCGGGACAGGCTCGTATCCATGAGCAACATTCCCATGCTTAGCTGCGAGGTCCATTATGTCGTGGATTCTAATTGTATGAGAGTCCGAATAAGACGCCAACTTTGTTCCATCTCCAATAAACGTCATTTTCCCCTTCTTTCCTGGGTCCCAAAACTGAGCACACAAGTGGCCTGTATAGACGTCAAAGAGAGTGATTGTGTATGTGTCATCGCAGTGAATAGCAATGAGTTGGTCACCAAGGGATTGGTCATTTAGGGCAGGTGAGAGGGCAATCTCATCCATGTCGGGCATTGTGATGGGCCTGCCGCAGAGTTGACCAGTTCGTGTGTCCCAGACTCGGATGTGTTTGTCCTCGCGAGAACGACATGCAAAGAGTTTCCCGTCAGGTGAGTATGCATGATAACCGTCAAGATAACCGTCAAGATGCGCTTCATCGGTAAAGTGAATACGATCAAACTGGGCAGTCTTGTGATTCCATGAATAACATGAGATGGGATAAGTGATGATGAGGGTCAGGCCATCAGGTGCCAGAAATATGGGCCAGCATTTTTCGATATTGACGTGCAAAGAAAATGTGCGTTCACTGTGGTCCTTCAGTTTCCAAACTTGGAGCAAGCCTGAGTTGCGTCCTGTCCAGGCACATATAACCAGGTCATCACATGTTTGGAAGGCAATTTGCCCATAGCGGGCATGTCTTATCTTGAAGGGATGGAGTGAGAGGCGATTATCTGGGTGCATTACATCACATATAGTGATAGGACCATTGGTCAAAACAGCTATCCGTTTGTCATCTGCAGAAAATGCAACCTGATATTCGCGCCCAACATCCCCAAGCCATACAAGCTCCCAAGTAGTTGTATCCCGCAATTCAAGATAAGTAGATTGTTGTGATTTTGTAGCCACCATCTTTCCAGAGGGCAAGAATGCAATGATTTCTGGTGTATTTGTAACATCTTGAATGAGAGACTGACTGCTCCCAAAATCCTCCATGTTCCGCATCATCACAGTTCCATCGTCACTTCCCACCAAAAACCTGTGGCCATCACGAGAGGGACAAACACTCCCAATCTCTGAAGTCAGAGGCTCTGTCTTGAAGATCATATTTGAGCTGCCCATCGCGACCTCCCATATCTTCACTGTGTAAATTCCTGGGATAAATAGGCGATTGGCATTGGGTGAACGAATAATGGCTGGGGTAGTTTTTGCTCTCCGAAAAAAGAGGTCTTCAAAGCAGAAATCAGGATCGAAGGATGTCATCTCCTGTGTGTCCAGCTTCCAAAATCTATACTTATACTCATACGATGTCGCCATTAAACAATCACTGGTCGGCGAAAAGTGGAGTGACGAAAACTTGTGAAAGGAATACGGAAATCGATGAGTGATCTTGCCATCCTCCAAATTCCACAATTCAATGGTATTCTTAGACCACCTTCCAACAGCCAGATACTGCCCATCTGGAGAAAACTGGACAACAGCTATACCAGTTACCTCGAACAGCCTGCCAAATTTATCATTGCCAACATCCCATAACTTGACCAGGATTCGAGTTCGACCCAGTGAGACAATTTTCCGAAACAAAGATCTATCTTCATCTATCCAATCCATTGATGCAATTCTTCCCTTATTCCGACCACAGTGGATGAACACGAAATCAAAGCCCTCAATCTGAAATACCTCCTTTCCCCTTTCAATGTCCCAGACTACTGCACGGCAAGATAATGAGTCTGAACGACGAGATCTGACCAGGATATGCTTCCCATCAGAACTAAAACAGCCATTGACTTTGTCCCCCCGTGATATTATGCTACATGGCGAATATGACTCAAATGGGCCTGAAATACAATGTCCTGTTTCGGAGTCGCAGATACACGAAGTGATCATGTCTGATTTCCATGATATGGAAACAAAGGTCTTTTCATCCGGTGACAAGACAATGGACTTCACATAACCCTTGTGGTGCTCTGCAACAAAGATGTTCATTGGCCATTGAGAAGGCCTGCCATCACTGATGGTAAGAGTGTTTGGAAACCTTGGGCGGAATTTTTCACCAACAAGGGAGCGATCAGGTGTAAATGGAAGAGCTGAGAGATAGATGTGAGGAGCGCTCTGAGAGATAGGAATGAGGAATGCAGAAATGAATCGGACAGCATCGTGGATAAACAGTGCCAGCTCGTTGTTGGGGTCAAGTGTCTAGCCAGTCAACCTCAGAGTTGTATTGTAGGAAATGAACTCAGGACATACCGTTAGTCCAGGCCATTCTAAAGTCCTTTTGAGGATTGCAGGCACCTCATGAGCCTTCCCCAATATGCTCATCACTTCAATCCAGAATAGTAGCTTCTCGTATATTACAAACTCCACTGCCTCTGTCAAAGTCTCCTCACATTGAGTCTGGGCAAGATGGTCTGCCCAGAATTGAGATGAATATGAAATGAGTGGAGAGAGGGCAGATTTGTTAATAGCCGAAGTATCCACATTCTTCACGCTCGAAGACTTCAAGTTGCACATATTGAAGTGGAGATTTGATGAAACCATAGCACTCAAACATAGCACTGCAAGTTGGTGTTCATGAAGGTTTCGATTCTGGATACCAGCAAGATTGGGTAAGTGTTGACAAAAAGAGGGAGAGAGGAGGAAATCCTCAAATGATCGATGATGGAAACGAAGGATGGGGCCGGAGTCAATAACAGACATGAGACCATTCCTGATGAAATTCAGTGTCTCCAAATTCTCCACTCCAGAGAGTTTTGTAAGCATGGTATCATCCAATGGCCGTTTAGCAAAAATTGTTGCGCCGATAACGGAGGTGACTGCCTTGATCTCTTCCTCTTCGAGATCATGGAATGATGTTTTGATGACAGTGGAGTACAAAGAATACAATTCTTCAAATCCACCTGCACCGCGCTCTTGTTTCCTTGTTTTGAGGATATCAAAGCGTCGTTTGGGATTTCTTTCAAGAAATTTAGCAACGGTTGTTGCCCAAATAAACATGCCAGAAGCTCGAGGAACCAGATAGTCATGAGCCTCGTTAACCCATGCCTCATCCATACCCATCGTACTGAGGCGCGACATGAGGAATACCTGGATGTCATTCGAGGCACTATCTCCAGGTTTGACATCATTGCCAGAGGGAATATTGACATGGGTGGTGATGGATTGGGGGAAGGTTTGAGTGATACGGTCCTCTGGCCGGCTGGTAATGATTAACTTGAACTTCCTTAAGCAGTCAACCAGAGCCCAACGCTTGAGCGTACGCAAGAGTCCCTCGAAATCATCCCTCCCAGATGAGTCATGCCTGAGGCCACCACATTCGTCCAGTGCATCTACCACAATCACTGGAAGTTCTTCATGTGGATCATGATCCAGTGTGGATAATGGTCCCTCAATGAGCATCTCGAAAAGGCGATCGATGTTGGATGAGCTGAGTTCTCTATTGCCTTGGACTAATTGTTGACGAAGAGGAGGATACCGGTGGGCAAAATCACAGGCAATGACACGCCAGAGTGCTTCAGTAGTGATCGTAGTAGATTGTGTGCGGTCAAACCGGAACCATATCACATGTCGACCCTGGTCCTGTAGTCGGGTGGTAATGCTGGCTGCTAAGGCTGATTTCCCGACACCAGGGAATCCTCTTATCCAAATCATATTGTGGCTGTCAGTGCTTTTGATTCCAGTTTCAATCTCTTGCAGGATGTCACCGCGAGTGCCCTCCATACATGGGTCACGGAGGTGGAGCCTATTTCCACCGAGGGCTCTCACCAAATCATCCAACTTCTTCTGCTCGGAAACTTCTTTTGCATTTTCTGGTGTAGAAAGTATGTCCACAAGCGCAAAGAAAAATGTTGAGTTATGAGGACTGAATAGGAGTCACAGACTGCCCACCTGTAAGATTTTTAAATCCGGCAACCATAGAATTCGCCATGGCATCTGATATCACGTATCAGACAAGTTGGACAATCAAAATCAGGCACAAGCATCAGACCTTGCTTGACTCGGGTTTCTATCGCAAGATCTACCATAAATTTGTCCCTGAAGCTATCGAGCTTGTCCCGTAGTTCAGTCGCTCTGCCCTTTTGAGCAGCAACGAGAATGTACTTGACTGTGACCGATGAATCAAGAATGAATGCAAATGGGATAATTTGATACGTACGCGTCCAATGTTCAAGCCACCCCTGAATGAAATCCATCACTTCTTCCATCATTCCCGGAAACTCATTTATTGTCTGCCACAGTTCGTCCGAACTTGGCACTTTCTTGAGTCTATCGAGCTGGCCGGCCAAGACTTGCATGCTCTTTGCAAGGCTTTTCATTGCTTCATGAGATTCTTCCTGGGCCTTGAGATGCTACCAGATTTATCAGTCATATTATTCGCATCAAATAGAGAAGGAAATCACCTGGTATGCAATATCGATGCAAGAAAATACGGCTTTCGCTATATGATTCAGCTTTCTCGAGTCAGATAGTGGGCATGTGTGCTTTTCAAGAATGACTTACCTCGCTGATAGTCTTGCCTATTTCAATAACCATCTCCACACCATTGTTTGCGGAACCAAGATGACCTAAAATGGGCTTGAACCTGTTCAAGTTGTCCATTGTGCTCTTGAATTGTATATCCAATATGGTAAAGGCAGAGCTGGGGGCCTATAATCAGACTTGAGCAGAGGATCTACATGTTGGCAGAAATCAAAATAGCATACCTCTGCAACGATCCATAGCTGTAATCCTTGGACCGGATTTTCAAATTCTACCTTGAAATTTGCTGGGGCACCCTGAGTATATTGGAATTGATCAAGGCAAAGATCAACTCACATCTGGTTTCCTTCTGTGATTCTGAGACAAGGTGTTTCCATAGATCGTCAAATTTGACAGAAGCTTTACAAAAGAGCTTGTCTTCTGAGACGTGCCCAAAGGTGAAGATTTTGAGCCGTCGAGAGTGCTTTTTGTAGATTTCAATATTCAGGTCACTTCCATCCTCGAAAGCACTACACCGCATAAGTATGTAGAATTGCAGGCACACTAAAAGCTCATCTCACCGTCCACTTTGACCCAGCTTCAACTTCTGTTCAGTCCTTTTTCTGTTATATAATCTACCTTTGAGAGTTTTAAGGGGAGCATTCGTCTTTTGAGAATATTTGACAATAAGTGGACGTGAGACTTTATCATCAACTATCCCAATGAACTCTGAAAGTAAATGCAATGAGCCTACTGATGGATTGATTGGACCAATGTAATACTTACTGAGAACTCGGATGGCTCGTTTCACAGTGGGTCGAGCGTATTTTACCATTATTTCGACTTGAGAGTGGGTGAGTAGAGATGTTACAAGTGTGATAAGAACAAGATCCTGACACAACCAATCAGCGAAGTGGCTGCCACTCCCTCACGAATGACAACGAGTGGGAACTCGACAATCTGCATCTAGACATGTCAGGAGCATAGCAAAGCTGTTAGTGCGGGAATCGTCACAAGTGCTATTCTTCTCAAACCCATTAGTCAGTTTATTCTCAAAGCACTGTCAAATTCACGCATTTGTGCGAGTAGGATTGATCGAATTTTTTGTACTATCTGATTCTTTTCCACCTGGGTAGACTGAAAGGAGTGGTGCTGATGGCAGAACGGCAGAAGTACTTGGCATCTTGACTAAGCTTGCGCTGTTCCCCTTACTGCCGCTATGACATCAAATGAGTGGGATGTACGTGCCTTTGACAGATACTCGCTTTAATTTTACCTGGACTGCGGCCGGAACCAGGAAATGAGTTGACATTACCTGAATCAGATATCAAACCCCACAGTCCTATTACTATCAAAGTCACTGGATTAGAGAACCTATACAAGAAGGATGACAAGTACATTAGCAAGGGAAGTGTCTTGATCAGTCTCCGATACATCCTCATCTCCATAGATTGTCGCTCGACCCGTCTCCCAGCAAAATCAAGTTGTCATCCTACCATGATGGGGATTGTAAGATTGCTGTCGCTTGACTCCTAGATGAAAGAAACGCTGTGAGTATATGAACGCGCGGGTTAGAATGATAACATACAGTGAATACAATCATCTCATCTACACAACCTACTCGTCTATAAGAAATCGATTCCACATGCCACGCTGGCGAAGTCAACAAAAACAACCCACGTCCTCCCTTGTGTCTGCTCCTCTCAATCCTAGTGACACATGTACGCTGATTTTGACGACGAATGTATTTTTGTTTCTCGTATTCTCTCATCTCCGTCTTCTCCCTGAAAAATACAAAGTACATTTGAGGTGAATCCGGGCTTCGTATCAAGGAATTCCCAAGTGTATTGGGACTAGTCACATGTTAATATATGTAGGGAACGGTACAATGCACTCACTAAATCGGGTAGTATGTCCCTTGATAGCATCATCATGTGTAGCAATTGAATGTTGCAATGACGGTGATCAGGTTTTTGCAAGCGGCGATTGAGACCTGTTTGGGGATCAATTAGAAATAGAGGGAAATTGAAACAAGGATTTCCGAGAATGGCAAACATATCCATCCAGGCCCTCACTGTTGAATTGTACCTCCATGTGTCAGGCGTATGATGGCCATCCTGTGATGGGATGTTGACGTCAAAATACCAAAGATTATGGTATACGATAGTGTATGAATATTGGCATGGAATGATGGCATGGACGATGCGGCATCTGTTATGGAACGTGTACTTGTGGAAAAGAACGTCTAGCGTGTGAAAGCGATGTTCTGATAAGTGATCTTATCTAATTCGCTGGGAGACGGATTGATGTTTACTGAAGTGCATATAATGACTGTACGTGGACGTATATCTTCAAACAGTGAAGTTTTCCATGCATTGGTACAAGGATCTCGTTCAAAGATAGCTGCTTTGACCAATTTTTGCGTCACTATATGTGATATAATGCACCCAGTAAATCGTCTCTCATTCGATCCCTGGCCCGAAGAAAGAAGCGTTTATAGATGGAAGGCTGCCTTCCAAACATGTAGTGGCCTGGTTATATGCGCCAGGTTTGGAAACCGAAGGATCACAGTGAACGCACGTCTTCTTTGGACATCAACCTCACAATTTTCCATATTTCTGGCACCCGATGGCTTGACCCTCACCACCAACCATCCTGTCTTATGTTATTTATCACAAGACTTCCCAGTTTGATTGTATCCACTTCACCAATGAAGCACATCTTGACAGTTATTCTCAGGCACACTCACCTGACGGGAGACTCTTTGCATGTCGTTCTTACAAGGACAAACACGTCCAATTCTGGGACACACAAACTCTGCCACAAGCCCATTGCAATGCCCCAAGTGACTGTGATTGCCCTCTCACCTGTCCTAAATGACCAATCATTTGGTCGACTCATCGCTATTCTCTGCCTTGACACATACACAATCACTCTCTTCGATGTCTACACCGGCCACTTGTATCCTCAGTGCTAGGAATGTGGACATGACGTTTATATAAAGTTGGCGTCCTATTCTGGCTCTCATACACGACACAGTTGTCCTCGCAGCTGAGTACCGGAATGCTGTCATGGATATGAGCCTGTCCCGCGACGCATGAAGGATGGATGTATGGTGAGTCAGGATCATGAGTTACTGAGTTCCATTCGAGCATAGGCGAGTGCGGATTTGGATACATTTGAGGATCATGGTGCATAGTATACTAAAGGCGAGGAGATCAGTTTCGATGCGTTTAACGATGTGGTATTGCGTACTGTATTGATAACAACGACAGAGTCCTTGGGAATCAAATAACCACG
>Ga0153958_1000086_pt1 | contig 18620 bp, 18 predicted proteins | sample TSFL042MetaG_FD_104719 | JGI IMG/M metagenome (GOLD analysis project Ga0153958, IMG submission 104719) | Attine ant fungus gardens microbial communities from Florida, USA - TSFL042 MetaG | ecosystem: Host-associated > Fungi > Mycelium > Unclassified | place: USA: Florida, Wekiwa Springs... | reverse complement strand
CTAATCCTCAGACTGAGTCCTTATACACAGAAATGTGATGGTTTGTACAACAGAACAGACTATCACATGTCACTACCTATTGTTCTACATATGATAGTGCTTTTGTGCTTGAGATAGAGATAATCTTGTTGGGAAATCAAGCTGATGTTGTGATCTGGTGGAAGTTTTGGGAAGTTTCTAGAATTCTTATTTAGTATATACAATTGATACTTATTATATCTAATTATTGGTTTGCAATAGAATATGCTTTATTCCAAGTCAAACCAACTTGTGACTGGGTTTCTATGACAAACCTAACTACATGGGTGTCATAAGTCACCTCAACCATGACTAAAAGAGTATAACATGGACTGGAGTCAAACCAGGGAATTGTTGCCCCAGTAAGGAACACCCAGAATCTTTAGAAAGAACTTAGACTGTGATAGACAAGGCTCCACCACAGTACTTGTAGCTAAGCCAGCAACTTTCTCCTGGGAGTTTTCACTAGAAGCTACTTAGACAAAGGACTGAGAAGCCTGCTGTCAGGGAACCACTCAGAGACGATCACCCTTAAGCTAGTGGATAGTCCCAGAAGCTAAGTTGAGATTCAAGTAAAGTACATCTATGACACATTGCTAGTATATATACCTATACTAGACAATCACATGGGCAGTCACATGCACATGGATCAGTAATCACAATAGTCCTTTAAATAGATGATAAGACACTGCACCACATGATACAGACAGGAAAAGCTAGGAACAATGGAAATGCGATATGAACCAATATAGAACCTCTAGTAGATATGGGCTTATTGGACTTACTAAGCAATACCCTAGATTGTCCCCTTACACCTGCTTAGGCACCTGGGTTTGATAGCTACCTTCATGGGGTAGGCTTAGCAGCAACTGTCTTAGCTGGTTAAGATAGAAAGAAAGAAGGTATTCTCAACATCATAGAAGTAGATATAGGTATTAATATTTAATTATAGATATTAGTAATTTGTGTATCCTTTTCTTCATTGATCCATCACTCATGTAATCACCACCATTCTATGCTCCCTCTAGTATATAAGTTTATCCTCCTTATTAATATGAACAATTGCTCTTTACCTCTTACCCACATAAGCCAGATCTATCATTTACTAGGTGAGTAAGTAGAAATATACTACTGCACTATAGTTGCTGGCCCTATTTAGAATAGGCTATAAGCCTCATAGGGAAAAGTACTGCATGAAAATTTTTCTGCAGCCATAAGTGTAATTATCTGCTAGCATAAGTACTCAGTACCCTATACTCACCTCTAGGTCTTAAAAGTCTTTCGCTAATGCCATGTTCTTTCTATCATTCATTAGATAAACAATGATCTCTCAGACTCTCAGTCTCCTCTATACTTTTGATGGCTATGATTTCACTGAGTAGGAAACTACTGCTTGACATGTAATTAATGCCACTGGCTACCAAATGGTGCTGGACACCAAACTATTGCAAGGCCCAAAATATATTCAGGTCTAAAATTAAACAAATTTTGTGACTTCACACCCCAAAATTGGGACTAAGATAGAATTACCTGCTAGGTAGCAGAGAAGGCACAAAGAACTTCACCAACAAAGCTAGTTACCTAGCTACATAGCAGTATACCTGAGGACATAAGGTCACTACCACTAACAGGCCAATCACTCAAGAACCAGCAGAGTTGAGCCTACAGCCCTATTGCATTATTGCTGAGAATAACAGCTTAGTCAGGAAAAAAAGCCTCATGTGAAAAAGTCTAGAAAAACATCCATCAAAAGAACAGAACTAGTAGCCTGGCAGGAAATAAGAATAGGATATGACATCATTCAATCAGTGATGGCTAAGAATAGGACTACATCAAAAACTGATCTACTATGATTACAAACAAAGGAGTAATAAAGAGCCTTAGGAAGCTGTGAAAATGGCACCCAAGACTCACTAGACAAAAAAGGAAAAAGACAGGTCCTGTAAGGGCGACTGGGCACAAGACTCCAGGAGAATCCTCAGTTATATTACAGATTGTAGTTAGGGTACAACTCACCTCCAGGAGAATCTTCAGAGATTAGGATGAGGCTCCTGAAGGGATCTTTTATATTATATACTAAGCTTACATCTTTTAGTGTTAGGGTTAGCAGGATTGGAGCTAAACTAGTGTGTTTAAGTATTACTAGTAAAACAGACTAAGGTAGCTCTGGAGTGTCGTCATGCCGTTCAGGGGTGGAAATGGAGGTATCCCCTTACATTCACCCCCCCTTCAAGATTGCTACGTCTTAGAGCAATGGACTCTGGATGAAAGATGTTGTCGAACTCCACGCGTCGGATGTATCTTGGAGCTCTAGGTGTTTGCGATAGAACTCTATTGTGAGTTCTGGTGTGGAGACTTCGGAGGCAGACTCCCAGGAATTGTGTTCACAGCCATATCCTTTTCACTTAATGAGATATTGGAATCTTCTCTGGTGCCAACAACTATCAAGTATCTCCTCTACTTCCCACTCTGCTTCTCTGTTGATGATTATGGGCGGTGGGTGATCTTCTGTTTTCCGTCCTGTAATTGGGTCGTCCAGAGCCGGAGTAAGCTTTACTATATTGAACACTGGGTAGAGTTGCTTTATCCGGTGTGGCAGCTTTAAGCCATAGGCCATAGGTCCAATCCTCCATTCTACTACAAAGGGGCCAAGCCATCAGTGCGAGAGTTTCTGCAAAGAGCACGTAGTCCAGATATCTGATATGTCAAGGAAGACTTTGTCACCAGGGTTGAATACCAGAGCCAGAGTTCTGCATTGGTCGTAATACCTCTTCATGTTGTCCTGTGTCTTATGGATTGCAGATTTGGCTTCGTTGATTGCCATCCTCATTCTTTCCATGAACTCGTTGACTGTCTCTAGACCAGAAGAGTTCTGCTGGGATTCAAAGCCCATGCGAGGAAGTCGTCCGGTGTCAAGCAGGAACGGAGGCTGTTGGGTGGTGGAGTAGATGTGATTGTTATGCTGGAACTCTGCCATGGGTAATAGGTCATACCAATTATCTTGCCTCTTGTTCACGAAGAGCTGGAGGTACTGGTCCAACTCCTGGTTGACACACTCTGTCTGTTCATCGGTTTGAGGGTACCAGGCTGTAGAAGATGCTAACTTTATTCCTAGTAGACGGTAAAGTTCTCTAGTGAAACAAGCTACGAACTGAGGTCTGCAGTCCAAGATTACATACTTCAAAAGACCATGGAGCTTCCAGACTTGGTGTAGGAAAAGCCTGGCTGCTCCTTCTGCTGTCACCGTCATGTGTATCGGAATGAAGTACACTCATTTTGACACTGAGTCCACTACTGTCATCACTACATCGTGTCCGGAAGAGAAAGGGAGTTCCACAACAAAGTCCATACTGAGAGTATCCCATCGCGAGTTTGGGATCCAGAGAGGGTGCAGTTTGCCTACTAGAGCCTGCCTTTGTTCTAAGGCAAAGGTCACAGATGCTAACATATTGTCCAATGTACCTAGACATTTGAGGCCACCAGTAGTTCCTGAATACTAACTCTAGCATTTTCTAGCGTCCAGGGTGCCCCACAACTTTCGTGTCATGACACAGGGAGACCACTCGTCTTCGTAAGTCCATGTTCCAGAGAACATAGATCTTGCCTCTAAACTGGAGTACTCCTTTGTCTTCTGACTACTCTACAGAGCAGACTATCTTACTCGATGCTTGCCAGAGTTCCCTTGCTGCCTTTGCTACCGGTTCTTCCTGGTCTCCTTTCTGGTTCCCTTGACAAATTTCTCTAAAAATGTCTCGCTCTGGTCCTTCCAGTTGAACTCCTTCGAGAGCTTAGACTACTAAAAGCTCTGGTCATAAAAGGACTACACCTTTGTTGTTGGAGGTTCCTTTGCCATGGTCCAGTCTTTATAATAGCATGTCTGGCTTCTCTATGGAGTGTCCTGGGTGGTGGGCTAGGTACAGAGACTAGCAAGCCTGGTAACGGTTGAGTTTCTTAGCTATCATGAAGTACTCCAAGTTCTTGTGGTCTGTCTAGATTTCCACCAGATGTTAGGCTCCTTTTAGGAAGTGTCTCCACTTCTCCAATGCATAGATGATAGTAAGCATCTTTTTGTCATGGATCTTGTAGTTCCGTTCTACCGGAGACAGAGATTTGCTGTAGAAAGCCACCAGTTGCCACTTCTCTTCTCTGGGTAGTCACTGGGAGAGGACAGCTCCAGAGGCAAAGTCCAAACTGTTAGCCTCGATGCAGAAGGGTTCTGAGTCCTGGGGCGATGCCAAGACTGGAGCAGTAGTCATCACCATCTTGAGACATTTGAAAGCTTCCTGCTCTCTAGTATCCCAGCTCCAGGTTCTGTTGGAACGAGTAAGATCAAAGAGGGGTCTAGCTATGGTTGAGAAATCCTGGATAAAGTGACAGTAGAAATTAATGAAGCCTATGAAGGCCTATATATCAGTCCAGTTCTCTGGGGTAGACCAATCGCGGACTCTGGCGACTTTCACAGGGTCTATCACAACTTTGTTCTCTGAAATGACCAATCCAAGGTACTCAATCTGCCTCCAGTGGAACTCACATTTCTCTAAATGGAGAAATAGCTTGTGCTCTGCTAGTATCTCCAGAACCCTCTGGACTGCTTGTTTATGTTCCTCTTTTGTCTTTGTAAAGATTAAAATGTCGTCTAAGTATACTACAATGATTCCTTTGGCTATGACGGTTCAGAAGACCTCATTCATTATGGTTTGGAAGGTAGTGGGGCTGTTGGTCATTCCGAAGAACATCACAAGGGGTTCAAAGAGGCCGCAATTGGTGCAGAAGGCCGCTTTCCATTTATCTCCAGACTTGATGTGTACATTATTGAAGCCTCAGCGGACGTTAAGTTTTGTGAAATATTTAGCTCTGTGGAGTTGAGAGACAAGTTCAGAGATGAGGGGGAGAGAATATCTGTTCTTGACGGTCATGGTGTTCAGCACGCAATAGTCTTGGACTAGCCGGAGTGAACCATCTTTCTTCTTAATGAAGAACACAAGAGCTACGATAGGGGATTTGGAGAGTTGGATTCGTCCAGTATGGAGGTTTTCCTCCAGGAAAGTATTCAACTCCTCTTGCTCTAATGAGGACAGGGGATAGACCTTTAATGACTTAGGCTCCGCTCCAGGGGTTAGTTTGATCACGTGATCCCATTTCTGGTGCTCTGGCAGCATGTCAAAGTCCTCCTTAGCAAATACAGATCAAAACTCCACGACGTAGACGGGTAGTTGAGTGGTGATAGCCTGTGTTTCTGCACTGCGTCTGGCTCCTTTTGCAAGGTGCTGGGAGGTCATAGCTGTCACTTGGAGGTCAACCTGGGCAGGCTCTGGGAGCAGACGTGTAAGGAACAACTGGTCTCCGGGCTCCTAACCAGAGTGGTACGTTTGCAGGGACAATTTCTCAAGCTCTAGCTCTTCTTGAAACAAGGGTATAGGTCCGTCAAGACACAATCGGAGAGCTTGGAGTTCAACCCTCTTCTGACAGGTCTGTTCCTTCCACAGGGCACATCTTTCTTCACACCAGAGTGGACAACGGGTCATCTCGACTTTTCCTTTTTCCCAGTTGATCTTGGGGTTGTGGTCCTTGAGCCAGTCATAGCCTAGTATTAGACTCTGTTTCCCAAGTCTGGAGATGGCCAAGAGTATCCTTTTAGAGTAAGTCTTGTAGCAGAGAACTACGTTCACAACCTCAGAAATCTGTCCTGCCTTATTAGAGAAACCATCGACATTGAAGACTAGGATGTTATATGAGAGGGTCCAAGTATTCATCTCTCACGAACGGACAAAATTTCTGTTGATGAGGCTTCCAGTGGCTCCACAGTCCAAGAGGGCTTTGACGGAGTGGAGTTTGCTCATGTCTGTGGTTCCGATTTCCACTAGCAGGAGTAAAGAAGTTCTGCGCGTGTCCAATGTGCTAATTGAAAGAAGCTTAGGCAGCCTTTTCTCCTACTTGGGTCTATAGAGCAGAGCTAGGACTAAGGGGATGAGGGGCAGTGCGTCTATTAGTTCACTGTCAATTATATTGGGATCCTCTATAGTCAATACAGTGAACTTATTTACTGGCGACCGGAGCGCACTTATTGCCAGCCGTCCTATACAAAATCCTCTTCTTTTAAAGGGCAAGTTTCTTCTACTAGGGCTACATCTTTCAATGCTAACAGATCCTCCATCAGCTCCTCCCGTTGCTCTGAGGTGAATTGACAGATGTTCATGTGGTGGGGACAGTCTCGGACTAGATGGTTTGCGTCTCTACATTGATAGCATTCCCGCAGAGACAAAGACTTTGTTCTCCTACTTGCATCGACATTCATAGGGATTCCTACCGATGGAGTAGGCGGCAGGAGTTTTGGAGTAACTGGAAGGGATGGAGCAGGGGGTAGTCTTACTACGGACAAAGGCAGTGGTCGAGCGGAGGTAGTCTTGAGTGATGCGGAGGGTGCAGAGCATGACACAGACTGAAAGGCCTCATTAGCAAGGTGCGCTTGGTCGATCCTTCGTGCTGCTCTATACCATGTGTCGGGGTCGGTGTCAGTGGGTCTTCTATATGGCATGGTGGCAATTTGATTCTGGATGCCCAACTTGAGTTCTCATCAAAACTTCACCACTAGTGTCTGGGAATCTGTGTAACCTGCGTTGGAGACCAGGGTCCGGAAACTGTCCAGATAGTCGTCTACTGTCTGACCTCCTTGGTGGTAGGAGGTTCCTTCCAGGGTGTTGATCACGTCCACTTCCGTGTTTACAGAGAAGAAGTGAACCTGAAATTGCTGTTCAAAGTCCCCCCAGGTTTACATAGGGAAAATGCCAGTGTTCATTTCCTAACAGAAGACATTCTCGGACCACTTGGTGGCATGACCACCCTTGAAAAACATGAGAGCCCAGAGAATTTTTTCCTGTTCATCGCAGAACTGTTCCAGGGCTAGGCGTATGTAGAGGGAGCAGGAGTTTAAGAATATGTGGCTATTGTGACATTCTCCGCTGAAGTCCAGAGGAGAGGAGAGTTTAGGACGTGTTTGTCATGCCATTGGAGTGGGGGATGGAGACGTTGGAGGAGATGGTACAGGTGGGAGAGGTGTGTTTGGTATTGCCGGAAGAGTAGGGTTAGCCACTAACTGTGTAAGCTATTATAGCTATGCAGTCAGGGCTGCCAGGGTGGTATTGATATTATTTTCAGAGACATGTTGTCTCTCTGTGAGCTCCTGAAGATGGTGCTGTAGGTATTTTAAGGTATTGGCTATGCCTTGAGAGGTGTCTGGAGGCAACGACATTTGGAGAGTGGAATTTTTGGAGGGCTGGGTATAACAGGGGAGGGCTACCTATTGGATGGCTGTTTACTGGGATAGTCCAAGGCTCTGTTTTTAAAGATCCTAATCTGCTGTAAGAGTGACTGGGCACAAGACTCCAGGAGAATCCTCAGTTATATTACAAATTGTAGTTAGGATACAACTCACCTCCAGGAGAATCCTTAGAGATTAGAATGAGGCTCCTGGAGGGATCTTTTACATTATATACTAAGCTTACATCCCTTAGTGTCAGGGTTAGCAGGATTGAAGCTAAACTAGTGTGTTTAAGTATCACTAGTAAAACAGGCTAAGGTAGCTCTGGAGTGTTGTCGTGCTATTCAGGGGTGGAAATAGAGGTGTCCCCTTACAGGTCCTAAGTCACTAAGATAAGCCAAAGAACTAGCAGAGATTGCCATGGAGTCAGTGATAGGTAACCTGGTAACTCAGCAAAGGCAGAACAGACCTGGCAAAACTAATAGGAAATAATCAGGAAAAGACAAGGAGGTACAAAATTCTCTATTACTACTGGAACAATTGTTGTATTAATAGATTTATGACTGGGTTCATTATTTTCTCTATTTTGTTGTATATTTCTTTTGTATTTCTCTAAATATATAAAAACCTCTATTTAGTAGGAAGAGAGCAAGCAATCTCAGTTGCTTCTTTTCTCTATTTGGATTTCAAAGTGGAAATCTATTTTTAGAGTGATTAGATCAGTGCTTAAGTTGCTTCAACTCAAGACTAAGTCAAAAACAAAGAGACTACAGGACAAGTGACTTAGCTGTAGAGGCAATATCATAGAAGCTCTAAGACAGAGTTAGGCATTGCTAGGGAGTTGAATTATACAAGGAGGATTCAAAGTCTCATATCTGATCACATAGTTAAGAGTACTACTGTGAGGATAGTCTAATCACATAGCCAGAGAGTACTACTATGAGGACAACTTTGAAACAGGATGTTAGGGCAACACCAGACAGACAGGACTCAGGAACAGTACTAAGATAGTAGTCTAGAATCGAGAAATAGATTTTGAACATCATCACTACCACAGTACATTGGCAAAACTTTATTTAAACAACTTCTTTTCACCTTTAACTTTTGAATTCATTTCCCTATGAATTTGCATGAGGGACACTGTGCTAAAACACAGTATTAGCTAGGGTACTTTCTTAGGAGATCATATATTTTATTTATCAAAAACTTTATATTCACTACTATCTACACAGTAGTGGAGGAACTCTAAATAAAAGAAATCAGAAAAAGTTCTAGCAGAAACAGCCTCTTTACTATCTCTAATACTCATCAACAATGCTGAAACAAATGACTCAAGCAGAGCTAGAGATAATTGGGATAACCAAAACTCTCAAGCCTATGATAACCTAATGCTTTGCATTTTCACTAATATCAGGAACCTTGCTACAAAAGCAAAGAGAGATATCACAAAGGATCTATTAGACTACCTAAAAACATAGTATAGTATAACTAGTATTTCTGCTACCTACTCTGATGTTGTTGCCATCAACAAACTCAGAATCTCTAGAGATTGTGATCCTACTCCTACTCTAGATAAGTTATTATCTCTGTTTACATGCTTTGAGAACAATCAACTCATTTATATAGAGGCAATCTATGTGATAACTTTCCTTACAAAGCTACTACTGCAAATAGAAAAGATCACATGAAGCTATAACCAGAAGTCCTCAGATGCTTTCTTTCTTTCTTTTGCAGCTATCAACAATGATGTCATACTCAACTGGTAACAACATTCATCAAAAGGAAAGCAAAGGACCTCACAAACTTTGAAATGAAGAAACTATCAAACATTTAATGCAAAGACAAAAATCTCTAGTTCTAGCAACAGCGACATGCACAGCAGAACCAAGGATCTAGCAAGCCACAAGGAAAGCAAGGCAGCCAAAGAAAAAACAAGCAAAAGCAGCAGCATGAACATCAAAGCTCTTATACACACTCTACACAAACTGCTACTACTGCTATAACCACTCTATCACTAATCCATGTAGTAGACTGCCAATGTCAAATGTGTTTTAGATACTCCCAACATTTCAGTACTTTTCTTGATGCTGTAAGCATGCAGAACTTTGACCCAAATATTAAATTTCAGTCAGATACCTTTGACTTCTCCCAAATAAACCTAGAAACTATGCCTCTTGTCACTGAGTCTCCAGAATGTGCTGCAAAACACACCAGAGATACAGTAAAAGAGTGTAAAAGGAAATTGCACAGTAGAACAAATAATAAGATGCAGTACCAGCTTCCAATTGCATGCTAAAGGTTTAAGAGAAGATAATCAAAGATAAATAACTAGAAAATAGAAATTATACATAGTTTAAGTAAAATATAAGTTGATTGTTGTGAAAGAAATGTAAGATCTCTCTAGATCGTCATTGCATAGCTGTTATGAGAGCCCCAAAAAGGAAATAGTTTCTTGTGCATTTGAACATTTGATCCATAATCTCAAGACATACAATAGGATTGAGATATAAATAGCATGAGAACTTAGGTAATCATATTATGTAACAAGGTCAGGTGATCATAGAACATTCTGGAAGGACATGTGATTGTGGACTTTTAATAGTACAGCCACTGTAAAATAGTATAAGTAGTAGCTTAATGTAACAAAGAACTCCATTAAGTTCTTCCTAAACATCCACCTAGGGGAAACTCTAAGTCTTCATGACTTAATATTAACAGTAGCCTCCCTAAGATATCAACCTTTATACACCATGACAAAAGCTCCTCTGGAAAATACAGTTAGTTAATCACTCATAGACCCTTTACACTTAATTGCCCCCTTATCTGCACCCCCAATACTGAACCTTACAGGTGTGATGCAATCCAAGTGTGTACCTAGTCAAGCTTTTTCAGCCTGTTGTCCTCTCCAAAGCCTGCCCAAGTTGCATCTGCTATTCCTCTCTAGATTGAGTTCTGGGGTTCTATTCAAGACATTCTACTGACTCTGAACTCTTATACTTAATTTTATGATTTCAGAGGCAATGATGATAGAGGTAAGTACCAAGAGGTTTTTTCTTCATTCTCCTTGTCCTGGATACTATATTCAAGTTATTACAAAGCTCTGAAACTCAAGGAATAAAATATAAAAAGGAAACTATTACTACTTTTAGAATTCTCTCAACTCTTTCTTGTTCTAAGTTCTCCCAAACTCCTACTGATTATGCATTTCTTTCCTGACTCCTTCCCATCAATGACATGTTTTCACCACCATTTCCTTTTAGAATCTTCTTTGTTTTTCTCTCTGATATTAGCTTGTAATTTAAAACTCCTTAATTACTTGTTAAGTGTTAGTAAGCTCCAACTACAATCCCAATTTTCTAAGTCATGTCCTAGGTGTCATTTATCTGATCTGATACCATTAATGCTTATTTGCAATTAGCATGTTATGAGAGCCCAAAAAAGGAAATAGTTTCCTGTGCTGATGGGGATCAAAAGATTTGATTACAAAACAAAAGTGAAAGTAAGATCAGAGAGGTGAAATCTCCAAACTGCTTCATAATTGTGTACTAAACAAGTAGGCACTGGGGAGATAAATCAAATAATAGAGAGCTTACTGAAGGTAGAAGTCCAAAGAATAGCCAAAACATATTAAATAGAAATCTAAGAAGAAAAGAAAAGTTTTTAGTATCCACTTGAGAAAACCCTCACTGTAATAGGATCCCTAAGACACGTGTTCATCTCATGCCATGACACTACTGCCCTTACCTAGTCTAGTAGCCTGGCTCACTGTCAATACAGCAGTACTACCTAGAACTCCTGTGCCATCATATGGGCTCTTCTTCAGCTGACCATACAACTAGAAGCCGGCTCCAATGACCTGTAGCGAGTGGTTAGCTCCTAGCATAAGCAAATGCCTGAGTCTGTTGAGCTTGAGTCTCCCTTTGAGGGAAGTTTTATAGAGTTTTCATAAAGCAAACACAAAAGAAATCCTCAAATCACTCAAATAGCCTTTCAGCTCTAGAACAACAGAGGGAGAGATAATGGGAGGAGAAAGTCTTTTTCCTTTCTGTGCCCTAGAGTATTTTATTATGATTACAAAGCAATGATACAACAAAAGAAAAGAAACAAAGAAAACTCCTAAATTCCCAAAAATAGTAAGAGTGAAATGATAAGACGGCACCTCTCCTAATCACTTAGCTACCACTCCCCACCCCTCTAATCCTACTTCTAGGGATCTTCTCTGAACAATAGATGGCTCTTGAGCCTTTTGATGGGCTATAGAGAGAAACAGCGATCTTAAGTCATCTTGCTCTCAAGCACATTGTCTTCATCAAATAGCTCTTCTTCTATCTCTCTATCTGACCTCTCTAGTCCTTCTACTACTCCTCTATACCTTATCACATCTTTGAGTTTCAGTCTTCTTCTATTAGGTTTGCAATACAGCCCTTGAGAGGACTCATCTTGCTAATTCTTACTATAATTAGCCATTAGCAATGATGGCCCTGCTCTGATGGTAACCTAAACATTATAAATAAGTGATTGTTGCCAAGATATGATGTCATCCTTATAGAAAACAATCTTCTAAGGTTCTTTCCGCTCTCGAGAGCACTCTAGAGGGGAGTTCTGTTATAAATCTGCTATGAAATTCTCTGGATAATCTTTATGAGGTCTCTGTAGTAGTGGTTACAGCCACTACTCTGCTACTCAAGTGGTGTGCTCGAGTCCACAACTGAACATCTAGGAAACATCTCTGGAGGGCCAAACTTGTCTCTCAAGCCGGTTATTCTCATTATTAAGGTGAAAAATGTTCCTTTTATTGCCTAAATGGCTGTCCAGCATAACAGCACATTTAAACATTTGATCCATAATCTCAAGACATACAATGGGTCAAGATATAAATAATATGGGAACTTAGATAATTATATCACATGACAAGATCAGATGATTATAGAACATTCTGAAAGAATATGTGATTATGGACTTTTAATAGTATAGCCACTATAAAGTAGTATAAGTAGTAGCTCAATGCAATAAAGAACTCTATTGAGTTCTTCCTGAACATTTATCTAGGATGATCACTAAGAACTATTATAGTTCTTTGATAACACAGCAACATATTTGTCTAAGTCCATTGTTGGTATACTACTGGTTCTAAAGTGCAAGTATCCTATCTCTATCAAGGTATACCCAATACAAAGTGGATCTAGAATGTCCTCATCTGATAACTTTGTCTATAACCTGATGCCAGCTTATCTTGCTTGCCTCTTGAGGTATTTGCATGAGCTCTAGGTCCAGTTCTATCTGCTCACTATTTCATACAACACTTTGGTATGTTCTAAGGACTTATAATGGGTTCTAGAGCAAATTCTAGTTAGGCATTCATTGGTATAAGGCATATCAAATACTGCCTATAGTTGTTGGCCCTATTTAGAACAGTAGGCATATTCTGGGAAAGTACAAAAGAGTTAGTAAAGAGAGAGGCTTTGCCCTTGCTCTTGTGTGTCTTTGGAGTCGCAGTAATAAAAGGAGCTTCCTTTACTGCTAGTTGGTCAACTGCTATCTCTATATCTAGAGACAGCTTCTGGGGTAAGTTAAAACCATAAAGAGTTCTCATTACCTTTGTAAGGAAAGGAGTATTAGGATAAGGTGAGACCTTGAAGTGATTCCATCCTGTTGTAGACATAGTTTGGAACAAGTGCCATATAATAGAGCCTGTGTAAGGGCGACCGGAGTAGAGCTCTAGGAGATTCCTCAGTTAATTATAATTTATGAAATATGGTTACAACCTACCTCCAGGAGATTTCTCAGAGAATTAGATGAGGCTCCCGGAGGGAATAATCTACATTATATACTACAGTGTCTTCACGTCCCTACATCGGTAACCAGGGTCTGAACAAGGAAAGTGCATTGGGTGGCAATGGAGTGCTCTCGGAATGATGGGAGTAAGACCCAATATTATATAGTAATATTGGATCGGCTGCAGGGTCGCTCCAAAGGACTGGAACGGGCTCCGGAGTCACAGATTAGGGGTCCCCTTACATTTACCCCCTCTCCAAGGTTGCTGCGCCTCAAAGCAATGGTTCCAGACTTGAAAAGAGTGTCGAAGTCCATCTGGTGGATGTGTCTTGGGGTGGCTGGGTGCCTTCGGTAATATTCTGCGATGAGGTCTAGTGCCTTGACATTGGAGGCCATCTTCCAAGAGTTGTGCTCTCTGCTGAAACCCTTCCACTTAATCAGGAACTGGAACCTCCTCCAGTGCCAGCGACTATCCAACACCTCTTCCACCTCCTACTCTGGTTCTCCATCGACGACAATAGGTGGCGGCAGGGCTCATGGCTCCCTTCCTGGTATTAGATCGTCTGGAGCGGCAGACAACTTGACCACGTTGAACACCGGGTACAACTGTCTCGATCCGTGAGGCAACTTGAGTCGGTAGGCTAACGGTTCTACTTGGCGTTCGATTTCGAAGGGTCCCAGTCTGCGATGTGACAACTTCGGAGATGGACATGTCATTTTGATATCTGATGTGTCTAGATATACCTGGTCTCCTGGTTTGAATACAGGGGCCGGAGACCTTCTTCGATTGTAGTACCTCGTCATGTCTTCCTGCACTTTACGGATCGCGGACTTGGCTTCCTTGGTGGCAGACTCCATTCTCTTGGTGAATTCATTGACCGTCTCCAGGCTAGAAGGGTCCTGTCTTGGCTCGAAGCCCATGCAGGGAATTTGTCCCGTGTCCAGTAGGAACAGAGGTTGTTGTGTCGCGGAGTGAATGTGGTTGTTGTGCTGAAACTCCGTGATGGGTAGAAGGTCATACCAGTCGTCTTGCTGTTCATTTACGAATAGGCAGAGGAACTGGTTGAGCTCCTGGTTGATGCGTTCCGTTTGTCTGTCCATCTGGGGGTGCCAAGCTGTAGAGGAGGATATTTATATACCTAGTAGCCTGTACAGTTCCTTGGTGAACAAAGCTATGAATTGAGGTCCGCGGTCAGAGACGACATGTTTCAGGAGGCTGTGGAGTTTCCAAATGTAATAGAAGAAGAGTCGGGCTGCTCCTTCCGCTGTGACCATCGTGTGCATTGGAATGAAGTGTACTCTTTTGGAGACAGCATCCACGACTGTCATAACGGTATCATGTCCAGAGGACTCCGGGAGTTCGACCACAAAATCAACACTGAGGGTGTCCCACCGTGCATCTGGCACAGAGAGTGGTTGAAGCTCACCAACAGGAGAATGTCGCCAAGGTTTCGTCTGGAGGCAAAGATTGCAAGTACTCACATACTAGCCAATGTACCTAGACATCTGGGGCCACCAGTAGTTCCGAGACACTAGTTCTAGTGTCTTCCAGCGTCCGGGGTGTCCTACAATCTGAGTATCATGGCAAAGGGCTACGATCTACCTGCATAAGTCTGGACTCCACGGTATGTATATCTTCCCTCAGAAACAGAGTAGGCCATCTATGTTTGACCACTCTGAGGAGTGTACTGCCTCGTTGGCAGAGCTCCAGAGCTCTCGTGCTGCCTTAGCTATGGGTTCCTCTTGGTCTCTGTTTCGGTTTCTCTTGCGGATGTCGGACAAGATCTTCTGTTCTATGCCTATCAGTTCCACCCCTTCCAAAGCACGTACTGCAAGGAATTCCAGTTGTAGGAGAACTATGTTCTCATTGTCCAAGGCTCCGTTTCTGTGATCGGCTCTCCTTGACAGTGTGTCCGGTTTGCCCATGGTACGTCCGGGGCGGTGGTGAAGTAGGAAGTCGAACCTGGCCAAATGCAAGGACCAACGGGCTTGACAACGGTTAAGTTTCTTGGCCGTCATGAAATACTCAAGGTTCTTGTGGTCAGTCCAGATCTCTATCGGATGGGTCGCTCCTTCTAGGAAGTGCCTCCACTCTTCTAGCACGCAGATAATGGCTAGTATTTCCTTGTCGTGGATTTCGTAGTTCTGTTCCACGGAGGACAGGGATTTGCTGTAAAACGCCACGGGATGCCATTTTCTGTCTGTCATCGACTGCTGAGACAAGACTGCTCCTGTGGTGAAGTCCGAGCTATCCACTTTAACCTGAAAGGGCTCCGAGTCCTGAGGGGACACCAACACTGGAGCAGTGGTCACCGCCATTTTGAGGTCCTCGAAGGCCATCTGTTCCTTTCCACTCCACGTCCAGACTCGTTCGGAGCGTGTTAAGTCGAAGAGGGATCAAGCTTTAGCAGAGAAATCTTGGATGAACCTTCAGTAGAAGTTGACGAAGCCCAGAAAAGCCTAGACATCCGTTTTGTTTTCTGGAGTGGGCCACTCTCAGACTCCCACGACCTTGACTGGATCCATAGAAACTTCGTTCTCTGAGATGACTAGTCCTAAGTACTCAATTCGCTCCTTACAGAACTCACATTTCTCTGGGCAGAGGAAAAGTTTGTGTTCCTGTAGGACCTGTAGTATCCATCTGATAGCCTTTGCGTGCTCCTCTTCCATTCTAGTAAAGATCAGGATGTCGTCCAGGTAGACCACCATGATACCTTCTGCTATGAGGTCCTAGAAGATGTCGTTCATCATGGTTTGGAAGGTGGCGGGGCTATTGGTCATGCCAAAGAACATTACCAAAGGTTCAAACAGGCCTCGATTGGTCCGGAAAGCTGCCTTTCACTCATCTCTGGACTTGATGCGGACGTTGTTGAAACCCCAACATCTAGCTTAGTGAAGTATCTGGCTCTGCGGAGTTGCAATATAAGTTTGGAGATCAGTGGAAGGAGGTACTTATTCTTAACCGTTATGGAATTGAGGGCTCGGTAGTTTTGAACCAACCGAAGTGAGCCGTCCTTCTTGATGAAGAATACTGGGGCTGCCATAGGAGACTTAGAAGGGCAAATTTGTCTGGTACGCAGGTTCTCTTCTAGGAAAGAGTTCAACTTCTTTTGTTCTACCGAAGAGAGGGGGTAGACTTTCGATGACTTAGGCTCCGAGCCCGGAACGAGCTTGATAGCGTGGTCCCACTGCCTATAGTCCAGGAGGATGTCGAAGTCTTTCTTTGCGAACACTAATTCGAATCCTTTCGCACAGTCGGATAGAAGGAGAAGTCCCTTTCGTGTTTCCGAGGCTCAATGGGCTCCTTCTGCAAGTTTCTGGGAGATCGTAGAAGTAGCACAAAGGTTTTCTATGGCGGGCTCTGAGAGGATCCTCATCATGAAAAGTCTGTCCCCTGGCTCATATTCAACCTCGCATATCCGGAGGGGAGTCTCGTCTTCTTTCGAGTCTTCCACATGCTCTGGAGAGGGTCCGGATCGACAGATGTTGACGGCTTTAGCCTCCACCTTCTTTCGCAATGCTTGTTCCTTTTGTATTACGCGGCATCCTTCACATCGGGGGGGACATCGGTTCATTTGCACTTCTCCAGTTTGCCAGTTGACCTCCAGATTATGGTCCTTGAGCCAGGTGTAACCAAGGATCATGCTTTGCTTCCCGAGGTTGGAGACGGCAAGGAGCACCCTTTTGGAGTGGGTTTTATAACAGAGGACCATGTCTACCACTTCGGAGATTTGTCTGGCTTCATTAGGAGAACTATCCATGTTGAATACCAGTATGGGGCGAGAGATGTTCTGGGTGCTAATACCCTTTGTACGGACAAAATCTTTATCTATGAAATTGCCTATGGCTCTGGAGTCCAAAAGCGCTTTGATGAAATGTACTTTGCTAGTGTCAGTGGTACCGATCTCTATAGGGAGGATGATAGACGTTCCACGGGTGTTGAGGGTGTTGGCAGAGAGTCATCTGGGTAGTCTCTTTTCCCATTTGGGCCTCTGAGGCAGGGCTGTCCTGACTGGAGTGGAGGGGGGGGTGCATCTATAGGTTCACAGATATCTGTATTGACTTCTTCTACATTCAATACAGCGAACTTATTTACTAACAGTGACCGGGGCACACTTTTCGCCGGCTGCACTAAACAAAATCCTCCTCCGGGGAGGGACCAACTTCTTCTTCTTCTACTGCATCTTTCAAGGCCATCAAATCTTTGATCAATTCTTCCCATTACTCCATGGTTAACTTCCAGACATCTAAGTGGTGGGGGCAGTCCCTTATGAGGTGGTTGGTCTCTCCGCACCGATAGCACTCTCACGGAGGTAGAGAGTGCACCTTCCGGACTGCATCTACGTCCATAGGTATTCCTTCAAATGGTATGGGAGGAGTGGGTCTCAGTGGAACGGGGGGTGGAGTAGACGGAGGAAGGCGGAACATCGAAAGAGAGGCAGACCGAGGAAGGGCAGAGCACATGGGGGCCATTGTCGTTGACTGGAGCATGGATTGAAAGGCCTCATTGGTCAACTGTGCTTGGTCAATCCTCTGGGCAGCTACGTACCAAGCCTCCGGATCAGTGTCAGCAGGTCGTCTGAATGGCATGGTAGCAATCTGGCTCTGGATGCTTGACTTGAGGTCTCGACGAAACTTTACCACAAGAGTCTGGGGGTCAGTGTATCCAGCGTCGGAGACCAAGGTCAGGAAAGTGTCCAAGTAGTCATCCACCATCCAGTTTCCTTGATAATAAGAGGAGCCTTCCAGAGCATTAACAGCATCTGCTTCTGCATTGACCGGAAAGAATTAGCTCCGGAATTGTTGTTCGAAGTGGGCCCAGGATTGGATGGGAAAGATGCCAGTGTCCACTTCCTAGCGAAAGAGGTTCTCAGACCACCTTGCAGCTCGTCCATCTTTGAAAAAGGCAAGGGTCCACAAGATTTTCTCCTCGTCACAGCTGAACTGTTCCGGGGCCAGGTGTAGGTATAACGTACAGGAGTTGAAGAAGGCTCAACCAGAACTCCATTCACCAGAGAATTCAGGGGGAGAAGGGAGTTTTGGCCTTGTCCACTGTTTGGACAGGGCAGACAGAACAGGCAAAGGAGGGCTAACAGGAGGCAGAGACATGGGTATTGGAGGCGGAGCAGCTGTTGGAGCAGGGGCAGGACTGGTCATCAGTTGAGTGAGCTGTTGTATTTGGGCCGTTAGACCCATGAGGGTATTGTTAATAACGTGTTCCGAAGCGTTCTGATGCTCAGTTAACTCCTGGAGATGGTACTGTAGATAGTCTAGGGCGTTGGCGAAGGCTGGGGGGGTGTCCGTAGAAAACGACATCTCTCTGGAGTCGGGTGATCAGGGGGCTGGAGTTACTAGCGGAGAGCGACCAGAGGGCGGCTGTCCACTGAGGAATTCCAGGGCTCTGATAATAGGATCTAATTCTGCTGTAAGGGCGACCGGAGTAGAGCTCCAGGAGATTCCTCAGTTAATTATAATTTATGAAATATGGTTACAACCTACCTCCAGGAGATTTCTCAGAGAATTAGATGAGGCTCCTGGAGGGAATAATCTACATTATATACTACAGTGT
>Ga0153958_1000084_pt1 | contig 18764 bp, 24 predicted proteins | sample TSFL042MetaG_FD_104719 | JGI IMG/M metagenome (GOLD analysis project Ga0153958, IMG submission 104719) | Attine ant fungus gardens microbial communities from Florida, USA - TSFL042 MetaG | ecosystem: Host-associated > Fungi > Mycelium > Unclassified | place: USA: Florida, Wekiwa Springs... | reverse complement strand
GTATTAAACTTTGCTAGGTTGGCAGGCTGGTGCTTGACAAAGAGAGGTTCCGCCATGAGTCCCGGGATGATCGCGTATTGACCGAGGTGGACCTTGACAACTTGGAACCTCTTGAGGATCCCGACGCCTGTCCCGCGAGCTTGACCGACTCCAGGCCCATGCCGGCCAAAGCCTCTGTCCCCGTCGACCTTGAGTTAGGCGTAGGGACGGAAGGTATTACTGACGGACGCTACGATCGTCAGGTGGACGAAACCTCGCCGTCGAGCCGCGTAACTGCTATCGCGCCTATGGAAACAGGCGACGGGAGCGAGGGTCGAGTCTAAGAAGTGATCCCACTTGTCAACATGTAGCCCGGATCTAACGTGTACTTGCTGAAGAATGACATCGAGTCTGGCTCGTCCATCTGCATAAAATAGTTGCATTTTTAGTAGTATGCAAGGACTGTATTCTGCTTCGCCAAGCACCGCGACAAGTAATAATTCGAAGCATGAAAGGCAAACCACGCGACACTAGCCTATCGCTGCAGCTAGCAGCAGGGGCAGTCCCCAGCCCAAGCACTCTCTGATGGGTGCATTTGCGAACGGACCGGATCATGGATCGATTTTGCACGCAGACGTCGTGAAATTTGCAAGCGGTTGAGCCTTTACCTAGGGCCCATCGCCGTCCCAGATCTGCTGGGCAACTCGCCTGAGATTTGGCATGCAGAGATGTGACTCGTGGCTAACTTGAGTCTGGTTATCTTGGGTACGGGGTTGGGAGCTGTAGATGCGAGTGTGGTACAGGGCGAAAACGATATTGACGAGTGCTTCGGTTACAACCAAGTGTTGGAAGAACCGTCAAAAATAATGATACTAGTCGTGCGTGGCATGGCACACAATGAGCACAAGAGAGAAGTAAACGAGTAAACGAACAAAAAATTACAAAGAACAAATAATATCTACAGGTGCGGAGTAGGTACTGAACTTAGAGTAGCTTGCAGAATCTCGCTGACGGTTGGAGGCGCAACCGTTCGCTGTCGTTTTGAAGGTCCCGTTGGAGGGGCTTCAGAATCGATGTCCATGGCGCCTGAACCTGCTGTCAGTTCATTCTTCTGTTTCGTGGCCAGGAAGTGCAGATAGGTCAGGCTATGCCGTGGGGGAGGTGTTCTGGCGACGCTGATAGGAGGAGCAGCAAACCAGAGCAACTCATTTGTTTCTGGAGAGCGATCGAAGTGTTTTGCTAAGACGGGGAGTAAGGAAGACAAGTTAGAGAACACGGACTAAACACCCACTTGTCTCAGGAGGAAGCTTGTCGACGATTGGGGGAACAGTCAATGTTCCTGCTGCAGCGAGCATGGTTCGGTCGCGAGTATCTTCCTGCGCATGAGATTTAGGAGGATTGTGCGGCGTAGACGAGTACTGCAGATAGGCAGGCGTCGACGGAGTTGGAGCTGGCGTGCTCCTGTCCACTCCAGGGTTTGTTGTTGTTTCCGAGTCGACATTACGCTTCGCCCTTTTTCTTCCCGTTCCGCCACCCTCGATCTTCTCCCCCTGGGCTCGTTCGATCGGCTCGCCGATGCCGCCAGGACCCTTCGCAGGATTGGTGCCAACGAAGGGACTGCCAACCTTTGGGGGATAGACGAGCCGCTCGAATGGGTAAATCGGCATGAAATCTTCATTCTTCCTAACCTCTTCCGGGACGCAGGAGCTCCAATTTTTAATCTTCACAAACAGCCTCTCGCGATCATTGTACCGTGAATGGCAAACGTAAAGCGGCCATCCAGGATACCAGAAAGGAGGGCGTGGACGGCCGCGGATATGGCGAGCGGTGAATTGGCAGGCAATTTTCTCGATTACGTCTTCCAGCGCGTGGTCCACGAATAGGCCTGCGGAACGGAGATCAGCCATGTGACATCAGAGAATTTGAGTTTTGATCACCATACCCGTCTTAAAGACTTCTTTATCCATGAATTGGGTGTGGGCGGGGTGAAATGTCTGGGTAGCACGATAAGCATGTGGAGTTTGTTCTTCATAAGTGGTTTACCTGTTCGGGTCGATAATACCAGCAAATAGATAGACCGGGTTGTCCCTTCTTTGCACTTCACAGAAAATAGGCATTAATGGCGGCGCAGACCTGTAAATGGAAACGCACGATTCATCGGAATGCCAGCATTTGAAGACCTGGCCAACAATTGGCCGGCTAGGGTCATCTGGATTGGAGAGATGAAGCCAATCGGCAAGTCGGATGGTCCAGCCTTTGTAGTGCAATTCATCTACGAACGTGCGGAGTTTCGTTGATACCCGGAAAGCTGTTACGCCAGGTACTCCAGAGTCCACGGAGTGCACCGGACGTGCAGTACCAGGCCCAGCTTGGATAGAAGCAAAATTCGAGGAAGAAGTATAGGGAGGCCCAGATAGAGGTGTAGAGGAGGTAATGGCTTGATAGAGGCGCTGTAAGATCAGGGCACCAGATTCAGGGTCTGGGTCAGTTTGAAATACCAAGGTGCTTTTACCTGAAGGACAAGGACTCGACCGTACTGTTCGGTACATGGTGTATACCAACGGCGTGCTTTCTCGAAAAGGCGGGCCATATCGAGATCAAAGGCTTTCGAAGATTCGTAATCATGAGATCTCGCACGTTCCTATGGGTCATGCTTCACAAGACTCGATGCGCCAATACAGAACAATGCTTACCACAATTAATTTCAAGGAAAGGGGTGACTGTGAGTATAAGGCAAGCGTCAGGTCAGTATAACAATAAGCCAAAACCTCTCACGAGATATGACGAGTCTGTGGCTGGCTGGTCCTCGGGAACTGCTTCAATAGCAACAGCAAGACGATTTCCTCTAGAGAAGTTTCATATCAGCATTCACGTAATACAGTGATTGGTAGCAACGAACGCTACGTCTTTATGGCTTTCGATCGCCAGTGCAATCTCGACCAGTCGGTCCTATGACAGAGCAAGTATGTAAGGACAGACACAAAGAAGACGGCCAGCAAGATTGTGAGTGGTTGATTGATGAATACTCGCCTTGCTGACCTCGGACATCCATCCTAGTTCTCCAAAGCCTTGCCATCTTGGGAGACTTTTCTCAAGCTGACGGATGATTGCCTCACTATCCCCACTGCCACTGGCTTCTTCTCCGGGCGATGATCCCGTAGTGATGTCTTCCATGTGGCCGTCTGGTTCAGGTGTCATGCCGCTTACGTCTACCTCTACGTCTGGAGAAGATAAGTGCTGTGACGTTTTCATGGGAGTAGATTTGACGTTTTGCAAGTCGGAGGTCGGTACAGAAGCTGTTATTCTAAATTTTGTTGTTGTAGAAGTGGAAGGCTGGGCTGCGGTGGACTGCGGCGTAGCAGCGGGAATGGTTCCATGAACTTTTTGAGCGGACGAAGGAGGTGGGGAAGATCGCGGCTCAGGAAGGATGGTTCTCCTCCGCCATTCGGTTTCGAGTACAGTCTGGAGGATGGGGGACGTGGGAGGGTAGAAAGGGTGAATGTAGATGACGTACCTTGAGTGTCTGGGCGTCAGTGGCGATCTGACTATCTGGTTCGTTGTAGAACAATGCATTCCAGAAGACGAGGGACAGATCGGTGTACGCGTTTAGCGGGTCCTTGTACCTGTTCTTCTCGACGTTTGCCTTGATGCTGTTAATACATCTTGGCTCGGGTATAACCTATGGTTCTAATTTGTAATGAGTTCGTTTCCGCGGAATGTGAGAAATACCTCATAGTACTCTGGCCACTCTGTTCTGTCGACCAGAGACATGAACAATTGAGACAGTAGACGCTTGCCGCGAGGGGGTGTGGTCGCGGTTATAGCGTCAATGACCTCCTCTATGGCTGCTTTCTGTGCAGTTGTTATGGCCATGACGAGGATATTTTTCCGATATGGCGACCGTGATTGGAGGTGTTGATTGCATCTATTTGTCAAAAGCTTTAAAAATCAACAAATGTCAACAAACGTAAGTGATTGCGTTCGATGTTAAGTCGACCTCAAGGCGCAGCGAAGAATTTCAACTAAGAACGAATTTAATCTTGTTGCTATACAATGGTACCGTCATCATTCTAGTTTTTTCTTCGTTACCGGCGGCTACCTTCACCTCCGTAAACTGATTAAAATGTATAGGAGAGCAGAGGCATGCAACGCATGTTTCATCGAGCTCCTCTTCTATTTCCAGCGAACATGAGGCTTGATTTATTGGGATCATCGTAGATAAATTTCCCACCAGCATGGCTAGGAGGAAAGGAAATGGGTGGGCCATCATCGAACAACGAGGCACAGCTTCTGCTCCGCCGAGATGGACTGGGGACCGAGGATTTGACTGACAGAACGATTCCTTTCTTGCAGTGGGGCTCAAGATTGAGTGATTGGAGTGCTCAGATAAGCCAGCCTGTGACTGCATGCCGCTGGAGTCGAATGTTAATTCATGCCGTAAAGCAGTTGCTTGTTTGCCTGGGCCTTCATAGAATTTCGTCCTCGTTTTCTTTATGTTCTTCGCACCTTTAGGGTTGCCTATAAAACGAAATATATATAGTCCTTGCCCACAAAAATAGTGTGAACTTGATTACTCCTCCTCGTCGGCGCCAGCCCTTCACCCATCTTCAAGTCATGATCCAGAGTCCCCTGGTCCACCATCCCCACTTGCGCCAATACCATGTGCACACCGCTCAACTCGGGCCATCTCTTTCCCAGCAAAACCCCTCGGATTGGGCCCCAAGCTTCTTAGAAGGATCATCCATCTATGATCCATACGATTTCCAGAGCAGCAGTCGTCCATCGACAACGTCGGCCCTGCGTACCACTACTGCCGGTCTACCTACTAGTAGTATATCTTTAGATATCCCCCCGTCTCTCGCCAACTTTCGTACCATTGCTGGTGGCCATACCTCCGAGTCTTGTGAGTGGTCCGACACCCTGCCTTTCCTCTACCAGCAGCGCTTGCATTACACATACGCTCCACCCGATAAAAGCCCGCCATCTCCCCATTTATCCTCCTCATCGCACTCCTACTGCATTGATCTTCCAACATCCGACATGATTCTTCCATCCCATTCCTCCGCCTCACCGCCGCTGCCGGTGTTACCCGGCCCGTCCACCGCCACCCCCGTCGAAATAACCCAGTCCATTCGTACCGCATGCGCCAGCTCCTCAAGGTCCGTGCCCCCCCGCAGCACCAAAACCGAGGGTTCAGCTTCAAGACCGCGGGAAAAGAAGCACGCATGCTGGATGTGCGAGAAATCATTCGACAGGCCCTCCACGTTGAGAAAGGTCAATATTAAGTTATGCCGCTATAAATAACCTGCTCACCTACCATACATCCTTGCAGCATCTCCTGGTGCACACCGGAGAGAAAGGTATGCCATTCACGATTTTACCGCCGCTCCGACGCTGAGCATAATCACAGCATTTGTCTGTCACACCTGTGGCCGCCGCTTTGGCGTTGCGTCCAACCTCAACCGCCACGTTAAGCGGTGCATTCTTAAGCCAGTGAACACTGCCAACCGCGCCAGCCAGCAGGAGATGGCGTCTGCCAGTGATGACTCTGCTGCATCGTTACAAGAAGCCGCATCTGTCCCGTCGCACGAGGCATCCGTCACCCCAGCATCATCCGACTCAGACACGCGACAAAACAAACGTCCTCGCGACGAATCGGCTCCGTCACAGATGGATCCGCCCAAAGCTGCAAAGAGACGCCGTCGCGCGCCGTCCCCGTCACAATGGATACCGACATCCCTTCTTGCGTACAACCTCTCACCACCTGAGTCTACAAGAGCGACCACAGTCCCCCTTCCACCCGTTGTTGCCGTCAAAGATGAGGCATCCAACAGGTGGATCGAGGAGCGCAACTCGTGGGATGAGAATGTCGGCCGTACTCCCTATCACCCTTGCATGTGGAAGGGCACCCTCCCAGGTCCAGCTCTGGCAGGCCTCGTCGGCAAAGACCTAGGGAACGTCGGTCTCGTGAACGGAGGCACATATGTAATGGGCAGACTCGTCATGGTCTAATCACATTTTCCCCCGATCCCTCACTTTCGGTTGGAGTAAGTTTTTCTTGTCATTCTTGGATGTTATTCGCGCAGCGCAGACATAGACTTGTTGGCTTTAAACGTTAACCCTGCATTTTATTCCCGATACAATAGGTCTATAATGTGCTCTTTTTTTGGCCCGTCAGCGTTTTTTGTCATTCTCACGCATCTAATTATTCAGAGTGTAACCGTAGCATCCGACTCTTGTCTGTATCGAGTATTATCCTGACGATTATGACGATTAATTTGCTCTTCGCCTGTCTGATATGCCCTTTACGTTCTACCTCATGCTCCTACCCAATGTATATCACATCTTGCCATCAAGACACGGCTGTAAGGAAGTCTGATGTTCTGAAAGCACTGGTCAAAACAGATGAGTGCGGCAACTGGGTGGGTGACCAATTTGCGTTCATTCCCGTACGAGCACGCGATGCTGCGGATGCTCCTAAGTTGGGGTGCGGAGGTCTTGCTTGTCTGTTCGACTGAGGGATCCGGGGTGACGTCCTTCCTACGGTAAACCCCGGTAAGTGAGTGAAGCTGTATATTAAATTGACATAAAGGGATCACTTGCCTCGTGTGAGACATTAACGGGCTGAAAGGTGCCCTCGGTTTGCTCGATAAAAATGGAATTATTATAATAAAAAGAAAAACCTTGCACTTCTTACGAACCTGCGCTGGGGCGATTGGAACATCGCGGAGAGAAATAAAATACTAAATCGGTTTCTCCTCGGACGACGCGATCAGCTAAGAAATCGCCATTCTCGTATTCGGCGGAACCCACGCGCCGTGATCATTAAAGTTCTTTTTCGTTGGCCATCCATGATCCCGCGCCGGATCGAGATTGTATTCTGGTGCTTCGTGGCTGCCTTTTTACGACCTTGTCAACTACACCGCCGTTTGCTGTGGATATGGCGCCATCTCCGTCGTCATATTGTCTATGCCAGCCACTAGGCCATCATTAATAATCGGAGACACTCCTGAGTTAGGGATTATAGTCTGCATGTATCATACCATGTCTCACTGCCTCGGAGTGGCAGATCATTTAATCCAGCTGTTCCGTCGGCCTCCGAAAGTGTGCATGTTTCGCAGCGCGGACATGTGCATATCACCACGGGCACATACAGCCTAAAGAGATACATGGTCCTAGGACAATTCCAGAAGTAGGAGAGTGTGCATATGTCGACCTTCCTCGTGGATCGATGAATCTAGACATGCTGTAGATTTTATCGAGTACGCTTTATCGATGGATGTAAAACCACCGTCAAACACCTCAACCATAATCTATCTGTTTCTATATATCAGCGAAACCCCAAGCCCTAGAACTGATATCCAAAGATGCGTTTACATCCGGCTCAAAGAGTATATTTGGGATCATCCAAGCTCTTGATGATCCTGGTAGGTTCATAAAGGTTTTCCGCAATAAATTTCCCATCTGGAAGGTCAAGATTTAGCGTTCCTCGTGTCATTGCACGAAGAGCACAGCACTTACTTGGCTCGTCATTCTGCTCCGCTCTCCAGATTGCCTCTTCCATATCTTTAGCCACGCCGGTGATGACATGCCTTCTGACCAACCGCCGTCTAGCTTCCTCCAAATCTACATCTACCCACCACCGCTCGTCCATCAACTGTGCACCCTGTACCCACATGTCGTACTTTAGCATGGTGTATAAGCCCTCGATTACCACCAAACGGTGGAAAGGGTATATTGACACGGCGTGGGGGGTTGGATCTTTTAGGGCGTGATCAAAAGAAGGTGCAGTTATCACGGTTGTTGCTGCCAGTGGCTCGCGCAAGAGCTTCGCGAACCCGACATAAGACGGTCCATCGAACGTCCAGTGTGCACCACGACGATCGTGCGCAAGCTTAGGGTCTGGCATGACATCCAGCTGTGCGCGCGTCAAATGCCATCCATCTAGACCAACCAGAATAGCGATGGAGTGCAGGGTGGGGTTATCGGAAGCCATTAGCGCATTGACTTTGGCCACTACGAGCTCGGCCAGGGTTGATTTGCCAGATGCAGGGACACCGGCGATGGCGACCAAGAGCCTCTCTCCTGGTGTTTTGCTGGCTTGAACATATCAAAACGAGTAGCATGAATTTTTTTGAGAATAAACCCTACAGTTTGAGTTGCTGCACGAGATAACTAGCGAGATCTTCTGTGGTGCGATCCATGATGGCGGTGGCTACACGTTGGCCACTAGTACTGGTAAGGTCATCCTGTGAGTCGATATGAATTCTTTATAGATAAGACTGCCAGGCTTTGCCCCCTTATCCCACCTGCATCTACATGAATAATGGCAAGTCCACAGGGCTTCCACAGGATGGCAGCAGTTTAACCTATGATTATAAAAGTCGGGATACAAAAATTATGTCGGCTAAGTCCACACAGGGTACTTACTAGCATCATTCCAAGTCCGCAGTCCTTGTCTATCGGTCCTCGTTCCTCACCATGTCGACGCATGAGCTGGACGGTCGAGTTCTGAAGAGGTGCACATATTTCATGCACACAGTAGCAACGACGCTCATCGTCTGCAATCACCCGCAGAGCGAACCCTAACACAATACAAGACAAATTCCTCGTCGGATATCAAGGATGGTGTGTTCAGGTTTCCTTGGAAGTCGTCTGCAGTCGCGGTCGACGGATCGCACACTAAGCCACACGATGATGATGATGATGATGATACTCAACGCTACTGTACAGGTTCACATGCCATGGGGATGGCAAACCCCTCTACCCTAACCACCATGGATGGCTGCACTGGTTCGACAATACGATCCCAAATGGCGGACACCCCAACACAGATCTATGGCCAGATCTATCCGAATACTCCCCATCCGAGCTGTATCCCGCACCAGGCCTCAAGAACAAAGATGACGAACAGATGTTCCTCTTCTCCTCGCGCCACCCCAAGACGGTGACGCGCCATTTCCACTGGATGGCGTTGCATGGCGTGGATGGCGCATTCTTGCAACGATTTGCGGGTCAGTGCGACTTGGAGGCGGGCAATGAGCCGATCAGGAACATGAGAGATGAGGTGGGCGATCGCGTCCGAGAGGCGGCTGAAGCAGAGGGGAGAGTCTTTGCAATCATGTGCGCGTTCCTGCCCAACTCTGTCGGGCCGATCTTAACTGCGCACTTAGGTATGACGTCTCGGGCGTTCACCCAGATAAGATACAACGCGTTCTTGAGCAGGATTGGGTACATCTTATGCATGACAAACGTCTCCTAGATAGTCCCAATTACCTTCGGGAGAAAGGCAAACCAGTCGTTGCTCTATGGGGTATGCCTACGCGGAGATATATTTTGCGTTTGTTTAACTCATGTTACGTCACCAGGATTTGGTTTCAACGATAGAAATCACTCTCCAGAGGTAGTCAGATCTATCGCTAACTTCTTTCGTTCCTCCACACCAGGCGGTGCTTATCTTATGGCAGGTGTCCCCGGACACTGGCGCACTTCAACATCTGACAGTGATCGAAACCCCGAGTTCTTGCGTGTATGGACGGAAGAATTCGACGCATTGAGCCCTTGGACTATCGGGCGTTACGGAAACGAAGCGGATGCTGAACGCTGGGGTAATGAAAAGGTTAAGCCTGATTTTGATTTCTTGAAGCAAAGAGCAGACGAGGGCAAGAAAAAAGTAGATTACATACCCGTAGTACTCCCTGGAGGCAGCGTAAGTTCAGCAAATTTGCGGTGGATTGCTTGTCCTGATCCACTCACAGGGCTATAATCTTTCTGGTGGAAAATGGGGGCTCAATGGCATAAAGCGCAATGGAGGCCACTTTCTTTGGACGCAAATATATGCTGCTCGACGCGCAGGGGTGCGCATCATTTATGGGGCGATGTGGGATGAATATGACGAGGGGACGGCGTATATGCCTGTCGTCTCTTCTTCGAAGGAACTCCCGGTTCATCCAAAGTTCGACTTCCTCGCACTCGACGCCGACGGCTATTCGCTCCCGACAGATTGGTACATGCGAATCGCTGGTTTCGCTGCTGAGGCACTGCGTGGTGAGCGTATGGTGCATGAAACATTTCCCGTCAAAGAGCTACAGGACTATTGGGCGACTCGCCCTAGGTATGAGGACCCTGAGGGGGGAGATGATGAACAAGCGAAGCAAGCACAGAAAGCATATCAAGATTGGGCTATGAAAGAGGGAAGTACTTCGACATACGAGGTTCCTCCGCCACCATATAGTCTGGAGGATCACCAACACACGGAGAGTTCGCATGAACTTGAAGCCTCGCGACCGCCTCTTCAAGCGAGCAGCGCATCGATTACCAGACCAATCCCGCCCGTTGCCACGCGACCGTCTTCTCAGGGAAGCAGCGCTTCGATCTCCAGACCAATCCCGCCTGTTGCCACCAAGCCCAATCTCGGGCGATCACCAAGTGCCTCGGTCTCCTCTGTTCCCACCTCATCTTTCCCTGCCAGGACTTCATCCTTGACTGCACATACGTCACCGGTCGGCAACCGGCCCCCTGCCATTAACATGGGCTCCCGCCCTCAGGTATCTCCATCGTCAACGAGATCAGACTATCCCTCAGACAAGGCGGAGTTGGCCATGCATCCCCAACAGTTCGCTTCGAGACCATCATCTCGAGTTCCTTCCCCTCTTCACTCATCTTCGGTAACCCACTTAGCTAATGATTTTTCCCGATTATCTCAATCAGAGGATGTGTCAGGCCCCTTCCAACCAGGAGGTTCTCCGGCCGCTTCCTCAGTCATACAAATGCCTTCCGTGGAGGCTAGCCTAAAACAACCCTGCGCGTCGCCCGGACATATGCCGTCACCTTTACCGCGCCCCTCAGCTTCACCACCACCAGTCGTATCATGGTCTCAATACCCTGGTCAACAGCGCCCCTATGCTCCATACGGTCCTACAGGTCATCCGCCATTCCCGCCGAGTGAATCACGTCCTACACCCATGCCCCATCGAAATTCTTCTCCTACAATTGGACCGGCATATGATCGGTATCATCCCAACATGCAGTATGGACACACTTCTTTTCCCCAGGCAGAACAATACTATCCGACGGATGGTCAAGGGTCTCCTCACGCAATTCCAAGCGCACTCCAAGGACCGTACATGCCAACGGACAATCCAGGATACCCTTATGCGGCACCTTATCCTCCGCAAGACTACCAGCAGCAAGTTCCGCCTACACGCCCTCACCCTGGTGGTTCGAACTCGCCCCGACCTTTCCCTCCACCTAAATGGGGAATGAATCCGCCTCCGCCCCGTGCGTGCTACTTTATCTTCACAGTCGTCCTTGCATCGCTAATGCTTGCCGTGTTCAAAAGCTCCTCCTATGCACCCACAGTCTTCGGGCTACTACGTCCCGAACTACAACTCCGGCGGCGGCAGCGGGTCCAATCTCACAGGGCGCGCCTTGGACACGCTGGAAAACATCGCGGGGAGGGATGCGAGGAGACAGATGGAGGCGCTTGCTCAGAGTGAGTCCGATATTGAACGCTATTCTTGTTCCTCCTGACTGGTTTCTTCTGCAGGCGGGTCGAAGCTGTTAAATAAGTTCAAATGAGCTAGGAGGATATTTCTTCTCATTTATCCTTTCGCGGACATTTATGATAGACTTGTATTGATGACTCGAGGACTATTGGATTTCTTTCTTTCTTTCTTTCTTTTACATACCGTTTAGACGTGCCATTTTGACGCTGAGTATCACTTTGACAATAAGTACTGCTCAATGTTCTCTTGCCAATTTGGAAAACCCCGTGGCGTCTTATTATATTGTCTACTTCGTCTATGATATTCTATCACTAGTAATGCATTAGAGTAGCATATCGTCACAATTTTGAGGGATGTACATGACGCTGACCCTGGTAAGTGAGAAAACCAACGCTTTGCCAATGCTGAATCCATCCTCGAATATCCTCTTGGGACACAGGTCGTGGCGAGATCATGCACGGAGCGCCGTACTTCAGGCGTTCGGTTGCAACACGTGGCATGGCCATGGCTTCATACTCTTCGCCCTGCTTCTTTAATGCCATAAGCTGTCGAAAAAACGGCAACATCCGGACAGCAGGAGCGCGCTTGCGCGCCCCAGGCGATGTATTCGCCGCTGCATACAGCTCCAGGCGCCCCAACCACTCTGCTTGCGAAACGACCGACAGACCAAGCTCCTCCTGCGCGACTCGAACCATGGCCGCGAATGGGATCGGTCGTGTGTGCACCAAGTGCACGATGGGCTCGTCGGATCCGATCAGCTCTATCATTGCCCTGGCGGCGAGTTGCGCAGGCACCCAGTTTGCAGCCTTACAGTGATGGGGCAGTGAGCGACATCGACATCACAGTCGCATAATCTAGGAAGCATACCCGATGATCCATGGGCAAACAACCGATTGCTTGGCTGGACTTGAGTGCCGCGGGGAACCACTCATGCACTCCCCACGCCCCATTGACGTTCCCGGTTATCTGACCAATCCTCACAGAGCAAGAGGAGAGTCCAGCTTCGGCCGCAGCTGTGAGCACCTGTTCCATGACCCATTTGGATTCCCGATAACCCAGGTTGATCGCGACGCGGGGGTCATCGATAGGTATTTCCCGTAATGGGTGCCGCGTGTCGACATCTGCAATACATTTCATGAATCCAAATCCAAATGCTTTAAAGCGTGCGTCTCGGACGAACTTTGGAATACCCCGATAGTCGACGAGAAAATAAAGCGTGGCGGACGTTTGTGTGGCGAGGCCAATGCCATCTCGATCAACTTACGCGCCCCTGCCATGACAGGCTCGAAATCACGCAATGGAGATGCAAAGTTGACTCGCCAGCCGTTCAGGATGATGGCAGTGACGTTTCCAGCGATCTGCGTCATCAGAGATTTTCCGATATTTATGTAATCGACAGCACCATACCTCGTGGAATTGGTCTTCCTGGAGGCCGAGGTAGGCTGCAGATGTATCTCCTTCGAGGAGTACGAGCTTTGGGGACTCAAGAAGACCAGGTTCGATCCCGCGAAAACTGAATTCATCGCCTTGCCTTCTCTTGGGCGTCTTGTTGTCCTTGTGGACGCGATTCAAGGCATATACTTTATGCACGGACGAATGGACGAGCAGTTGTGCGAGAAGCTCGGATCCCAGCCCGCCACGAGTGCCGATGATCAGGACGCTCTCGAAGCGCGATCTTTCGCGAAGTTCCTTTGGAACATGGCGAGGCAGTCGGGAAGCGTGTCTTCTGGCTGCAGAGATCATAAGGTTCGCCGTTAACTCCACTTCGACCTGTGGTGGCATGTTCGACACGGGTTGTTGGAGAGCGGACCCATGTCCATGTCTTATAAGCGTCGACATAAGGTCAGCTGAATTGGAGCTGCCGTGTGCTCAACCGCCAAGACTCCACTCTGCCATGTGAAAAAAAACACCAATGAAAAGAAGTTTGCTACTAATAAGCTCACCAACTGGCGATGGAAGCACACTACCGGTTGCACCGCAGCAGCATTCAAAATCCTCATGCCAATGTAGGTTTCCATTATTCAGCGCCAAAGATGTCCGTAATCACATAATGTAAACCGATCGGTATGCGTTACCAAATTTCAGGGGTGTCAGAACTGAAAATGACAACATTATCGTGCGAGTATAGACTCACCCTAAGTTACATGATAGAGTCTTATATTCACAAGCCCAGGGGCCAAAAATGCGAAGCTATTCAACGTTATTATGTATATCAAAAGGAGGGGGCTATGATGTAAATTTATGCTAAACTAGTGTCTGAATGTGAGAGGACTGGTGAACCAGTATATCTGCCAGGAGAACACATTACAACTTGAATGTGGATTTCCAGGTTCAGGACACCGTGCCATGCTGTCCTGAAATTTGCGGTTGAGTTATCAGGCCAGGCCCATCTGCAAATTTAGCCTTCTTTGAGCTGCTCAGTTTGGAATAGTCCAGGTACCCTCAAGTAGGCGATACTTCCCCACCAATCAACAAGTTGCAACTTACTGCACAACCGAGTGAGATGAGTGTCCTAGTTACATAATTGTGTGAGATTGACGAGGTACTGAAGGTGTACCACGTGATTATGTAATCAACTAACTAACGCGAGTTCGTATGATTCTAACAAATTGTGCATTGCCAAACAGAAGTGACGACAGTCAGGTGCATATTGTACTACATATGTTGATAGTCTATCCCGGCACGACTGTACTACCAACGAGGTAGAATACAACAAAGGCAACGAGTTGAAGCCCGCCAAGCATGATCTCTAGTAGCTCGGCAGTGGAGATGGGTTGGGTTGAGGAATCGCGGGAGGGGAGAGCGGACATCCTGAAGGATATCATGTGTTCATCTGAATCATCTGCACGACGTGCATTCGCAGAGAAGTGAAAGGCAGACAAGCTGCTTGTGAATTGAGAGTTTGAGCGGGAAGACATGGTTGTAAGAGTTTAAGAAGGGGGGAATTTCAGACAACGCGGGCTGCAGGTTTATATACCTCGCACAGACTGAGACATACCGAATGACAACAGATTATATTTAGTACGCTTGTTGCAAAATACACTGAAGCTCCTCTTCGACTCCAGTATTATCATATGGTCACGTTGTCTGTATATTTGCAGCACCGCACTGGACTTGAAGGCTTCCAATCTAGTAGTATCACAGTCTGAAGCAACCTCGGGTCCATCTGTCCTGGACCTGACGAATACTCGGACAGCTAAAACTTGGGGAATGTGCGCTTCTTGGAAGGTTTGACCAATATGATACAGAGCGGCTGAAAAATGACAAGAGGCTCCGTTGAGAGCTTAAAGTTACATGATATATTCTTCTGCCTGCCATCCATCGGGTGCCAGATTGCCAGTAGGGGCGAAACACTCATACTGCCTTCTAGTGGTTATGAAGTGTTGGAGCGGGAGTGGAGCGCTTCAGTTAAGACAACTCAAGCTTAAAGTGGAGGCAGACGATGTAACTCAAAATGCGAAAATGTAAAATCAGAAGTGAGTGCGAACAAGTAGAAACAAGGGTGAAACGAACCGATTCATTCAATCATTGAATGAGTGCAGATGAGTTGGAACGAGTGAGGACAAACATGTCTGAGCAAGAAAGAACACGTACGAGTGAGAGAATGAACACATCATGATTACATGATCAAAAATGTGAAAATTCATGGTCCAAAAGAAATGAAAGTTGCAGTCGTTATTGGATTCCAGTGGGATATAAAATATCACAGACATGAAAGACACTATACTAGAATACATGGCATGGCAGTACTACAGACCATAAAGCTTGTGCAATTTGTACAGCACGTATGAAACAGTAAGTATCGGGGAGCGCACTTGACAACGAGCTGTCAATATCGTTTCCGCCTCAATATCCCGGCTCACGTTCCGCGTGGCAGGGGCGGATGACTTAACCGAGACGCTTAGGGCGTTACAAATGGGTAAAACGCTATATGTAGCCAAGACAGAAAGAAGAATCATCGTCAATTACGTAAGTGTCAATGTACCTGCTATCCAGGCTTGCTGCCAGCATAAGTTGAAGGTGATATGATTCACGCAATCGCGGCGAAGCGCGGGTAAACTTCTAATATGATTATAAACCATCCTATGCATATGGACAAGAGACGACAATAAACCACGAAGAAAGAAAAAGGCCTGAACCCGAGAACATACACTTAATAGTACAGCAAGATGAACAATAGCCAAGCATAAGTCTAAGGTGTCGACGAGAAAATAGATTTCAATGATGCCTCGCTCATGCGCGGCTTGAAGATCAGGCTGAAGGGCTTTTGGTGCGATACGATACCAGGGGTAAAAGCAGTGTCGTCAATGGGACGACCTGGGTCCTCTGAGAGTACGAAGGACCACAGCACAAGAGCGACGGCAATATACACTGATCTGAAAATGTGATGAGTCGAGACAAAGTACTCAATCGGCCACACTGTCCGCTCACCGGTTGGCAACGTGCAGCCCCGGGCATGCGCTAAAAATACCTTTAGCGAAATTCAGTGCAGCAAAAATAGATATATACCGTCTTCCAAAACCGAAAGCGAACAGCCTCATGTTTTCTTTGATCTTGCCGTCTGTACCAATCCAGCGTTGAGGGTCGAAGACTTCGGGGTCGTGGTAGACAGCTGGGTCTCGGGAGATGCTCCTTGAGAAAGGAGTCAGGATTATAAGACACATAAGTCAGTGCGCACTGACCAGTGATTTCCGAAAACAGTGGCCCCAGCAGGAATGCACATGCCATTCTGTGGTGATGATCAGACTACGTCGCAAGATTTGATGCAATATATACCCAGGCGATATCTTTCGTTGCGCGGTGTGGAAAACCTGAGATCGGTAAACAGGTGGCTCGTTGAAATTTTAAGGTGCGTTTTTGGCTCACCTAGGGGGTTGACGGGCCTCCATCGAAGGGCCTCCAAAATGAAGGCTTGAAGCTGAACAAGGCGCGGAAAGTCCTCAAAAGTAGGAGCTGCGGGACAAAATAAGGCATCATTAGAATAAAGTAGGTATAACTGCATACGATTTTCTAGACCGACGACCCTCGCCAGTTCCTCGTGTACGAGAGCTTGTGCGTGTGGGAAACGTGCAGCAGCCATCATAACTGTTGAAATTGCGACAGCAGTCTATAATTCCGCACATAAGTCAGATTGCCCGTTACCCATTTCGCTCTGTTTACTCACCGTGTCGGAGCCAGCACCGACAAGGGAGCCAGAAAGGTACGCGATCTCTGTCTCAGACAGCTGATTATCGTCACGATGCAGGATAAGGTCCTTTGCCACTGAATCAGCGGCGACGTTGTTTTCCTGTTGTCATGTCATGTCGAGACCGGTGCAGATAAGTATCACACAAACCATTTGACTTTTGACCCAATTCAGCCTGGCAGATAACATTGCGTATTCTTGCTGGCTCCACGCCCGTAAATCACGGGCGTAACCAGGGACATACTTGAGGATGGGGTACTTGTCGACGAGGTATGTACCTGGCATCATAGCACCCTGGATCCTTGGGATCATTGTTTGCAGCTGCACGAGGAACGGATCAGTGAGTAATGTAGGAGTCGTTTTCCCATAGACAACATGAAGAATGACAGACGCCGCAAAGCTGAGTGGAGATTGTCAATGAAATGAAATAGTACTGCGTCAGGGAGACGCACCGCTTGACATGGGATTGGTGCAACGTTGGACTATCCAGGAGGTCCAAAATGATCTCGCGTGCATGTGCGAGTTGCGCCGGCTCGTAAGTTTGAGCCGACTTCACTTGGAGGTGTGAATGCGCGGCCCTGGTGTGGTTAGAAAGATGGTTCCGAATGGTTGGTGTATCGCCTACTTGCGAAACTTGCGAATTCTTTCGCCACAGCCTATCTGGACGAACCGCATTCCTCTGCCAAGCATTTCACTGCCAGCAACCGAACGAGGACGATCTACGAGGGATGCACCCTGCTTCTCCATAATGTCGATAGCTTCCTATTGCAGACGTGAATATAAGGAGCCATAGACACCGCTAAAATGTAATCAAACCTGGTAACGCCCGACGATAACCAGGACGTCGTTTCCACTATTGAGAGAGATGACGGGTCCATATTCGTTTATCCATTGCAAGATCTTTCTTGGTGGACTGTCTGGGTGTGAGTAGATATCACTGATTAATTTTCGGGGGACGACACACTAATGCCCAAGAGGAGAGTTCAACGGACCAGGAGGTAGACGGAGGGTGGATACGGGAGAACGTCTGAACAAGTAGACGAGGATGCTTAGTAGGCTGAAAGAGACTGCCCCTAGCTGCCAGTGCGAAGGAAGGAAGAGGTCTTGGAAGATGGCGGACATGTTGTGAGAAGTAACTGGGAAATGAACGAGGATTTGAGGGCCTTCTTATTCGGATCCCCGCGCAAGGAGGCCATGTGGACAGTAAGCAGGAGAACTAGTAGTAGTAGCAGTACTACGACGTGCCGCGTCCAAGTATTTGCAATTATCTGTCAATAATAGCAATATTAATGACATAGACTCGGAGAAGAGGTTTAGTTCAAATTTTGAAATTGACACGTCAACCAATATTTGTTAAAGGTGGCCTGGATATTATTCTACTACCGGTTGACTGGGCCCTCGGCGAGGGATTTAGTGGTCGAGGTAAGTATCACTAAGCTAGTCCATTCACAGCTAGCAACGTGAACCCGCCATCAGTCGCTCGTGTGCCTCAGGCAACCAGTAATCATCATGATCCCCAGGGCATGCTAGTCAGGATTCAGAATTTCAGACAGTCTGAAATGATTCGAGGCTTACCAGGTTCACATCGGTAGCTCGTCTAACCCCACGAGCGGAAACCTTCGTCAACGCCGCAACGCGACCGTTGTTATCGTGCTGGCGCAAGTTTCGTGATCGCTCCCTTTTCTATGACATTACATAATGGAATTCGAGGGCTCCACCGTGACTCCCTTTTCTTCTCTAGCACCTATGTAGTAGCAATACTGTGCACTACGTGTTCACAAAACGCCGTGGGTGCTTTGTGCAGTATGTTGCATGTCGCTGATGGCCCATTGCTCTATGTTTATCTTCGAGTCATCGTCGCTCTCATCATCCAGGCATCTATTTTAGACTTGATCGCTGAAACTTGAAACTCATTGATCATGGGATTGACGTTCATGCTTGTTGCTCCTCCTCCTTATCGTCCTCCTTTGGTTAACCAGGCGCTTCATCCGAGTCATCCATGCGACATTCTGGCTTCGATGGCTTCCAAAAAATGATGCATGATGCATTTTTAGCGCAATACAATCGCCGGAATATCGCAACCCGTGGTAGCC
>Ga0153958_1000083_pt1 | contig 18766 bp, 15 predicted proteins | sample TSFL042MetaG_FD_104719 | JGI IMG/M metagenome (GOLD analysis project Ga0153958, IMG submission 104719) | Attine ant fungus gardens microbial communities from Florida, USA - TSFL042 MetaG | ecosystem: Host-associated > Fungi > Mycelium > Unclassified | place: USA: Florida, Wekiwa Springs... | reverse complement strand
TGAGTTTCAGGGCTTTGTAATCATTTTAATATAGTATCCGGTGTGCAGTTGGATAGGAGAGGAACCTCTTGACTCCTACCTCCATCTACACTGCTTCTGGAATTGTAAATGTGAATCTATTGATAGTAAGAAGACTGGGACTAGTGGGGTGTCTTGAGAAGAACACAGAATATACCCAGAACTCAATCTAGAGAGAAGATGCAGATGCAACTTGGGCAGGCTTCGGAGAGGACAGCAGGCTGGGAAAGCTTGGCTAGGTGCACACTTGGATTGCATCACACCCGTAAGGTTTGGTGCTGGGGGTGCAGACAAGGGGGCAACTGAGTGTGGAGGGTCCATGAGTGATCAACTAACTGTATTTTCCAGAGAAGCTTTTGTCATAGTGTGTAAAGGTTGACATCTTAGGGAGGCTATGTGACGACAATCTAGAGAGATTTTACAATCATTTCACAACCACCAACGTATATTTTATTGGAGCTGCGTATAATTCCTATTTTCTAATTATTTATAAACCTTCATCTTTGATTATCTCCCCTCAGACCTTTAGCACACAATTGGGAGCTGGCACAGCATGGTTTTGTTTGTCCCAGTGTGCAATTCCCTTTTGTACCCTTTCAGCGCAGTACAAGGTTTATACTAAGAAAAGGACAAGTACACTACTAAACACCACTTGATTGCAAGGTCAGGTCTCAGTAGTAATACCCAAGCTTGGTACTACACTTCTACTGTCAATCCATAACTGATTGACAAGTTCCCTTAAGCCAAAGGCCTGTAAGGGTGACTGGGGCACCAGACTCCAGGAGAATCCTTAGTGATATTACAGTCTGCAATTATGATACAACTCACCTCCAGGAGAATCCTCAGAGATTAGGATGAGGCTCCTGGAGGGATACTCTACATTATATACATCCCTTAGTGTCAGGGTCAGCAGAATCGGAGCTAAACTAGTTTAAGTGTCACTAGTAAACAGGCTAAGGTAGCTCCAGAGGGTTGTCATGGTGTTTAGGGGTGGAGATGGAGGTATCCCCTTACATTCACCCCCCTTTCAAGATTGCTACATCTCAGAGCAATGGACTTAGAGTGAAAAATGTTGTCAAACTCTGTGCGCCAGATATGTCTTGGAGCACTAGGGTGTTTGCGGTGAAATTCCGCTGTCAGTTCCAGAGCAAAGACTTCGGAGGCGGACTCCCAGGAATTGTGTTCACAGCCGTATCCTTTCTACTTAATGAGATACTGGAATCTTCTCTGGTGCCAACGACTGTCGAGTATCTTTTCCACTTCCCACTCTACTTCTCTGTCGATGATTATAGGCAGTGGGTGATCCGTCGTTTTCTGTCCTGTGATCGGGTCATCCAGAGCCAGAGTAAGCTTTACTACGTTGAACACTGGGTGGAGTTGCTTCATCCAGTGTAGCAGTTTTAAGCAATAGGCCATGGGTCCAATCCGTCGTTCCACTACGAAGGGGCCGAGTCACCAATGTGAGAGTTTCTGCAAAGGGTGCATAGTCCAGATGTCCGATGCATTGAGGAAGACTCTATCGCCAGGGTTGAACACTGGAGCTGGAGTTCTTCTGCGATTGTAGTACCTTTTCATATCATCCTGCGCTTTGCAGATTGCAGATTTTGCTTCTTCGATCGCCGTTCTCATTCTCTCTGTGAACTCGTTGACCATCTCCAAACTGGAGGGGTTTTGTCGGGGTTTGAAGCCTATGCGAGGAAGCCTTCCAGTGTCAAGCAGGAACAGAGGGTATTGAGTAGCAGAGTGGACGTGATTGTTATGCTGGAACTCCGCCAGGGGTAACAGGTCGTACCAATCGTTTTGCCTTTCGTTCACAAAGAGCCGGAGGTACTGGTCTAATTCCTGGTTGACGCGCTCTATCTGTCTGTCGGTTTGAGGATGCCAGGCCGTGGAAGACACCAACTTTATTCCTAGCAAGTGGTAAAGTTCTCTGGTGAAACGAGCTACAAACTGGGATCCGCGGTCCGAGACTATGCACGTCGGAAGGCCGTGGAGCTTCTAGACTTGGTGTAGGAAAAGCCTGGCTGCTCCTTCCGCTGTCACCGTCGTGTGTGTCGGAATGAAGTGTACTCGTTTTGACACTGAATCTACTACTGTCATCACTGCGTCGTGTCCGGAGGAGAGGGGGAGTTCCACTACAAAGTCCACACTAAGCATGTCCCAGTGCGAGTCTGGGATCCGGAGAGGGTGTAGTTCGCCTACCAGAGCCTGCCTTATTGGTTTCGTTCTGAGGCATAGGTCATATGTGCTGATGTACTGTCCGATGCACCTAGACATTTGAGACCACCAGTAATCCCTAGAGACTAACTCCAGTGTTTTCCAGCCTCCAGGGTCTCCAGCGACCTTCGTGTCATAGCACAGAGAGACCACTTGCCTTCATAGGTCTGCGTTCTGGGGAACATAAATCTTGCCTCTGAACCGGAGTATTCCATCGTCTTCTGACCATTTTGTGGAACAGACTGTCTTACCCAATGCTTGCCAGAGTTCTCTTGCTACCTTTGCCACTGGCTCCTCCTGGTCGCCTTTCTGGTTCCCTTGACGGATTTCTCTAATAATGTCCTTCTCCAGCCCTTCTGACTGAATCCCTTCGAGAGCTCAGATTGCTAAGAGCTCCGGTCATAGGAGGACTATGTCTTTGTTGTCAGAGGTTCCCTTGCTATGGTCCAGTCTCTGTGACAACGCGTCTGGCTTTCCTATGGAACGTCCTGGGCAGTGGGTCAATTTGAAGTCAAAGCAGGCTAAATACAGGGACCAGTGAGCCTGGCGACAGTTGAGTTTCTTAGCCGTCATGAAGTACTCCAGGTTCTTGTGGTCCGTCCAGATCTCTACCGGGTGTCAGGCTCCTTTCAAGAAGCACCTCCACTTCTCCAGTGCGTGGATGATAGTGAGCATCTCTTTGTCGTGAATCTCGTAATTCCACTCCACCGGAGACAAGGATTTGCTGTAGAAGGCCACCGGGTGCCATTTCTCCTCTCCGGGTAGTTGCTGAGAGAGGACGGCTCTAGAGGCAAAGTCTGAGCTGTCAGCCTTGATGCGGAAGAGTTCTGAATCTTGAGGCGACACCAGGACCAGAGCGGTAGTCACTGCCGTCTTAAGACGTTCGAAGGCTTCCTGTTCCTTGGTATCCCAGTTCCAGGCCTTGTTGGAACGAGTGAGGTCAAAGAGGGACCTGGCGATGGTTGAGAAGTCTCAGATGAAGTGATGGTAGAAGTTGACGAAGCCTATGAACACTTGCACGTCAGTCTGGTTCTCCAGGATGGGCCACTCGCGGACTCCGGCAACCTTAATGGGGTCCATCTCAACCTTGTTCTCCGAGATGACCAGTCCGAGGTACTCAATCTGCTTCTGATGGAACTCACACTTCTCCAGGTGGAGGTATAGCTTATGTTCTGCCAGTACTTCCAAGATCCTCCAGACTGCTTGTTCATGTTCTTCCTCTGTCTCCGTGAAGATCAGAATGTCGTCCAAGTACACTACCACGATCCCTTCGGCTATGAGGGTCTTGAAGATGTCGTTCATCACAGTTTGGAAGGTGGCGGGACTGTTGGTCATTCTGAAGAACATTACAAGGGGTTCGAAGAGGCCGTGATTGGTATGGAAGGCTGCCTTCCATTTGTCTCCGGGCTTGATACGTACGTTATTGAAACTCCATCGGACGTTAAGCTTTGTGAAGTACTTAGCTCCACAGAGTTGGGAGATGAGTTCAGAGATGAGGGGGAGGGGGTACCTGTTCTTGACAGTTACAGCGTTCAGCACACGATAGTCTTGGACCAACCGGAGCGAACCATCCTTTTTTTTAATGAAGAACACTGGGGCTGCAATGGGGGACTTGGAGGGTTGGATCCGTCTGGTACGCAGGTTCTCTTCTAGGAAGGCGTCTAACTCTGTCTGTTCCAACGGGAACAAGGGGTAGACCTTTGACGACTTGGGCTCCGCTCCGGGGATCAGTTCAATAGCATGATCCCACTTGCAGTGCTTCGGCAGTATGTCAAAGTCTTCTTTGGCGAACACAGATTGGAACTCCACAACATAGGTGAGCAATGTAGTGGTGGCAGCCTGTGTCTCTTTGCTGTGTCTGGCTCTCTCCACAAGACGCTAGGAGGTTATACCCATGGCTCAGAGGTCGGTCTGAGTGAGCTCTAGAAGGAGGCGCATAAGGAAAAGTTGGTCTCCAGGCTCCCAATCGGAGGCATTCGGTTGTGGAGGCGTTTCTTCAAGTTCCTTCAGCTCTAGCTCTTCCTGGAGCAGGGGCGTGGGTCCATCTCGACACGATCGGAGGGCTCGGAGTTTAGTTCTTTTCTGGCAGGTCTGTTCCTTCTGGAGGGCACGTCCTCCTTCACACCGGAGTGGACAACGAGTTATTTCAACTCCTCCCTTTTCCCAGTCAATCTTGGGGTTGTGATCCTTGAGCCAGTCATAGCTGAGGATCAGGTTCTGTTTCCCAAGTCCGGAGACGGCCAAGAGCATCCTCTTAGAGTGAGTCTTGTACCAGAGAACCACGTCCACAACCTCGGAAATCTATCCTGCTTCATTGGGGGAGCCGTTGACGTTGAAGACCGGAATGTTACGTGAGAGGGTCCGAGTGTTCATTCCTTTTGAGCGGACGAAATCTTTGTCGATGAAGCTTCCAGTTGCTCCGCAGTCCAGGAGGGCCTTGACGGAGTGGAGTTCGCTTGTGTCTGTAGTTCCGATTTCTACTGGCAGGAGGAGGAAAGTTCCTCATATGTCCAAGGCACTGATCGAGAGGAGCTTAGGCAGTCTCTTCTCCCACTTGGGCTTACGAAGCGGAGCAGGGACTGGGGGGTTAGAGGGTGGTGCATCTATCAGTTCACTGTCAATTGTATTGGGATCCTCTATAGTCAATACAGTGAACTTATTTACTGGCGACTAGGGCACACTTATTGCCGGCCGCGCTACACAAAATCCCCTTCTTCCTCCGGGAAGCAAGATTCATCAATCAGAACCACGTCTTTCAACGCCAGCAAGTTCTTGAACAGCTCCTCCTGCTGCTCCGAGGTGAGTTGGCAAACATCCATGCGGTGGGGGCAGTCTTGGACTAGGTGGTTTGCATCTCCGCATCGGTAACATCCTCGTGGAGGTAGAGATCTTGTTTTCCTAGTCGCGTCGATGCCCATAGGAACTCCCATAGATGGAGCAGGCAGTGGAGGTTTCAGAGTGACCGGAAGAGGCAGAGCAAGGGGCAATCTCACCACTGACATAAGAGGGGGTCAGGCGGAGACGGTTTTGGATGGTCTGGAGGGAGTGGAGCGCGACATGGACTGAAAGGCCTCATTGGCAAGGCGCGCCTGGTTGATCCTCCGTGCTGCTCTGTACCACACGTCGGGATCAGTGTCAGCCAGTCGTCCATACGGCATGGTGGCAATTTGGTTCTAGATGCCTAACTTGAGACCTCGTCGAAACTTCACTACTAGTGTCCGGGGATCTGTGTAACCCACATCGGAGACTAGGGTCTGGAAGTTGTTCAAATAGTTGTCTACCGTCCAACCTCCTTGGTGGTAGGAGGTTCCTTCCAGAGTGTTGATCGCATCCACTTCCATGTTTACTGGGAAGAAGTGGAGTTGGAATTGCTGCTCAAAGTCCCCCCAGGTTGGTATGGGGAAAACGCCAGTGTCCGCTTCCTGACGGAAAATGTTCTCGGACCACTTGGCAGCACGACCATCCTTGAAAAACATGAGAGCCCAGAGAATTTTTTCCTGCTCATTGTAGAACTGCTCTGGGGCTAGGCATATGTAGAGGGAACAGGAGTTTAAGAACATGCGGCCATTATAACGTTCTCCGCCAAGGGAAAATCCAATTTGGGAGTCCTCTTTCCCTTCCCACTTGGAGGAACAGAATCAGGAATTTCCTCAATTGATGCGCTATTTACATTGACGTCCTCAGGAGGGGATTCTGGGTTATCACTTTCTTCCTTCAATAACTTCATCAACTATGCTCTGAATGACTGATTTTTATTCTTACTTGGACCTGGTGGAGATGGTTTCTGAAAAGAGGTTTTATAAGAACATTTGTCCTCATTACCTGGCTTCTCATAATAGTCTACAGTATTATGTGATTTTGTCTTATTTTTAAAGCCTTTTCCAGTGCATATCTGGCAGTATTGCAAGTTCTTTCCTTCCTTTTTCTGAATCTCATTTATTTCTATTGCACCCAGGTCCTTCTTTCCTCCACTTTTCTCTCCATTTGCCTCTGAACTGAATATTACACCCTAGGCCTTGTCTGGATGTAAGACCTTATATGCTTGCATCAACAGTTTAAGATAGTCATCCCATGTTTTTAGAGATTGATTTGTAATCTCGTATATGACAAGTGCATTTTGCAGCTCATCAGGAATAACCTCTTTCATTTTGTCAATATGAACTTCATCACTGTAGTTGACAATCCTTACCAACATTCTGTATTGTTCTGCATACTTGACGAAGTTCTTCTTTGCTAGGTCCTTGTTAACCCAGAGCACTGTTAATTTCTTCTTTATTCCCTTCTTGTTATTTCATTGTCTGTAAATAATTTTTAATTCCTGGGCAAAGTCGCCCCAGGATCCAACACTTTGTCCTACTTGCACCTTATCATAATATGACTTCATGTATGTGCTTGCAGGAGCACATAAGCAGGTGAGAGCACATATGATTTTTTGATCATCTGTAGTGATGCCAGATGCCAAACAATAGAGAGCTCAACCAATTATGCAGTTGTATCTTGTTTTCAGAGCCTACAAATGTTGGTAGCTCTGGCACCTTAGTTTTAGAGGCGACGTCTCCTCCAGAGAGCCTTGACAGCTCTCTCTGAAGACAGGTGACTTCTGCCTCCAAAGTAGCAATTTTGTTGTATGCCATAGAAAGAGCACTGTTGTAATAATTTATTGCTCCATTGAGCACCTGATCCACATAGTTTTTGAGGGTATGAGTGGTGCCCCAATGTGCATTTCACAGCATCAGCATCTCAACTTCATTCCAAGAGGTGCTTTTAGGGTTTGTGCTGTCCCTGATGAGTGCTTCCTAGTTTTCAGCACTGAAGTCAGCAAAGGGAATAGTGATGGTGAAGTTAGTAAAGGTTGATATTTCTATTTTAATTAGTTAATTTATGGTTCTTAAGTATGTTTTCAAGGGAGTAAAAGGAAAAAACGCCCAAATTTTAGCCTCTTAATGCCATTATGTTACACCTGAATACTATTCCAATCATATTATATTTATGGAATAGTAATGTTGAGCTCTAGAAGAGCTTTACAAATTTCTGGTACTTTAGTAGCTGGTGTTAGAGAACTACTCAGAGGCAATCACCCTTAAGCTAATAGATAGTCCCAGAAGCTAGTATGAGATTCAAGTAGGGTATATCTACATACACTTGCTGATATATATACTATAACAGATAGTCAGGCACACAGGCACTAGGCACTGACCTATAATTGCACATTGTCCTAAATATAGAATAGAAGGCATCGCACCATATGATAAAGACAGGAGCAGCCAGGAACAATAGGAATATAATATACGAACTGTCAATGAGCCACTAATAGATTCAGGCCCTCAGAACTTACTAAGCAATGTCCTAGATATTGTTCCCTTATAGCTAGTTTGGAAAAAGGTGATATGCGATCCAAGGTGGGTTCCAGGAGTTCTTTGTACTCCTTGATGCATAATAACTTCTTGTTTTTGTGAAAATATAGCTCTGGGGGGCAGGATGAGAAGTAGAAATTATCTACTTTGTGCCAGCAAGGGTCTGCTCCAACAAGTTTGTTGTAGAGTTCTGTAGATGGAGTAGGATTTATTCTAATTCTCTTCAGTAATGACTTATCCTTCACACTCTCCTGTTTCAGCAAGAGGTGTTCAACAAGAGTCTTCTTGGTGTTTCTGATAGCAGGCATAGTTTGGGGGCAAAAGTGAGCACGATATCCCTATTTCAGCAGATGAAGTGTGTGGGCAGAAAAACTACACTACATTACTCTAAAAAGTGTCCTTCCAACATCGATGAGAGGTTCTGTCTTGAGGGAGTAGAGTTAATGTCATGTTCAGTTTCTCTCACTGCTCATAAAAGAGAAATGGGGATCTCAGAGTGGTTCCAGCCACCTGCAAGGGTTTTTTTAGAAATGTTTACACAAATCTAAAGTCTTTCAGAACCAGCTGTGATACACAAGCTAGCCTGCTCTCATTATTCTAAGAGACAGACCTTTCCCTTTATACCTGGGATCCAGCCTACTATAAAGATAGGTCCTTGACAGAAACCCACTCTGAGCCCTCAGTAAGTCTTCTGTCCTTTTACAGAAACAGAGACACCCTCAAAGCCCCAGAACCCTCATCTGGAATGAACACAACCCCTAATTTCTTTGCAGAATCAAGGGGGACAGAAAACAGTAGACTTAACAAACTATTACAAAAGATCACTTACTAATTTGTGATGGGTGATTTGATACTTGAATAGTTCAAAAAAGTGAAGTTTAGACAATGACAAAAGATGTTGTTAAGTCTAAGATCTATGTTAGGGCGACTGGAGTGAAAGACTCCAGGAGATTCCTCAGTTAATTATAATTTATGAAATATAGTTACAACTTACCTCCAGGAGATTCCTCAGAGGATTAGATGAGGCTCCTGGAGGGAATAATCTACGTTATATACTACAGTGTCTTCGCATCCCTGTATCGGTAACCAGGGTCTGAACAAGGAAAGTGTGTTGGGTAGCAACGGAGTACTCTCGGAATGATGGGAGTAGGACCCAATATTACGTAGTAATATTGGATCGGCTATGGGATCACTCTGGAGGACTAGAATGGGCTCCGGAGTGGCGGATTAGGAGTCCCCTTACATTTACCCCCCCTCCAATGTTACTGTGCCCCGAAGCAATAGTTCTGGACTTGAAAAGAGTGTCGAAGTTCACCTGGCAGATGTGTCTTGGGGTGGCTGGGTGCTTCAGGTAATATTCCGCAACGAGGTCTGGCGCCTTGACATCGGAGGCCACCTCCCAAGAGTTGTGCTCTCTGCTGAAACCTTTGCACTTAATCAGGAACTGGAACCTCCTCCAGTGCCAGCGACTATCCAACACCTCTTCTACCTCCTACTCCGGTTCTCCGTCGACGACAATGGATGGCAGTGGGGCTCATGGCTTCCTTCCTGGTATCAGATTGTCCAGAGCAGCAGACAACTTGACTATGTTGAACACCAGGTGCAACTGTCTCAATCCATGGGGCAACCTAAGTCGGTAGGCTAACGGTCCTACTTGGTGCTCGATCTCGAAGGGTCCTAGTCTGCGATGCGACAACTTCAGAGACAGACATGTTGTTTTGATATCTGACACATCTAGGTACGCCCGGTCTCCTGGTTTGAATACGGGAGCCAGAGACCTTCTTCAATTGTAGTACCTCGCCATGTCTTCCTGTGCTTTACGGATTGTGGACTTGGCTTCCTCAGTGGCAGACTTCATTTTCTTGGTGAATTCGTTGACCATCTCCAGGCTAGAAGGGTCTTGTCTTGGCTCGAAACCCATGCAGGGGATTCGTCCCGTGTTCAGTAAGAATGGAGGTTGTTGCATCATGGAGTGAACATAGTTGTTGTGCTGAAACTCCATGATCGATAGGAGGTCATACCAGTTGTCCTGCCGTTCGTTGACGAATAGGCGAAGGAACTGGTCGAGCTCTTGGTTGATGTGTTCCGTTTGTCTGTCCGTCTGGGGGTACCAAGCTGTAGAGGAGGATATTTATATACCTAGTAGCCTGTACAGTTCCTTGGTGAACAAAGCTACGAATTGAGGTCCACGATCGGAGACAACACGTTTTGGGAGGCCATGGAGTTTCCAGACGTAATAGAGGAAGAGTCGGGCTGCTCCTTCTGCTGTGACCATCGTGTGCATTGGAATGAAGTGTACTCTTTTGGAGACAGCATCCACGACTGTCATGACGGCGTCATGTCTGGAGGACTCCGGGAGTTCAACCACAAAATCGACACTGAGGATATCCCACCATGTGTCCAGAACAGAGAGCGGTTGAAGCTTACCAACAGGAGAATGTCGCCAAGGCTTCGTTCAGAGACAGAGATCGCAAGTACTCATATACTGGCCGATGTACCTAGACATCTGAGGCCACTAGTAGTTCCGAGACACTATTTCCAGTGTCTTCCAGCATCCGGGGTGTCCTGTGATCTGGGTATCATGGCAAAGGGCTATGATCTGCCTGCATAAGTTCAGACTCTGCAGTACGTATATCTTCCCTCAGAACCGGAGTAGGCTGTCTATGTTCGACCACTCCGAGGAATGTACTGCCTCATTGGTGGAGCTCCAGAGCTCTCGTGCTGCCTTAGCTATGGGTTCCTCTTGGTCTCCATTCCAGTTTCCCTTGTGGATGTCGGACAAGATCTTCTGTTCTACGCCTGTCAGTTCCACCCCTTCCAGAGCACGTACTGCAAGGAATTCCGGTTGTAGGAGGACTATGTTCTCGTTGTCCAAAGCTCCGTTTCTGTGATCAGCTCTTCTCGACAGTGCATCCGTTTTGCCCATGGTACGTCCAGGGTGGTAGTGAAGCAGGAAGTCAAACCTAGCCAAATACAAGGACCAACAGGCTTGACGATGGTTAAGTTTCTTGGCCGTCATGAAATACACGAGGTTCTTGTGGTTGGTCCAGATCTCTACCGGATGGGTCGCTCCTTCTAGGAAGTGCCTCCACTCTTCTAGCATATGGATAATGGCCAGCATTTCCTTGTCGTGGATTTTGTAATTCCGCTCTACGGAGGACAAGGACTTACTGTAGAACGCTATGGGGTGCTATTTTCCATCCGTCGTCGACTGCTGAGACAAGACTGCTCCTGTGGCGAAGTCCGAGCTATCCGCTTCAACCCGGAAAGGCTCTGAGTCCTGAGGGGACATCAACACCAGAGCAGTGGTCACCACCATTTTGAGGTCCTCAAAGGCTGTCTGTTCCCTTCCACTCCATGTCCAGACTTGTTCGGAGCATGTCAAGTCGAAGAGGGGTCAAGCTTTGGCAGAGAAATCCCAGATGAATCTTCGGTAGAAGTTGACGAAGCCGAGGAAAGCCTGGATGTCTGTCTTGTTTTCTGGAGTAGGCCACTCTTGGACTCCCGCGACTTTGACCAGGTCCATGGAAACTTCATTCTCCGAGATGACTAGTCCTAAGTACTTGATCTGCTCCTTGCAAAACTCACATTTCTCTGGGCGGAGGAAAAGTTTGTGTTTCTGTAGGACCTGTAGTACCTGTCTGATAGCCTTCGTGTGCTCCTCTTCCGTCCTAGTAAAGATCAGGATGTCATCCAGGTAGACCATCATGATACCTTCTGCTATGAGGTCCCGGAAAATGTCGTTTATCATGGTCTGGAAGGTGGCCGGGCTGTTAGTCATGCCAAAGAACATTACCAAGGGTTCAAACAGGCCTCGATTGGTCTAGAAGGCTGCCTTCCATTCATCTCTGGGCTTAATGCGGATGTTGTTGAAACCCCAGCAAATGTCCAGCTTAGTGAAGTATCTGGCTCTGTGGAGTTGCGACACGAGTTCGGAGATGAGTGGGAGGGGATACTTATTCTTGACTGTCATGGAATTGAGTGCTCGGTAGTCCTGAACCAACCAGAGGAAGCCGTCCTTTTTCTTGATGAAAAATACCGGGACTGCCATAGGCGATTTGGAAGGGCGGATTCGTCCAGTATGCAGGTTCTCTTCCAGGAAAGAGTCCAACTCCTTTTGTTCCACCGGAGACAGGGGGTATACTTTCGATGACTTAGGCTCCAAGCCTGGAATAAGCTCAATAGCGTGGTCCCACTGTCTATGCTCCGGGAGGATATTGAAGTTTTCCTTTGCGAACACTGATTCGAATCCTTTAGTACAGCCGGGTAGGGTGAGAAGTCCTTTCCACGTTTCCGAGGCTCGACGGGCTCCTTCTGCAAGTTTCTAGGAGATTGTAGAGGTGGCACAAAGGTCTTCCACAGCAGGTTCTGAGAGGATTCTCATCATGAAGAGTCTGTTCCATTGCTCGTATTCAACTTCGCATATCTGGAGGGGGGTCTCGTCTTCTTCCGAGTCTTCCGCATACTCTGGAGAAGGTCCAGATCGACAGACGTTAACGGCTCTGACCTCCATTTTCCTCTGCGATGCTTGTTCCTTCCATATCACACGACATCCTTTACATCAAGGGGGGCACCTATTCATCTGCACTTCTCCAGTTTGCCAATTGACCTCCAGATTATGGTCCTTGAGCCAGGTGTAGTTGAGGATCATGCTCTGCTTCCTGAGGTTAGAGACAGCGGGGAGCATCCTTTCGGAGTGGGTCTTATAACGGAGGATTATATCTACCACTTCGGAGATTTGTCCTGCTTCGTTGGGAGAGCCATTCACCTTGAACACTGGTATGGGATGAGAGATGCTCCGGGTACTAATACCTTTCATACAGACAAAATCTTTGTCTATGAAGTTGCCGGTGGCTCTGAAGTCCAAAAGTGCTTTGACAGAATACACCTCGCTGGTGTCGGTAGTACTGATCTCGATAGGCAGGACGATAGACGTTCTGCAGGCGTCAAGGGTGTTGGCAGAGAGTCGTCTGGGGAGTCTTTTTTCCCATTTGGGCCTCCAAGGTAGGGTTGTTCTGACCAGAGCGGAAGGGGAGAGAGGGGGTGCGTCTATAGGTTCATGAATTTCTGTATTGACTTCTTCTACGTCTAATACAGCAAACCTATTAACTAGCAGTGACCGGGGTGTACTTTTCACCGGCCACGCTAAACAAAATCCTCCTTTGGGGAGGAGCTAGCTTCCTCTTCTGCTACTGCATCTTTCAAGGTCATCAATTCTTCGATCAATTCTTCCTGTTGCTCCGTGATTAACTTCCAGACGTCTAGACGGTGAGGATAGTCCTTTACGAGATGGTTAGGCTCTCTGCATTGATAATATCCTTGGGGGGTGCAGGGCGCGTCTTCCAGATGGTGTCTACGTCCATAGGTATTCCTCCAGAGGGTACAGGCGGAGCGGGTCTCAGGGGAATGGGGGGCAGAGCGGACTGAGGAAGGCAGAACATCGAGAGAGGGGTAGGCCGGGAAAGGGCAGAGTGCATAGGGGCTGTAGTCGTTGAACGGAGCGTGGATTGAAAGGCTTCATTGGTCAGCTGTGCTTGGTCGATCCTCTGGGCAACTGCATACCAAGCCTCCGGATCAGTGTCAGTGGGTTGTCCAAAGGGCATGGTAGCAATTTGGCTCTGAATGTTCGTCTTGAGGCCTCGGAAGAACTTCATCACGAGAGTCCGGAGGTCTGTGTATCCGGCGTCAGAGACCAAGGTTAGGAAGCTGTCCAGGTAATTGTCCACCATCCAGTTTCCTTGGTAGTATGAGGAGCCTTCCAGAGCATTAACGGCATCTGCTTCTGCATTGACCAGAAAGAATTGACTCTGGAACTGTTATTTGAAGTCGGCCCAAGACTGGATTGGAAAAACGCCGGTGTCCACCTCCTGGCGAAAGAGGTTCTCGGACCACCTCGTGGCACATCTGTCCTTGAAAAAGGCAAGGGTCCAAAAGATTTTCTCCTCCTCATAGCTGAACTGCTCCGGAGCCAGGCATAAATATAACGTACAGGAGTTTAAGAAGGCTCGACCAGAGGTCCGTTTACTGGAGAAGTTGGGTGGACAGGACTGGGGAAGGAGGGTTGACAGGAGGGGGAGATGTTGTTATCGGAGGCAGAGCAACTGTCGGAGCGGGGGCAGGGCTGGTCATCAGTTGAGCGAGCTGTTGTAATTGGGCTGTTAGGCCTGCAAGGGTATTGTTAATAACGTGTTCTGAAGCATTATGACGCTCGGTTAACTCCTGGAGATGGTGCTGCAGATAGCCCAAAGCGTCGGCGATGGCTAGGGGGGTGTCCGCAGGGAGCGACATCTCTTTGGAGTGGAGTGATCAGGGGGCCGGAGTTTGTTAGCGGAGGGCAACCAGAGGGCAGCTGTCCACTGGCAAATTCCGGGGCTCTGATAATAAGATCTAATTTTGCTGTTAGGGCGACTGGAGTGAAAGACTCCAGGAGATTCCTCAGTTAATTATAATTTATGAAATATAGTTACAACTTACCTTCAGGAGATTCCTCAGAGAATTAGATGAGGCTCCTGGAGGGAATAATCTACGTTATATACTACAGTGTCTTTGCGTCCCTACATCAGTAACCAGGGTCTGAACAAGGAAAGTGCGTTAGGTGGCAACAGAGTGCTCTCGGAATGATGGGAGTAGGACCCAATATTACATAGTAATATTGGATCGGCTACGGGGTCGCTCCAGAGGACTAGAACGGGCTCCGGAGTGGTGGATTAGAGGTTCCCTTACAGTCTAATCCTCAGACAAAGAGTCCTTATATACATAATTGTGATGGTCTGTACACTAGAACAGATCATAACATGCTACTACCTATTATTCTACATATGGTAGTGCCTTTGTGCTAGAAATAGAGATAACTTAACCATATGGAGGCTGTCCTTTGTTCTAAGAAAAGGACAAATGACTATCTATGGGTAATTAATAAAGTCTATATACAAACATTGAGGCCTTCATATCTCCACTGATATTGATTGCCTTGAGGTTATTTCAGACTCATTCTGAGAGGTATGAAGAGGGCTTCTGGTGAGTCTAGAAACAAGGCATCGATTGTGGTGGTTTCTGAGATATTGGTGATTTAATAAATGGTACCATGGTGGTTACCAGTTGATCTGCCTAATATCTCGGCCATTATTGATTGCCTCGAGACATGACTGGCATCGATCAAAAAGTCTTTTTGAGGGCTTTTCGTAGCCATTAAGACCATGAGAATCATTGAAGAAGTAATGGAGATATGGCCAAATGAAGTTTGTGACACTTTTTCTTTTGTAGTTTAAATATCTCCTTGAAATCTATGATATAATTCCAAAACTTTCTTGTTGGCATCCTTTCTGGCTTTACTTTTCTAAATACTTTCTTCTACCTTAGGAATTTTTTTGAAACCATCTCCTCAATTTTTCTATAGTCTACTTCCACTTCTTTTTCTCTTTTCCAATCTTTCTTGTTGTCTACTGCCTATCTAACAATCTTTTCTTCCTCTAGCATAACTATTCTTTTTCCTTTCCTTACTTTCTTGTCTTCTTTTCTCTTCTTGTTTCTTCTACACAGTAATAGACATCTTGTTATTTTGACCTCTCTTGTCTCCCAATTGATCTCTGGATTATGGGCTTACAATTATGGCATCTCTAGTATTACCTTCATTCTTTCTAAATTGCATATATCTATCCTCATTCTTTCTACATGATTTTTATAGTATACATTAACTTCTAATTGGTGAGTGATTGCCCCTGCACTATTATTTGTTCCATTTATATTTTTGACTACCACTGGCCTCTCTAACTTTTGCAACTTAAATCTACCTTCATGTGTGTCTACTTTCTCTATTCCAACATTGAGCTATATCATAACTTGGCAAAACAGCTAAGTCATTATCTATATTTCCTTTCCTTTTCCTTTTCTTTTTGGACTTACTATATAGGAAAGAGTGTGGGAAAGTGTTATGTCACATAATCACATAGTCACAGTCATATGATAGATGATATTACACAAGGGAGTTACATAACAGATGATATCACACAAGAGAGTCACATGATGACCACAGAAAAGTAGTACATAGACTGTAAGGGCAACTGGAGTAGAGTACTCTAGGAGATTCCTCAGTAAATTACACTCCATGGAATATGTTACAACCTACCTCTAGAAGATTCCTTAGAGAATTAGATGAGGCTTCTGGAGGGAATAATCTACAATATATATACTACAGTGTTTTCGTGTCCCTGCTTCTACAGTTCTTGGCAGCCAGGGTCTGAACAATGGGGTGAGCTTAAATGTTACGTAGTAATATTTAATTAGCTGCAGAGTCACTCCAGAGGGCCAATATGGGCTCCGGAGTCATGTGTGAGGGGTCCTCTTACATAGACTATGTAGTAGTTGTATAAGGGGCATGCTTGGTGAGGCACCCAGTCATACTGCAGTAGAGTAAAGCAGGTGTCTTAAGAAGAAGCAATGAATAGCCCAGGAGCTTCAATCATTGTTGAGGTAAAGTATTCTACCGTACATCACTAGCTATATATACTAGACTAGCTGGTCTGTGCACCAGTCGCTATAGTCACATGCACCAGACAATAATAACTATACTACCAGATATAGCTATATAGTATCTATGATGGAGACCCGAACTAGAGGATAATAGGAACTATGTACTGCGGACTCCGAGGATCTATGGGAACACTAGATCATGCGAACCCTACCAGGTTATCTAAGCGACACTAGATGTCCCCTTACAAGTTGTATAAGTAGTATACAAAAACTAATAGGAACTCCATTGAGTTCTCCTTGTCAACTTGGACTTGGAGAGTAATTAAGTTATCTCAGGCTAAATTGCTACACAAGTCCCCTTAAGCCAAGGGCCCAGCTATATATAGAGATGACTAGTAGTCATAGTGATTACTAGTTGAGAGTCAAATAGAATGAGAGTAAAGATAAGCAGAATCCAAAACAGATAATACTCTAGATGGTGGAATTGAGTTCTAGTATAAGATTCTAGCTGCAATGACTTAAGCCTACTCTAAGTCTGAGTTGACAAAGAGAACTCAATAGAGTCCTAGTTCAATTACTATATACTACTTATACAACTACTACATGGTCTATGTAAGGGAACAGCTCTATTTCCACCCCTAAACTGCACAGCAACACTCCAGAGCAGCCTAAGCCTGTTTAAGTATTACTTTAGTAATACTTGAACACACTAGTATAGCTCCAATTACACTGACCCTGACACTAAAGAATGTAAACCTAGTATATATAATGTAGAAGATCTCTTCAGGAGCCTCATTCTAATCTCTGAGGATTCTCCTGGAGGTAAGTTGTATTATAATCACAAACTGTAATATAACTAAGGATTCTCCTGAAGTCTTGTGCCCCAGTCACCCTTACAGTCTATGCACTATTTTTCCCATACTTATCATGTGACTCCATTCATATGATGTCAGCCTGACATATAACATGTGACATTATCATGTAATACTTTCCTGTACTCCTTCCTTGTGTAGCAAGTCCAAATAAGAAAAAAAATTTGTAAAGAAGCCTAACTACTGGTAGGTAGTAGTGAATATAATTTAAAAAATATAATAAAGAGTATGTTCTTGAAGAAGAGTGCTTTAGCTAACACAATGTGTTAAGACTATAAACCTCACAGTTGAATATATGTTTCAACTTTGAAGCTTATATCTAACACTTGATATCTTCACACTCCTTGTTAGAGAATCCAGTTAAGGTTTTCAGTGAAGTTATATTGGAGGAGAGATATCAATAAGACTTTAAGTAACACCCTTCAAGATTATTTTAAGACAAGGAAGAGTACCAATTCCTCAAAGATTTTACAGAAGGAATACAAAAAGAGAGAACTTGCCATTCTCTTCTCTTTCTGGTCTGTATTTATCTAGGTACTATGACAATGTTACAATATGGTAACACTACTTGTAACTAAAGGTGACTAGTTAAGTGACAGTCTAGTAACAGAAGTGACAAGTTGAGTCAGAGTCTATAAATGGGTTAGTCTGATGTTGTTCTATTTAGCCCAAGTCCAAAGATAGAGAAAGAGATTGTCTAAGATTTCTCTAAAGAGTCCTGTCTATACCATAGAGTCTAATGTCTGTTTTAGAATCTCCAGACATTCAATACATTACTGTATTGTAACATCTTCATTTAGTAGTGCCAACATCTTATCTACTAACTAGACCACAGCTAATAATAATTGTAGTCCTACTCAATATTCATAACATTATGTATTACAAATAATCACTTACTGTTTGTAATTTGGTTAAAGGTAGATTCAAAAAGTACTCAGAAGTAAAGTTAAACAAGTGTTACAATCAACCTCATTTTATATAGGTATTCTCCATGAAGTTACTATATAGACTATGTCATGACTTGGTAAAATAGTTAAGTTATTATTTATATTTCTTTTCTTTTCTTTTTCTTTTCTCTTCTTATTTGGACTTACTACACAGGAAAGGAGTGTGGGAAAAATATCACATGACAAAGTCATATGTCACAGTCACATGAGATGATGTCACAAAAGAAGTCACATGATAAGTGTGGGAAAGTAGTGCACAGACCATGTAGTAGTTGTATAAGTAGTATATAGTAATTGAACTAGGACTCTATTGAGTTCTCCTTGTCAACTCAGACTTAGAGTAGGCTTAAGTCATCATGGCTAGAGCCTTACACTAGGTATATTCTGTGGGTTTTTTCCACTGGATGTATTCCTAGTATTAAATACATTTATATTCTCACATGTGAACTTTTTGCATTGATGATGGTTCATGTGAGAGAAGTGTGTAATCCATCAGAGGACTCCATCAAGTTCTCTTTGTAACCCTCAAAGACTTAGCTGTCAACCCAAGTTGAGTCACACAACAAATACCTTGATTCAGATTCATTATACAATTGCAAGATATCAAAGATTACATGCCTCTGGAAAATGGTTCTCTTAATGCAAGGGTTCCTTAGGCACCTCATAGCCATATCATAACCATATCATCAAATATACAAACCACATTACATTATACCCAAGATTTCTCCTTCTGTCTATCCAGATTCGTCCAAGTATCTAATCTAAAAATGAAAGGTAGTGCTGACCACATTTCCTCACCAAACTGCTGCTGGCGACGGAGAAAAGCAGGATGGCAAGTTTTACAAAAACCATTGTCAATGAGGTTCTGGTGTTCGCTATAAAAGTCGAG
>Ga0153958_1000082_pt1 | contig 18768 bp, 23 predicted proteins | sample TSFL042MetaG_FD_104719 | JGI IMG/M metagenome (GOLD analysis project Ga0153958, IMG submission 104719) | Attine ant fungus gardens microbial communities from Florida, USA - TSFL042 MetaG | ecosystem: Host-associated > Fungi > Mycelium > Unclassified | place: USA: Florida, Wekiwa Springs... | reverse complement strand
GGTCTCAGATTCTCCACAGCTCATATTCATTATCAACGTCATTCTTTCCGTGAGCTTTATGGTGCTCGAGGTCACTTAGCTCAGGATTACAACAAACATTGCAGGCTTCGGTGCACATACTTAGCAAGGGCATTCATTAATATTGGAGCCATCCTAATTGTGCTTGTCATTGCCTTTGGCATCACGTTATATCACACTTCAGATGTAGAAGTTATCGAGTGAACCTGCTATCACAATGGGAACCATTTAAAGTGAGATAGAAGACACTGGCACCGAACCTTAACGTTGACCCCATATTCACAGGTCTGTGATCGTCTGTAGCCCCACTAGCAAGAAAACATTTCAGCGACAGGCTGAAACAGACACTAGCTTTGGAGAACTATGTGTATCGCGTATACACCTGATGTCTGCCGACAACCTGATAAATTGTGTTCGTAGCCTTCCTGGACCCTACGTGGTTTAGCGCTTTGGTCGCCGGCTACAGCCTGTGTTTCGATGCGGGTGTCAGAGGCTCGTATGACGGAGGCACTGAACGTTATGCAACTTCAAGATCAAGGGGAGTAGCTCGCTCAAAATGGCGCGTCTAGTGTGCCTGGATTTACGCTCGGATATTTTATGAATAGACCAGGAAGAAGTTAGGTCTAACAAGACAGAAATTGACTCAGGACTTCCCGGAGGCATAGTAGTATTCACATTTCGGAGTTGCTTGAGCTTCCAGTAAAAGTTCGAGTCAGCCCAGTTCGTGGATAGCCTGACTGAGGTTTATAACAGAGGTTGAAGCTTTGGATTGTGAAATACTTGCTTAGTCCATGTGGTAATCGCAAAAGAGTCATATGAGCATAATTCGGCAGGTAGCGTGAAGCAGATGACCTTTTCTGTTTCGGCAGGTGACCCACATTCCAACTTCTGGCATAGCTTTTGGCAACATGTACTACCCTGATGGGCTCTTATCAGCGGTTAAGCACGCCTGTATGGCAGAGCCTCGTCACAGGTGCCAGCGCAGTAGTCACCGAGGCTAGAAGCGAACCAGGTGATATATACAAAAAGTCAATGACCATATCATGTGGTCACAGCAAGCTCAGTCGTTGCCTGGTAAACCGTTCAGGAATCAGCTATAAGTAGTTGATGTCCTCCCAACGCCCTTTGCTCTCGAACTTCCTCCCACTCTGCGCTTGTCAATTTGATCCTCAAAACCTGCCTTGGAGTCAGGTGGAAACTAGACCAACGCAACCCCATCTTGCGAATCTCATCTCGGAACTTCCCTTCTACGGCGTAGATCCACAGAGCCTCAGACTCGGAAGACCGCCACGCCAATTCCATACCACTACCTCGAAAATAGTTGACTGTTTCACCGTCAATCAACTTCACGAGAACAACTGTGAGTAGGTGTTCCGTTGATATGTGTAATGACGCGGAGTATCTTGGCCACTGCTAGAAGTCGTCAAGTCGAAACACTATGCGGCCCGCGATCGTGATGACCAATAAAGGTTCGACTTTTTTAGTTAATTTCCAATTCCCCAGAGTGTTCGGAGTCATGGGTTGATTGATTCGGAACTTTTGTTGACTGTTGCCAGGACAAGGTTTTACAACTTTGTAACTGCGTACGGACCGACAATGCCGGACTCAATCAGAAAACGACCAATGAATTCCTCAAAATTACCCCGCATCTTATGCCTTAATTGGATATCCCCTTTCGATGGATGATTCTAGAGGACTATAATTCTCAGCGTCTCTCTCAAATACTACAAGCGATATCTTAGATTGGCCCATCTTTGGACTAGTGTTCTGCCGGCGGAGGCCGTCCCTCGAATTCCCCCTTCGGAACTGGTTCTTTGCTCTCTAGCTCAAGCCAGAAAACCTGAATACCCTCCATACTTTGCACCCTAGAATGAGAATTTTTAGCAAGTCAAGCAAGCTGGGCATCTCTACTCGCGATTGTGGCCTTTATCGCCACCTTCCTCTTTTTGGCCCCATTTCTCACCTTCGCCGCTTCTGACATTCTCTGCGATCGATGTCGACTTGGTATCGGGGAGGACCTGCCGAAGCGGGTTATAATAACTCCATGAAACACGGGCGGTACAAGGCGATACATAAAGCAAAATCAATGATAAGGGAGATGTTGACACAACGAATGCCATCAGTACGTATGGATATTCTTGCGCGCGAACATTGGTGACCTTCTGAGTAGTGACCACCAGCCGAAATTGTGCGCTTAGAGCATTTGATTCTCCTCACTCCCTGCAACTATATACAAAGGTGGTTTTATAGGAATTATATCGCCTTGCGGCCGTTGCCAAGACACCTCAATGGGATGTCTCAATGCAGCTTCGTGCAGAAAGCCGCGCACTCGGTCCGTGCTTTCGTCCGCTTGCCGGAGTTACGTATATTCCGATTCTCAACCTCACTCACACCTGAGGCGGCCTGCGCCCATTTTCCCCTTTTGGTTGATGAAACGAATTGCGCTTGCGCTTTCATTGATGCAAAGTGTTCAATGTCAGTCAGCTAAACGCCAGTCTGAGGATGTGTTAACCATGGGCTTCAACTTACTAAGGTGCATTTGAAACGTCTTGACAAACGGGAATGATTTTACGATCCGGTAGTATTTCCCTCCCTCCCTGGAGTAATTATTTGATTTCCATGTCTATCTTTGGGATGACAATATTAACCAGGCTTTGCCCAAGTTTGAAAATGTGCACCCATTGTTGCCGCGACGTGAAGGACCCCCCCCCCCCGTCGATCTTATTCAATCCACGCACCATTTTAAGCCCTCTACGAAGGCGGGAATTCAATATGAAAGGATTTTGTTTTATCGTTGTCTTATTCGGTCCGGGCGTTTGTAACGATTACACCGAGGTAAGTTACAACTTGTAACAAGTCCCTAGACTTGGTATCTTCGCATCAGGGGCAATTGAAATTCTTACGCAAATGTTTTCTAACAAGATATAGTTTTACGGCTTTGTCTACGTTATTGCTGACGACTGGCAGTTTCCTGTCTCGAAGACAGCTCCAGGTACCACATATATGCCCTAAATACATGTCCCCTTGTAGATCATCTCCGTGCTGATCGTCAGTCATCTAATCGGAGACATGCCGTCGCATCATCAGTGGCGGACAGCACTCCACACATTCATGGGTTGACGCTGATTCAAGCCCTATTCATGGACATTTGATTCTGATGGGTCATTCACACATATTCACTTAAGCCCGGTCGTTTTCAGCTGTTCTTGCAAAGGCTGTATTGAACCATAAATTCTACCAGCTCAAGAGTACGTCTAGATTTGTCTCGTTTGCGGAAGACGTACGGGCCGGATACTTGCTTTGCGGACCGGCCCCTTCTTGTCGTGCGAATCTGTGGCGCATTCGCGGGCCTTGATACTACAGTCGAAAGAAGCCTTCTGCGATTCCCACAGCATTGTGCACCATGCTGTTCTGTCAACCGGCACGCCGCCTTGGGTATTCAATGTTCTTCGAGCTTGCCGAACTCCTGGACAGTGGACACCAAAGTTTTACTTCGCGTATTATATCAAGCTTAAAGCCCCTGTCCTCCGCGGCTGTTTGATGGGATTTTCTCGTTGTTCTCATACAACTCGATTCGGTTCGACAGCTTCTCCAGTCGCTCTCGCTCTCTTCCTACAAATCCTAGGGCCCCCGTGGAATACGTTTCTCCTACGTCATGTATATCTTGTGGGCTTAGTTAGGATGATATATCCTCTACCATTACGTCTTTTTATTAAGCCATATTTACCCACCCAAGGCTTCAGAATGCCATTAGGGTCGCATAATCAGAATCCAACTGTATTCACATTACGTGTCCAGTGTCGAGAAGCGATCAACAGAGCACCGGTAATATGTGATATGAGATAGTATTATTTTCCGTTCCAGTACACCTCGGCGGAGCAACTTACCTATAATTCTAACTTACGTCTCAAAGGAACCACCCGCCTAAGATACGCGGGTTCATTTATAGTGTGTTCGAGCTGCATTTTCTTGACGCGGTGAGAATGAAATGTTCGTCCAAACCTCTAACTTATGGCCTATGCGTTGCATTGTTTTCTTGGTGCCTTTGTGTCATGTCTTGAAGGGTAGTTCTTACGCCTGGTTATCATAACTCCCTCGGCTGGCTTAAAGCTGATCCGCAGGCGCCTATGATCGTATTTACCCTGATTGTTATCGTTTTCAATGATGGGGACATACCAAGGATGGAACTAAAATAGTGCCGTAGAACGATTTATTACATTATTGCACTGTGTAGATTGGAGCAGAGATTGGCTTCAAGTTGAGATGTGCCACGGTGAGAGTGGGCGTGCAGAAGCAATATTATCACCTACACTACGTTTCCGAGTGCGCAATCTCATTTTAATATCTAATCTTAGGATCAGCTTACACCCGCGGGCCAACCCACTGTCATCGTTCATTGTCACTGGAATTCCTCACACAGACATCGCACACCACACAGACAGCGATGCACCTAAGATCAGATTATCAGACTCGGACGTATTCGCTAGGAAGGAAGGACGACTTGGTCCTATCACAGGCAATTTGTATGTCACATAACCGACCTACTTGACCCCGATGGCGGCCCATGTTGCCCGCCAATAACATTAATGTCTCCACTACCTGGAAGGCTTCTGTACCGGTCCGTGCGGCTCGTTATCCTCTAACTGTAATTAAAACACTAGCACACATACTTGGAGCTTAAGCTTCATCATCAATGCGCCCTGACTGAAATTGACATATATAGACTATCGTCTATTAGGGCGTGAAGTTTCTACCCGTGGTAACTGCCGTGGTCTGTCTTTGCGCTCGTTCTGTTCCAGATTACCGCCAAATCTTTTCGAAGTTCTATTTCGGCCTCCAAACATATATTCCTGTCCTTGTTTCTATATTTTTTTTTGCCATGTAGCAATGTCGGGGTTTTGCGACGGTAGGCGTCCCGGATCGCAAATATGTGGTTCCATTCATTCCATCGGTGACTGTTTGAAGCCTTGGAGCGGTTTGCTCTAGGTGTAAGGTCTGGGCAAGTCGGTTCGATTCTAGACTGAGGTAGTGCTGCGCCCATCGGTCCTGAGCACCATTTGGAAGATGTAACGTTATATTGCGGAGTCATGTCAATGGGGAGGAAGATCCGTTCAGTACCCTGGATCGCAGACGCTCGTCAGTGTATGCATGAGAAACAGTTGGTGGTATGCACACCTTTAAGTGGATAGATACTCAAGGTAAGCTGTTTCACCAGTTTTGATTAAAATGACAACTGCACAGAGCGCAGAGGCGCATAAGGTAACTGCGGTACGCAGAAGCGGTGGTCTAGTGGAGACAAATACTGGTGGAAAAAAGTATAGCCAAAGCCACTGGTGTTAGGAGTACAGTGCCTATGGGTGTTCTGGGTATCAAATCATTGGTATCATTCCTGATCCGGGACGACAGATTCCACTCAGTTTTCGGTTAGATTCGAGTGAGGAACATGCGGCAGTTAAAGTCGCACGTAGGACTGAATTAGCTCCTTACTGGTTTGTCACTTGGTAGATGAGCTGAGCATAGACTAGCATCGCAAGGTGGAAGGAGGCGCTGAGTACGAAAAAGGGAATTGGTGAAGCTATTCAAGTGTGGCACTGCTCTTAGTAGGGCTGCGATGCCGAGCTTGTTTAAACGTAGGGCTCTAGTGAAATGCGACATCGGGGATATGTCGGAGGGTGCAAACCAACTTAAAAAAAGTCAAAGGATGTTGGTGCGAGTCGCGGGAGAAGTGATGATGATGATAGTTTTTCTTGGTTGGAATCGCGGTGCCGAGGCTATGAGAGACGGAGGAAGTACGTAGATAAGGTAGGATGTCAAGGCATGGGATTATCAAAATGGTCCATGATGTAATAAGAATTGTTTGGAAATATTTTGTTAGATATTGTACCTGAAAAGTAAAGTGGGGTTCCCATACTCGGACCGAGACCCCGGATTGACCAAGAATTAAGTTAGATGGTGAATGGTGATAATAAAGTGAATTGACGAGATATATTATACAACTTCTCCTCCTCCTCCTCCTCCTCCCCTCGATCAGCCCGTATGTCGTATACCGTGGTCAGGCAGGAAGGTTTCCAGCTTCCCTCACCCGCTTCTTCTGCGTCACCATCCAACACACCAACTTCCCCCCAGCTCCCTGATCACTCCAATTCCCCAACTTCCAACAATCTTTTCATGCCGCCTTTTCTCCCAGAATCTTTCCGCAAGTTCCCCAGTGCAGCCCAGGCACATGCTCAACATCAACCCACTTCCCCCGACGCCATCAACTTTACAGATGATCTTGCTACCCTCATCGACTCCCACCCGCACCATCCATCTCATGAGCGCAGTACATATGATGCAGACCCATACCGCCACAACATCTTTGACATCAGTGCACCTGCTTCCCACTACCGTCCTCCTTCTGCAACAGATATATACCCAAACTCTCAGCAGCACAACAATGACTTACCCGTGCACGTCCATCCTAATTTTGACAGCGCCCTTCCAGCCTTGAACAGCAGTTTGCGCTACGAACCAGAACCCACCCATTTCGCATACCGCCACACCCCATCTCCCCATAATCCCAACTCCCGCAGTCGCAGTCGTTCACGAGCCCCTAGCCTCGGCCCAACTAGAACATCTCGCCGCGATCGCCGTACCAATAGCATCAGCTCTCACGTATCCGGTACTTCCCCACCCCCCCAACCGGCCCGCCCACATGCCATCATTATTCCAGGCCGAGGAGGAGGTTCAACCATGGGTGGCTTCTTCGTTCCCGGCCAAAGCGAATATTCGCTTCCCACTTCCGACAGTCTTTCTCAGTCATTTGGCGGCTTCCAGGCCTATAATGCCCAAACTCCCTCATACGCCCAACCCGCTTCATACGCTTCTCAAAACAACGTCGGCGTCAACTATGGCGGCTTTGGTCCTAGCACTGGTACTCCCAGCATGGGAATCAGTCCGACGGAAGTCTCTAACTTGGGCATGCTTGCGAGTAGTCCTAACACATCTGCCCCAGTAACTACCAAAGGAAAGCATCCTGACGGAGATGGTTTATCAGAAAAGAGGCGCAGAAGGAGGGAGAGCCACAATGCTGTTGAGAGAAGACGGAGAGACAATATCAATGAAAGAATTGGAGAGCTAGCGGGCCTAATTCCAGGCGTGCTCTTCGAATGTGATGGTAAGTCCTCTTCTTCTCAGTTGTCCACATCTAAGGAACGGCCAACGATCCGATCTCTTAATATCACTTGTCTGATTCTTCCCCTCCACAGCGCCACTTATTCCCCCAACTTCACCTACAGTCCCCAACACCACTTCACCAGGGGAAAACAGTGACCTCTTCTCACTCTCACTCCTCTCTGATTCAGCGATGCTTGAAGAAGGCCTCCCTGACGTCCCCGAAAACGAAGTACCGGCTGCCAATGGGAATACCGTTAAAAAAGATCCAAGCGAAGATGGAGACGATGGTGCATTTTTTTTAGGCGTATCTTGAAAGATAATGAGAGCTGACTCTTATGCTCAAAACAGCCCGGGCTAATGGCACCAATGCAAGTGGCGGCGTGAATGGTGGGATCCCCACGAATGGAGTGACTACTGCGAATGGCTCAGAGCCACAGATGATCAAGGCGAACAAGGGCATGATATTGAGAAAGGTACGTACTTTCCGCTCCTTTCTTCCCGCCATTACATTCCTGTCTGCTCCGTTTCCTCCTGTGATACTCTTTCGCTTCAAATGCGCCGTGCGCTCATTACCGTATACATGAATGTTCTTTTTCGTCATGGGTTTACTGGCAAATACGTTTTATTCATTGATTTCACCACTCCAGTCCGTCGAATACATCCGCTACCTCCAGCAGCTCGTTAGCGTGCAAGCTTCACGTGGGCGGGATCTCGAAGAGCGCAACCGTGCCCTCGAACGCGAGCTCGCAGCCATCAGAGGGACACCATTACCCCTGCCCAAGCCCTCATCCCGATCTGCGTCCAGCTCGAACTCAGACTCGTCTGTAGAGTCATCCAGACTTTCACTCTCGTCTTCGCAAACATCCCTACCACAGTCCTCGTCTTCATGGGAAAGCGAGCGGAAGTGGGAGATGGACATAGTGGGGCATGCGGAGGAAGAACGTGGTCGGGGACGCGCCCGTGCAAGGAAGGAGGAAGTCAGCAGTGTAAAAGACCGGGAGGGTGGTGCGGTCGCTGAGGTTGATGTAGGAGAGGATAGCTGTGGGGAGGGCGATATGGAAATATGACATCCCTGTGGTCACTTCTGCTATAGCTGGCATGACAATGCTCGCACGCGTTTGTCGTGCCCCTCCTGCAGACACACTCACGTGTCTAGCCTCGTATGTCTCGGTTCATGCCCATCTCACGTCCATCACGCCTGCACGGTTCTCGTTCTTATCCCTTGTTTTCCGCTCTTTCCTTTCCATCTCTATCTCGTGTATGTCTATTGCTTCATGCACTGTATCGTTCATATCCTTGGTTCCATGTGTTATTCCTCCTTATTGGGTCCTCACTCCTGACTACATGTTATTACATCCGTTGTCGTCCAGCATCCACCACGACTATTGAACCTACACACGAACAGTCAGTCAGCGTTTTACACAACTCTTGTCTATGTCGAAGTGGTACTACTTCTGGTCTTTGCCATTCACAGAACAGAGGTGTCCTCACGAACGCTGTGTTGTCCTAGGGCACCTCTTTCGCAGTTTAGGTCCATGGCATTGTGCTCATATCTAACTACCCCGAGGCATCCACCCATTTCACTTATCCACCACCTACCATCAGCCCTCCCATGACTCCTCACATAAACCATTTCTCCCATTGTACTCTGCAAAAAATGTATATCTCAATCTTCATTATCATTATCAAATATCAAACTCGAAGCAAAGTATCTATCCATCGTTCGTCATCGTTTCTACCTGGAATTTGAGTTCAGAATACTTCGCCGTTATCATTCATACAAAAATTCAAACCCATGTTCGAGTCATGCTTTATATGAGGTGCCAGTGGGTGAACCTTATACAGTGGACTTTTCCTATTGTGCATACAATCAGCGAGACATTCTCTACTGAATAATTCCCATGGGGGGGTTAACTGGATATGGGGGTCACGGCATCCTTCACACAGGTTCAAGTTTGCTACATATGTCAGTCTACTTATGTTCCAGAACTTGTCTAGACTCTAGAGTAGTCGGCTTGGCATTCTGAATGTCTTCACATCGCAAAACCCGTCTGAATCCACGAAAATTGTAAATGAGGTCAAGGGAAGAGTATGCATTATCTCCATCAGTAAAACAATGTTTTTCCCATCACCAAAAAATAGGTGGCCATAGCTTGGTCCCCTCTGTACAGAGGCAAAGTGATTTACTGATGAATCGTGTAATGCATGTTGCCTCGAGTTATTCGCAGAGCCCGATTAGCCGAGTACTCAGCTCTTGTTTATCGTCACCGACATCCTCATCATCTGAGTCTAATACTTCAACAATCTCTCTACTCCTAATTGCTTTCTTTCAATTGCATCGTCATCGGTGTAGGCAGTTCCTTTGCCAACATCATTCTCGACAGAAATCCGTCAATTGTCAGAATCTTCATATATCAAGTCACATTCAATGGTCTCGAGCAAGCTGTGGTGCCTTTGCACGAGCAGGTATTTTGATGATGATCCTGCTTCATTACGAGATGTCGCTGGTTTCCGCTCGTATAGGCCAGGCCTGGGACGTGGCTGGTGTATTTAGTGCTACGCACCATTGGCTTAGCACTAGACATGTGTATCTGATCACCAGACATTATACACCATACAGCATACAATATCCAGCTGGCCACCTATCAGTGAAGATGGGGGTAAGGAGTGTACTGTCAGTACTTGTGACGACAGGTCCCACCTTATATATACCCATCTCAGGTCCATATGTTGTGTATCGTATCATACGAGCCCCTTCAAGAGATGGAGCTTTTTCACTGAAGTATGTGATCATACGTAGTACACCACCGCTCTCAGGCTCAGGCGCTCTGAGCTCATAGCCGCCTGACATGGTGGTCAGGTCACCTGCCACGTTTCTAACTTCGCGAAGAGTGGCTCATCCTGCATAGAGAGCTCGCCATGTTTGCTTTTGCTTTTGCACAATGCATAAGGGAACCCTGTTCCAGCAGTGCGATGTGTTCAAATTCCTGTGAAGCAGCTCTATCCAAATATCAATCGATCGTCGATCATCTGCCAGCGACGTATTGTTGTGTTCGAAGAAGCTCAGAAGCGACATGGTGTTGCATGGACCCCAAGATGGGTGGCGAATCATCACCCTCTGCGCAGCTTCAAGTTACAGCCTCCAGATCTATAGGATATAGCAACCCGGCCGCCTCATGCGTCGGATCGCTGTATGCATACAGAGACGGGGGTTTCGAAGCACAGTTGGATTTTCAATATCGTCAAGCACACGATAGGCAAAGATCTGGCACCAAGGTACCGACCCAAGGGTGAAACAGAGAATTCGATGTCGTGCAGTGCAACAAGCGGACTCGGCCTCGGAGCCCACGTGGGGCCTTCGAGTGGCATAAACATCGCGAGCATTGCCAGCAGCACGAAGTTGATGATCCCGGTCCCAGAAAAACTATTTCAAAACCTCCTCGGAGTTCGTCATCGTCAACTTTGAATATTAGTATTGTTCAATTGCAAAAAGGTCCATTTGACGCTGCCGGTTCTTAGCAAGAATGCCATCCGAAGTCTAATAGTGACGGAGAACTGTAAGTTACGGGGCGAACGACCGTAAAGGTGTTTCCACATGGAACAGGTCCGATTGGTGAATTCGATTTAGTTGCTTCTCGTCTGAACGTCCCCCGGCGGGCCTGGTATTCGAAGTTGGAAGTAGGGCTAATGTTAAATTACAGTATGGCATGTACGCCACTTCCGAGTCCGCACACGGCCCGCGCAAGATCGTTGGGTCTCAATTCAACATCTCAATTGCAGCCACATTGATTGGTAGTCTTAGAATATCTATAGACCTGCATGCACTATATTCGAATACAGCAGGTACTTGGACTCGTTCGGTGGCAGTCCACTCTAATTCAATTTTCAAATATACATCTGTTATACCACGGATGGTTTATCTTTTTTCCGCTCCGGTTATCTTTTATCTTGGTGGTACATTATCAAGCGCATCACCGCAAACCCCAAACTTCCCGTAAGGGCGATGAACTCATTGCATACGTAAGATGTTTTGCAAGCAGCGATCATCACTAGAATAAGCACTCACCCCACTGAAGAGTGTTGGTATCAACCACTTATATTGAGATGAAAGCAAAGCGCCTGATATTGGACCGCCTAACGACATGAGTTCACCTTGAATGGCAAACGAAGACAGGAAAGGAACCACTCACCAAGTAATCCTCCTATTGCTAATCATTTGGAGTCAGCCACGATACTGAAACAGCGTTGCAAGATACGCACCAACGAATACCAAGGATATGCCCATTCGCGCGCTGCGGAGGCGGTCAATATTATTGGCAAGGTCATGCCTGTTGGCAAATCTAAGAAGCTAACCCAAGCTCGGACAAGTCGGGTGTCAAAACGATGACCAAGGGGGTCGAAAGCGCGACGACTGGGACAGTAATTAGTGGCAGGAATGTACGACAGCGCCTGTATGAAACATACAAACTCCATAAAAGTAACCATATATGATGCATATTATGATCATACTGACTGTATCACTCAGGGCTATCATGGATATGATGAGTGCACTGCATCCGACGGCGGATATAATCGTCATATTTAGCACCCCCATATACGATGCAATTATCCCTGTTGTGCTGCGCCCGATAAACGCAGAGGCATTCATTATCACAAGCTAAACAAATTGAGCGGCGGCGGCGGCGACGATGATGTAGAACGTACCGAATAGAATGAGAAATCGACGCCAATACCGTGTTTGACCGATTCTAGCTGCATGTAAAATAAAGGGAAATAGATACTGATTTGCAATAGCATTGCCCTAGACATGGTGAGCTCACAATGTATCGAGTCACTTCGTAGGCTAGTCAAAGGCATCGTACCCTGTAGTCATAAGTATGAAGAGCACATCACGAGAACATTTCCGTGCCGCAATGAGGTAGGACTCGGAGGCATCGAAAGGTGTCGGTAGCTTTCTTGTACGCATGGATAAGCAACTGATCAGTAACAAGGCACTGACGAAGCCTGCACTAGCAATGACGCCTCTTGAAAAACCAACATGGCCGTTCAACAGGTGATTAAGCATGATCGGATGTATAACAGCACCAAGTGGTGTACCAGCAGTAACCAGAGATATCGCCACTGTGCGTCTTTTGGAAAAGTGCTGAGAGATGATCGCCATACTGGGAGCGTATGCTAAGCCCACACCCGTCCCAACGAGGACGCCCTGAAGCACGAAAACCTAAAGATCCGTTTAAGCAATTCGTTGACGAGGTCGACAAAGCTACGTACTAAGTAGAACTGATCGGGCTTTGCGAGGGATAGAGTGAACAAAGAGAGCGCTTGGAGGGCCGACCCCGCAATTATCAATCGATAACTATCAATCATCAATTCTGAACAATCAACTATGATCATATGGTAACTTACAACCACCCCCTGTCATACAGTGGACCTGAGATCAAGGAGATACTATCTGCAAGGAACGAGGCCAATGCGCCGATCCATCTGATGTTGCTGAAGCCACGAACTATGGAACACGGATAAAACCACTTACGATATTGCGGTTGGTGGATAGTCGGTCAGATATATGCGCGTATAATAATCTTCGCCTATCAACTTTTGATACATCACTCTGATGTGGTTGTTGCATACCCTGATAGACTCCAAAAGATAGAATGTATCTGATCTAATGTGTAAACTGATAATGCACGAACGAAACGAGGCACCACATACCCAAAGCCACAAAACTGCATCAGGAAACTAATCATTGCAAGGGTCGAATAAGTGGATAGTGTCACTGAAGTGAGGGACGCTTGCCTCCCAAAAACAGTTGCCCATGCCTGAAAGCCGCCATCTGGAGGGTCAGATTCCGGAGGTGTGTAGAGATCAGTAGAGTTGGGTTCCAGCTGTCCCACACCACCCGACTTCTCGTAGGTCGTGGAGACATTTCGGACTTCAGACTTCGACAGAGACATCGAAAGGAATAGAGGATATCCAACGAATGGTGGAATTGTAGGTTATAAGTTGACCATAAACCCTCATTACCTAAACCTTGCCTACAAGTCCGAAAAGTGCCGGAAAGTACCTTTGAAAGCACCAGGTAAGGTTTAGCTGATCAGTGACTTGACACATGTTGAATTTAACACGCACTAAGTGTGGATGGAGGCTCTCATAGGTCCGCTTCATGGTGCTGATAGACAATTGCTGGCAGGACAACATTGACCTTCTCAAGCAGCTGAAAACAGTCAACTGTTTGGCGTGTATGGTTTGACAGCAGGTTGAAAGGAAATGAATATCATATCAATACATTCTATCTGGTACGTATACACAATAATCAGTCGCGCGATACGCACTAGGAGTAAACGCACCTAAGAAAACGTGCCACGTAATGGGTAATCCAGTCGTCACTGTCCTTAAAGGCAAGTGCCGAGACCGAATACTTTTGTAGTAGCTTCTGTAAGGTCACAGTCATGTTGTTGCCAGCGCCTGCCATGGGTGAGGTTCTCAACATCGCATCAGTAGGTTAATAATAAGACGTTTACATTCAGTGCGAGCATGCAATTCACATATGGTTCTAGCATGACACACTAGGCTAATTGAAGAGTCCCCGTGCCTGTACGAATTCGTTACCGAATCCCATACTGGCAACTTTCAAGGTCTATTGAAAATCTCCGTGAGTAGGTTCAGCAAGGTAAACGTACATGATGCATATATCCGTGCTCCAAATATGGTGCCGCTGTGCGCGACAAAACCGCCCCCTCGTTAGATAATAGTGAGTATGAGCCCGCCTTGTCTCCATAACATTATAATGGTACCAGCTGTGAATAGAAACACCACACAAGTACCATCATGATTTTATGGGTACTGCGAGAGGGTCATTCTGGTGTTTGTGCGCCAACAGATGAGGCGATGGATACTTAGCAGTAGCAGTGATGCAAATGGTGGCGTGCTCGCAATCGAATTCAAGGAAGGTTTAGCCTGAGTCACTAGGGTTCGGAAACATCCGCGTGTGTTTTCAGTCATCCTTGCAGCAGATTTTTTGTTCAATAAGCTAAGATTTCTTAGTACATACACCCCAAGGTGCCTTGCGATAGAAAGCATACGATGAAACATGTCTAGTCTTCAACACAAAGGTACGTTTACATCAACCGTTTTCATAGAACCAAAGTCGCTGCTCCTGCGCCAGTCATATTATATACGCGTTCCGTTTTTCTCTCCGGTACATCATCAGACGCATCACCACAAACGCCAAACTTCCAGTAAGAGCAATGAGCTTATTAAACAGATAAAAATGGCATCCCACGCAAAGAAACGACTAAGTACTCACCCCACTGAAGAGCGTCGGTATCAACCACCTATACTGAGATGAAAGCAAAGCGCCTGATATCGGACCGCCTTGAATTTTTTCTTAAATAACAATTGAATATGGAGTAGAAGCAGTTACCTACCGAGTAATCCACCAAATGCTAACCATCCGTGTTTAATCAAGCGTTAAATGAAAGAGCTGCATGATACACACCAGCGAACCCCAGATTTATGCCCATTCGCGCTCTGAGTAGATGGTCAAATCAATGACCAGATCATATTGTGAAAGGAGCCGGGAAGCTAACCCAAGCTCGGATAAGTCGGGGGTCAACACAGCAACCAACGGGATCATTAGGGAAACATCTTGGACAACTTGAAGTCAGTATCAGGAATTTTCAACCTTCATGATGTTAGACATACAAACTCCAGAAAAGAAGCCATACATGATACCGAAAACGACCACATTTGTGATGTTATTCAAAGCCATCATGGATATGATCAGTGCACTGCATGCGATAGTGGATACTATCGTCATATTTAACACTCCCATGCATGATGCAATTATCCCTGCTGTGGAACGCCCAATAAAAGCGCCGACATTCATGATTACAATCTAAATCGAGCTGAAAGTTGACCATAAAGAGGACAAACTCGTACGAACAGAGTAGAACGAGAATTCGATGTTGATACCGTGTTTCACAGAGTCCAGTTGCAAGTAAAATAAAGGGAAATTAAACCCAACCAGAAATAGTGTTGCCCTATGCACGTTCAGAAATTGTCATCATGCGCGCACGCCAAACACAACGCACCCAGCGGTCATGAGAATAAAGAGAACCTCACAAGAGCATTTTCGAGCGACTGCCCTATAGCTTGCGCCGGAAGGTGTCGACAGTGCTCTTGTGCGCGTGGACAAGCAAGCAATTAGCAACAAGGTACTGACAAAGCTCGCGCTGGCGAGGACTCCTTTTGAAAAGCCGACAGGGCCATCCAAAAGGTGGTTGAGCATGATCGGATGTATGATGGCACCGAGTGGTACGCCAGAAGTGACTAGAGACATCACCAATGTGCGTCGTTTGGAGAAGTGATGTGAGACCAAAGCTACACTGGGAGCATACGTTAGGCCCGTCGCAATTCCAGTGAGGATACCCTGCATCGTAAAAACCTAGCTGTGTTACGTAACCACACCAGCGAGTTTAATGGTGCGACTTACTAAGTAGAACTGATCAGGCTTTGCGACTGACAACGTGAACAAAGAGAGTGATTGGAGCGATGACCCCACAATCATCATATGATAGCTATCAGCAATTAGTGCCAAACAGCCGGCGACTATGATCATATGATGACCTACAACCACCCCCTGTCATACAGTGGGCCTGAAATCAAGGTAATACCGTCTGCAAGGAATGTGGCCGAGGCACCAATCCATCTGACACTGCCTGAGACCACAAACATTTGTGTACAGATAAAATCACATACGATATTGCACTCGGTGGATAGCTTGTCATGTAAATTCGCGTGTAATAATCTTCAGAGTCTATTTGGTAACTTCGGTACACCATTCATGAGACTGTTGCATACCTTGATAGACTCCGAATGAAGCTATGTATCTGTTATAGAGCTGTCAACTGACATGCCGCGCACAAACGAAGAGGACTACTAGTAGCACTTACCCGAAACCACAAAACTGCATCAGGAAACTGTGTGGCATTGAAGGTGAGATGAGTGACTAGGTGAAATCACGAGAGACGACTTACCACCCAAATACAGTTGCCCATGCCCGAAAGCCGCCATCTGGAGGATCGGATTCCGAAGGCGTCAGAGAATCAGATGTTTGTTTGTTTTCTAGTTCTTCCAGACCATCCGACATCTCATGAGTCGTCAACACATTCTGGACTCCAGACTTCGGCAGAGACATCGAAGGAAATTATGGAAACAGCAACTTGAAATGCTGAGATTGCAGATTATAAGCTTGAACCTGCTGGTGCTTTACATAACAGGAAGGAGGTGATAAGTCGTTGACGGTGATGACGAGGCATTACATAGAGGGACCCTGTAAAACTCAGCTCACGGCTCGTGCAGTTTGACAGCAAGCTCAAAGAAAATGAATATCATATCATTACGGTTCTACCGGAACGGTGCTCATCAGCTGTACCGTAATACACGGGCGACACTAGCAGTGACGCACCTAGGAAAAGTTACTGCGTCTTGATTAAATCTAGTAAGCACACCACGTTAGGCTGCACCTTCCTGCGATGCTGGCATGCGATCTCGCTCTGATGTCGACTTCCTCTAAAATGGACTTGCGTCCATCTGCGGCCGCTAGTTCATCGACTAAGGTTTGTGAACGGAAGAAAAGCATAGGGTAATTTGTCTGAACAAAAAAAATAGGACACAAACTTGCTAACTCAGGCTTGTTACTACTACTTAGCTGGGACTTGGAAGCGACGAACTCAAAGTACGGTGCAACATAATAGAACCAAATAAAACCAGTGTACATTCAATCACCCCAACATCACGTGTACTATACTGAGTAGCCCATGTCTTCTTCACTTCCGGCTTCGGAGATAGATTATCAAGCGCATTACCACATAAATTAAACCACCGATAAGAGAGATGAGCTTTATTGCAGCAGAAAATATTCAGTGCGGAAGTTGCTCAAGTGCCGGAACACTTGCGACTAAGTACTCACCCCATTAAAGAGTGATGGTATCCACCACCTATATTGATTTGAAAGCAAAGCACCTGATATTGGGCCACCTGAAAGACATTTGTTTTATGGTAAATAAAGTCAGGACGCTCAAAGCAACTACTCACTGACTAATCCACTAAATGCTAACCATTCACGTTCAATCAACAGTTGTAGAAAAGAACTGCAAGACACACCAACGAATGCGAAGGATATGCCGATTCGCGCCCTGCATAGTTGGTCACGAGAATTAGCGGGATCAAAAAGATAGCTGAGAAACTAGCCCTAGTTCGGAGAAGTTGGGTGTCACCACAGTGAACAACGGAACTAGCAGTGCGATATCTTGTCAAGGGAAGTTAGTAATGTGAGTTAATGTAGTGGAAGATTTGAAACATACAAACTCCAGAAAAGTAGCCATATATGATACCTATTACGGTCACACTAGCGATATCACTCAGAGCTATCATAGCTATGATGACCGCACTGCATACGATAGTGGCTACGATCGTGAGATTCAGTACCCCTGTATACAGTGCGATTATTCCCGCTGTAGAGCGTCCAATAAAACCGGCAGCATTCATGATCACAAGCTAAATTAAATTGAGAGTTGGTGAGGATAAGGGTAACCTGGGACGCACAGAGTAGAATGAGAAATCACCCGCAATTCCGTGCTTGACAGAATCGAGTTGCAAGTAAAAGACAGGGAAGTAAAACCCGACTTGGAATAACATTGCCCTAGGGATGATCAATTTTCATGTCATTCCGTGCCCAAGTTGAAGACAGCGTACCCAACGGTCATGAGGATAAATAGAACTTCACGAGAGCACTTCCGTGCCACTGTGTTATAACTGGTGGAAGGTATTGGTAGCGCTCTCGTACGCATAGACAGACAAGATATCAATAACAAAGCGCTGACAAAGCTCGCACTGGTAAGGACACCCCTTGAAAAACCAATGGAACCATTAAGAAGGTGATTGAGCATGATCGGGTGTATAATAGCTCCAAATGGTACACCGCTTGAAACAAGAGACATCACCATTGTGCGTCGTTTGGAGAAGTGCTGTGAGATAACAGCCATGCTGGGAGCATATGTTAGACCCATCCCACACCCAGAAAGGACACCCTGGGCAATAAAAACCTAGTAGCTACATATTCAGGTAATCAATCAGTGAGGTTTCTGGCACTACTCACTAAGTAGAACTGTTCAGGTTTTGCGAGGGATAGCATAAACAAGGAGATTGATTGGAGCAATGACCCCACAATCATTAAATGATAGCTATCGACGATTAGTGCCATAAGCAATTCGTTATGATATGGTCACATACAACCACCCTCTGTCATACATCGGCCCCGAGATCAAGGCGATGTTGACTGTGAGGAATGAGGACAATGCACCTATCCACCTGATACTATATGAGACCATAAACTATGAGGGACGTGCATATACACTTACGATATTGTAGTCGGTGAATAGCTGCTCAGGTAGATTCTCGTATAAAAATCTTCAATCGTCTTCCAATCTTTAATACGGCAGCCATGATAATGTCACAAACCTTGATACACCCCAAAAGATGTCGAGTATCTATTGTCATGCTGTTAGTTGATATGTTACGCACAAAACAAAT
>Ga0153958_1000081_pt1 | contig 19062 bp, 7 predicted proteins | sample TSFL042MetaG_FD_104719 | JGI IMG/M metagenome (GOLD analysis project Ga0153958, IMG submission 104719) | Attine ant fungus gardens microbial communities from Florida, USA - TSFL042 MetaG | ecosystem: Host-associated > Fungi > Mycelium > Unclassified | place: USA: Florida, Wekiwa Springs... | reverse complement strand
GGCATGACCAGAAGAATTGTGTGAAATAAGTGAATTTATCCAGTTGAGGCACGATTGGATTGATTTAGACTAAATTCTTCCCTCCAGACAGACCGGAGTTGTGTTTTTACTAGAACTAGGGCTCCTATTATATTAATAGGAAATGTGATTGGTTGTTGACCAAAATTTCTTCTCTTACGATATTTCTATTCATCTCTTGAAAAGAAATTGAAAGAAGTTTCAGTGAAAGAGACAGTAAGCGTGCAGTAAGCCAAGAAGTCAGTCCCAGTAGATAGAGTCAGGGAAAGTCTATGGGTAAGACAAGTGAAAACCATTGAGTCTAGCTCCGGTAAGAAGGAATAAGAAGTAGTGTCAATCGTTCCCTCCGGCGTGAAAGACGAAGCGTAGAAATTCTTTGATTCCTTCAAGCGACGACCGCTAACGAAGAGCCGCTTTCAGTTAGTGACCGGGGTAAATCACATTTAAGGCTTCTTACACGTATTGTATGTGCCGCTATTAAAGAAGAAGCCTCTGTCTACTACGAGATTAGGATTAGGAAGAAAAACCTTGCTTACGAAGAAGATCGAACGAATGTGAGAGTAGCGAGAGCAAGGAAGAAGGACGAAGTTGCAGTCTATCTTGTTCTCTCTTTCCTGATGGTGAATCGCCCGGAAAAGCAGTTACTAGTCCCTTAAGGGATCAAAACTACCGTAACGAAGAAGGCAGAGAAGCCTGAACTCAACTATAGGGGAGGACACTAGTAAGCTCAGTTAGCTTCTAAAGGATTGGAATCTCACATACGTCTGATTTAGACTTGCATACCTTCTCACTCAGAGAAAGCACTGGGCATTGGGAATTGATTGTTTGTCATGGTCACGCCCGGTTTTCATAAAAAGTTTCTTTCGAGCCTCCCCTTAGCATGTTGGGGATGGGAAAATAGAATAGGGAAGTGGTTCATTGGAAGCTTCTTTCTCTATCTACGTCATTTCATTCAATGGAGAGGGGGAATAGATAATGGGTATAGTACTAGTTCTTCCTCTGTTGCTACGACGGGTTTCATCGCAGAAAGAGCAGCCGATCGGTTCTTAGTAGCTTCGCTAACTAGTGATCACTTTATTCGACTTGGCATCGATCAGTACTTGGTAAGGTTTTATGTGCCTCTTCTCTTGTGCGTAACTCCCCCTTACTTAGGAGTAGGAGGGAGGCATCACCTAATAGCTCAATTGTGGAACCTACTGAAACGGCTCGGCTAAAGCACGACACTGAGTTCATATACCAAGCAGAAAGAACCAAAACAACCAATCCATTCACACGACTTCTATTTCGAGATCAACGCGCTACGAACGGAGTCAATAAAGAATCCACGACTGATTGAATCAGCATGTATCTCAGGTACTAGAAAGGCTGTGTTCTCTTTCCGGAATTCAAAATGCTAGGATATCATCAGCTTCACGAGCCGCAAGCTACACTACCTTCTTCCTTTGGACGGTAGAACGACCTATTTCTGCCGATCCATTTGCAATTGAAAGCAATTTGTCCGCGTCCGCACCGAGAACAGGTTACGGGCAAGGATCAAAAGGAATTATATCAAGGTATGCCGCTTCACGAAGAACTATGATCCATAAAGAAGCATCGCAGCACTGCAGCACTACCAACCCAGTCAAAGAAACAGATTCGGCACCAACTAAACGAAGTCCCGGTTTTCTATCTTCAATCAATACGTAGTAGCCTTTGAATCTCCCAGGCAGAAAGGTGTTCTATCGCATTCTTTTAGATATCCACGTGTGATACTTTCATTTAAGCAGCTTCTCAGCTAAGGGCTTTTGGAGGCCGGGAAGGAAGGAACAGCAGGGCAGAATATACTACTATAAGGAAGGGCGTTCACTTCTCTTTTCAAAAGGAGAACTCAATTCAAGGGGTATTCAAATCCTCTGGAAAAGAAGAAAGCAGCACTTTAGTGATTCAAAGTTCTTTACTAACTAAGTGTCGATCTCTAAACGCCTAATCTCACGACTGGTTAAGAAAGCAAAGTTCACTCTCAAGCTAACCTGTGGATGCGGATAAAGCTCCACTTCTTTCACCTTTCTTTCAATGGCAGCTATTTGAGCTTTAGCGGGCATTCTTCGAGGAGAAAGACACGACAGAAGCCCTTTCCTTTCTAATTATTGGACATTATCTCACAGTTAGCAAATGTAAAGCAGAGTTTAGACCATCCACGGCATCAATCAACCTAGGTCTTTCGTCATAGAAAGGGGGGATGGAGCCCTCTTACCCGCTCTCCTCCTCCACTTAATGATATTCACCCAAAGCCTGCAAACTTTTCACCTTTCACCCGTGAGCTTAACGATCCTGCTGAGATTTGCTCATCCTAGAGCTGTAAGCGCTAGGCTTCTATACCTTTCCCTGTAAGCTCGGGCTGGGATACGTGCCTTGAGGTCTTCCAGAATCACTCGAATAGGGAAATTCCGTAGTTAGTAGTTAGTCTTCCCCCATCACTAAAGTCGTGCCCTGAGGGTGAGAATCAAATCATTCAATGCTAAGTACCGGTGCGTAGCGCTCTCTGTTTTTCATAGTAAAGATGTGCCCGTGGGAGGAGACTGGCCTTCTTCTTCCGAGATGGGATGACGAGAATATGCTCTGCAGATGTTTTCATTTCAGGAAGAAGGTGTTATCAAGGAGCAACAAGGGATGAAAGGGGCGAAGGCAAGAGGTCTAGGTCTTTGACCTTCCTTCCATCGACTTGGCTTAAAAGTGCCGCTTGTACTCGAGACAGGAAAGGACGTTTGTTTTATCGTTTTTAACTACGTGAACCAGCGTCTTTGTATCCTATGCATCAGTGGTCTATCTCGATCTTACGTAGATCCTTATGGATAGTACGTCAGATCAGACTGCGCCACTGGATCGCTTACGAGGTGTCAAAGAGTCCGTGTTCTCGCCTGACCTGAGGTCAGCCATAGATAGGTGCTTGCTTCTGATGTCAGTCGAGCGCATGATTGTTCTCTTTGACCGAATCCTCCGTGGTTAATTCCGCATTGGGTACGAATATCTTTGACGTGGCATTCGTTAACAAACGAAGAGTCGTTTGCCTCGTCACTGGTTAGCTGCTAGGCTACTTTCCTACTAGCCCTTGTTCGCCATATTACACCTCATTTGGTGTGGTATGCGGCAGAACAATGCCACTCCGAATAGTAGCCAAACCTCGAAACTTGATGTCATCGCCTGAGTCCCAAATAAACCTTGACACAGGGCTTTTCGAAAGCTGTTTTAGGCTCAGTGTGGAAGGGATGTAATTAATGTCCCTCCTTTACATCGAAATCATTGGTCGTGCTGTGTTTACTAATTGAACACCAACGCAATCGAAAACCCAATGTTGTCACTCACAGGAGTCCCGAGATATATTGCAGCTGTGCCTAGGGCACATTACGAATGAAGTATGAAGGAAACTGGTGTTTGCCTTATAAGACCTTCTCATAAAGGCAGTTTGAAACTCAACGAAAAACGAATCTCCCCGAAGCAGGACGGGAAGTGTGACATACTGAACATCGGTAACTAGAAAGTCCCTTACTTCATTCTAAGGCTTTGCCTCATCAGTTGAAGATTCAATTCTCTACGTAACTTCCTCTTTATCTTACCCTGGAGCTAGTAGATAGAGGAATAGGTTGATCTTTGTTTTCATTCTTTGGGCTCCCTGAAGGCTCTGACAAAACCTGACTGCGGTCAACGAAAGTATACTTAGTATACGATATTGTTATCAGGCATGGGTTCTCCACGAGCTGTTGATCTTTGGTTATTCCCGACAACTTGTTGGTCCTATGTCTACTACAGATGTAGAACAGATGCTCTCTTTCTTCCCCAGAGATGAAGTAGCAGGTTCCGGGAAAGCAGTCGTCAAGTCAGATTCTTTTTCCTGCTGCGCTTATGCCAGACTGACAACTAGGATTCGTGAAAAGAGCTAAGGAATCGCGTGTTGAAGCGAATGATTCCCTATATAAGTGGATTTCTTCTTAAAGATCTTTTTCTCGGCCTTAGCTACGTCTTGCCCCGCACCAGGACTGGCTATCTCGAAAGAAATGCTTTCATATCATATATGGCTGGCTCCTAAACTAGGAGCAGAAGGAAGGGCTACTTATTTGGGACCTCATCCGGAAGTGACTGCACTCGCCTAAGCAGCTACCCAGCCCTAGCTACTTGGAAGCCTTTCCCTGTCCCTTGCTTCCATTGCGAAAGTCTTAGAACAAGCTATTCCTTTTGGCTAGATGATAGCATCATGGGATATATTAGTTACTTCAGCACCTATTTGCCTTAAGTCCTTCCGATCAACGCTTTTCCTTCCCCGTGGGAAGTTATCGAATCGATTCTTTCTTCTTCATTCAATAGGGATCAAACTTTCTCTTAAACTACCCGGTGACCGGCTTAGGCTTTGATTTCAGTTCCCAGCCAAGGTAAATAGAAAGGAGGAGATCCCACCACCCATTTCTGGGCGAGTTTTCCATCAAGCACTCAGGTACCACAACTGTCCTATTGATAAACAAGACAGCGGCGATACCGGTCGTGCCGACAGTACTCCACTACTCATTGGCGCCCTTTAGTTTAGATAGATAGGCCAAAAGTCTGATGTCTAACGGTACATTGAGGTGTGTCATCCAGGGTAACCCCAGGAAAGACAAGACCTCTCCATGCTCGAGGTACGTGTAGTCACTCGAGCGAAGTGAGAGGATTGAATCTCGACTGAAAGGAGAGGACCTGAGGTAGAGGCAGTAGCCCGAGTGTATGAAACTTAATGGGGCAATATAGGAGTTTCGATATCATACTCAAAATCCTTTCTTTCTTATTCAGGTTCAGCTGAATTCGCAAAGAGGTGTTTAGAGTCCGGAATTTGACAGTGGATTTATCTCCTGTCTCTTGTAAGGCTCTTATGAATGCACATCACCCATATGGGGCGATGTCTTTTCATATGCGATACCCTCTTAAACGGTTCACTTCATTGTGCCGCTTAGTAGGGCTTGGTTTTCAAACCTTAGGCAGCATCTGCCATACCCGCAGTCTAAAAATGACTAGACTACAGGCGATGTACACCAAATCCCAGCTTCCCATCAGTTTGTGGTTAACTGGTGGTTTTCCACTTGATCCCTACATAGAAGGTCTTATTAAGGCCTTCCTTATTGTAGATCTCAAGCCACGGGAGATCAAAATGCCTCCCTCTTCCTATCTTCAGGGACAGGAGATATCCTGGAATGGACTCTCTTGAGACGGTGGATGCAAGCATGGTTACGTTACGTGAAGTGGTACACACTACTCACTTCCAATCCGGGTGCTCCTTTGGAGGCCTATTTCACAGGTACGTACTCACTCCTCTCCCTATCGGTCGAGTAGGTACGTACTCACTCATACATTAGTGTATGAGGTCCCACAGTCAACTATTCCTGGAAAGTCACATCTGACGATCCAGAACTAGTTCAATTTGGTTTAATGTGGAAGATCTATGATATGGTCTCTTCTACGCCCTGGGTATTCTGAGTGGGCGTGTGACTAAGCAACAAAAGGACAATGCTCGGGAATGGGCGCCTCTTTCTCTGCTTTTAAATACTGTACCCTTTCATTTAAGAGAATAAGAAGAGTAGCTGTACTCTACTCTTAGAGCCGACTATGACTTCTTCGTCTTCTCTTTATCCTTTATCTAATAAGAAGGGTTTGAGAGGCTTTTCTATAGCTTTCTAAGCCCTTTCTCTTAGCCAGGGGAAATCCTAGTCTAGAGGAGAGTTTTCTATAATCTTGTGGAAAGATGAGGAATTTCCTTAACTTAATAGGTTACCCGATCCCTAACTAAAAAAGTGGGGGGTCGAAGAGAATAGATAAAAGATTTCGAATTGGGTCTTTGCCAGGAGGCCAGAGATTCTTGAATTTACATAGCATAAAGACGGACATTCTGCTTCAAGTTGCCATTGAATTGCTTTCCGTTCCCTTGTTGAGTCAAAGGATGAACAATAGTTCGCGCTGACACTTCATGAAACAGAGACTGCTATAACTTACTCTGTCTCTGATACAGCTCCTGTTGTGGAAAAAGAGGTTTGAGTCCTTTGCCTTACTCTTTAAAGTAAGCAAGTAAACTACCTTTGTGACCGAGGTCACACGGGAGAGCCCTCCTTAGAAAGTACGAATACCCCAAGTAGTACAGATCTTTTCCCCATGACGCTTTCTGACTGGAGAAAGGAATGTTACGTACGCTTTCGAAGGCTCTTTGAAGATAATCTTGCAGATATTTATTCCAGTGCCAATTCGGTTGGAGATGTTTGTCCCAATTCCGATTCGATTTCTCCTGATCCAGCTTCCATACTTTCATCTGCTACTGAGACAATTGTCATTGCCTTGAACAGCCTCACCTCCCATCACAGGGAGCAGGCTTCGCAATCTTTCATATGTATCTTGGAACACCACAGCTATCCAGGAACGAATGATAGAAAGGAATGTCGGGTCGAGTTGGATCCGTAGCCTTTAGTAAGTTTTTTGCTTGATCCTTTGTTTGTAATGTAATTCCTCCCGTCTCAAGTGCTTTTCTTTTTTCCTTCCTAAGGTAATGAAGTTGCTCCGCTTGTAGATTGAGTGTAGTTCCTCCCGGTTTAGTCTACGAGCTTTTCCGCATCAACCTAAGCCCGCTTATTCCGACGAGGTGATCCATTGGCGAAAAGAGGGCCTACGCTTTACTTGTTCCTCCATTTGATAGTTCCGTTCCAGCGAAAGAGAATGAAAGGCGAATCAGAGAAGTGAAGCTGCAGTCAATCATTCTACATTCTAATCCATGGATTTATTGAACGAGTAATCACTTCCCCAAGGAAGTCCTTCAGTTAGTGAATAGGCATTGCCCAGTTCATCAATCCGAAGATCGCAAGCCGAATTCATAAGAGCTGTTCTCAATAGATATGGTAAAATAAAATAGCGTATAAAAAGAGCAAGTCTATCTCCAACTCCGTCTGCTCTTGGTAAAGCGACTTCTCCTTTTCTGTGAATTGTCTGACACCGGGTATTGTACTACTAGTGTAGCACTTTTGGTACGCCCCTCTGATCGCATTCCTTTGACCTTTTATTCAATGGAAGATAGTTTCAGGTGACGAAGTGGGGAAATCATCAATGCGGCTATAATAGAAAGTTGGTATATCTGTTCGCCCAAGAGTGGTAGTTCCTCTAACGATGCCTGAATGCTACTTTCGCCTAGTCGATGAAGCTGCGTCCTCACCTCTTGGTGGCATTTTCCTTGGCTTCCATCACATAAGATGTCTGCAATAGCAATCCTTCACTCTATGGAATCAATAGCTACACTGATCCCAGCACGAAAGCTGTTTTTTTCTAATCGATAGAGCTCGTGGATCTGCATATGGCTAGATCCTTTCCCGAGCCCTATGCTATGAATGTTATCCCCAGCAGCATTCCTGACAGCTTCCCAGTTGTGGCTGTGTGTCCTAATTGAAAAGAACTCATATCGGAATTGGATCTTGTTTAGATTATCTTGTCCACTTCATAGCCTTTCCCGGTCCGGGAACAACTGCTATTCTTGGTCCCACCATGAACTGTCGACCAAGAGCATGGGATATGAAACTAAGACTCATTCCGTCTATTGCTCTAATGCCCTTCCTCCTCTTATCTTAGTGAGATTATTCACTAAAAATGGATTCTCATCGGATTGAAATAGGCATCCAGCATCGCCCATATCTTAGGTGGATGAGGCAACTCAGCGGGTCACGTATCGTGTGCGCCGAAGAACGAATTGGTGTTTCAGCGGCGAAATCAAATATGTCCCCGCCCACAAGGGATGCTCGCGAAAGTCCTCATGTTACCCGATGTCAGGTCGATCCGGGATTACAAAAAGCCTTTCTAAGACCGCTTTGTCCTAATCGCGGTCGAGGGTACCTCCGGCGGGCATTCAATCGATTGTTTGTCTAAAGACTTGACTTGAGTCTCAGGGAATGTATAATAGCCGGCGGGCTTCATTGCTTTCCTTCTCTGTCTGGCTGTTTAGTAGGAGTCGCTAACGAGTGAATGTGTATCCGGCCGACTCGGATTTCCGTATTATTGTTCTTTGTCTAAGTTCTATTTCTTTCTTGCTTTCAATGTGTCCCTCAGTTAGTGCAGTTGCTGGCCTTTCTCTTCTCACCTTGAGTTGAGAGTCAGGGTGCAGGGGATGTGGCTAGTCTTTGACTAAGGTTGATTGCAGTTTCTCTGGTTCTTGATTGAGTCTTTGTCTTGCAGGAGTGATGTCAAACCTATTGCTTGAGTTGTCTGTATTGGAAGTATGGTAAGGGGTGGAAGTCGTGTAAGCGGCTTCTTCCGAATTTGCCTGTACTCCGGGTCTAGTACGTATGAAAAGATGTCAGCTAAGTGGCGATTTCTTTTCCTGGTGGAGAAGGATTCGATTCCCGAGCGGCTAAGGTCCAATCCGGTATTCTATTCCGTCTGTGCGAGCATTCATTACATTGCCTACGTCTAGCTGTGTATTCGAATCGGTAATTGCATAAGTAATCTCTTTTCTTATGAGAACTACGAATCATCCTCATGAATAAGCTAAACTCTACCTTAAGGAGAAGTGGAGGCAATAGGTCCCGTGCAGCTTTAACTAACTCTCCTCCTCCATACGCCTATCCTTTAGTTTAGTGGGCCAGGTCCTCCAGCCTTCCATTAGCTTTCGATTTAGTTAGCATTCCAAGCCTTGGAATGCGAGCTTATGTGCTTTCAGGTATAGGCCCCATTCGCCTGACTTTCTTGAAGTCCTAGGATTCTCCCCTAGTATTCCATTCTCTCCCCCTCTCGGCCTTGCTTTCATTCCTGTCTCATTTGAAATAGCTCCTCAGGCAAGCCCGGGAGTCTTCTCGAAGCTGTCTAAGTCTTGTAAGGCTCCTATATATAGAGAGGTCATGGTATGGAGGGCGGATTTCGTAGCGCTTAATCGTGGTTGGGGCATTCCTTCTTTTAAAAGAAGACTACAGGACGAAAGAAGAAGCTCTTACATCGGGTAAGTAGACCGCTCGAATAGGCTGAGAGACAAACCGTTCGGTAGGGCGCTTTGATGCGGGAAAGAACGAATTCTTTATCTAAAGGCTTGTCCCCAGGTGCCTATCAAAAGTCCTAAGCAAAGTGGTCTCCCTTCGAGGAACGTAGCGACTGTCAAGAACAGCAAAGCGACCGAGTCGAGCTCAAGGAATGAAGAGCTATTCAAGCTTTTGTCCTTATCTACTTTCATTTAGACTAAGGTGTCAATGGCACCCTTACCTCTTCTTAGTGACATAGAAATAAAGACTAGATTGAGTAGTGTTATTCATTCCATTTAATAGAAAGCAGTTGCAAGCTCCCTCTTTATATTCTTAAAAAGTATGATTTACCAACTAAGACAAAGTGAGCTTAGGCAAAAAAACTTGCTCCCGATTGTCGACCTTAGCAACAAGTAGCTTGCACGACCAGCACAGCACTAACGGAGACGAAGAGAGTTTTCCGCGTCCGTCGATCCGGTAGGAAAAAGTAAGATGAAAGCCCATTGGAGTCATCCTACAAAGGGTTTATGGATCACTGCTTTGTTTTAAGGATTGCTACGACATCAGTTTACCTCTAAAGGGGTACAATAATGGTTAGGGACTTATTTTTGAGTCCTTTATTAACATTAACTGAAGACCAAGCCAATCTCGATGAATTGAACAAGTAAGAAAGATCTATTTTCACTCTAGTGAAGGGAAGCGCTCAAAGCGGAACCGGTACGACAAGTTCGCTTAGGGTGTTGTTAGCGCAGGAGTACTACAAGAGTCTTTTCTTTTCTAGTAAAGCATAATCTGCTTACCTGCATCCAATCCACTTTGCTTGAATGGATTTAGTTACACCAAGCCTGCGTTCAAGCGCTTTGCACGACGTTATACATCCGCACACGGGATCAGATCGGTATTCAATCATACGCCTAGCTAAATTTCGCTCTATTGCCATGAATCTTCTTTCTCTTCCTTTATGGTACTTATAATTAGAATCACTTACTTTTTTTAATTGGACTTTACAGGAAAAGCTCCTTTAGTGACTTGGTCAGTCAAGAGCTCAAAATGGACTTCTAGGTAACCCACCACTAGCGCCTAAGGTCCCTGGGTCATCTTTTATAGGGGCCCCTTAGCTTAGTAAGGTATGCAACTTACGAAAACAAGCACCGAGCAATTCAAGGAGTTTATGCATGTGGGTTTATCTGCCTCAAATGGACAAGGCTCGGGTATTCACATTGTTGATCATTGGCAATTAAAATAAAAAAACTTTTTTGTTCGGAATATTTTTATTCTGGTGTTCCAACTGTGAAGACTGACCACCTGCGAGCATACTTGGGAAGAGAAAAATCGCTATTTAAAGTTAGATTGTCAACGTTGAGGCTATGATCAGGCTAATCTCCCCTATGATGAGAGAGAAGTAGCTTTTCCACCTGATCCGAGGAAAGCGGCTTACGGACCGGAAATGACATACTGAAAATAGGAAAGTAGAGAGTCCAGGACAGATTAAATGGCTTCTGGGGATGACGAAGTAAACTGAGAAGAAGTCCATCCTTCCTCCCCTGCCTTCTCGGCTGAGGGCATGTAAGAAGACTTAGACTGACTGATTGAACTCTGTCTTCCGGTGAAGAGATTAACAGATATAGGAGCGGATTCCATTCTATTCTACGCTATTTCCTCTGTCTTCGTTATGGAGAGTCCAAGAGATGAGTTGGCAGATCAGAGGCATTAAGACTTGATGCTTTCCTTCTTGCTGGCATTTCATCCTCTTAGGCTCAGAGCGTGTAAGCTAGCTCAACCTTCTCTGTTGAAAGAGGGTAAATTGGCATATCATCCCGGGGTCTTGAAGAAATGGGAATTGGGGGCCTTTCGGCCAACCTCTTTCTAACTTCTCGGGCGTCTACCTTTTATGATGAAGCTGGAGACATTGGTTTAATTTGCTTTTCTCCTGCCTTTACTACAAGAGGTGAGGAAGTCGGGGCGAGGAAGCTTGCAGGTTAGTAGTTACGGTTTGATCCATTAAGGGTTTATGTAGTAATAGATTCCCGGGGATAAGTAAGATATTACAGGGGATTTGGAATGGAATCTAAGGCTTCTGACTGACTGATTAATGCATTTCTTCCCTTGGAATAGTCCGCTCCTAGGCTGGAATATCCTTCTGATCAGAAAGCAGCTAAAGTAGCTTCTTCGATTTAAGGCATTAGTCACAGACTGACGGGACTAGAGATTAGGCTTTCAGAGCCTATTGAACTCATAGCAGCTATCTTCTTCCACGGATCATCCCTTCTTTCTTTTCATAAGATGTACAATAAGGGGAGTACTTACTTTACGCTATGATATGAGGATGAGACAGCTGACTTGTTGGTTAAGTGTTGGCTATCGTTCTTTTCCGAACAAATCGAAGAACCTAATGGATCGAACTAATACATTTGAGAAAGTGGAATCAGAAATAAATGGATGATCTCTTTTCATTCTTTTCCCTCTCTCCAAATAAAAAATCACTCATTTTGAAACTTAACTCTAACTAAGTATGGTTATATAGTGAAAAAGGAGCGCTGATCGCAGAGATGACGTCGGGCCTTCTTCGGTAAGGCGACGAGTGGATTCGGTGAACGCTCCCGGAGCAGGAGATATTGTAGGCCCGTCACAGGCTCAATCATCGGACTTAACATCGGACGAGGAGTCACTGAGATATCCCAACCGATACCCATATCATACAGCTTCCATAGATGACCCCAACGGACTAGAGTTTCGTCACGCTGGGATCGCTTCCACGATCCACTGCAGATAGGGGCATCAAAGAATTCCTGAATGGAAACATTCTCAGACATAGCCTTGGTATAGTACCACGAGACATACTTAAGCCACTGTGACATCCAATTACGGAGTACAGTACGCTCAAGTATCTCTCGCTCACCATCAAACGTAAGATCTTGAGGAAAGATCTTAATCTCTTTAGGTTTCATTTCCCTGCGGAGAAAAGTCACCATCTTCGCCTTTAGATACGGATTGAGAGGATAACCTCTTCCAAGCCAGAAATCCAAAGGTAGTGACTTCGACCCAATCGGTTTTGAAACAACTACTTTCAGCCTTTCCCATTTGATAGACTGAGTAGTCATCAAACGTGATCTTACACGATAGCCTGCACCACCTAAACGTTGAAGTACAGATATCTTTTCAATATTGTACTTTTCACGCAAAGTGGCCAAGCCTCGTAAAGACCGACAATCAGTTAAAGCTTTAAGAGATATAGGTGATAAATTCTTCTGAAGCTTATCAACCCAAAATCTCTTCCCAAATTCACAAGATCCATTATTAGATATTATTGATTTAGATCTTGAAATCTGGACACCTAACTGACTGAGAATCTGTTGGTAGTGTTCAGCAACCTGACTGTCAGCAATAACAATGTCATCACCGAGCAGTGCATAGTCTAAGAAAGGAGCGGTTCTATTCGGGTCAGCTCTGTGCGCAGCACACCACACAACAAAGTGATGTGATAACGCAAACAGTGACCATGACCCCTTATAACCTAAGGGTTGTCCAACAGTGAAGGATATATTATATTGCTTCTTAGTAAGGGGTTTACCTACTAAAAAGTTATTCAATCCTAAAGAGGAATTCACTACTGATGATGCAAATGTTGGGCCAAATAATGACTCAAACATTGTGTAGATAACAGATAGTGGCCATCGATCCGTTGCAGATTTCAAATCAAAAGAGTAGATGTTATTTCCTACTCCTTCTTTCCGATCTCTGAGCCGGACCAATGGAGCCTCTTGACTAAAGGTTCCATCGGTACGCATACCTCTGAGAACAGCAAAAGCCCACTGATGGACTGGAGCAAGTAAACGTTGTTTCACATAATTGCAAATTGCAAATATGCGACGTTTACCAGCTCCGGCCAGGGTCTGACAAAGCCTACCAGTAAACAAAGGGACAGTCTCATACGCTGGTAATAAACTATCAATATGAGGTCCTATGGATCTCTCATAATATTCAAGATCCATATTTGAATACTGCGTAGTACGTTTGATATCACCGGCATACAATACACGATGATACCAAAGTATTCCGGGTGAAAAGTAACCATCTTGAAACGAGTGAATTTTCTGCTCATTCCAAGCGTACGCGGCAAGTTCATGCTTCAAATTCGTAAAGATATTTGAAGGAATAAACGCACCAGCGTTAGCAACCATAACCCTTTCTTTATTGGGTTTCGAGAATTTTACAATTCTCTGAACTTGAACGTATTTTGATAAATACGAATCAAGTATGGGCGTTTCTTTCCACGTAGGCTCCCAAGTAATCCCTTTCTCAAGGGGAATCTTGGAAATATGGGGAACGTATAGTTTCCAAAGCTTCCTTGCAGAATCCTTCATTTCGCAAAGAAAAGCCTTGATTTATTTTGTTAATGTATTCATCATAATCTTCTGGAATACCAGATATAGATTTAAAAGTATCTTTCGATACTTTAGGTGCAAGCTCAACAAGTTTTGCTAAGCTGAACCATGATAAATACATCTTAACTATACGATCCCCCCTTTCATTCCTAAGCCTTATATTCTTTCTAAGAGGCGTCGGAATAAGAGAAGGGATCCCACATCTTGTCAGCTTCACCCTTACAGACAGGTCTTCGTTTTTAACGTTATCTCCAGCGTAATAACGCTGAAGACAGACGCCGCACTGCTTTAAATAAAGCGCAGTGAATAAAGGACCAGACTTCCTATTGAGAAGTCAAACTTCCTTCGCCGTTAGGTGCATCCCGATACATAGTTCCTTAGTGATCCCGTCAGCTACTACTAAAGCTAAAGCCGCTCTTTGAAAGACAGCAAAAAGAGCTAATAGTAGGAAGATCTTCTGCCACTTGATGGGACGCAAACGGAACAGGGAACAGTCGGTCAAACAATGGCTGGTTGAGCCTAATAATAGTAATATTATAGGCCACATCATCCGGTCTAGGTAAGCTACCTAAACGGGATAGCTAGCGTATCGTCATTTTATTCGCTAACCGCGGGTAACATGCGCACGCCCCCACTTAGACCCAAACCAGCTACGGTTCCGGCCTAGAAATAGTGAAATAGATTTTCATTGACCAAGCCTGAATGGGCTGCTCCTGCTCTTGGTCCCCAGGGAAAATGGGGTGACAAAGAGATGCTGCTTCACCTGGGTTAGTTGGGTTGGGCTCCTAGCTCGTGGGAAATTAGATATTCTACGATCCTTGCTTCCCTGGCTTTGCCACTTAAAAGGTTTCGCATCGATAAATGCTTTAATATAATAAAAGAATCAGTCTCCCCTTAGCCTGCTAAGGCTTTTCATTCAATAAAGTAAACCGATGCGCCATTCGCTGGCTCTGAGCTTATAGTTCCAACAAAAGTCCAATCCAATCACGGCACACATGCTATATGTTCGATTTCATGCCGACACCTTGAGAAAAGACTGGCCCTGAATTCATCACGTTCAAGCTATACAGCTAGTCGAATCCTACGGCCCTTACTTAACCGCCGGGAGCAGATTCGATAACAGGATTCTTACAAATAGAAAGCGCTGACCTCTAGGATCGATTTGACCTTTCTTCCTCTACCGTTCGTGGCCATAGAAAAGAAAACGAGGATCAGAAGTCAAGTCTCCTCCAGTGCTTGGTTCATCAACTAGTTATATTCAAAGCAAGACAAAAAAAGGCGGGGCACTCATCTCTATCAATGCAATGACTGGGCTCAATCCTTTCACTTTTTTCTTATGTGCGAAAGCACGCCACCAAACCAAGAAGAAGAAAAAGTCACTCGAAGTAGTCAGCCCATTAGCAGTATAAGAGGAAGCCTACCCAATAAGTATGTAAGAAGCTTCCCTTTAAGTTAAGGCTTGAGCTTGCCCTTTTCATAACATCAGATTCGGCCTAGAACGCCTAGCGACTAGAGAATCCTAGAATAAGAAACGGAGCTGGTGCTTGAATTCATCTCTGCAGATGTTTTCTCTGCTCTAGCCGCAAAGCTTCCCCTTAACTTAAGGCCTCACCACCTACTCCAGCAGAGTCAGAAACGAAAGGGAATCGAAGAGGGAAGCGCGTATAGCATAGGTCTTTACTTTGACGTTGGGACTCTGCCCGTTCCAGAATTGACTTCAAACGAAAACGCGGGAATAGAGAATCCCGGGAGCAGGGAAAACACTCGTCTTTGAAGTCAGCCCAGTGGGCACTGGCTTTGAGTTCCTTTTAAGTAAGGCTTGACCCGCCTATCTAAGCTTGGCTAGAAGATTAAGATTAAGCCTATCAAAGTGATCCCAGAGGAAGAGAATAGAAATCCGTAAGCCTATAGTATAGTAGATGAGTGTCGGCCCGGTAAATCACCTAACTTTGTATAGCTTTAAGTTGTCGCATATCCGGCTCCAGGCCAAAGCGATGAAGCAGGAAAAGGGTAAATATATTTAATATTGTATTGGCACGCCCATTCAAAAGGCAAGCCAGAAAGGCTAGGCACAGGTTTCAAACCAAAGAAGTCAGGTTTTCCAAATATATACAATGATAGTGGCTAGCTTCTTTGGCATCTTCGGTGCCTACTCCTCTCGTTCTGATCACAGTTCGGCCACGAAGTATGTGATGAATTTGTCTTGGCAAGTGAGTAAGCTACGAATACAAATGCAAAAACTGTGTTTTAAGCAAATGGTGCGGATATTGTGATGTAATGAAGAGGGAGATGCTTGACTCGACTGGAAATGACGGGTCGACAACTCCGAATCACAAGCTATTTACTACTGTATTACACGGTAAGTTAAATGGTGTGCCTTGTTATAAGTTATAGAAAGTACATAAATTTGTGTAGGAACGCTAAAAAGTATAGATACTATGTTCTTGTCTGATTAGGCTAGGTCTTTTTCCTTTTAGGAGTGAGGAAGGCATATATAAGGCATAGATCACTAAAGGAACCTTTCCCTTATATATGATAGCACCAGACGCGCCCCCGCCTTCCTTGTTCAAGTAGTTCAAGAGTTAAGGGCGTAGCAAAGTTTGTGGGGGAGGTTTTCCTTGATCTCTATGACCTCTCCGAAGGGGCCACACGACTGCTTAAGGAAGAGGCCCAAAGCAAAGGCAGTATTTTGTCATGGAATCCGCTTCTGGCGGTGAAGAAATGGAATCTGCTGCAATAGTCGAAAATGCAGCTATCTATAGTAGCTAAATAGAGCTAGACGACTGTACTTGCTTGAGCAATTGGAGCTAAATCATCTTCTTTTCTTATTCTTGTAGGTTCTCGAAGGCCTGTTTGCAATGAGTGATTGAAGTGCTGCTCGGGTTGAAGCCGCTAAAGAAAATGAAGCCAATGTCCCGTATAAATTGCCACGAGCACAGAAGGAACTGCTATGGAATTCCCTGCTACTGTTCTAGCTGTTCTGTTGTTGGACTAAGAGCTGTTATCACCTTTCGAGTTGCATATAGTAGAGATGCAGTCGTAAGGCCGCATCGATATAATAGATGAGTAAGGCAAAGAACTACTGATTGATCTACGAATGCCGGGAGGAACTTAACTGCATTAGTCTCATATGAATGCCCAGAATCAGATGTTCACAAATCGGCTCTTCTTTCATAAGCCAATGACGATCGAAAGGCCAGGGACATCTAGACTAGCCAGGGAAAGCTACTCCAAATCCGATTTTGTTCACATTGATGGTGTCGAAGGAGAATGCGCGGTTCTTGTTCGAGAATTCCCTGCAGTAGCTGGTCTTGACTCTTACACAACTACATGGACTGACGACATCTGGATGTGTGCTTTAGCGTTATGAAAGAACTGGGAGAGAGAGCTTCCAGGAATGGTTCCTGCCCGTCTAGGGGACTAGATCCTTCCTTGCCTTGGACTGAAAAAGAGTGAGGAATGGGGCTAAGCTATACGCTACCTTACCTTGCTGAATCATAAAAAAGGGCTCCTTAGTGCTGTATGGAAGAAGGGGGTCCTCGTCTGAGTCCACGACTCGCAGCTGCCTTTCTAACTAGGTTGTGACTCCCTCGGGATGGTTTTCACATGGATTTGAATCAATGAATGAGTTCGATTCGGCTTAGTCAAACTAGGTCAAAGCCCGTTTAGTCTTTCTCTCCTCTGGATTGACAACGGCAACTCCCACCGGCTGCTTACTGAATGCCCTTTTCGGGGGGCAAGGTTCTTTTGACGTGCTTTGCAGAAGACAAGGGCTAGCGCTTTCTTAATCGATCGGTGAACAAATTTCTTGTTTTTCCTAGTAGCCTCTTACTTTGACTGACTAATGTGCAATCCCTAGGGGGCACTCCAGGTGGGTAACCATTCTTTTTTTGGATGTCCTATGGTAGTCGTCATCAATCATAGTTCCCATGATGGCTGTAAGATGCTATTCAGTTAGCTAGGTCGTGGCCGGCTGTGAGGCTTTCATTTCCTCCGCCTCCTTCAGAGGTCTTGCTTTCAGAATCAAATAAGGTTTGAAAACCGTAACTCCTTCCTGCTCTTCTGGGGCATACATTTCATATATGTATTTACTCTAGCAGGCTTTGTCTCATATCACATTACTTATTATATAACCTTCATCACCCGGAAATGACTTACTCAATGTCTAATGCTGGCGGATTAGCTGGTTGGCAGGTTAGCTTAATATCCCACGCTTACTTAGGATTCCCCTTTCCCTGACTCGGCTAGGTAGGAAATGACCCCGACCTGGCTGACTTGATTGCGGGGATTCGGGTGAATAATGTTATAACTCATCCATGCGGGTAGTCCCTATCTGCTGTCATGCCCCTATAAAGGCTGTGTCAAACTCCCGAAAGTCCAATATCGTAGATCAAGAGAGAAAGCCAATTCACAGCTTATTCGGATTTGACTTGCGCCTCAGCTTGATGAAGGTCAAGACATTGGCAAGGTCCTCTTGCTCTTCTCTCGTAGCTATGTCCTCAACTACGACAGCTACTGGAGTGAGGTTGTCTATACCATACTAGTATCTGGGTACCTGGGATCCTGTCCCTAGGACGGTCCCCCAGGGGGGGTTGGCCTGCAACTCGCACTTACCTCGATCTCTCTATTGCCGCCTTCCTGTGCTGAATTGGAACCTTAGATTCCAATATGTCACTATGGCCCAGAAGCGTTCTCGACAATCTCTCTATGAGAAATCTCATCTTTTCAAAAGTCAAGAAAAAGAGTTCAGTTCGTCCCGAACGTCAGGCTTCGCGACTTAGTGCAGTGAGGCTCGTTCTTCCACGATTGGTAGCACTCGTGTAAGGTCTGGTTTACTTGTAAAATCATCCGGGTTAATAGAACTATGGCTAGGATAGTTGGTCAGGATCATAGAGAAAAGGGGTGAGTCTTCTTCCAGTGCTTGAATCCTCTACTCTAGTTGAAGTACAAGTTCATCAAACCCCGTAATGAGGTAGTTTTTTTGTAGTTAATAGATATCCGGTTCTTTATCCTCTTTATTGGTTGTTTGTTTCCGCAGGCGAGGGATTCGTGAGTCCATTCTTTTCATCTTTCTCTTATAATGTATGTAGTGAGTCGAGTTCTGACTCCTTGACCGGTTGAATCTCTGAATTAGGCAAGGGAGTCATGAAGGTCGTGAGGCGTACTCTCTTTTCAATAATCTCTTCCCCCGGGCTAAGGATGTTACCGAAGGTCAGGGACTTTCCCGCTAGGGCAGTGAAGTTCGTGCTAAATGACCGAACGAACGTATCTGGTTGCGAGTCTTCTCCTCTCCCACTGAGAACAGAGCTGCTGGGTGAATTCTGCTCTGATTCCTGAAAATGGTTATCCGTGTTCTTAAGTTGAAGTCCTTTGCTGTAGTTCATTTCCTTTGTCTTAAGTGATCTATTCGATAGCTTCCCTGTTACCACCCGAAGGGTAAGAAAGAGATGCTCCGTGTAGCTAACCCCAAATCCGGTAGCCTTTGAAAATAGGTTTCTGACGTAACTGCCTATCATGCCAAGCTTGACGCTGTTGCTCTTGCACAGGCGGTTCTATAGAAAGCGAAGGAGACCCACATGCCCACTTCTCCTTCCCCGCCCCATTTCTGGGACGGGCCTCGTTCTTATTTGAGGATGCCCCCGCTCAAATCAAAACTACAACCCCCAAATACTCTGAAACCT
>Ga0153958_1000080_pt1 | contig 19167 bp, 19 predicted proteins | sample TSFL042MetaG_FD_104719 | JGI IMG/M metagenome (GOLD analysis project Ga0153958, IMG submission 104719) | Attine ant fungus gardens microbial communities from Florida, USA - TSFL042 MetaG | ecosystem: Host-associated > Fungi > Mycelium > Unclassified | place: USA: Florida, Wekiwa Springs... | reverse complement strand
TAGTCTGAGGATTAGACCTCAGACTTAACAACATCTTTTGTCACTGTCTAAACTTTGCATTTTTGAACCTTTCAAGATTCTAAAGCACCAATCACAAATAAGTAAGTGACCATTTGTGATAGTAGTCATATTACCTCTCCCCTAAGTTCCCTTTCTGATACATATATTCTCCCTTCCTTCAGTACTACTCCATCTTCTATTTCCCATTCCTCATCTCTCAACATTTTTACCCCTGCCTTCTTTAGCTCTTCTATTGCTTTTACCACTTTTTTATCTTCTTCCTGTGCCTTCTTTATCCTTTCCCTTAAGTCTCCTTCTTCTATCATCATTTCTACCCCTCTAACCCACTCTGGCCTAATCAGCGTTTGATCTTCGTTATCCTTTTCCACCCCTTCTTACTAATCCGGCCTTCTACTTAGTCCATTTGCCTTCCCCATACTCTTTCCTGGAATGTGTTTTAAGGTAAAGTTAAATCGTGATAGATATAGTGCCTATTGCACTTGTCATCAATTCAACTTTTGGCTTGTCATGAAATACTGGAGATTTTTGTGGTCCATCCAAATTTCGAATTCCAGTTTTGCTCCTTCCAAGTAATGCCTCTATGCTTCAAGGCATCTGATAACTACCAATATCTCCTTGTCGTGGATCTCATAGTTTCGCTCTGTAGCATTTAATGACTTTGAGATGAAGGCCACCGGCCTCCACTTGCCATCTTTGCATTTTAACAATAACACTCCTCCCATTGCATAGTCCAAGGCGTCTGCCTCCACTCTCATCTCTCTGTCTATATCTGGTATTACTAAAACAGGTTCCGTTGTGAACACCTTTTTTAGTTTTCCAAATGCTTCCTCTTGCTCCTTTTCCCATTTCCACTTCTGTTCCTTCCTGACCAGTATGTGTAATGGCGTTGCTATCTTAGCAAAGTCCTTTATAAACCTTCTGTAATAGTTGGCTAGGCCCAAGAACTTCTGTATCTCTTTGATGTTTCTGGATACCGGCTAGTTTAGCACTCCTTTCACCTTTTCCTTCTGCATTTCTACTCCTCTTGGCCCAATTATTACTCCCAGGAATTTCACCTCTCTTACTTTCCGCTTGCACTTCTTTGGTTTTACAAACAGGTCATTTTCTTCTAACCTTTTCAATATTTTCTCTACCAACTCATCATGCTCTTCCTCTGTATCTATTGCTACTAGAATGTTATTGATGAAGGTTACTGTATCTCCCTGATTTATAAGGTCCTGGAAGAGGTTGTTCATCATTGTCTGAAAAGTAGTGGGGAAGTTTGTTAACCCAAAGTACATTACTGTGGGTTCATATGCTCCAATGTGTGTAGTGAATGCTGCTTTCCATTTGTCTCCCTCTTTAATTTTGACATTGTTGTAACCCCATCTCAGATCCAACTTTGTAAACACCTTTCTTTTTCCTACTCCATCTAGTATATCTGCGATAAGTGGCAATGGGTATCCGTTTTTTATTGTCCACTGATTTATATGGTGATAATCTTGCACCATTCTCCTTTTGCCATCCTTTTTTGCCATAAAGTGCACTGGTGACATTTGTGGTGATTTGGAGGGTTGAATATACCCTTTTCATAGTTAATCTTTTATGAACGCTTGCACTTCCTCCCTTTCTTCCCTTGACAATGAGTATACCTTTCTCTTCTTTGGCGTAAACCTCTCCTTTAACTCAATTGTGTGGTCCCAGGCCTTTTGTACTGGTATTCTTTCTGACTCCCTTTTCCCAAAGACTTTCTTCCACTTCCAAAACCTTTTTGGTACTAACTTCCTCAGTGTTTCTTCATCTTCATCCTTTTTTATCTTCTTTACTTCTTTTTTCTTCTTCTCCTGCTTCCCTTTTCCGCATATGGATAGACACCTTGTCATCTTTACCTCCTCCTTCTCCCAATCTATTTTTGGGTTATGGGCTGCTAACCATGGCATCTCTAGTATGACCTCTGTCTTCCCCAGGTTACACACATCTATTCTGACTCTTTCTATGTGTCCTTTGAAGAACATGTTGCACTCAACTTGGTACGTTATTGCTCCTCCTACATTTACTGTCCCATCCACATTTTTGACTAGCAAAGAATTCTTCATCCTCTCCATTTTGAACCCTTTTTCTCTTGCAAAGGTTGTGTCCATAAATAGACCTGTTGCTCCACTATCTAGTAGAGCTTTTACTGCTACCCCTTTATGATTTTCTAGCTTCTCTAGTTCCACCCTCATCTATACTTCTCTTAGCAGCTTTAGTGTGCACTGCACATCTCTTACTCTCTCAGTGTTTTTGCAAGAATTTAATTTATTGCCCAATTTCTCTGGGTGCAATACACTATACAGATTTGAGGAGGCCAGCCAAGAGCTTACTGACCTCTAGTTTCTTTTACCAACTCTTGTGGTATCTCCACTACTCTTGCTCTATTCCTTTCCCAACAATTTTAGGCTATATGACCAAACTTTCTGCAGTGATAACATGTTCTGTCTTCTCCTCTTCCTCTGTCAACATCCATTGCATTTGGGTCTCTCTGTAGACCCACTTGATTTCCCCCTCTGCTAAATACATTTTCTCCCCCTTCTTTATTTCCTCCTATGTGCAAAACTCCTGCCTGTCAGGTTATTTGCCCTCCTTTTCCCCCATATGACTCTCCTCCAAAACTTCCCCTTGGCTATGCATTTCCTCCTGGGCACACCACATTTCTCCCCAACATTCTTTCCTCTGTCCTACTTTGCCTTTGATTCCTATTCAACCTTACTGCTCTTTCTTGCCACTCTCCTATGGTAGATGGCGGTTCCTCTGCCTCTGCTAATTTTCTTCTGATGGCCCCATTGAGGCCCCTTTTGAATTCTTTGATAAGGGGTCGACCCTTATAGCCACTCCTCCTAGTAACCTTTTTGAACTCCTGGACATACTTATCGCACATTTTTTCCTCCTGCTCGATTGTTCTTAGCTGCTCGATTTTTCTTTCTTCCTCTAATGTCTCCCCGAAATCATTTCTAATTTTTGAAAACAGCTGTTCTACTGTTTCCACCTCTGACTCTCCCTTGGCCAACTCATCCATTAGGTTGTCCTTCCATGCCTTCGCTATTCCTCCCTGCACATAAGATAATACCCAGGCCACCTGGGTTGTTGCTGCTTCCTCTGTCATCTTCATTCTGATGTATATGCGAGCCATGTTAATAAATGCGCTCACCTCCTTCATCTTCCCATTGAATACTTGAGGCCTTGCGACCTCTACTCAGCTCCCCTGCTGTTGGAGGAGCATGGTGTTAACCTACTACTGCAAGGTGGTGATCATGGCGAGGAGTTGCTTCTCTCTAGTTGGTGGTGGTAGTTGGCGGGGGGCAGGTACCTAGGATAGTTTCCCCTGTTGTTGTTGTTATTGTTACTACCACGACATGTCATAGGGCAGTAGTGGTGATGATGGTGAGAGAGAGAGTGATGATTCGTACTCAGACTCAGTTTCTTGGTCCGATTCTTGGTCTGAGAAAAACTTAAGGCTACGTCTAATAGGGAGCACAATCTTCTCCTGTCTAGACTCCTATTGCCTTACTAACTACTGCCCTAATCAAGACGTATATGATTGCCCCTAAAAAGGGAACCCCTAAACTAAACGGCCTTTTAAGAAGTAACCGTTGATCTCTTGCATGTACCCATCACAATAGATGACAGCACAGAGCTTATACAAGGAAAGGAAGTAGATAACTGGTCTGATTTGAAGGTCAGGACTCGACTGCATACCTAGACTTGGTGTACTGTTTCCTCTCTTAGTCTCTCCTAACTAAGAAGTCCCCTTTACAGCTAGGGCCCACTATCCAAGAGGCTTGTGAGCGCTGTGCTCACTAGCAAGGAAGATGAAAGAGTAAGTAGTGGTGGGGGTATTCACTTGCAGCACCGGTATTAAGCCAACTATAAGGGGACATCTAGTGTCACTTAGATAACCTAGTAGGGTTTGCATTATCTAGCGTTCCCATGGATCCTTGGAGTCCACGGTACATAGTTCCTATTATCCTCTAGTTCGGGTCTCCATCATAGATACTACATAGCTATATCTGGTAGTATAGTTATTATTGTCCGGTGTATGTGACTATGGCAATAGTGCACAGACTGGCTAGTCTAGTATAAGTAGCTAGTGGTGTATGGTAGAATACCCTATCTCAACAATGATTGAAGCTCTTACTCTACTGCAGTGTGACTGGGTGCCTCACCAAGTGTGCCCCTTACACCAACTGCGTGTAGAATGAATATGAGCAGGGATCAAGGTAATTGGTGCTCGGGAGTGGAATTGAGTTCTTTTGTTATCACTAAGTCTTGATGACTCAAGGACCACTCGAGGTGAGTGTTTAGAAAGAACTCAATGGAGTTCTCCATTGGATTTGACTACCTACTTATACTACTTTACAAGTGGCTGTGCTCTACTATTACACAATCATATGTCTTTCCAGAATATTCTATGATCACATGACCTTATCACGTAATATGATTACCTAATTCCCATACTATTTATATCTTGTTCTTGTTGTACAATTTGATGTTGGAGATCAAATGTTCAAATGTGCAGGAAACTCTTTCCTTTCTAGGGCTCTCATAACATTAGAAATTGTTATTAGGTCCTTGTCAAATGGTTTATATGGTGATATTGGGATCCAGGTCTTGCTGGAATAAATAGATAAGTTACAAGACATCTGTAAGTCCTGCTTAGGTGGTAAATACTCTAAACTCAGAGATGTATTTGTCTACTGGTCTTAATAGTTATTTGAGAGAATGTAATTGCTACAGGGCATCTTCTTCTATATTGAATGGTTAAAAAGCTGAGTCAAGGACTGCAAGGAAGTTGTCTATGGTTCTGAGATGGATACCTTGTCCTAAGACTGTATGGGCTGCCATAAATTCCATTCTCCAGACTAAGGCCTTCTTGTCCATATAGTAGAGCATGAACATGATTGCAGTGTGTTTATCTGGGAAATTGTTGTTATGGGTGAGCATATAGAGTAAACAGTCTTCTTTCCATTTTTGGTAGTTCCTTGGGTCTCTGTCAAATTTACTGGGTTAAGCATATTTAGGTCGATGTTTCTAGTAGATTGTCATTGAGAAGGTTGTTGTCAAGATATCAGATGAATCTATCAGAGGTTTTTCAAAGACGTTATTATAAGAAAGCTAAACTCCAAGCTGGAATTAAGCTAACTGCTCTTTGTTTAGTGATTGACAAAGAGAACTCAATAGAGTTTCCATTAGATTTTCTATACTACTTATACAACTACTACATGGTTTGTGCACTACTTGCCTATGCCTATCATGTGACCTATCATGTGATATTGAAAGGGTGCAAAAGAGAATTGTATACTGGAACAAACAAAACAATGATGTACCAGCTCCCAATTGTGTGCTAAAGGTCTGAGGGAAGATAATCAAAGATGAAGGTTTATAAATAGTTAGAGAAATAAGAATTATACACAGCTCCAATAAAATATATGTTGGTGGTTGTAAAAGGATTGTAAGATCTCTCTAGATTGTTGTCATATAGCCTCTCTAAGGTGTTAACCTTTACATACTATGACAAAAGCTTCTCTGGAAAATACAGTTAGTTGATCACTCATGGACCCTCCACACTTAGTTGCCCCCTTGTCTGCATCCCCAACACCAAACCTTACAGGTGTGATGCAATCCAAGTGTGCACCTAGCCAAGCTTTTCTAGCCTGCTGTCCTCTCCAAAGCCTGCCCGAGTTATATCTGCATCTTCTTCCTAGATCAAGTTCTGGGTATATTCTGTGTTCTTCTCAAGACACCCCACTGGTCCCAGTCTTCTTACTCTCAATAGATTCACATTTACAATTTCAGAGGCAGTGTAGATGGAGATAGGAGTTAAGAGGTTTTTTTTCTATCCAACTGCACACCAGATACTATATTAAAATAATTACAAAGCCCTGAAACTCAAGGAATAAAATATAAAAATAAAACTATTACTACTTTTGATGTTCCCTCAGTCTCTTCTCGCACTAAGTCTGTTCCAATTCCCAGTGATGACGCATCCTTGTGGTAACATATCCTCTTCATCAAATCCTTCCCATTAAAGATAACGCGTCTTCATCGTCGCTTTTCTCTAGAATATTCTTCCTGGTCTCCCATCACTCCCTTTGATGTTGCTTTGTAAGAGGGCCCTCCTTGGTTACCTGTTAAGTAGTCAGTAAGCCCTACTCAATGTCTAGTATCTCTGAGTTGCATCCTAGGGCTCATTTATCTAAATATAATTGATCTGATGCCATCAATGCTTAATTGCAATCAGAGTCTATTTATCTAAGTCTGTCATCCAAACACTACTGGTTCTAGAGTCATAGTTCACTATATCTCTAAGTCAGTTCCATCCCATAATAGATCTAGAGCATAGTCCTTCTATGACTTTCTTCCTAAACCTGATGCCAGCTCATCCTGCTTGCCTTCCGAGGTATTAACATGAGCTCTAGTTTGGTTCTCCCTTGCTCAATGTCTTTATTATATGGTATTACATTCTGAGGATATAGAAAGGGTTCTAGAGCGAACTCTAATCAAGAATTCGTTGGTATAAAGTGTATCAAATGTTACCTTCCATAGAAAATTTGCTTGTGGCATAACAATGTCATATGATGTGTTGCTGTGACTTCCTGTCATGTGACTATGATACTTGTGATATGACACTTTCCCACACTCCCTTCTATATAGTAAATCCAAGATAAAAAAAAAGAAAAAGAAAAAGGAAAAGAAATATAAATAATAACTTAGCTGTTTTGCCAAGTCATGATAGTTATAGAATGAGTTGCTAGAGTTCTTTGATGATAATCCAAAATTTCTATGTCCAAGAATTCCTGTTGGGTTAGTGAAAGTCAAGAAAGATATTTGTTGATTTGCAGAGATAGTATTTGTTGGTTGAGACATTTCAGAGTAGAGATATTATTCAAAGGTTTGCTGTTGTGTTTTTGATTGGTTGATGAGAGGTTTGAGTTGTGAGAAAGAGGATTGTTAAGAGGTATTTTGTTTGATTAAGATAGTTCAATATTGTCTTGACATATACTGGGATAGCAATCTAGGATTGCCTGAACAAGTCTTTCTCTTGTTTTTTCACAAATGGGTCTAGTAAATATCAGGTCTCAAAAGTACTCAATAAGGGTGTCTTGAGAGAGTGTAGTAAGCTCGGTCTCAGTTATGAGATTACTATCCTCGGTAGTCTATGTATGACCTGATAATGTCAATGTTATAAATGTCCTATTCATGATTTTGACATTGTTCTGGCTATAGCACAAAGCAATAAGAGCTCAGGGGTTCTACACAGTACAGTGCAAGGTAATAAGAACTAGTGGAGTATCGACAATACAGTGTGAAGCAATGAGAGTTGGTGACTATGACTTTAGTGAATGATGTTACTTGTAATGAAGAAGGAAGTTCTCTCTTAATTGTTAAGACTCTAGACCTTAGTTGAATTTACATTTCAACTTAAAGCCTATATCTAACACTTGATATCTTCACACTCCTTGTTAGAGAATCCGGTTAAGATTTTCAGTGAAGTTATATCAGAGGAGAGATGTTAATGAGACTTTGAGTAGTATCCTAGAGATTGTTCAGAGACAAGTAGGGGTACCAATCCCTTGAAGTAATAAGAATACAGAAAGAAATATAGAAAGAGAGAACTTGCTGTTCTCTTTTCTTTCTGGTCTGTATTTATCCTAACTAGGTATTATGACTACATTATAGTGTGGTAATACTACTTGTAACTAAAGGTAACTAGTTAAGTAATAGTCCAGTGACAAAAGCTAAGAAGATAACAAGTTGAGTCAATTGTTATGAGAGCCCCAAAAAGGAAATAATTTGCTACACATTTAAATACTTAATCCACAATATCAAGTCATACAACAAAGACAAGATATAAATAGCATGGGAACTTAGGTAATCATATCATGTGACAAGATCATGTGATTGTAGAACATTCTGGAAGAACATATAATCGTGAACTATTAGTATACAGCCACTTGTAAAGTAGTATAAGTAGAGAAGTAATTCAACCAAAAACTCTATTGAGTTCTTCTTGAATATCTACCTTGGGTGTTGTCTAAGTTCCTCATGAGCTTGTACTTAACATAAGAACTCGATATCACTCCTGAGCACTAATTACCTCGATCCCTGCTCATACTTGCTTAATGCACAGTTGGCTTAATACTGGCACTGCGAGCTAGTACCCCTACCACACTTACTCTAAATCTCCCTCACTAGTGAGTATAGCGCTTACAAGCCTCTTGGATAGCAGGCCCTAGCTATGTGGGGACTTCTCAGTCAGGAGAGACTGAGGGAGGAGACTAGGTACTAAGTCTAAGTACACTGTTCAAGTCCTGACTTTGCCATCAGATGTTGTTCTTTACCTTTTCTCTGTATAAACTCTGTGCTGCACTCTATTGTGAGTGGTACACACAGGAGATCAACAGTTACTTTTAGAAGGCCGCTTAGCTTAGAAGTTCCCTTCTTAGGAGTAATCGTTTACTCTTGATTAGGGCAGTAGTTAGTAAGGCGGTAGAAGTCTAGACAGGAGAAGATTGTGCTCTCTGTTAGACGTAGCCTAAAGTTGCTCTGGATTAGGAATCATCTGAATACAAATTGACATCCTCTTCCAATTCACCATTACCACCACTACCGCCCTACGATATATCATGGCAACAGCAACAACTATAACAACAGGAGGAACTCTCTCAGGTGCCTACCCCCCACCAACCACCACCAACCTACGAGGAGCAACTCCTTGCTATGATTGCCACTCTGCAACAGTAGGTCAGCACCACACTCCACCAACAACAGGGGAACAGAGTAGAGGTTGCAAGACCTTAAGTGTTCAATGGAAAAATAGAGGAAGTGAGTGCGTTTATTAACGCGGCTTACTTATATATTAGAATGAAAATGACAGAGGAAGCGCCAACAACCCAGGTGGTCTGGGTATTATTGTACATGCAGGGAGGAGTGGCAGAGGTATAGAAGGACAACTTGTTGGACGAGTTGGCAAAGGGAAAATCAGAGGTGGAATCAGCTGAGCAGCTGTTTTCAAAAATTAGAAATGATTTTAGGGAGACATCAGAGAAAGAGAGAAAGATTGAGCAACTGAGAACAATAGAGCAAAGAGGAAGGACGTGCAACAAGTATGTCCAAGAATTCAAAAAGGTCGCCAGGGAGAGCAGCTATGAGGGCCGACCCCTTATCAAAGAGTTCAAGAGGGGCCTCAATGGGGCCATCAAAAGAAAATTAGCAGAGGAAAAAGAACTACTATCTACCATAGGAGAGTGGCAAGAAAGAGTGGTGAGGTTAGATAGGAATGAAAGGCAGAGCAGGACAGAGGAGAGGACATTAGGGAGGAACACAGTGTACCCAGAGGGAAATGTGCAGCAAAGGGAAGGTTTTGGAGGAGGATCATATGGAGGAAGAGGGGAACAAATAACCTGGAGGGCAGGAGCCCAATATATGAGTATGGGAAATAGGGGAGGAAATTCATCAAACAGAGAAAGAAACCAATTGGGTCTATGGAGAGACCCAAACACAATGGACATTGATAGAGAAAGAGGAGGGGATAGAATGTGTTATCATTGTGGGAAGTTTGGCCACATGGCCTGAAACTGTTGAAAGAGAGATAAAGTGAGAGTAGTGAAGATACCACAAGAGTTAGCAAAAGAAAATGGAGAACAGTAAGCTCCTGACTAGTCTCCAACAATAAATACAGTGTACTGCACCCAGAAAAACTAGATAATAAATTAAAATTTTCCAGAAACACTGAGGGAGCAAGAGATGTGTAGCATACATTATAGCTGCTAAGAGAAGTGTAGATGAAAGTAGGACTGGAGAAGCTAGAAAGCCATGAAGGAGTAGTAGTAAAAGCACTATTAGATAGCAGAGCAACAGGTCTGTTCATAAATACTACCTTTGCAAAAGAAAAAGGGTTCAAAATAGAGAGGATAAAGAACTCCCTGTTAGTCAAAAATATGGATGGGATAGTAAATGTGGGAGGAGCAATAACACACTAGGTAGAGTGCAACATGTTCTTCAAAGGACATATAGAAAGAGTCAGAATAGATGTATGTAATCTGGGAAAGACAAAGGTTATATTAGGAATGCTATGGTTAGCAGCCCATAACCCTGAAATAGATTGGAAAAAGGGAGAAGTAAAAATGATGAGGTGTCTACCTATCTGTGAAAAAAAAAAAGCAAGAGGAAGAGAAGGAGAAAGAAGTAAAAAAGGAATGAAGACGAGGAGATCCTAAAGAAGTTGGTACCAAAAAGATTCTGGAAATGGAAGAGAGTATTTGGGAAGAAAGAGTCAGAAAGAATGTCAGTGTAAAAGGCCTGGGACCACGCAATTGAGTTGAAGGAAGGGTTTACACTGAAGAAAGGAAAGGTGTATTTATTATTAAGAGAGAAAAGGGAGGAAGTACAAGTATTCATAGAGGACCAACTAAGAAAAGGGTATATCCAACCCTCTAAGTCACTCCAAACATTGCTAGTATACTTTGTAGCAAAAAAGAATAGAACACAAAGAATAGTGCAAGACTATTGCCATATAAACCAGTGGACAATAAAGAACGGGTACCTACTCCCTTTAATAGCAGATATACTGGATGGGATTAGAAAGAGGAAGGTGTTTACAAAGTTAGACCTAAGATAGGGCTATAATAATGTCAGAATAAAGGAAGGAGACGAATGGAAGGCAGCGTTCACAATGCATATTAGAGTTTACAAATCCACAGTCATGTACTTTGGGTTAACAAACTCTCCCGCTATCTTTCAAACGATGATGAACGACTTATTTTGGGATCTTATAAACCAAGGAGATACCATCACCTTCATTGATGACATCTTGGTAGCCATCGATACAGAAGAAGGGCATAACGAGTTGGTGGAAAAAGTACTAAGAAGACTAGAGGAAAACAATCTGTTTATGAAGCTAGAAAAGTGTAGATGGAAAGTAAGAGAAGTAGAATTTCTGGGAGTAATAATTGGTCCAAAAAGAGTCGAGATGCAGAAAGAGAAAGTAGAAGGAGTGCTAAACTGACCAACACCCAAAAATATCAAGGAGGTGCAAAAGTTCTTAGGATTAGCCAACTACTATAGAAGGTTCATAAAAAACCTCACCAAGATAGCTGTACTACTCCACATTTTGGTCAGGAAGGAGCAGAAATGAAAGTGGAAAAAGAAGCAAGAAGAGATGATTGGGAAACTCAAGAAAGTGTTCACAACAGAACCTATCCTAGCGATCCTGGACATTGATAGAGAGATAAAAGTAGAGGCGGATGCTTCAGATTATGCAACAGGAGGGGTACTGTCAACAAAATGCAAAGATGGCAAGTGGAGACCAGTAGCCTTTATCTCTAAATCATTAAATGTTACAGAGTGAAACTACAAAATCCATGACAAAGAGATATTGGCAGTCATCAGGTGTCTTGAGGCATGGCGGTACTATCTGGAGGAAGCAAAACTGGAATTCGAAATCTGGATAGACCACAAAAACCTCTAGTATTTTATGATGAGCCAAAAGCTGAACCACAAACAAGCGAGATAGACATTATACCTCTCAAGATTCAACTTTACTCTAAAACATGTTCCAGGGAAAAGTATGGGGAAGGTAGACAGACTAAGCAGGAGACTGGATTGGCAAGAAGGGGTAGAGAGGAATAATGAGGACTGAACATTAATAAAACCTGAATGGGTTAAAGGAGTAGAAACGTTAGTAAAAAAAGAAAACTTGAGGGAAAGAATAAAAAGGGTACAGGAGAGAGATGAAAGAGTGGTAAAAGCAGTGGAACACTAAGAGACAAAGAGTGGGAAATAGAGGATGGAGTAGTACTAAAGAAAGGAAGGATATATGTGCCAGAAGGAGAACTCAGAGGGGAAGTAATATGGTTGTATCATGACACCCCAGTAGGAGGGCACAGAGGAAGATAGAAGGTGACAGAATTGGTCACCAGAAACTATTGGTGGCCAGGAGTAACAAAGGAAGTAGGGAGATATGTGGATAGATACGATGCTTGTCAAAGGTATAAGAACTGAAGTGAAGCACCAGTAGAAAAGCTGATGCCTAATGCAATCCTAGAGAAACCATAGAGTCACATTTCAGCAGACTTCATCACAAAACTACTGCTAGCTCAGGGATATGATACAATTTTAGTAGTATGCAACTGCTTTAGCAAAATAGCACATTTTGTAGCAATGTCATATGACGGAAAATATCTATTTAATAATATAATTTCCTTTTCATTTTATATTATTACTAATTTTTCGCTCCTAAACTCCTATTGTCTACTCCTATAGGATCACGATGTAGACTAGTTACTTGTACTCCTCCTATTCTGGACTTAGTATAAGTACTCCAGTAGCTATATCCTAGTTCCTTAGTTCATAGATTAAAGTCATTTACGTCTTTAATATCCACCTCCATTTCTATCCATCTATATACTACTCTTTTCCTGATCTCCTGGCAATAATCCCATCCTTCTGAAATATGCAACCGCACATGTGACAGCAGATCGAGGCACAGCGCATGAGCTGAGGCCAAGGTTGTTCCCATTTTGTTGTCAAATCCTGCTCATTCTAGGGTAATTTCACCCCCACTCTGTCCCGTCCTTAACAGAACTATCATATGACGAGCAACTACAGAAAAAACATCAGTAGAAGGCCTTGCAAAATTATTTCGAGATTATATATGAAAGTTGCATGGGCTCCCAGAAAGCATTGTATCAGATAGAGGGGTGCAGTTTGCGGTAGGAATAATGAAGGAGTTAAACAACCTACTAGGTATCCAAACAAAGCTCTCTATGGCCTATCACCCTCAAACAGATAGGCAAATAGAAAGAGTAAACCAAGAGTTGGAACAATACCTAAGGGTCTTTATTGATCATAGACAAGAACAGTAGCCAGATTAGCTAGGAACAGTGGAGTTTGCATACAACAACAAAATCCACATGGCTACAAAAACCTTGCCATTCAAAGTAAATTACAACCAAAACCCAAGGATGGAATTTGAAGGAAGAAGGAAGGGGAAGTATGAAGCAGCAGGAAAATTTATAGAGAAGATAAAGAAGATTTAGGAGGAAGCAAAAGCAGTACTAGGAAAAGCACAAGAAGAAATGAAGAAGTTCGCAGACAAAAAACAAGGGAAGGAAGAGGAATACAGAGTAGGAGACTTAGTACTATTAAGTACGAAGGACTTGAAATGGCAAATGAAGGAGAGGAGATTGGAGAAGTTAACAGAACGTTTTGTGGGCCCCTATAAAGTCAAAGGGATTATCTCTAGTAATGCAATAGAATTAGAGCTACCTAAATCTATTAAGATACATCCTGTAGTTAATGTAAGTAGAGTATAGCTCTATAAACCACAGACAGAGAGACAGAAAAAGACACCCCCAAAACCAGTCATCATCGAAGGAGAGAAGGAATTTGAAGTAGAGAAAATTTTAAACAAATGAGTAGTGCAGGGAAAGAAGAAATTCTTAGTACAATAGAAAGGGTATACAGCAGAAGGAGATACATGGGAAAGTAGGAAAAATTTAGAAAATGCAAAAGAGTTGGTAGAAGAGTTTGAGAGAGAGTACAGGGAAGAGGCAGAAGAACTCAGGCAACAGAAGCAGAAAGAAGAAGAAAAAGAATTTAGCCAGGAATTACCTAGAGAATTTACAGCAAAATTACTATACAAATAGAAAAGAAAAAGGTATGAAAGAGAGAGAGAGAAGAGATGGGACAAAAATTGGAGTCGATGAAAGAATTCCTTGGGACGAGGAACCTTGAAAGGAGGGCTATGTTATGAGAGCCCCAAAAAGGAAATAATTTCCCGCACATTCAAACACTTAATTCACAATATCAAGTCATACAACAAAGACAAGATATAAATAGCATGGGAACTTAGGTAATTATATCACATGATCTTATCATGTGATTGTAGAACATTCTAGAAGGACATGTGATTGTGAACTATTAGTGTACAGCCACTTGTAAAGTAGTATAAGTAGAGAAGTAATCTAACGAAGAACTCCATTGAGTTCTTCTTGAACATTCACCTTGGGTGTTATCTAAGTTCCTCATGAGCTTGCACTTAACATCAATGTCTAATAATAGATAGTCCAATGTTTAGCATAAGTCCAAAGATAAAAGGAGGAAATAGTATTATGAATATTGAGTGGGACTACAATTATTATCAGCTATGGTCTAATAATGAATGGTTGGTAGATAAGATATTGGTAATGCTAAATGAGAACATTACTATGCAGTAATGCATTGAATGTCTAAGGACTCTAAGAGACAATGGACTCACAGAACAAATAGGACTCTTTGGAGAAATCTTGGACTATCCTCTTTCTATCTTTGAACTTGTGCTAAATAGGACAGCATCAGACTAACCCATTATTAGACATTGACTCAACTTGTCACCTTTATTGCTTTTGTCACTGATTTATTACTTAACTAGTCACTCATAGTTACAACTAGTATTATCACATTATAACATAGTCACAATACCTAGTTAGGATAAATACAGACCAGAAAGAGAAGGGAACAGTAAGTTCTCTCTTTCTGTATTCCTCCCTATATTCCTATTACTTCAAGGAATCGGTACTCTTACTTGTTTTAGGACAACCTCAAGAGTGCTACTCAAAGTCTTGTTGATATCTCTCCTCCGATATAACTTCACTGAAAACCTTAACCAGATTCTTTAACAAGGAGTGTGAAGATATCAAGTGTTAGATATAGGCTTTAAGTTGAAATGTAAATTCAACTAAGGTCTAGAGTCTTAACAAATAGTCCAAGATTTCTCTAAATAGTCCTGTTTATACCATGAGTCCATTGTTCTGTGAGAGTCCTCAGACATTCAATGCATTACTATATGGTGATGTCCTCGTCTAGTATTGCCAACATCTCGTCTACTAGCCACTCATTATCAGACCATGGCTAATAATAACTATAGTTCCACTTGATGTTCATAACACTAATTCTAAGTTACCTCAACTTAGGGTTAAGTGTTAGTCACTGACACTATCACAATTATATATTTAAGGACTTCCTATCTAAGGATTAGACCTCAGACTTAACAACATCTTTTGTTACTATCTAAACTTCACTTCTAAGCTCCTTTGAGTTCTAGCATTTATGATCACAAATTAGTAATTGACCATTTGAGATATATATACAAACATTAAGGACTTCATATCTCTGTTGATATTGATTACCTTGAGGTTGTTTTGGAGTTATTCTAAGTGTAATGAAAAGGGCTTCTACTGATTCTAAAAGTGAGGCATTAATCATGGCAGTTTTCAAGAAAACATTTAATGTATAGTACTATAGAGATTATCTACTGATTGCATGATAGCTTAGCCAATATTGATTTCCTTGAGATGTATTTGATGTCTATAAAAAGGTCTTCTTAAGAACTTGCCATTAAGACTATAGAAATTGTCAAAGAATTGATGAAGATAGGTCTGAATGAAGTTTGTGACATCTAGAGTCTTTACAGTTTTAGGATTTATACCTTGAGTGGTATTAGATGATGAATCCAAAAATACTAAACATTTGATCAGTTTTGGAAGCTACTGTAGGTGTGTCAAGGATGGAAGTACAGGGGGGCAAAGAAGCAGAGTAATAGATAAAGGTACTCTCCAGAACAGAATAATGTACTATGTCGGAGGAGAATATTACTTAGTGATAGTATAAACTCCAAAGGAAGACTCTGGCAGAAGGTAAAAGACATCAGAGTGAAGTACAACTTAATGAATGACCTTGGCTTTAACTTATGTGTTGCGCCCTGGTCTCCGGTCATAAGGTGATCGTTGTAAGGGGCAAAAGGGCAATTAGCTGTGACTAGCAAGTAGAAAGGGGGTGGTGATAGTTCCCAATTGCATGCTAAAGGGTTTGTGGGGAGAAGGAGGAAGTAGGGGTATTAGAAAGAAATTAAAATATGAAGCGCAGCTTATCTATAATGTAAAAATAGTTGGAATAATAGTAGGTTCAATCTAGATCTGCCTTGCATGGTGTCCCTAAGGTGTCCACCTTTACACACCGTAATAAGCTTACTAATAGAATAGTCAGTAAACCACTCATGGGCCTTACCACACTCAATCAAGCCCTCATCTGTATTCCCACACCAAACCTTATGGGTGTGATATGATCTAAGTCAATGATTAGCCAGGCTTTTCAGGCCTGCTATTCCATAGAAGGTTGCCCAAGCAACCACTGTGTCTTGGCTCCAGAAAGAATAGGGTATATGATAGAGAACATTCACCAACTCAACCTCTCACCAAGATCACCTCTTACACACTCAAGAGAATCGCATTTACAACCTCAAGAGCTTCTGAGATAAAGACAAGGGCCAAGGAGGCTCCCCTTTCAATCTCCACTCTAAGAAATATATTATAATCTTACAGATGTTAGAGACTCAATTAAAAAAAAATAGAAAAGGAAACTCTCCATTCTACCACTCTCCCTCACATCTCTTTTCTATGACACTACTATGTGGCTATGATAGCTGTCACCTTTCTATCCTCCATACCTTCCAGACATGACCATGTGATTCTGCTCCACCTCCATACTTCACTCCTGCCTATTGTTCCCTGAACCCTGAACTGGCTTTCTTCTACTCCAAATATGGTCTAGAAACACATGACAGTATGTCCAAGTGTCAGCAATATGATTGTCATCTAGTGGTACGTCCGTTTCTTTACTGAGTCTAGCAGTGATGGGATCACTAGTCACTGATAGACTTTTGGTCTACTGTCTTGATGTCATATTAGTCTAAGTCCACTCTAGATCAAAATTATCTCGCATTCCAAAGATATCTCTGAGCCTCTGATTTCTAAAGTTTCAACATTGATAGTCTGTATCTGAGAAACCTAATACTAGCTCATCAGTCTTGTCTCCTGATATGCTATTCTAGTATGTGGTAGCTCGGTCACTACCTAAGAGAAGTATCCAATTTTGGGTCTAGATTATGTCTGGGGCTTGTAAGAAGTCTCTAGAGTGGGTTCCAATAGTGAAACCCAGTGTTATAACTTTTATCCCATGCTACTTTTCCACAGAAAATTCTCTAATGGCGTAACATTGTGTATTTTGGAATGGAGGGAAGTTGTCAGAGAAGAGGTCCTTAAGTATAAGGGAACAGCCTATAGTAGCTTAGATAATCTAGTACAGATAAACATCATCTAGTTTGCCCTTGGATTCTTGGAGTCTGCTATTAATAGTTCCCTTCCCTCTTGTTCTCATCACCATGGTATGTGCTATATAGCCTTATTAGGTAGTGTAGCTATTAGTGTCTTGATCTGTGTTCCTGTAGCGACCAGTACACAGACCAGGCTAGTCTAGTATAAATAGCTAGTGATGTATGGTAGAATACCTTACCTCAACATTGGTTTGATCTCCTAGGCTATTCATTGATCTAACTTAAGACATCTCTGCTATTATAGTCGAGTGTGTTCTGGGATGCCTCCAAGTGCTCCCTTACATTAAGGAAGTGAACTAGGAATCTGGAATGAAAGAGAAGAGTGTTAGGACCAGATGATGTTAATTTATAGACTGAGGAATTACACTGTAACTACACAGTACTTATAGGAAGTCTGGAATAGGAGGAGAGTAGTCTACTATGCTATCCTACTATTATTAATTTTTAGGAGAATTATTAGGAGAAATAAATTACATAATCATCATATTTCTGGAATATGACAAGGTGAATAAATAGTTGTTACTACTCTGGTCAATGTCTGAGATTATATTATCATAGTTGAAATCAGTATAGAGCTTGCAAAGTAAAGTATACAGGTAAGGGTAGTCACTGACTTACCCTAGGGTCACCCTTGGTGGACCCTATGTCAAACCCAGAAACTGGTGAGGCCACCACTGTGCTGACCCCAATTCTTAAGACAGGATTTCAATTTATTAGAGATTTCATCTGAGAACAGTGAGGTGATTTTGTGGAGAACCGAACTAATATAAATAATACAGGATAAAAGCAATTTGGAGAAAAGCGGCAGTTAGGCAGGGAGTAACTTGACCACGAAGTGATCTAGGTGACTTTTGTCACGGGGATTGTGACTATCCTCTTTTGGTTACCTTGACCATGAGTGAGTGCCCTTTGACATATGGCCGGCCATCTTTTATGATCACACATCCAAATAAATCAATAGTTTATAATGTATCTCTCTACACTCGAATCTATTGAACTTCTCCAGATACTACTTCTCCTAAGAAACTCTGAACCACAAAAGTTGTAACTTGAGTTGAAGGAAAGGCCATAATACATGTGACACTATATGTACCTTTTACAACCTAAGTTATTGAGTACATGACGTATAGAGAAAGTATAAATAGACCTCACCTAGCAGACAACACTAGATTGACGACTGAGGTGGTCAGTGGAATAAACGGAATAAGGTCGTTGGAACGTCGACTGATACAGTACCAGTATATGGCCATGACGAAATTGTGAAGTGGTGGCAACAGAAGCAAATGATGGTAGGAAGGTAGACTGCGACGGTTCACTTCAATAGGACACAAATTTCAAGTTTAATAACAGACAACATAGTTTTATGTATACCACAAATTCTTATGTCAAACAATCTGGACAGTTAAGAGCTTGACAAGGCCATCAATGGCAATCCCATGGTTGATTCTGAAAGGTGTTTCAGTACATTTCCAACAAGAAATTCTGGACCTACCCATTTGCACCCATGGGTAATAATCCTGTTAAATCCTGGGAAATCGTACTGTAAGTCACTCCTCCAAAACTTCTACTGCCAGTGGCGTTGGCGACAAAATTGTCGCGACCTGTTTTAGACAATGGTCAGGTCGAAGCAAAGCAAGGCAGAAAAGATGTACCTAAGTCGTATCCATTTGGTGAAATAGTGTGATTTTCTGTGGCAGGCTAAGATTTCGTTCTCAGAATTCGCATATTCTTGTTGGCGATTTCAGTGGACCTACCTCTTCCTGTGAGACACTATCATGAAAAACAAATTGAGCTTTTGGTTTTGCTAACTTATGGGTACATACGCTAAGAATAACGCGCCTGTAGGTGCCTCAGGGCCATTTTGCCTGAAAACTCTGAGAGGAAGTCAAAAAGAGGGCAAATATAAGGAAGGAGGAAATGAACCGAAAATGATTTCCTCCGATCAGGCTCTCGAGACAGGTACCCAGGTTGGGGTCACC
>Ga0153958_1000077_pt1 | contig 19346 bp, 19 predicted proteins | sample TSFL042MetaG_FD_104719 | JGI IMG/M metagenome (GOLD analysis project Ga0153958, IMG submission 104719) | Attine ant fungus gardens microbial communities from Florida, USA - TSFL042 MetaG | ecosystem: Host-associated > Fungi > Mycelium > Unclassified | place: USA: Florida, Wekiwa Springs... | reverse complement strand
TTCTGTCTAAAGCAAGCGCAGGTATCGTGATTGGTGCCGATATAGTAAGGCTCGCGTTCGCCGTCGATAGGCTACCACTAATTTCGGTAGGTGTTCGATCCCAGTCTGGTCCCGCCGTTGGTCGCAACCTTGCGCCTTGCACTTTCCTCCGAGAGCACTCGGATGGTAATATTAGCGTTAACGGTCAGAAACGAGCAAACGCTTGCCTATTTTTTGACTGCGGCTGGTGAGCAGTGACCGACTTGCCTCGAACGCTCGCGAATCTGACACCTGCGTCGCCCAGTGAAAGAACTTCATGTAGAGGAGGTCCCCCATGCTCTGAATGCAGCTACAGACTTTGATCTGAGCACTGCTGGGGTTGATGCTGGTCTTGATGTAAAGATATTCAAATTCACATGATACTCGTACGCAATAGAGCACCATAATCGAATGTTTCGCTCGCGCATTTTTGGAGAGAAGACACCCTCTAATGTGACGTGGCTTATGGTAAAAAAGGGGCGCTTAGCGCAGTGGTAGCGCGTATGCTTTGCATTAGCATCCGAATTGTATAAGGTCCAGGGTTCAATCCCCTGAGCGTCCAGTTTTTTATTTCTGCTTCGCCAGCTCCCACACGGGCGCCTCGTCGTGATCAAAATTGAGTATACTTTCCTCGTGGACGACAAAAATAGAACAAAGGATATTCATCGATTGGTATATTTATTTATCGCAAGTTCGGGTGAATATGGAGTAACTATTGTCCGTATGAACAGGGGGTGATGCTGATGCTGATGCGAACAGTCCAATGGGTCTAAATGAATTGGGGCGACTGCGGTGATGAGGACATGAATGTGTTACAAGGAGTTGCAAGACAATAGCGAAATTATCTCGAAAAGCAGGCAGGATATTAATATCGTGTGCCTGGATAACCTCAATGGGAATATGGGAGTGTGCAAAGGTTAATTACGACCCTGCGACCAGATACATGAAGCCCAAAAGCATACAGGCCAGACCGACACCATATACGAGCTGAGTGTTTGCAGACGTTGGATTCGAAAGCAAATTGCAGTGTGTCGAATCTGAACATCAATCAGGATGATAACAAATAGGCAAATGAATGAAGGCACCCTTACCAGAGGGATGAGCTATTAAGGGGGGTGTGAACTTCACGTTCCGAGGATGTAGCTTCGAATCCGATATGAAACCGCGGTGAATGTCGAGTTCAAGGGCGAGTCGGAGCGAGCATATTATCTCGTCAGAAAGATGCGTGGAAATGGGAACGATGCAAAGCTCATCGCGGTCTCCGAGATTCCATGCCCGTGATGTTGAAGAAGAAACACAGCAATGAAAGCGCTGCAGTACCCTTGAGACCAATGCATCAATCTCCTTGGCACCGGCATGCGGCGTTACCAACGCCTCAAGTTCACGTGTATACGGCGAGGCAGAGGTATTTGACAGATAGGTTACGGCAATGTGCCGCAAGTGAGAGATGAAGTAAGGCGGAGGGTCGAAATCAGGCATTGGCAAGCGGAATTTGACATCGCTGCATGCCTCGGAATTCCAGAGATCATCTTGGGTGAACCCTGGCCGGACATGGGCACTGATCTGGGCACACCAACAGCTGCCAGTGACGTTGATCTGCGGCCACTCTGATACATTTTCACCATAAACGTGAAAGTTGTAGGTTCTGCAACTGTCACAAAGATCGTCTAGTAGGACATTGCACAGGCTGCTGCGGAGGCTTTCAAGTAAGGAAACTGAAAGGGTGAGATGCAGATGGGTGAGAATGCGAAGGCGGATCTCGGTGGGCAGTGGGAGGGGGAGATGGGAGACTTGGGTGAATTCGGGAGATATGTATGCCAGGACTGCGTGAACGAGAGGCAGTCGAGCGACTCGGAGACCAGTGGTAGGAGAGGACATCGAGATGAGTGTGGTGGGAGAGGACGAAGAGACATAAGACGATTAGTATGCGGATATAAAGCCTCGAGGGATGGAAATCGATTATCCAAGGAAAGCGTCAAATGGCTGGGCATTGAATGCAAAGTTCCCACCGAACTGGACGGTATTTTGATCAAGAAGGAACCCGGTGCCGGCGTCATGGTTCGGAATAAACAATCAGGGGGTTCTATCATAACGGTCCTTCCGTCGTAGTTCATAAGAAGGGGTCCCGGGGCGGGCCCTTCCGTAACCCTAACCCCAATCTAGGTTTCGAAGTTCCCCACCTTCCCATCGTCCCCTCCCCTCATGCAATGATCCTCCTCCGCCTGTCCACAGGCAGGCTGCCTAGCTTGTCCAATCTCGCCCGTTCAATGTCCTTTGTCCCTGTTCTCCCCCTTCACCCCCCATCATTAGCTGAGCAGAGCGCTGCCTTCGACGCTCGCGTCCAGGATCTTTCCTCTTTCTTCTCCTCCTCTCGCTTTGCTTCTATCTCTCGTCCCTACACACCTCGTGATGTTGCACTAAAGCAGGGCTCAGCACCTGTTCTTCCCCTTCCATCCGCACTCCTTGCAAACAAGCTCTTCGCCCTCTTCACAGAGGCTGCTGCTAACGCCCAACCAGTACCTACCATGGGTGCTATCGACCCAGTTCAGATGACTCAAATGGCCAGGTATCAGCAAGTCGTCTACGTCTCTGGTTGGGCCGCAAGCTCCCTCTTGACTACCGGCAACAACGAAGTTGGTCCTGATTTTGGGTAATGCCGTCCCTGAACATGCGTACCTTCTTTTCATCTAATTTGTCTCAGAGATTACCCTTATACCACCGTCCCAAACCAGGTTCACCGTATCTTCCGTGCACAGCAACTTCACGATCGCAAGCATTACGATGAGCGTATGTCCGCATCCCCTCAACAACGCGCAGAGATGCCTTACGTCGACTATTTGCGCCCTATCATTGCGGACGGTGATACTGGGTAACTACCGTACCTATCATGGTCTTTCTCTATTAACTCACAATACGACAGCCATGGAGGCACCTCTGCTGTTATGAAACTTACTAAGCTCTTTGCCGAGTCAGGTGCTTCAGCTATACATCTCGAGGACCAACTTCACGGTGGGAAGAAGTGTGGACACCTCGCAGGCAAGGTCCTGGTGCCCCCCAGCACACACATATCTCGTCTTGTTGCAGCACGCTTCCAGCTTGACATGCTTCTATCTCCCATGTTGCTCATTGCGCGTACTGATGCTGAAAGTGGAAAACTTCTTTCAACCAGCGTTGATCCTCTTGATCACCCGTGAGTTCATAATTTCAGATTCGCTATCTATCTGAACAATCCCCTTAGATATATCCTCGGTACTACCACCCAAGGAAAACCACTCAGTGAAGCTCTAGCTCGAGCCACAAGCAGTGCAGATGCTGCCAGAATTGAGAAAGAATGGGATTCCATGAACGAATTGATCACCTTCGATCAAGGCACGTCTTCTCTCGTTGCTTTCATTTATTCCACGCGTTGACTATTTCGCCTAGCTGTCGAAAGAGTACTCATGTCTAGTAGTACCATTTCGAACCCACGCGGCGTGTTTGACAAGTACAAACAAGCTGTAATCGGTAAATCGAACTTTGAAGCTCGTCAGATTGCTCGACAAGTTGTTGGTCACGATATTTACTGGGACTGGGACCGTGAGTAGATTATAGGCTAACCTTTCTAGGTCTTCACTCATTTTTGGTAGTTCCGCGCACACCCGAAGGCTTCTATCGAACCACTGGTGGCCTCCAGGCAGCTGTTGATCGCGCCCTTGCGTATGCACCATACGCAGACTTACTGTGGCTCGAGACTGGGAAACCAGACTTAGTGGAGGCCAGGGGCTTTGCAAGAAAGATCCGGGAGAAGTACCCTGGTAAATGGTTTGTGTACAATCTGAGCCCCAGTTTCAACTGGGCGAAGGCTGGGTTCAGTGGTACGTCACCCCTGACTAATAGTGATCTTCGGCTGATAGCACAAACGACATGAGAAGATGCAGATCTCAAGAACTTTATATGGGAACTAGGGAAAGAAGGGTACGACGTGTGACGTTCAAGTTTCACTGTGGCGGCCTCCTCATTGACAATCCCAGGTTTGTGCTGCAACTAATCTCTCTGGCTGGGTTGCACAGTAATGCTGCCGCCACTGGTGCGTTTCTGCTGGATGCTAATGAACTGCCATTTAATGGATGTCTCACAGCCGAACTCGCTGCGCGGTACAAGGATGACGGTATGCTTGCGTACGTGGAACTTGTGCAACGTAAAGAGAAGGACATCGGTTGCGATGTGCTCACACATCAGAAATGGTATGTTGCCCTTTCCGTTCTGTTCCCGATATGTTGTTGAGATTTATGATACAGGAGTGGTGCCCACTATCTCGATTCGATAATCCAGACCGTATCTGCAGGGTCGTCAAGCACGTCCGCTATTGGGAAGGACTCGACAGAACATAACTTTTGACGCTTAACGGTAAGAGCGGAGCATACTTACTGTAACAACGTACAACGCATGCCTGTCAATCTGAATTCGATATTGGAAGATTAAATTAACGCCTCTAGTTTCTTAGTTCCCCGTTCATCAAGCCTCAAGATCGAAATGATGACGATCCCGCAATATTCGCCTAATTTAACGGCGGGTAAAGCAGCCCTGTGATCAGCACGAGGTTTCTGATAGTGCGCACAAGGCTACTCATATCTGACATGGAATCTGATATAAAATTCGCCGACTTGTTTGCGAAAGGAATTGAAATAACATTCCAACTAAGTTAGCTCGTACGTTCTGACCATGGAAGCGAGCTTTCCAATCGGTGACAAGAAAAACCCGATTCTGATATCTCCTCCCTAAAAAACCAGGGCCTTTGAGCCACGAGCCATTCAATCGCTGCCGTTGAAATTCGGTTCGCTGCTAGTCAACAAGCTCAGTGTCTTGAAAAGGGTTGTTAACACAGCGAGGTTTTTCTTTCCAAGTGCAAAGACTGCAATCATGCAATCAGGTTTTGTCAGGCTCACGGTGACGGTGCCCTTCCTCACATTCAATATGAGACGCAGATCAAGTCTCAGTCTCATTGATCGCTGCAGTGCTACATTCCACGAACGAATGGGTTCTAGCACCCTGTTACCGCGGTGAGTCTGTCCTCCAGAGTATCATGGTCGTGTGGCAGTCTGATAAATTTGCCACCGTCTCGGCACGCTGAGCTTAGCTATGGCTGGTTAATCGGACAATTTCAACTAGTTACGTAGTGAACCTAAGTTTGCTGCGTAATCATGATGTATTTGACATCGCGCTCCCGGTGAATCCTATCAATAGTAAAATTTTACAGTTACTTATTTATTCTACTTAGTCTACTAGCTACGTTCAATAGATCAGATCTCATTTGCTAGTGTAAACACGATGCTTGTTCGGGCCGCGTAAGTATGACGACGAAAATGCTTCCCGCCGTTGGGGGCCTGTGACAACACAATCCGGACCTGAAATGAGTTGCCTTGTTTCACCTTTAAGTTCCTCCTTTGCTACAGTATGAGCACCTCAAACTCAGTGGGGCAGGTTTAATCACTGTGGACGGTCTCAGATCAACGCTTCGCCGGCGTGTCTTTCAATACATTCCTCGGCTATCAATGGTATGCCTCATGGATCTTTATGTCCCGTCGTTGCGGACCTCAGTGACCTACAAAGGCAGTTTGTAAGGACGTCGCTCGAATGTGATTTGCTATTGAACTTTCCTGAATTGGCGATGACGAAAAGAGCTGCTGTGATCAGCACCATAGTATAGTGTCCTAACTACTCTTCTAGGTCGGGTCTCAGGTGTGGATGTACTCGTGTGCCTAGTTTATAGTACTAATATTACAAAAACGAGCCGCCGCGGGTCGACGACTGTCAGCACACAGTACGTTGATTCTGCTAGCGATGACGTTTCGGCCTCAAGCCCCGTCACTGGACCCACAATATGTACGTGAAAGGCTCACAACTACTAGTAAGACACCTGTACCTCCTGCACTGCTACCACGATGCGCATTTCAGCTTCTCCGAATATGTTCTTGTTTGCAAGACACTTACCCGCAAAATTTATGTCTTAGCAGGCACACATGTTCTCGAGATGAAAACTTACTGCAACCTTTCTCGGGAGGTGGTCTCCCGGCTCATCAGTGCTAACTCGAAAATGTTTCTCGTCGTTTGCGCCTGCTGTTTCAAACCGTGCATATTGTGGTGGTAAGTCCAGTTTCTCCCACTTCAACACTGCGCTGCACTCACAAATAGCACCTGCCCACTGACCTCGTGAAGTAGCAGAGTGCAATACGTAAATCAGAAAACATGCCACAACTCATTTCCTGAGATGAAATTGGCCAGATAATCTACGCTGCCTGGACTACATGCGCTTCGCTCATGGGATATGAGTCGATCATGATGACGTCTCATTGATGGGCCACAAATGCCTATGCGATGTGGTGCCATTGGACTACCGTGCCGATGTTGCCTCTGCGCGTAGGCGAAATGATTTTTATCTTGTTTCAGATTAGCTGCTCTGTAGCTCGCCTTACCTCCAGCGGTTTAAGCTTCTTGACCCATACCAAAGTCGGAGGGTAGCGTCCACCACCAGAATGATAGGTATAAGGGTAATAGTCTGGATATTTGGAGGCATATTCCATCCCCCCTGAACATATCAGAACATGCCCTCGGGAGTCTATCAGCTTCCAAACCTGCTCTCACTCTTTCCTAAGAAAACAAGGAACAACATCAGTCCTCACTTTCAAGAAGCCAAGCATGGCTACGAACAATGGGTCAGAGAAAATTTTGGTTATTTCGCCGCGATCGTGAGTTCTGTTATTATGCATGCTCGTAAGTGTATACTAATGGACTTGCGAAGGGAATAGCCAATGCAGAGATGCCGCTGCTCGCAGCGCTCGCGTGGCCCAAGGCCAGCGCCAAAGAATTACGAGCAATTCTAGATTACATGACAATGTCGTTTATGTTTGAAGATCTCACGTAGGTTACAGGACGCCAATGATGTCTTGACTCGGTGCTGAATGTATGCCAGTGAACATCGTTCGAGCGAAGTGGCCAAGAAGGAGTCAAAATTGTGGATCGACATACTCAACGATCCACAAGCTGGTCAAGGCCACCGCCACCCGTTCGTTAAACTCATGACAAAGTAAGCTTGATCATTTTTGTAAAAAATGAACCGCTTTAACGAGCGTCCCCAGACAATTAGTGCCACGCCTAAAGGACACAGTAGATCCATTTCACTGGCCCGAATTCGTACAGTCTAACGTCGATTTTGCAACGAATGTCGTACAAGAGGCACTCGATCGTGAAGCGTCGAAGGACGTTTTTGCGGCCCGCTGTATTGCTTCATACATGGTCATGCGGAGAGAGACCGTCGGTACACGGCCGTGCATCGTTCTGATGCGGTCTACCCGAAGACTATATTTGCAGGAGCACGTCCTGAAACACCCAATTATTGCCGGGATGGAGAATTATGCACTCGACATGGTATTTATCGCCAACGTGCGTGTCTCGCTCAGATATCTCGAAGTGCTGCTGATAGCATGACTCGTTACTCCAGGATATTTATTCGTTTAAAAAAGAGCACTCTGAAGATGGAGCGCTGAACAACATCATGACCGTCATCCAAAAGGACCCGATTACTCAACATCTTGATCTGCAGGACAGATTTCATCATGCGGGCAGACTATTTCAGGCTGCCCTGGATCGTTTCAATGTCTGTAAGAATGCGCTCCCGAGCTTCGGCGACGAAGAAACAGACCGGCAAGTGGCAGCATTTGCAGATGGTTTAGTGGATTGGGTACTGGGTAGCATCGAATGGAGCATTGTCAACCATCGCTACAACGTCTTCGTGAGCGACGATGACAGAACCAGACATATTCTTAGACTAGATGACCGTTGGTTCATGTCTAAGAGGTTCCGGCTTCTGTTCTTCTTTGTTTCAAGTATTTTGGTTACGTGTATTTTTTGCCTGATAATGTAACTAACATACTGTATGCTTAGCATGTATTCTTCTTTTTATTCTTTCCTGTAACCATAGTGAATTCATCATTCCACCCGGTTTATGACGCAATAAAGTAGAATACGATAAGTGGAGCAAAGTGACGATATGTAGTGTAGAGATGCGACGTCGACGAAAGCAAATAGAAATGATGTAAGTGAGTCCTTTTTCAATGGGCTATTCTTGATCAAGTGTCTGATAGGGATAAGAAAGGTTCGGGTATACCCTGGGCGGCGTTATTACCTCGTATTGTGCAGTCTCGAAACTGCCATCTACCTGAGAATAGCGGGAAGAAGCAGACTGCATGGAGCGAGCGGGGGATACTGAGCCCAAGGGTTGCACCGGGGATGGTGTCTGTGACGGTGTTCTAGAATGGACGGTAGTATCCTGGGACGCTGTCGAAAGATTCGATGACGGTCCCATTTTGGAACGACCAAAGGACTTCCTTTGCTCAAAAATACCACTGCCTGTGCGGGCGTGATTGGAGGGCAGGTAGTGTTCCGCAAGTTTCGGAGTCGGGGGTATCCCAGCATCCAAGACGCTTCCCCTTCGGGGTTTTATAGTCTCGTTCGACACCGGTCTTTCAGTATCCCGCTTTGGTTCTGAAGGCGTACTAGACGAGGTTGTGGCACCTGAAACTGATTTCCAGGTCTTGAGGATGGATTTACGGACGCCTGTCTTCTCCGACGGGGTTGTCGAAGGGGATGCTGGACGTGTGGACGGTGGTCGCGAAAAAGTCGTTATGGGCACGGGTGGCAATCCTCTTTGCGGGGGCGGGGGCGGTCCGGCCTGATCCAGAACAGGTGACGCAGATGCCTGGAATGAAGTCTGCCCGGCAGTCGGGGTTGGAGGGGGCTGCGAGTGCGACACAGACGAAGACTTGCTTCTATGCCAAAGTCTCTTGAAGGACTTCACGCTGACAAGAGGAGCAGAAGCTTTCGCATTATTGGCTGCAGTGTCCATAGGGAAGCTTTCTGAATCAGCAGAGAACCTGCTGGAGGGGGTCGTCGAAGCAACAGAACCCTCATCTACAGAAGACAAAGATGGTCTTGATTCGATAGGTATACTGGTGAACTGCTTAGTTACAGGATCCCAGTATGTTGGTGTAAGCTGCGACTCGGGCTCGGGGAACGAGGAGTATCGGCCAAAAGGATCAGGTGACAATGGTATGGGGGAGTCAGACACCATATCTGGCTGCTTTCGCAATGAACGAGGTATGGGCGGTGGGTACACGGACGGCTCCACATCTCGTTTCCGCAATATGGTTTCTGCGGACACAGAATTGGGTGAAGCAGGGCGCGAGGGTACAAATGACTTGGGGACACCTGTAGACACACCGTTAACGGCGATTTGAGGGGATGATAGCACGCCTGGTGATTGCGACGTGCTAGCAATAGACGAGTAAGGGACGGCAGGCCAGGATTTCTCGTTTGCATTGACATGATCATCAGAGTTCCTGAGACTGGCTTGAGCCAATAAGGCCGATTAAGAATTGTCAATGAACTCACCCTCTCGCTGGAATATTAGAGGTCTGTTCGTTTGGTAATTTTGACGTGAACCCTGCATGAAGTGCAAGTAATGACTTTGATCGGGCATGAGTTATTGTCAGATCCTGCTCTAGGTCACTAGTTTTCAACTGTCTCGGAGAAAATTGTGCCAAAGTCTATTTGAAAAATGTCAAAATCACGAGATGAACACTAATGGTTAGCATACCCGCTCCATCTCATCAAGCTTGGCTTTCATAAGATATTGGCTTCTACGTCGATCATTCGGGTCATTCTCGTCATACTACAAACGGATTCGAGAGAAAGTACATGGGATTGAAAATGAAAACTCACCTCTTCTTCATCGTCTCCTAAATCTAAACCAAGATTCAGATCCTCGAAAACAGCGCCGACGCGTTTTTCTTCCGTGGGACTCCGTGATAGCATATATTCTTCTTCCATGTCCATGGAGCGTACATCATCGCTACCTATCTCGTCTGTGATCGACATCCCTCCGTCAGTCGTGTGAGGAAGACCCGCGGTAGATATCATCGATATCAATTCAGCGTGTGGGCCATTGCTTGGCACAAGGACTAGAGGAGGGGGAATAGGCTTCCTGGCAGCTGCCATGGTGGGTGATGATATATGTGGCCTCGAGTCCGATACGGATATCGGAATAACCAACGGAGGCTCGGACATCCTGGCGACTGTCATGGTGGACGATGATATCTGCGTCCCCGAGTCCGGCGCGGGTAGCATCGACACATCCAACGGAGGCTTGGACATCCTACGCATAATGTCCCGAACCTCTTCTACATCATCCATCTCATCTTCCGATGGCTCCGGTTCAGGCAAAGTAGCAAGCGAGGATGCATCCAAAGCAAGTGGGACCACATTTGGATTAACTTCGCGCTGGCTATCCTGCGACTCAGCATGAATGTCAGCCCAGGTGTCCGCATCTGTCCCGAAGACATCTACTAGGGGATCATGATGACCAACATCAGTCACATGTCTTGCCTCGTCCCCTTCGACCACTTCGTCCGCAAAATCTGACAGAGCAGCACCTCCAGTATTATCTTCCTCCGTTGAAGCCAGTGACGTAAAACTGAGTACAGAATCTGAAGTCTGCAACCTCTCCGCAACATCGGTCACATGTCTTGCCTCGTCCCCTTCGACCGCTCCGTCCGCAGAATCCAGAACAGCTCCTCTAGTACTACCTTCATCCGTCGAAGGCAATGACGTAAAACTGAGTATAGAATCTGAATTCTGCAGCCTCTCCACTAGTTTCAGGTCCAACGGCGCACGCAGCTCATCTACGTCTCCTTCAGCACGTGATCCTGATCGTGAACATGCTCGATTGTTTTGGCGACTCTCGGCGCGTCTGGCAAAAGTCATGCGGCGGCCACGTAGCCAAGGCTCGTACCATGCCGCTCTTCGACGGTCGATATCGAATTCCACCTTTGCGAGTATAGGTATCATAGAAGGTGAAGTGAGACCAGGGAGGTCAATCTCAGTTGTTTCGTAGTCAGATGAACGTGAAGTATCTGGGGTGTCCGGTTCCGAGTGCGATAGTGATGAAGAAGACAGAGGTGTAGATTTAGAGTGAGATCGAAGATCAGACACCGAAGAAGTAGTAGATGACGAGGGAGTAATTGGGTATGTGAGAAGTTGCGATGTTTCTGTCCGCAAGGGAATGATCAGGGGGCGTAGGTTGGAGGGGCCAGAGGGATTCGATCCTAGTCCTAGACCAAAAGCACTAGGGGTTGGTCCCCGCGAAAATGCAAGAACCTCTTCACGTTCAGCTTTCAGAACGCGAGCCCAAATATGTTTCCAGATTTCTTCAGAGAGGCGTGGACCTGGTTCTTCTACATCCTCGTTTCCTGCAGCGTGGGTCGCAAAAGGCGCTGGGCTACTCTGGCGGCTCTGTGGGGACGTTGTGACAAGGTAGAGGATGAGGCCAACTGTGCTAGGTAAGGCATACTCTTTCGCAATCGCTATAAGTTGTGCATGTAGCGAGGGCTGTAGAGCTACGAGAGTACCGCGTCGGAACTGTGTATGATACCCTGATGCAGTGTGAGGAGGGGGGGCAAGATCCGAGGTATCTGAGGTATCGAACTCGTGAGAGAGGTGAAGTGGTGGTATGACATGAAGAAAAAACTTGGTCTGAGATGAAGACGCAAACGATACAATATTATTGGAGGTTGTAGTAGACGGTGTCGCGACACGCCAAAGGAGATCAGGATGGCTATTGGAAGGAAATTCACCAGGAAATGTCTGAGACAAGAACGGAGCAGATGAATGAGGCCCTGCAGGAGAAGGTGCAGATATCCCGAGGGCATTAGCTATCTTTGCAAGACGGTGAGGAGGCAGAGGTGCGCGAGGAGGGGTCCATGCAGGTTGGGTACCAGATGAGTTTCCTGAAGCACGAGAATTTCGTCCCAGTGACATGACACGGAGGAGAAGGAGCAAAAAATAGAATAATTCTCGAGTACCACGCCGGGCAGTTTTCGAATCAGCAACCTGGACTGGATCTACGATGGGTGTCAGCAAGAGTCAAGTGGGAGATCTTGAAGTTGCACGAACATGGACGCGCCTAAGGATGCTTCGGAGTCATGAAATCAGAACGACTGCCACTGCTCGTTGTGGTGCCCAGTGTCAAAGTTGCAGTTGAGACTTCACTCGGCTCTAGAAATGTGGAAAATAATTACCATTCCGAGCGGTCTCCTCTGAACACACGAGACTGACTATTCAGCAGCAGAGCAGCAGAGGCAAACGAATCGATTGACATAGTAGTTCTGGAGATATGATTGTACGGAGCTATTAGAATCGCATTCTTAAGTAGACTAGTGATGGCTGGACAGATCCCAATTTGCAATGCTACCCCTGCCAGCGCTTTGGTCGTCAATGGCCATCGCGAGCCGATCATAAATCCGAGTTCAGATCGTATTGACTTGACGACATATGCTTGCTCCAGTTTGAGAACCTCGTGTGATCATCGGAAATGAAGAACATCGGCGGAAGTTGCATCATGGTTGGAGTGTTTATCACTTTCAATTATCGACAGTAGTTTCAATCGATAGGGACGATCGGCCAGAAATCCTTCCATTGCATCTGGTTATCCGAAGGGTCGATGAAATCATCATTGAAATTCGTTCTTCAGCATCGTACAACGTGGATGTGCAATCGTAGTTGGGTGCAGCATGTTCATGTTTTGGGGGTTGGATATCAAATCAGGATGTACACACGGTTGCCTCGAGGCATCTGAACCTTGCTCAAGGAAAAGGTGTAAAAATATGTAGCGGTGCCGGCTGTCGTACGACACCCCTCGTAATCGTATGTTGCAGTCCTTAGACAATGAGAGCTTGATTGTACTGAGGCTGTATTGTTCCCTGGGGCCCGGGTAAGGTCGACAAGGACAAACAAAGGACAAACAAGGAGACGTAGTTGTCCAAATGTTATGGCCGGTTTGGCTCTCCTCGTAGCCCTTTGAGCAAGGATCACCGTCCGGGTGGCCATTGTTTACTTGATTCTTGGCTTCCCCTCTTTTACTTCTTCTTTCAATTCATTTTGAGTTTTTTTTCACCTTTTAGTTCACGATCCCCCCTGCGTGCTCAGGTTTCATTTGACACCACGACCCATCCACGATTTTCGCCGTAGCCTTCAATGGATCAGCACCAGCACCAGCAGCACATACCCGATGATCATAACCAAAATCTCGGTCATGCAGGTCCTTATGGATACTATCCTGCCGAGCAAGAATCTTCGTACAGCCTCGCGTACAACCACCACGCGATGCAACACCAGCAGTCTTTTCCTGTCGTGCAGCATCCCAACCCTCATCATCCGCGTGGGTAACCTTCCTCACCCCAAACACATGTTGATCTGATAATGTGCTCATGTTCGATTCTTTGTAGGCCATCTATCTGCGCCAGACCTGCATCAAGGCCTGCAGTTCCATAATCTCAGCCTCATGCCCACTCATCAAACGCATCAATATCCGCCACCCGTGTATACCTCATCGCCACAACATGTGCCCATGAATCTGCCTGCTGCCTCTCCCCCTCCGCCCTCCCCTCACATGTACGATCCTTTGTCCCCACCCATTTCAGGATCTGACACATCAGCGGACGGCATTTACCACCACCATTCGAGAAACAGCAGCGGGACAGGTTCCCCATCGTCGTCACGAGGAACTAGTTTAGTTCATCGCCAATCTCTTCGCTACAATCCCACCCCTTCCCCAACCACCAGCTCTTCAGGGCGCCGTGGCCGTGCCCGTTCCTTAAACGACTCAGACGACGAAGACAACATGGGTGCTACATTCGTAGAAAACCTGGCCCACACCAGAAAGGAGGCAACACGCAGACAACGTATTGAGGCTGAGCAAAGGCGGAGAGACGAATTACGCGATGGCTATGCCAAATTGAAGGATGTCTTGCCAGTTTCCAACCAGAAGAGCAGCAAGGTGTCGCTACTTGAACGAGGTGAGGCGATCAGTCATCATCTTGCACAGTGGGTGGTTGACGACATGGCGCTTAGCCACCAATCATATCATCTTTCTGGAAAAGCAGACACAGGAGATGCAGGCTCGTCTCCTTATTCTGGAACAAGAAGTACAGCGCCTTCGTGCCGTCAACGAGAAAATTTCGCTTGCCACTAACAGCTCCCCTTCACCTGGCAATATCCATGGGATAGATGCTCGACCCTTATCTCCTCCGCCTGAACCTGGGATGCCCACTCATTCTCTTGCACATGTTCAAGGCCAAGAACCTCCACGAGAAGATTCTCGCAGTCCTGCTACTTCTGATTATTGAATTGCTATGGCTGCACCATTCAACGGACGCTGTTTTCATTCTTTTTCATTGTTTTCCAACACCTTTTTTCATTGTATCTTTTATTCATGTTTTGCGGCTCGGCGGTGGGAGAAGTGGAGAGGTCTCTAGTTTTGGACTAGGCTTGTCGAGTCTTGGGCGCTGGGGACGTGTTCGGCGCTATGCGCAGTTCTATCGTCAATTCGCCTTGGTTCGATCCCTGAGACCCACCAGCTTGATGTTTCAGGATCTCACTCCACTGATCCGAGGAAGCGCTGGTTAATCCAATCGTGCTTTATCTCGTTGATCGATGGGCGTATGAGACCTTGTTACTCGTCACATCACCTAGAAGTTTTAATCCCCAGTGGATCACCACTTCCTGTCAATCAAGCTCCACTCGCCATCTATACCAGCCCCTTATCCATCTAACATTAACATGTATTTCACGACTGCATCTAACATTTCGCTGGCTCGCATGTGGCTCGCAACCTACCTAGGTGGCTTGGCCTGCTGCGACCGAAGGATACGAAACCCATCACGAACTCATTCTTGACGAATACTGCACGAACTCACTCGAGGGGAAACTCACGGGCTGGACCTGAAGGAGCAATTATTTACCCGATGTTTGGACTTTCTTGATGAGAGTCATTGTTACCCGGGTTCCCTCTCTAGCAGAGGGCTGGAAGGAAATGTGCTTACTGAAGGAAGTCTGGAATAGTCCCCGGAGACATGATTTATAATCTGTAGTCAGTACAGTAGTTTGTTGAGGGCCTCACGCTTTTTTGTCTTCTATATTTTCCATCCTGACCAAAGCCGGACTGGTGGCCCGATGGCAAAACTAAATAACACAATCTTGTATCTGGTTGTTCTGGTGCTGACGATCAACCGTTGTCGGGATACCGGTAGCGAAATGCCTGGTAAATATACATAATACCATTGGACAAGCCTCCATGAGACTAGCTAGATGATAATTATACGGTGACAGGGCAAAATACACTCTAACTTCGCATCTCACATGACAGGCTGCGCAGCAGGGAAGAGGATCCCCGGAAGCCGGCTCTGGCATCCATGTCAATTAGACTCTAGAGTCCTCGGATAAATTATAGTCAGACTGGGTAAAGTCTGGATTCATATTCATAGCACAAGGGGTGGGTGGCACTGCTACCCAAAGCAAAGAAAACAAGTCAAGGCTTGGTGATGCGTCGTTCGCGGAGGCCAAGTAACAGCTTGTCACGCACTAGTACTGATTGATAAAATGTACCTGCCACAACTTTGCACCGGCAGTCCATCGTAGACGGAACATTGGGCATCGAAAGAGGGCTACGATACTGGATCGGATCCGGATCGCGCATCGTCGACGACCATCCCCGATGGGGAGAAGCAGCACGAAAACAGCAGGTCGCTTACCTCCTTCCAGAACGAGATGCCGTTTGATACGTTGAGCGGAGATGAATCTTGGGAGAGCGATGAAAATTCCATTGGCAGAGGAATGTTGTACTTTTTATTCATTCATCCGGATGCGTTTGTCATTGAGGTGATCAGGAATCTGGGCATTTGCAAGATCGGTGCGCATCTGCTGCATACTGGACCACCGAGTCTGTCGTCTCAACCGCAAGATCGTGCCAAGCAGCCGCTTTAGGAACCTGGCTGCAAACTACGTCAAAGGGTTCTTTGCCTCGAACGTTGGAGCCTAGGTCCACGCGTGCTCATTACAAAGTAGAGTTTCGTTCGTCCTGCGACCGAGTGCTGTTAACGAGATGGGCATCATGGCAAATGTGAAAAAGCGCGTACCCGTGCGTAGGGCGGATATCGCCTTTCTTGCTAAAGGAGATTAGTACAGATCTCCTCGTGTTAAACATTCCCTCTCAGAACCGGAAAGGCGATCCCCCGAGTTGACCTTCGCGAAACGCGGGGGCATTGCGGGGGTCAAGGCAGGATTCTCTGTCACGAGAGTGACAACTAGGGGTCACATGCTTGCTTGTCTTTTCAAGTTCCTTCTTGCTCCAGTCGCATGCTCCATAACTTAAGGCACACAAACGGAATACGGTTACTCCGTCTTCCACCATTCCATCTACTCACTGTGACCGGAGCGCTTATAGGAGCTGATGGAGTGGCTCTTACTTGTGATTCGACTGAGAGTTGAGAGCTGCGCTTAATCTGCGATACACAGGAAGCGACAGATCTAGGGAACCACATTCATACTTATTGTGAATCCTGTGTGCATGCTTCCAGAATGGAACTTGTGTGGTTTTCATGTCACGATGTTCTAGTCGTGAAACTAATCGCTTATTTTTTCGCCGTGCACTAGAATCCACTTTTTCTACCATAGAGATCCTACATACACACTTTTCGTTCTCACAACGAGGCTAACCGCTGTCTTATCGACCAGGTTTACAGGGCCTCGCAGCTGATGCGCCTTCTTTACGGCGCCCAGGGCTCTCTCTTCGCTTCTTGCGCTCGCCACACGCGGCGGGAACTCCCAAGTATACTGGCGAAGTACTTCCGATATGTTCCCGGCGAGCCAAGCAAGCGCTCGTAATCTCCTCCGATTCCGAGGAACTCGAGATATGGCCCGGTGGAGCCTCCTCAGCTTTGCACGGCTTCCTAGGCGTCCTGAGGAACGTCTCCGCTATCACTTTCGCTCAGTCGGAATATCCAACACCCATCCACGGCTTCCTACCTTGTGGCTGTGGTCTTGTGATGCAGAAATGTTTCCCACTAGCCTCTTCCGCACGGAACATAAGGTGCAAACATCAGAGTTGGATTTGAATGCCGCGGTCACGACACTTCTATCAAAAATATGGTCCGTCACGATTGACAGTTGTGCTCGTGTGCCAAAGGTCCGTGCGAGACATTTGGATTGCTTGTGAGCATCGCCTCTGGTGCGTGTCTTGCTTAAAGTCTAATTACGTTCGCTGAATAACGTCACTTTGATGTGAAGGATCAGCCACTATGAATACCGTCTGCCCACATGTGTCAGCTGTGGGTGGGCTTGCTCATACGATGACGAGGTTTTGTAAAGTTATCGCGGCAAGGGTTCTCTAGTCGACAGAAACGGCATGGTGTTTAGACTATCCGAACTTGCTGCGTCAATCGCTCACAGCATTCGCTCATTGGCTGCGGACAATGTATCCAGGGTTCCCGATCGGCTGACGGCGTAACACAACTGAAATGAAGACTGCGGTTCATTATGGATATGATAGGAGGTAATTGTTTTGTGGTGTTCTCTACTACTGAGTCGATAAGTGTCAGGGTAAGGTTGGGATCACGGCATTCGTTCATCATTGTTTATGACTAGTGACGCCTTAAACCCTTGGAAGAATAATAATGGGTTCATCTCAAAGGGTTTACATCGGCTACGTGTAGGGGTGACGTTCCGAGGCTCACATAATAAGCCTGAGTACGGACAAGTGGGCGCACATTTATGACAGGAAACAAATACACGAAATAATTCATATTACCGAGAAAGTCGCTGGAATGATCGGAGGATGTAAACGATTGCTAAATTATAAAGTTAGCGCGAGTAGCGGGGGATGAAGGAAACGTTGTGAGGTCAGAGTTAGGATCCTCATGTCGAGAAGGGAAAAAAAAGAAAAAAGAACGAGCCGAAGAATTGGACGGGACTACGTAGGAAAAGAAATGGATGGGTTCTGATAGTGAGAGCGGGTATAAGAGTGGCCGAAACGGAGGTATCCCTCGGCGAGCCGGATCTAGATAATGGTATTGGAAGCCGCGGGACGGGCGGGCTGAAATGGGATGAGTCAGGGTTGCGAAGAGATGATCGGGAGTTGGAGTTCTAGGGGGTCAGGGGGTCAGGGGACCCGGATGAAGACGAAGAATGGAGGAAGCGACATGAAGGATGTGAATAGGGTGTGCGCGGATGGGTTAGACGATCATGGCAAATGACGTTCAGCTCGGAGGAAGGGTTGGGGGTAAGTGAAGGAGAGAGGCTGAGCTCGGTTTTGAACTGATTTGGAAAGATCTGATGGCGAAGTGGGGGGGAGGCTGAGTTTGGATTGGGTCAGGAAAGGATCCAGACAACGAGGCAGAGGTTGCCGTATTCAGTAGACCATTCTTGTCAAGAGTGGGAAGTGATTCGTGTCAATGAAAGCCCCCGTTTGTGAAAGATAGGAACCGGTCTTGTAACAAGTGAAGGGACTATTCTTCCGATCGAGTCGCTTTTAGCCAGAGGCACAACATGAGGCAGAGCGGCAAATACGCCTTCTTCCAAGTATAGCACCGTGGGTTCCACCTCCCTAATCTGTCCCACAGAAGCGATTGCGCAAAAGGGATATTTAGCAGGGGTATCAAAGCCAATCCTCCTCATCCCCTTCTTCTTCCAATCCTCGAATCCGCATACCTTCTTGTCCTCGCCCCGCCTTTTTCTTTTTCTTCTTCCTTGTCCTATTGTGCAGTCGGCTCATTGTCTTGCTTTAAGTAAGTTCCCATCCAGCTCGTCGCTTGTCTTTTTGTCTGACCACAAACCTATAGAATCTCAGCGTATTTCAGTGTCATCTTATTTTGACGATCATCCCCACCTAGCTGCAGTGCAAGCGCCCGCCCTCCGTACACCGACACCGCTTTTTTTTCTCAGCCTTACTTTGTCATGGAATCCACTCTCCTCGAGCACCCCCGGAGCCCCAACTTCATGGACACACCCTTCGCATACGACTCGATTGCCAACCTCGAGCCTTACTTGCAGTACCCCCAGTCCCCCTACGGTGTCTCCACGATGTCCCGTTAGTATTCGTCACAATTCTCGTTTATACATAGTAACTTACCTTGTTCTATTCTTAGTCCCTGGTCCTTCGTCATCATCTCCTCGTCTGGACTTCAACTCGCTGAACCTGACCAACTCCATCGGCGAGTACTCTTACTCATCCAGTGCGTCCTACACCACTGCCTCGCCTGGGCGTCCCTACACTCCCCCCGACAATGGCATCGCGCCTCCTGCTGTGTACTCCATCAGTGGTGGTGAGCTTTCATCTGATGGCCTGGCTTCTGGCAGGCGCAGTCGCGGAAGTGGAACCCACTCACCTCCTGTCAACTACTCCGCTGTGCCTCGGTCCCACCGCTTCAACCCCATTGCAGCGCCCCCGACCACGCGTTCGGCTG
>Ga0153958_1000076_pt1 | contig 19382 bp, 19 predicted proteins | sample TSFL042MetaG_FD_104719 | JGI IMG/M metagenome (GOLD analysis project Ga0153958, IMG submission 104719) | Attine ant fungus gardens microbial communities from Florida, USA - TSFL042 MetaG | ecosystem: Host-associated > Fungi > Mycelium > Unclassified | place: USA: Florida, Wekiwa Springs... | reverse complement strand
GCGAGCAATTCTCCCCGCACCATTCCTCTACTTCTTTACATTGGACATGGTCACGAAGGGCAACATTATACCAGCCATGATCCACCGAAGGTTCCGTGACCGTGGCGATGTACGAATGCACGAGCCGAGACGCGTTTTCACCATGCCTGATACTCGACAATATGCTCGATTATCCAGTAATTCTGACTATACGGACGTTGTAACCCGTCAATACTACTCAAAGGTCCCTCGGAGTCCATGTTTCCCCGATGATCTGGGGCGACCCAGGATATACCCGATCGAGCTTCTGAAACGGCTTCCGAAGCATCTCAAGAGATACCAGGCTGCGTTCCCCCAACCAATCCCTATGGTCATAATTCGTCTCGACGAAATTGTTGCCACCATACCGGATGTCGTGCAATGGATGCATGGTGCAATATATCATGTTGTGCCCTTGGAACATCGACCGGACAGCGAGAATCCCGAAGATACGATATGGTCAATGGTTCTCAAGCGTGGCATTTCGCATTTGAATAGACCATACACTTCTGCTGTATGTAAAGTTGCAACATCTCCAGTCCAGCAGGGAAACATGATTTACGAACCTGAAGAAATCAATTTCTTCACCCACGCCGTCAATGTCTTCATGGAGCTTCCGAGGTTGCCCGGGCCGACATTGAAGGAGCCTACAGCGATGTATCAAGGTGCGTTTATACTGAGTGTTATGGATTCTCCGCCTCTGGCACAGGAACGCTGGAACGAGCTTTCTGACGACCAGAAGATGCACATATACGACCGTGCACCCCAATTGTTCGAGGGTCTTCCTCCCTTTCTAAAGTGTCCGCGTATTCCGGCAGTTGGTCTATATTTCCAGAACTGGGATATGAATATGCTTGGCGTCCTGGATGATCTCAAGTTTGAGGCGCTCGAAGACGCCGCGCAGGACCATTTGGGAGACCTTGATCAATTGGTAGGTCTCACTGTGTAGTCTGGCTGACAATTGCTGCGGTTGGATTTCACACACATGCCTACGAACGCGAGGAATCTTCTCGCCCATGGTTGTGACTAGACTATCATGTTGTCGCTCTAATTTCTGCTGGCCGGATTATAGCCCTTTTCAAATATAGATGGATTTTACTTAAGTTGGTTTCACAAATCATTGGGTGATGGCATCAGATGTTAATCCTCATGAGCGTGGAACAACCTCTTTCTTTCATGGATTGACTATGTGACATAGTGTGATCCCCGTGACATTTGCGTGACTGTCGATTATCAGCTTTGAACTTAGTTTTTTTTACGAACGCACTGGCAGTCATCAGTCTCTAGCATTCTGCCAACATATAACGCTGCTGGCTAGCAGCTAAGCGGCTTCAGCTGTTGTGGGTTCAAGTGTCGCTTCAGTCCATCCTTGCTGACTTTTGATGTTGATTGCATCCTTACTATCCCCTATAACTATATACTCATGCCAGAGAAATGATCCATTCTATTCTTGATGATTTTTCGTCTTGTTTTTAAACTTTCAAGCATTTTATTTTATCTCAACTATCGTATTCCTAGCAGCGAATGTATTCTGGTCATTCCATAGATAGCACCAGCCGACTAGCTGATATTTGTAGGAACCGTGGGGCTCAGTGTGGCACTCCGTCAGACTGCAATATATACAACTCTGCGTCTCTGATTCAATACCGGCCCCGACGAGGGCCATTTGGATTAAACCCCCTTCCACGGCCCCATCCGCCCCGGCGGCTCCCCCACTCCTCAGCTCTCGAGTCTGCTGTCCACATCTCTTCCTGACCAGGAAGCGGACCGCTCTGCTTCGGAGCAACAGCCGACGGCCCCGAGTTCCCACCAAACTGGTCCGCGGCACCCAGCCCAGGGATGAAATCATCCGAGCCCATGGCATCATCACCGCCCGAAACCTGCGGGACGTAACCGCCATCTCCCATACCAGCCACATCTTCCTCCTTGCCCCACCACTTAGCCGCACCGCCATAACTGAACCCAGGGACCATGGCGTCGTCGTCCTCATCCTGCCCGCTCAGGTCCGTTATTTCTGGGGGCTTCTCGCCCCCGCCGGAGAACACGGATGTGGCGTCACCCGGGCGCTCACGCGACCAGAAGCGCGTAGTATGGTCGTTCGACGCAGTAACGAGCAGGTGGCCCATGGGGTGGAACGCCATCGACCAGATGTTCGAATCGTGCGCCTGGGATAACGTGGCGCGCGGCTGTGTGACAGGTTGCAATGCCGCAGGCTCTGGGCCGCCGAGATCCCAGTGCAAGACAGCGCCCTCGGACCCTCCAGACACAAGTATCGGGTGTATGGGGTGCCATGTCACGGCTATGGATCGTTAGCTTCTGGTGTAAGTGAATGTTAGCATGGCTTACAGCAGACTTCTTTCTTGTGGCCTTTGAGGACACGAAATTCTTTCATGGCGCGAATGTCGAAGACGCGGACAGTTTGATCACGAGAGGCGCTTGCTAGAAGGTTCCCATTCGGAGACCAAGCTAGGCCTTGTATAGTGTTTTTGTGCTGGTGCCTAGATAACCTCATTAATGATAACAACAACACCTTTGGTATACTTACAGCGTTGAAAGAACTGCTCCGGTCCGAGGGTCCCAGAATTTAATTAGGTTATCCTTGCTTCCTGATACTAAAAGACCCTTGCTGGGATGCCATTCAACGCACTTGACGTCCCACCCGTGTCCTGGAAAAATTAACAAATCGCTAAGTTAAAACGAGGAACGGGACTGTACCTGTAAGAACACGCTCTTCTCGACTCTCTTCAAACGACCATATTCTAATAGTAGAATCATCACTTGCTGTTGCGAAGCGGCGGTCATCTGGGCTAAAGGTCAAACCTCGAATAGCCTCGCGGTGACCCGACCAAGCGGTTAAATTATTCATGTTTGGTTGGAAGTACTTGATTATTCCGTTTTGGTCGGCAGAAGCCAGGAATGCGCCCGAGTGAGTGAATTGGAAGGCACGGACGGCTGAATCGTGCGCTTGCAGAATGGTCTCGAAATTGAATGTGAGACCATTCCATAGGGTAAACTCTCCACTTGTCGACCCTGTCAATACTCGTCTTCCTTCTGGGGTCCACTGTATCAGTGTTTGAGAGAGTTGAGAAGGGTGTCAACGAAGATACGAACCGCAACAACATTCACTGGACAGCGAATCTTGTTGGTCGAAGTGTGAATAAATTTGGTACATAAGGACGTCGAAGAGTTCGCAGGGTATGCGATAGGTGGGAGTAGCTAGAGACGATGAACATTAGCAGCTACCCGACATAGAAAGATAAACCCGTACGTCAATGATGTAAGGAGGAGCAGGTCTCATGGAGGGGACATAAGTCGAATTAGGCCGGTGTTTGCGTAGCTACGCTTGGTCAGATATATCATACCTGGCAGCAAGGCATGCTACGTACAAGATTCCACTTCCCTATGCCTGCGTTAAAATCAACAGTCCGCCGCGGCCTCGTCTTCTTTACGGCTTTCCCATCTTGAACCTGTCTAGCAGCAGCCAATTCTTGCTCAAGAATTCTTGCATCGTCCATAGGAGGTGGTTGAGGGTCCGAGAGATATCTTTTAGGTGTCCATTCTAGGTGAGGATGCAGAAGAGGACGAGGAATCGAGCTCGACGGTAACAATACTGGAATTGATGCAGCCATAGATTCCTGCGAGGTCACAAACACAAAGCCTTCAAAGACCTGCCGCTTTCTTTGAACCTATGATCCAAACACGAGTAAGTTAGAGCATTAATCAAATGGCATGTGCACAGCATGCGCGCCTGTTTACATTTGTTTATGTGTGGCAGCAATTCTCACTGCCGCCATGACCAGACGCACTGACCACAGAAGCACTGCAAAGTAGAGTCAGAGTGCATGTGCAAAAAAAATCCCAGTAGGGCTTAAGGAGAGGGGATGTGTTGCAGTATTTTCCTCCCCACTCTTTCCTCTCAACCACCATCATCTCTGTAATCGTAGGAGTTAGACCCTTAATTCTATCTCACGAAATCCACAAACTATCCAATGGCTCGCACCAAGGTGTGTAGATGTGTTCTACCCTATCGTATATAATTTTATGATATGGACTGGGTGTACTCATCGTTTCGAACGAGGGGCTGCACGGGAAGATGAGTTCCCAAGAACCGGGTGCTGTGGCGCAAAGAGCTGTGTTTTGAGTTTTCTTTCGCAAAGAAAGACACCACGGAGGTTTGAAACCACGCACCCTGTTCCGTCCACATCTTATACCTCCGGGAGTGCCTCTCATCGTCCCGATGGAACTTCCAATGTCATAACACATGTTTCTGACGATTTTCCTTTTTTGGTAATTTCAGCAAACTGCACGTAAGTCCACGGGAGGCAAGGCCCCTCGCAAGCAACTCGCCACAAAGCAGACTAGAAAGAGCGTTGCGGTTAGTTTTAGTACTGTATGCCCTAAGCAGCTTATCAACATCCCCTTGCTCTTCATTGCAGGCTGCCGCCACTGGAGGTGTGAAGAAGCCGCATCGGTTCAGACCTGGTACAGTCGCCCTCCGAGAAATCCGGAGGTACCAGAAGTCCACCGAGCTCCTCATCCGCAAGCTCCCTTTCCAGCGACTTGTGCGCGAGATTGCCCAGGACTTCAAGGTACGCCTACTTTTCAAGCATGAGCGCAAATACTAATTCCGTCAACCATTCCCAGACCGACCTCCGCTTCCAGTCATCCGCTGTTCTTGCCCTGCAAGAAGCTAGTGAGGGTAAGCGTATGCACATATGGACTGTCACCCGAGCTCATGTATGTCTTGCGTGCACAGCTTATCTGGTATCTCTTTTCGAAGACACCAATCTGGCTGCTATTCATGCCAAGAGGGTCACAATGTAAGCCTTATGCTATCATCAAGGAACCAATTGGTAACAAACTTTCGTAGTCAACCAAAGGACCTTGCCCTCGCTCGGCGTCTTCGAGGAGAACGTTCCTAATTTATTGTTGATCTATGTGGTGTTCTGTAGCTGATTTGAAGTGGTCGTATTCACTCTTACTTCGTCTATGTATGATATGCTTGTACGATCCGCCTGTACCGTATGCCGGAATTCGAAATATAGCTCTTATTGAGTTGCACGCAAGTCTCGGACACGTTCCGCGAAGTAATACCAACCCAGGTGTTACAGTGAACCCGTAAACAAACGCATAGCGTACTTGTAATGTAGAATACTTCTATATAAGTTTTCCGTGCACTGCCAACAATAAAATTTTCCTTCTGACGCCCGGTGTGGTTGCCCTCTCATGCCCGAGTCGTTCCTGCCAAGTGTCGAGCTCGCAACTTGACTCCGGAATATTCCAACAGCTCTTACCGATGACCAGCACAGAAAACCACATTTCACAGGCGTTCGATAATATAAGCTAATGAACTTAGGAAGAGATAGCACTTCCGTTGGTCCTGGTTGCACATGTCATTCGCGTAGATACATCTAATGTATTATCGACAGAATGCCCGCGCCCAAAAATACAATAATGATTTTAACACTAAGAAGAGAAATCCGGCAGGTAATGACGTGTACAAGTGACTGAGCCTGCTAAGCTGTTCGACAATTTGATATGTGAGGACTAAATGGGAAAAGAAGAACTCACGGCTACAGTATTTTATTTTTTTGACAATGTCTAGAAAGATGATAAAAAGAAAATCATGTCATACAAAGAAAATCATTCATCATCCAACTCATCCTCGCGAATCTCGTGCCCTCCACTGGATCTAGAACCCACAGACCTTGGACGAGAATGATCTCGAGCTTGTCGTCGCCGCTGCTCAACAGCTTCCTCCTGGCTGAGTGGGTAGTTCTGAATACACTGGAGCTCAAACGTGCAAGGGAGGATGTCTCCGCAAGCTTCCTTCACGAATTCATCGTTACAAATGATACCACCGAACCTCGAATGACTTCCAAGCCAGTCAAGCCGCTTCAACTGCTCCCCAAGGTGCCCCCCGGGGGCATTGGCGTCCGTAGAGCGATTAAACTGATATGCTGACCAAATTTCTCGCCGACGACGGGATGGAGCGTGCTCGTACTCTTTTTTCGCAGCGTCCCCGTGTAAATAGGCCGAAATAGTGTCGATCACTTCACCACACGTAACTCCAATGTTCTGGCGCTTCGCCTTGACAGAGATCATCCACGGAAACGACCGTGAGATAATTCGAACGTGCGTCAAGCGCGGGAAAGTTGCAGGTGCATCACGTCCTTTGATCCATGAGCGTCTTGATTCGGTCGTGCGATAACAATTGCTAGTCGAGAAAAGCATGTTCCAACGGAGGTAATCATCACCTGTCGGTGTGGATAGGAGAGGGTTGATGCGAATCGTTGCAGAAACAGCCCTTACAAGGAAAGGCTCGAGAACGGGTCCATCTATTAAAATAATTAGAAAATATTCAAGGGACCGAATAAAAGTCGTACAATGTGGCCCTTCCGCAAAGGGGTCAATGCGGTCCGCATTACTCGTCCACCTGAAGTTGGCGCGGGCTGTGTCAGGCGGTTGTGGTGGCGCAGGCGGAGGCTGTGTTGGATGCATCCATGGTGTGTGACCAGGATACCCGTTGTGCGGACCAGGTGGCATACCAGGTTGCCCATAGAGTGGCATGCCCCAAGCTGCCACTGCAGGCGTAGCGTACGGTGCGACCATGGGATATGGAACACCTGGCGTATAACCCCCCATCCCTATCTGAGGACCCCATGGAACCCCTTGAGGTAGTGGTTGCTGAAATGCGCTGAAGCCAGTCCCAGGTGCAGCCCAAGGCGTGCCTGGAGGAGGCTGACTAGGAGGAACAAAAGGAGTGGGGTTACCGTTGGGATACCCAGTATAGTCAGCGGAGAACCCTTGACCTGCCGGACTTCCGTGGGCATTTGGGAGACCAGTGGGGGGAGGGAAGTAAGAGCCGGGAGGGTGCATGGCGGGTGTGGAGTGCACGCTCGGGGGTATAGTAGGAATAAATGGTGTGGTGTTATGAGGCGTTACGGGGTAATATGGGTATTGTCCAGGTGTGCTGGGCTGTTGAGCCCACCCTGGGGGGTTGTGGTTTGAAGGAGGTGGAGGGATGACCGGTGGTGCGTAGCTTTCAGGGGACGGAAGGGGAGGTATGAAGGGAGTAGTCACTGCCTCTGGAGAGTCGTAAAGCATTTTGGGCGGGTATCCGAGGTATAAATCGGATCGTCACACTGTTACTGGTCGAAATATTAAGATTAATTCAGGTTCAGGACATAAAGGAATAAATGCCTCACTGGGAATAGGAAATCTATGTCACACTTATTAATACAGAAGTGACTCGGACGTGTGGCAAAAGGCAACCTTAAGCTGAAACGATGAGAAATGATTGGCAAGATCTCTGGGTCTGGTCTGGTCGTGCACGAAGGAAGGCCTTGGAAGGAGCCTATCACATCAACCATCCCAAGATAATTGCCCGCACCTCGTACCTACAGAAACACTGTCACAGTCACTGAGCTCCCTCAATGCGTGTAGTCCAAATGAGATAGACTTTGTTTGTTCGGAGTCCGAGTCAGATACCAAGCACGTTCCTATACAGATTCAATTCCACAGCCGTGACGCTATAGACAGCCGGACACAGTACTGTTGCTGTTGTATTTACAACCGGAAACCGATAATGAGGCGGTGGGAGATGAAGATATGGATGAGCCAATTGAAACGGCTGACCACCACGCCCTTTTGGATTCTTTGGGCTGTGTGCACGAGCGTCTCCAATATGTAATCAGTGGCTGTGCAATCCCGAACTCACGCCCCGGCCGGCGGCGGTGCGTTTCATCGTAAGCTTACCCAGAACCCACTTGCTCATGATCCGGAAAGTTTGACTTGAGCTCACGCAATCATCCAAGTTGTAAATTCAACTAAATGAGCAATAACTGGGACAAATTACCAGTGATCCATGTGATTCCTAGGTTTCCATTTCCAGTGCAAACCTAGGAATCACTACCTGAAGCGGTCCAGTGGCGCCAGGGTCCAACATAACTAATCAGGGCTGAAGATGCTTCGCTTTGAAAAGCGCGTATGATACAAACGGAACCCCATCAAGGCGATCATATCGTGGTAATCGGTCATCAGTCAGTTCTATATTCCGTTTTGGATAACTAAGTCAAAATACACGCCTATCGCCCAACCTTCATAGTTCACAGCGTACGCAACTATACGGAAGTATGAGAGTTTGACCTTCTTAGATATGACAATGGCTGGAATAATCTATGTGATGGATGATACAGATGGAGCAGAATGAAAGTCATCATGAGGTGAGACTTAGTACAAAAATGTTGGGTGCCCTGAAACCGAGGCGCTGGATAGCGTAGTTATCCTTCTTCGACAAACATTCGAAGTAGTATTTGTCTCGAAGCCAATCTGCGGAGCATCAGTGAGATGATCGTAAAAACAAAGCAAGTCAAGTAACTCACCGACACGTCTGTATCGATTCGGTGCGGGAGTGTTATAATACATGTTCCAAGCCGCACCAGAGCTATTATTGTGCGTAGCAGCCCTCTTGACCTGCTCCTGCAGTCTCGCAGGGAGGCAATTGAACTCCGCTTCTGTCACATAATTCTCTGTGTACCTGAGAGGATATAATTATGCTCTGAAGGCAAGAAGGTGAGATAGGTGCTCACTCTCTCCAAATTGTGCTACAAACATCACCCATAGTGACGCCGCGTTCGTTGTGCACTATCGTGCACCATGGGCTGGATTCGGTAATGATAATAAGATCCTGAACGCGAGGAAGCGTTGCAGGCTCGTCCTTTTGTAGAAACGGGATATCTTGGTCCCGATTATTGGGGTTGAAGCCACCAGTCGAGCCTTAAGTTCAAGAATCAACAACTTGATCTGGAATGGGATATATGTATTTGGTGCCACACCGGTTACAAGGTTGAACATCAGATTAAAGCCAGGGTTTCCGCCAGCCAAAATTGGGTTTAGATGTAGGTCGGTATTGAGCAGATATAAATCAGTCTGCGAGAGAACAGGACCATCTGATGGATAAGCGAAAAGCTGAACTTGCAACCGAACTATCGTAATTTGTACTCACAGCCAACTCCTGCAGACCACTTGCTCACAACGGAATCACCCATGTATACGTGTAGCTAAAGGCAGTGATAACAGGTGCGGAAGAAACGAGGTGGATGGTATGTGTGGGGGTTAGAGTGCTGGTCTACAGAGCTTTAACTCAGAGCGCTTGGCGACTGTGCCACTTAGGCAGTGGCTGTGTTATTGGTTCAAGTTACAGATTAGATTAGATTCTGACTAAGAAGCATCCTATTGAGTACGATTGACTCCTGGAGCTTCTGCTGGACTTAGCATCTCAGACATGGCCCCCAAAGGTGGAAACGCAAAGAAAGAGAGCGGTCGAGCTAAGAAGGCAGAGAATGAAGCAAAGAAGCAAGATGCTACAGCTGCTGAAAAGGTGCGTCTATCAATACCTTCGAATCTCCCGTAGTACCCGTATGGTACTGATCAACGAGTCCCTACAGGCAAAAAAAGAGGCCGAATCTTGGGAAGATGGTGCCAAGGCAAAGAAATCCAAAGATGAGAAGGAAGAAAAACGCCGTGCAGAGCTAGCTCGCAAAGCCGAGAATGCACGGCTGCTTGCGGAGGAAGAAGCCACAGGACCTGTAAAAGCCAAACCAGCACCGAAAGCTGGTGCTAAGAAGAAGGATTTCAAACCTGCTGGTCCTGGTGCGATCGCAGCTGGGGCTGAGCTGAGCACAGCTACAGAACCACTCTCAGAAACAAATCTCAAAGGTGAACCACCTAAGGAGATCGAAAGCTATGCTGCAACTGGCATCGATAATGCACTGGATTTGCTGGAGGTAGTGACTGCAAAGATGGACAAGGCTAGCGTAGGGCAGCAAGCTGCGAATATTGAAAGGCATCCCGAGGTGCGAATGTTTGCTTTCTTTGCCCCGAAACTCCAGCTCTGATACACTTACATTAATAGCGACGATTCAAGGTAAAAAGTCACATCACAATCGACTTCCTATGGATATAACTCATCGCTCCTAGGCTGCATTTGAAGCCTATAAGGACCTTGAGCTGCCAAGACTCAAGGAAGAAGTGCGATCATTATTCCGCTGTCAATGTGATACGTGATGTTCACGATATTATTTTCCCGCAGCATCCCGGGCTACGCCTGCAGCAATATCAGGTTAGCACACTGCCAGCGCACGTTTTGAAATGACCTTAATGACATTGGAAATTTACAGGATCTGTTGTACAAGCAGTTCCAGAAGTCACCTGATAATCCGTGAGCTGTCGACTAGTATGCCCCTGGGTGTAAAATTGCTGATCGAAGCCTGTTTATCATCACAGCTTTAATCAAGTCACCATTGCTTATGACGCCACAAAGGAGGAGAAAGTCCAAACGCTTAAGGAGAAACAGGATGCTGTGCGGGGACGCATGCGCGCGTAGCAAACGATACGCATATGAGTCATGTATGACAAGAAATTTGTCTTGGTTGCATATGAATCCCTGGAGCCTGAGCCCATCAAATTGGGGATGTATTATTAGACAAGTAGTTGGCAGTGAAGATCGCTTTTGCTATATAGAACTTGTCTACACATGTTGCAGCGCTCGTGAGAATCATGATTCTTGATAGTAAGTACTAGTAGATACATCCAGATGGCGATAGGGTTTTCTCTGAGAAGCACCTAACTACTGAATTCTCGCATTGATCGAGAATAAAATGACTGAGAGGGACCGCCTAATACTGCATTCAAGCACAGCGCCAGTGTAACCTGTGTCCACTATCCATGGAACCTTCGGAATCCAAAGAAGTCCGTGGCGGTGTCCGCAGGCTTATGTAATCAAGGATCGTCACGAGTTATAAGTTACTCTGAGTCGGAAGACAATTTTGACATAAAACACCCACTTTTCACCGCTGGTACGAACAAGAACGAGCCAGAATTTCGACATGCCAGATATTTCGCTTTTGACCCATCGCTCAAATTCTCTTGAATCACCCCTCCAGCACACGAACTCGCTTGTGATAACGCAAGTTCCCAGAACCTTTTTTCAACCTTCTATTCTCAATGTTTTACGCGACCACTTTGCTACATACGGCGAGATCAACCAATGGGTGCCAATCGCATCATTCTCTCGCATCATCCTCGTTTATTATTCAGAGGGTTCTGCTGAACTTGCGAAGCACGCTTGTGATCCCCTCGTCTTGACACCTCCACATAGGTTTGTCGTCCTGCTCGAAAAAGGCGTCTTTCTCATTATCTATCATAGGACACCCACGGTTTTACGAGTATATCGCTGTGAGCCTAACCCGATCTTTTCACCATCTTCACCGACATCGGATGAAAATTATTTGCGCCCTCCCCCGATCGAAAAGAATTTCCTTATATCACCGCCTGGGTCTCCTCCCATTGGTTGGGAGCAAATTCGCGAAGATCCCCCGAATGCCTCACCTCTTGCAGATGATCTCATCGCTGCACTTCACAAGTTGAAAATGCAGGAGAGGCGTTCTAGCCGAGAGGTCTTACTGGAGCCGGAGGAAGGTGTCGGAGTGGGGGTATACGTGGAGGATTGTGACTTCGATGTGACTGATGAGGGTGCAGAGGAGATGGACTGGGAATATGGTTCACCATCTCCTGCACAATTACGATGGAAACCTATGGCAACCTCGATGCCACCACTGCAAGTCAGGTGAAAGCTGTGAGTGCTATGTTTCCAAACGACCATTGCCTGCGGATGATACACTTCAGACCTGTTCTGATATCTAAATGTGGATATTTCATATTGCCTATCTTTTCTGACCCTTTTGTCTAAAGTCGTGACCGGATTCTGATTTTCTTGTTCCAGTGCTGCACCGCAAGCTTCTGTATTATGTTTCTCTTGAACACACTGTATTGATTATCATGTGAGTCTCGCTCCTCAGTATCTTTTTCTTGATGAAATACTTCAGACCTGTTCTGAACCAATATGGAGATAACTTGTATTGCCTTTTATTTTTCTGATACAAAATTATGATGTTGCTTCGAACCTCACGCTAACCTATTCTCTAGGTTGTCGTTTACCCTGGATATTGTAGCATGGTGTTTTAGTCATTCATTAGTAGACTGTACAGCCACCTGGGACTCTCGTACGCAGAAAAAACAAATGAAGTACAAAACATGTCACACGTAGAGTGTTGTGAATTTTTAGTGCTTTTTACATGGCTATAATCCAATGGGCCAAGTTACCATAAAAGGAAATCCGGAATGGACCTCGGCGATCATCACCCTCACTATTGTTCTTTACATTGTTCTCAAGGACAGTGGTTGCAACGTTGATCGGCAACCGACCGACCTTATTCTTCTAAAATAACAAAAGGCCACAGTTCCAATGCACTTCCTGACGAGTTTTGCTCTTCTTACCTTTCTTCTGTTTCATCACTGCACTTTCTTTAGCTCGGCATGTTGTCGAGTATTCTTGCTGTTACTTTCGTCTCCTGCGCCTCTGTTGGTGAGTGAGGAACTGCCTGGGATTGTTCTCGATCCCTCTGACGTTTTGTATTGTTCAGTCGCGCAATCTTCGCCTTCCGTTGTATGCGTTGCAGGTCAATGCCTTCAAGGTTACTCTAATACCACGCGTGAGTCCAGCGTGCTAGAACCCCCACCGTCATACTTATAACTATAACCAGTTGGAGCGACTCTCTCAGCATCTGGAATATCTACTAGCGTTCTTCTTCTTCCTGGACAGTACACTTCGACTACCAATCCAAACCTCCTGCATGAATTATTAACGTCTTCTTCTGCTTCGCTTTCTTTATCCACTGGCTTCGCCAACTCAAGCACTGGATCTTCAGTTTCTCTTCCCCTTAATATTGCACTTCAACCTGGGGTTGCGATTTATCCCCAGGCTTTCTACTCAGGACAAGGCTCATATTCGAGTCTTCCCACGTCGCCAGTTGGAAATGCGTCCATCCCAATCACTGCGTCTTCGATAGCACTTTCAGGAAACGTATGGGCAGCGGTATCAGCGGGAAGCAACAGTCGCGTTATTCTGTGGGACTCAGTTCCTGATGTTAGTCAGCTCCCTGCGAGTGCATCAGGATCTCTTTCGTTGCTCAACCTGCAGTCATCATCCTGTTCGCCACCTTGCTCCGGGAATGGTGTTTGCTCGGCTGCCGGGACTTGCCAATGTCCTAGTGGTTTCACCGGCTCGTCTTGCGAGTCGTGCGCGACTGGTTTCTTTGGGCCGACGTGCCAGGCATGCCCATCGGGGTGTACCTCTTGTGACGACGGAATTTCTGGAACAGGACGGTGTTTGGCCCCCACAGTAACAAATCCGCCATCCAGCTGCAATTGTATCAATGGAGAATGCGGTTCTAATGGTCAATGTACTTGCATTACTGGCTGGACGTCGGCATCAAATGGAACCCAGTGTGCCGCATGTGCGTCTGGTTTCTTTTTAGACACGAACGGGAACTGTGAAAGTGAGTTTGATTACGTCTTGTCACCGATCCCAACCTTATTTTCTAGTTTGTCAACTCGGTTGTGCACAGTGTGCTGATGGCAGCGGAGATTGTATCACTTGCAAATCGGGTTTTACTCAAGACGCTAATGACCGCACGAAATGCGACGCCACTCAGCAAACTACGTCAGGTGGCACAGTTTGCCCTGATGGAAGTTACAGTGCTGGCTCTACTTGCCAAACTTGTTCGCCTCTTTGTCAGACTTGTACCGGACCTACCTCGAACGACTGTGTCATCTGTGGATCTGGCACATACTCTTTCAATGGGTCATGTGTGGGGACTAGCAGCGCAGGAGTCTGCCAGGGTTCGAACTTGATTGCCAACAATAACAAGCATGAATGTGACAGTAAGCGGAACTCGTTTCTCCACCTGAATCGTGTGCTAAATATCTGATATGTAGCTTGTGGACCGAAATGCACCGCCTGTCAAATATCCAATTTCAATGTAGCATCTACTATTAATCAGGCTCAGTGCACTGGTTGTCTTCCTGGTTTCGTCTTATCGCAAGGGGCGTGCGTGCAGAGTTGCCCCTCGGGTACTTTTCTTTCTCCCCAGGACAATTTGACGTGCACAGGTACGAACTGCTTCCTTTGCATTCATCATTGAAGTAGAATTGATATGACATTTATTTAGCTTGTTCTTCGTCTTGTACCAGTTGTTCAGGAAGCGCCAACTTCTGCTTGACATGCGCGAACAACTTGCTCGCTTCAAACGGCCAATGCGTCAATTCTTGTCCCTCCAACACATTCAGTTCCGCTGGTGCCTGCGTTTCCTGCCACCCGGATTGCGCAACGTGTTCAGGCGGATCATTCAACCAGTGCACAAGTTGTAACAAAGCGCTCCCTGTCCCCACCAATGGCCGTTGTCTTGCTACTTGCGGCCAGAGCCAGTATTTTGACACAACATCCTCGACATGCAAATCCTGCGATGGAAGTTGTGCTAGCTGTTCAGGCGCGGGTCCAAATAGTTGCCTCGCTTGTTCAAGTTCCAATCAAGTTTTACGTGGGGGTACCTGCTCTTCGGCAAATTGCACGAGTGGTTCAAGTGTTGTCCCAGGCCTTGGTGCATGTCTTTCAGAACTTGTAATCGTGCCCTCTTCTTCTGGTACAAGTTCGGGAGCGATTCCTTCCATCACCGGACTATCGACCCCCATCACAACGACGACCAGTCAACGACTACAGTGGTGGGAAATTCTCCTCATGGCACTCGGCTGTGCTTTCATCTTTATGGCCTTTTTATACTGCTGGCGACGCAGAGCTCGCAAGCAGCGAGCAAAAGATACAGCGGCGTTTGCGTCTGCCAAAGCTCTTCCCCACAAGAATAACTGGAGATTGAGGCTTGTGCGTTTCGGTGAGAAACTTTTTGGGCACGGTCGTCGCGAACCTTTGCCCGAAAACGAGGAAATTGCACTATGGAAATTGCGCGCTGCCGAGGAGGCACGACACCATCGGGAGACCGAGAAGCTGATTGGTAGTTCGAGCCGATCTCCTTCGCCCCACCCTTCGCTTCGTCAATACAAGCATCGCGGATCTCACGATTATTCCGACGCTCATAGCTCTAATAGGCTGTCTGCAGGGTCCATGTATTCCCAAGCGACAGGTATGCCTCGTACCGGGCCTGAACCTAGGCAACCTGTCAAATCGAACCCCCTGACTTCACGGTTTTCCACGACGACCCTCGGTTCTTCGGTACACAAGAAACCAAACGTGTTGTCCAAACGTGAGCCAATGCCTCATAAGCCGCCAACTGACGCTGAGGCGTACGCTGCTTCTATAAGGCAGTCCCCGGAACCTGAATCGTATTGGATAACACCTACAAATACGGGCGGATCTCGCAACCCATTCCGTAAATAAGCTTATATTTGCTCATAATTCTGCATGGACGTCAACGATTTAGACTGATTTTTTTACCCACCCCGATCCTTCCTTTACCACACGCAATGTACACACTTTCGTCATGATATTGTAGCTTAGCCTATGAACTATAGGACTTTCGTTGCTTTAATTCACCTGATTGACATTGGGCTTGAGCATTACATAAGTTTATGCCTCATTTGCGTCCATGGATCCATCTGCCACGTTCCGCCATCGGACGTTTCCCCTGCGCTATCAAATGACCGCGTGATTCTCCACAGGTCAGTGCTTCAGATGACCTCTTTGGCCAAGCATAGCATTACGGAAGTTAATTATATCCCGCGATCTTCTCGCCCAAATACGAGTCGTCTCCGTTCCTACGTCCGATGGGGTAGCACGGTGATGTCCGCCACGTGCGCACTACTTCAAGGACACAGATTTATTGATATATATGTCGTTATTAACGCTGAACTTTAACGCTCGGTCCTGCACATGACAGCAGCCACGACTTAAAAGCGGTCCGGCTGCAAGGTAATGTTCTGATTCCCCACGTCCGTGTCTGTCATCTCATGGATGGAATGCCCGACCGCTGCTTACACTCTTGGAAGGCAGGCCATACTTCATCTGCCTCCTTCGGCGACATCCCTGGAAGTTTATGCAGTCCCTCAGACGGCTGGCCACGTCCTTTCCAAAACTTGAGTTATAATACTGCCTGGGAACGCCTAGCGGCAGCCTCCAATCTTCATAGTGTCCAATTTGACTCCAGTGGACGCTGGCGGGCAGATGCCCTGAATTTTCAACCTTGCGCTCAGGCCCCTTCGCAAGACCGTTATGCAATCCAGCAGATAAATATTCAGGGACGCATTTGGACCCTGACCGCAGTTTTTGATGGTAGGAACACTTTCAAGATGTGTTTGGACATTGCGTCACTAGGAAATATTCACAGGTCACTTGGGAAGCCATACTGTTGAACATGTGGCTCATCACATGCCTATCATTGTGCGGGAACACTTGGAGGTGATGACTCAGAAACATGGTGACCGCGCTGTACCCCCACCTTTGATTGCCGACATGTTTGCGATGGCCATTCGCGCATTTGACGATGCTATCGCTAATGACGTCCTAGATCTTTTTCCGGGTGGTCTATCATCTATATCTGACTTGTCAGACTCACAAATTCAGGCAGTTCTCGATGATCAGCTTTCTGGAGGGCACAATTACACGATGGCAAGACTGTGCATGTATGGTACTACTGCGCTCGTAGCTCTTGTTGACCCTGACCATAAAAATCTATGGCTCGCCAACTTAGGTGACTGCCAAGGACGTACGTCGAGCGTGAGGATGTTGTTCATCGTGGCGACTAACCTTGGGTTTAAGTGATGGTCTCGGAAAATGGTCATAAAGGGTGGAATACTGAAGTTCTAACACGACCGCATAACGGAGAGAATCCGCTCGAGATCGAGCGCGTTCTAAATGAGCACCCTGATGAGCCAGAGTGTATTCTAGACGGCCGCGTGCTTGGAGCTATTGCGCCATTTCGATGCATGTCTCATCCATATTTGGAGATTTATTGCTCACTGACCGCCTGACTGAACAGGTCTAGGAGATACACCCTTTAAACAACCACCAGAGTTCACTCGACGGATCCTCTACAATTTGTATCCTGGTCAGCACGACACATCTCCTTGGGAAGAATTCCTGAAGAGAAATCGGACACCTCCATACATTTCATCCATACCGGAGGTCACGCACTATCCCCTCGACCCATCCCCCAAAGCTCCTAGGAAATATCTTATTCTCTGCTCAGATGGATTCACAGACATATGTGGCGCGAAACAATATGCTATCCTTGATCAATGGGCGCGTGGAATTGCATGTAGAGAGTCTGATGGTGCAAGTCTGGCTCTCCGACTGCTTTGGCAGGGACTTGGTGACGATCCAACAAGTGTGTCCCGTATTCTGACTTTGGAGATGGACTCACCTTGGTTGGACGATATATCTATTGTTGTACAATGTCTATAATGGATGGGGACAATCGACCGAATGCTTTTCTGTGCTTCGACAACATATTGTATTGGTAGTACTAGTGTTTGATATTTCAATAATTTCGTTTTGTTGTACGTAGTTTGGCCGAGCCGTTGACAAATAACGCTTGAAAGTGGACGGACTCCGAGTCGATCCCTAAGGAAGGCCAATGGCTAAGCCACTTCGATCATCTGTGTCTACCGACTCCTTGGACCTCTGGGGGTCAGATGATCCAGCCTTTCTCGAAGTTCTTGGACATGCGGTGCTACCGGGAGATGAAAACGTTGGAATACCAGCTCCCCAACCTAACGCAGAGTCATTGAGTCGGAAGCGTCCCCGTGACGAAAGCGACGTGTCCTCAAATGCGACCCCAACCGATGGACTCGATCACACCGAAGACAACCCGGAGGTCTATGGAGCATCTCGTTTTGGACATTTCGGAGAATACATGCATCGTAAGCGTGCAAAGCTCCAGATACAGAATGCAGACCTCGAGGCACGCCAAGATGTTGGCGGAAAGAGCAGTATTTTTAACGGCCTTTCAATATATGTGCGTATTCCCAGTGTCACTACCAGGAAAGCAAGGTTAATCCTTTATTGCAGATCAATGGGTGGACAAATCCTTCGGTTCAAGACCTGCGTCAATTAATAGTCACACATGGGGGAGTTTTTCAGCCTTACATGGATAAGAAATCCTTAGTGTCTGCACCTGGTTTACTACTCCAGTTACCACAGAATTCATCGTCCTTTGTGCAGGACCCACATCATTACTTGCTCATTGACAGCTGCGAAGATCAAAGATTGGAAGCATATGAAGATTGTTAGGCCCGAATGGCTGGTAGATAGCGCGGCTGCAGCAACATTACTTCCCTGGAGGAATTACCTTTTCAAACCTGGAGATAGAATCGATCAATCTCAAGGAGCGCCTACATCCCAAAGTCATCTGTGTACGGGTTCGCGGGAAGCATCAAGCACTAGTTCGCCCAACCGTGAACAAAAACTACTAGGTCATGTCACTCCAACGCCTGTTTCTGTGTCTGGTACGACAGCAACCATCGCTGCGGCTTGTGAAATAGCGTCCCCGCCGTCCTATTCGCCTCGACCGCTCCATATTACAGACCCTAGCACGTACGAAGACGCTTCACGTGTTCCTGAATATGCCGCTCGTACATCGAACATGATAGCTGAGCAAGTTATGGCCAATCCGGAATGGAGAGCCGCACATACTTCTATGGCTCCAGATTTCATAGAAGGCTTTTACAAGAATTCACGACTCCACTACTTGTCTACGTGGAAGGCTGAGCTTAAAAAGTTAGTTCAGCAAGCTCACGAAGAAGTCGAAAATGGGCTGCACGAGTCCATTTCAGCTGCGGGCGACCTTCACGACATCGCTACAGGCAGGGATGTCAATATGGAGGGGGCGCAGCTCGTGACAGAGTTCCCTTCAGGGAGAAAAGGTAAAGAAAGGGTTCGTAGTCTTAAGCGTGTTATTATGCACTGTGACTTCGATTGCTTTTTCGTTTCCGTCGGTCTTCTGAGTCACCCTGAGTTACGAGGCAAACCGGCTGTTGTCTGTCACTCACAAGGTGGTATGGGAGGCATGTCCAGCACAAGTGAAATCGCAAGCTCAAGCTACGAAGCCCGATCATTCGGGATCAAGAATGGTATGAGGTATGGATCTTCTTGCTAATCAAATGTATGTGTATGAGTGACGGCTTTCTTTAGCCTTCAACAAGGGCGTAGACTATGTCCTGATCTTCGGACGATACCATACGAATTCGAGAAGTGTGTAAATATCTTTCTCGCTGTACTTTCATTAATCAACATGAGCACAGATATAAACAGTTGTCGTTGCGTTTCTACACGATCTTGATGCGTCATGCAGATGATATCCAGGCTGTCTCCGTCGACGAGGCCTTGATCGAGGTCACCACGAGTGTTTCGCGATGTGCACTTCGGCCATCATCGCTAGCATTCCAGAATGATCCTGCAAGATCACTTGCAGAACAGATACGCTCTGAGGTTAAGGATGCAACTGGCTGCGAAG
>Ga0153958_1000075_pt1 | contig 19546 bp, 23 predicted proteins | sample TSFL042MetaG_FD_104719 | JGI IMG/M metagenome (GOLD analysis project Ga0153958, IMG submission 104719) | Attine ant fungus gardens microbial communities from Florida, USA - TSFL042 MetaG | ecosystem: Host-associated > Fungi > Mycelium > Unclassified | place: USA: Florida, Wekiwa Springs... | reverse complement strand
CATCGACCTCGTTACTCTGTCGTATTTGTTTGGATGCTTACGAAGAACCAACTGTCTCGACTGGTTGTTGGCATGCTTGCTGTAGAGAGTGCTGGCTCCGCTGCCTGGGGTCAACCAAGCTTTGCCCGATCTGCAAGCGAATCACCGAGGCTGCCGATTTGCGCCGCATATATCTCTGATGCTCTATATACCAAACTTTCTGTTCATGGGCACAGGTGTTTGTTGGTCGCTATATAGATATGCACCCAAGATCAGAATCATCAACTTTCGGAATATGATCTGCTTCGAGGGGAATTTCAGGGATACTCATGAGGCAATTCCGAGCTCATGCAAATGATCTCAACCTTTACCATGTTGTACACACAAGACGCACACAAGACTTAGAGCACCATGTTTTCAGAAAGGGAGCAAGATTTAAGAAGTTTCTTCTCACTTGTTAAATTCTGTATCTTTTTCACAATTGCTTCATCAGGGATTGAAGACCTTTTTTGACTGATTTTTACTCATTGGCAATCATTGGACTTTTTTCTGAGTGAGTGAGGTTAATTTCTGCAAATTAATTTGTAAATTAATTTTGTATAATATTTGTCTTTGAGCAAATAATAGGGAGCTGTATTGTGACAGCACATTCTTTTTACCATCACCATTCCCTGGGGCGAGATGACCCCCAGGGGTCATACTCTACCCAACACCTCTCACTAATATTGTTATAATGTCACCTATCCACTTTATTTTTCATTGCCCTTTGGGGCAGTACATTTGTGCATTTATGCATTGGGGGCATGACTACCACAGTATGTTCCTTTTGCACCTGCTCTTTGCTGAGGCTGGAAGAGAGCACCATCTGGGGACTAAACTAATGGCTGGAGGGAATCCACTCTTGAAAAGAATCCTATGAACACTCTGTCACTGAATGACATCTATATGAAAGAGCTTCCTATATGTCACAAACTTCATTTAGCCATATGTTATAACTTAGCAAAACAGCTAAGTCAATATTTATTTTTCTTTTCTATTTTCTTTTCATTTATTTTCTTATTGATGGATACGTGAGATAAAAGTGACTTATAAGGATGCACAGGACAATAGGACTGGGTTAGGGTTACAAAATGTATATATATAGTATACAAAATCTAACAGAAACTCTATTGAGTTCTTCTTGTTAACTTAGATAAGGAGTGAGGTTGTTATGAGAGCCCTAAGAAGGAAATAGTTTCCTATACATTTGAACAATCTGATCTACAACATCAAGACACATAATGGGGTCACAATATAAATAGTATAGGAACTTAAGTAAGCAAATCATGTGACCAGAGTCATGTGACCATAGAACATTCTGGAAAGACTTGTGACTATGGGACTTTAGGGTATAGCCACTTGTAAAGTAGTATAAGTAGTAGTCCAATCTAACAAAAAACTCCATCGAGTTCTTTCTGAACATCCATCTAGGGTGATCACTAAGAGCTATCACAGCCCATTGATAACAGAGGTTAAGGTCAATGCAACTAAGTCTTATACCAGAACTTGATATTCACTTTAGAGTACTGTCTGCCTTGGACCTTGCTTATCTTTTATCTCATCCAAATCAATCCTCAGCCAGTGATCATTGTGATTGCTAGCTACCTCCATACATAGTTGGGCCCTTGGCTTAAGAGGACTTCACTATCAGTTAGGGACAGTAGGTAGAAGTATAGTACTAAGCTTGGGTATTACTACTAAGACCTGATGTTAAGACTCTAGACCTCACAGTTGAATATGCATTTCAACTTGAAGCCTATATCTAACACTTGATATCTTCATGCTCTCTGTCAGAGGATCCAGTTAAGGTTTTTAGTAAAGTTATATTGGAGGTGTCAGAATAGCTAACTTCTGAGCCAGAATAAAGCCAACTGCTCCTTTATTAGCATTTGACAAGGAGAACTCAATAGAGTTCTTGTTAAATTTGCTACACTATATATACAATTACTATCGTGGCTATGTACCTTGTCTCCCATAGTCCTTATGTTCATCAGGTGACTTCTTTGTCATATGCCATGACTATAGCTTGTGACTTCATTGTGATGTGACCATGACTGCTGTCACACCTTTGTGACTCTGTGACTAGTCACATGATATTTCCTGTGCTCCACCTTAGTAATAATCTAAAAGAAAAGAAAAGGGAAAGAAATATAAATAATGACTTAGCCATTTTGCCAAGTCATGACAGACTTGTGAAAACTAGTCACTTTCATTTCAAAGTCCTTAAGCAATATAGAAAAGAACTACAAAATACATGACAAAGAAATGTTAGCAGTAGTTAGATGTCTAGAAGTATGGAGGCACTTCCCAGAAGGAACAATAGTTAAATTTGAGATCTGGACAGATTATAAAAATCTTGAATATTTTATGAAGGCACAAAAGTTAAATTGGAGACAAGCCAGATGGGCCTTATACCTGTCTGTAGTGACTTAGCCTAAGACAACTTAATCACTCTCCAAGTCTGAGTTGACAAGGAGAACTTAATAGAGTTCCTATTATTTTTTGTATACTACTTATATAACTACTATATAGTCTGTGCACTACTTTCCCACACTCATCATGTAACCCATCATGTGACATCATGTAACATAACACTGTGACTTCTTGTCATGTGACTGTGATACTTGTGTGATGTGACACTTTCCTATACTTCTTCCTATATAGTAAGTCCAAAAGAAAAAGTAAATATAAATAATGACTTAGCTGTTTTGTCAAGTTATGATACTGTCTACATTTAATTTTACACTGAAACATGTTCTGGGGAGTAAGATAGGGAAAGCCACTAGTCTGAGCAGAAAACTAGACTGGGAAATAGGAGTGGAGAAAGACAATGAGGACAAAATATTAGTAAAGCCAGAATGGCTAGAAGTAAGGAGAACAGAAGCAGTAGAGACAATAGTAGACAGAATAGATCTACTAGAGGAAGTTAGAAAATCAAAAGTAAAAGATAATAAAGTAGTAAAAGCAGTGGAAGAAATGAAAAGAGCAGGAGTAAAGATGCTGAGAGATAAGGAATAGAGGGAAGTCAATGTTGTAATATACAAGGAAAGAAAAGTGTATATACTAAGAGACAATAAATTGAGGGCAGAAATTATCAGACTATATCATAATATGCCAGTAGGAGGACATAGAGGATAATAGAAGATAGTAGAACTGGTCACTTGAAACTTTTGGTGGCTGGGAGTAACAAAAGAGATCAAGAGATATGTGGAGAGGTATAATGCTTATCAGCATAACAAAAATTGCACAGAACAACCAGCAGGCAAGTTAATGCCTAATTCAATTCTGAAGAAATCTTGGTTGCATGTATCAGTAGACTTCATCACTAAGCTGCTCTTAGCTCAAGGATACAACTCAATTCTAGTAGTAGTTAATAGGTTAACAAAAATAGTATATTTTATTCCTACTATGGAAAAGACTTTGGCAGAAGGGTTAGTACAGTTGTTTAGAGATAATGTGTGGAAACTACATGGGTTACCCAAAAGTATCATTTCAAATTAGGGACCTCAGTTTATAGCAGGGTTAATGAGGGAGCTGAATAGAATGTTGTATCAGTGAACCAACTCCTAAGCTGAAATTAAGCCAACTGCTCTTTTATCAGTGTTTGACAAAGAGAACTCGATAGAGTTTCTGTTGGATTTTCTACACTATATATACAATTACTATGTGACTATGCTCTTTGACTCCTATGGTCTCCTGATTTCTTTGTCATATGTTGTGACTGCAACTTGTGACCTCATGTGTGACATGACCTTTTCTGTGACTGCTGTCACATCTTTGTGACTTTATGACTTGTTATGTAATATCTTCCTGTGCTCTACCTTAGTAATAAAAGAAAAGAAAATAAAAAGAAAAAGAAAAATTAAATAATAACTTAGCTGTTTTGCCAAGTTATGACACTACTCTCTTCTTAAGTTTCCTTATTCCAAGGAATTTTCCTACAACTCATAGTTTGAGTCAACCATATTGTCTATCTCATTGTTGTCTTCTTCTGTTCATTCTTGTAAGAAAGCTAAACTCCAAGCCGAAATAAAGCCAACTGCTCTTTGTTCAGCAATTGACAAAAAGAACTCAATAGAGTTCCTGTTAGATTTTCTATACTACTTATACAACTACTACATGGTCTGTGCACTATCTTCCCACACCTATCATGTGACATTATGTGATGTGACATTGTGACTCCTGTCATGTGGCTGTGACTGTGTGACACTTGTGACATAACACTTTCCCACACTCCCTTCTGTGTAGTAAGTCCAAGATAAAGGAAAAGGAAAAGAAAAGAAATATAAATAATAACTTAGCCATTTTGCTAAGTCATGACAATTCTCTAACTTCTGATTTTTCTTTCTTGCTTTCTTCTACCTCTGCAATCGTTTCTATTTTTCTTTCTCCTAATCATTTTCCTTTCCACTATCTTCAATTTCTCTCTAGTCTTTCCCAATATTCTTGGTGATACTTCTTGTCTGATTATCCAAATAGTTTTCTTACTATAAATCTTCTTGGCAGCTCTCCTCTTTTGAATATTCCTTTTTTGTGTTTTTGTTTTGCCACATTTTCCATATCTCACTGGTGCTTCTTTTCAAATTCTTTGATTACTTCTTTTGCATTCTTTAAATTCTCTCTCCCTTCCCAAGTGTCTGATTCTGCCATAAATCCCTTCCAACATACTAAGTACTTATCTTTTTCTCTTACTTGCTGCTTATTCAGGATTCTCTCCACTTTCCATTCTTCTTCTCCCTCAATTATTACTGGAGCTAGTTGCTTCTTCTTCTGTCCTTTTACTTGCCCTACATACCATTGTATTCTACTGACATTTACTACTGGATATATGTCATGACTTGGCAAAAATGACTAAGTCAATATTTATATTTCTTTTCTTTTATTTTCTGATTATCATTTTTCTTTTTATTTTCTTTTCATTTATTTTCTTATTGATGGACACACAAGAGAAAAGTGACTCATAGGGAAGTATGGGATAAAAGGAAGGGTTAGGGTTACTCTTCATATATAAATAGTATACAGAATCCAATGGGAACTCTATTGAGTTCTTTTTGTCAAATGCTGAACAAAGAGCAGTTAGCTTAATTCTGGCATGGAGTTTAGCTCTCTGACACTAGAACTTGATTCACATCTGAGCACTGTCTACCTTAGACCTTGCTCAAACTCTTATCTCATTCAATCAACCCTCTGCTGCTGATCATTGCAATCAGCAGCCACCTCCATACATAGCTGGGTCCTTGGCTTAAAAGGACTTCACTATCAGTTAGGGACAATAGGTAGAAGTGTAGTACCAAGCTTGGGTATTACTACTGAGACCTGACCTTGTAATCAAGTGGTGTTTAGTAGTTTACTTATACTGCTTCCTAGTATAAACCTTGTGCTATACTCTATTGTGAGTAGTATACACAGAGAATTAATGGTTACTCCTAAGAGGCTGTCTAGAGTAGGGACCTCCTCTGTGGAGTAATTGTATAACCATATTACTAGGGCAGTAGTAAGTAAGGCAGTAGGTGTCTGGTTGGGTAAAGATCTTGCGCCCTAACAGACATAACATTAGTAAGATCAATTATTAAATCCATATCCCTTACAGAGACGTAGCACTATGTCTTTGCAACAATACAATTCATTGATGAGCAACTTGCTCAAAGAAAAATGCTCCCTCACCAAACTAAGGGAAGAACTTGAAGGGAAGAAAGGAAAGTTGTGTTTTAGTTGCAAAGAGTTCAGACACCTGGTCCATAACTGTAGAAATAAGAGAAAAGGAGAGAAGGGGACAGTTACTTCCTAAAATAAGTTTGAAGCATTGGGGAGCAGAGTAATGCAATATGGAGTAGAGGAGAAGATGATAAGAAGGGTGGCATTGGTGGAGGTTGAGTGTTATAAGTGTGGAAAGAAGGGGCACAAGTACAAAGAGTATCTGTTGTAGCAGGGGAAGAAAAGGGTGGCATATGCAGTGAAGCCACAAAAGGCACTGAAAGGGTGCAAAAGGGGGTTGCACACTGGGACAAACAAAACAATGATGTGCTAGCTTCCAATTGTGTACTAAAGGTCCAAGGGGAGATAATCAAAATTGAAGGTTTATAGATAATTAGAGAAATAAGAATTATATGCAGCTCCAGTAATATATATGTTGGTGTGTTATTGCAAAGCCATGATGACTTAGGGACCACTCAAGGTGAGTGTTTAGGAAGAACTTGATGGAGTTCTCTGTTAGATTTGACTACTTACTTATACTACTTTACAAGTGGCTGTGTCCCTATTATTATATAATCACATGTCCTTCTAGAACATTCTATGATCACATGACCTTGTCACATAATATGATTACCTAATTTCCTGTGCTATTTATATCTTGACCCCGTTATACAACTTGATATTAGAGATCAGATGTTTAAATGCATGGGAAACTCTTTCCTCTCTGGGGCTCTCATAACATGGTAGTTATAAAAGGATTGTAAGATCTCTCTAGATCGTCATCACATAGCCTCCCTAAGGTGTCAACCTTTATATACCATGACAAAAGCTCCTCTGGAAAATACAGTTAGTTGATCACTCATGGACCCTCCACACTCAGTTGTCCCCTTGTCTGCACCCCCAATACCAAACCTTACGGATGTGATGCAATCCAAGTATGCACCTAGCCAAGTTTTCCCAACCTGCTGTTCTCTCCAAAGCCTACCTAAGTTGCATCTGCATTTTCTCCCTAGATTGAGTTCTGGGTATATTCTGTGTTCTTCTCAAGATACCCCACTAGTCCCAGTCTTCTTACTCTCAATAGATCCACATTTACAATTCCAGAGGCAGTATAGATGGAGGTAGGAGTCAAGAGGTTCCTCTCTCGATCCAACTGTACTCCGGATACTATATTAAAGATATTACAAAGCCCTAAAACTCAAGAAATAAAATATAAAAAGAGAAACTATTACTACTTTTAGGATTCCATTGCCTCCTTTCTGTTCTAAGACCTTCCAAATTCCTACTAATGATGTGGCCCTCTTCTTTTTTTGTAATGATATGTTCTCTCACTATGTCCTTCCTATCAAAGATAATGCATCTTCATCACCACTTCTTTCTAGAATATTCTTCTGTCTTTCCCTACTATGCTCTTGATATTGCTTTGTAATTTGGACTTCATTGATTACCTGTTAAGTAGTTAGCAAGTCTCAATAAATGCCTAGTATCTCCAAGTCATGTCCTAGAGGTCATTTATCTAAATATAATTGATCTGATGCCATCAATGCTTATTGACAAGCACAAAGTCTATCAGTCTAAGTTCTTCATCTGAGTAATACTAATTCTAGAGTATAAGTTTACTATCTTTCTAAGTTGGTCCATTCAAAGGTAGATCTAGAGTGTAGTCCTCTAGTAACTCTCTTAGTAACCCAATGCCAGTTCATCTTAATTGTCTCTCGAGGTCTCAACATGAGCTCTAGGTCAATTATCACCTACTCAATATACTCATCATATAGTGTTACATTCTGAGGACATAGAAAGGGTTCTAGAGCAAATTCTAATTGAGAATCCATTAGTATAAAGTATATCAAATGTTATCTTCTGTGGAAAATTCGCTTGTAGTGTCACGCCATACAAATCTTTAGGCAAAGTAGGTGACAATTTACACCCTAATAACCAGAATAACCAGCTCAAGAGGAGAGCTCAGCCTCCCCAGAGATGTTTCTTTAGACACCCAGTCATAGACTCGAGCATCTAGCTTGAGTAGCAGAGTAGTAGCTGTGACCACTGCTACATACACCTCATAAACACTTGCCCAGGTGCCCCATATTGGATTTACAGCAGATTTCCCTTCTAGAAGTGCTCTCGAGGATGGAGGTGAACTTAGATGGGTTACTGCAACCTGAGTGACATTCTATTTCAGCGGCTAGTAGCATTATTCATAGAGCAGTTATGATCAGAGCCAAGCCATCATCACTGATGGCTAATTATAGCAAGATCAAGAGAATCAAGCCACTATGGAGTCGTGTCGGAATGGCAATGAAAGGAATCTGGAATCTGGAAGAGTAAAAGGACATAGAGGAGATAGAAGAAAAGAACAAAGAAGCTAAAGAGAGAGACAGTAGAAAGGCTAGATGAAGATAACATGCTCAAGGGCAAGATAACTCAAGATTGCTGTCTCTATCTACAGCCTAGCAAGAGGCTCGAGACCTAACCATCGTACAGAGAAGGATTCTGGGAGTAGGGTTAGAGGATTAGGAAGTGGTCACCCAGTATTTGGGAAGGCACTGTCTCATCATTGCAACCTTACTATGTTTGGGAATTTGGAGGTTTTCTTTGTCTCACTTTCTTTGTTGTCTCTTTGCTTTGTAATCATAATAAAATACTCTAGGACACAGAGGGAAACTCAAGCAATCATACCCCCATTATCATCTCTCTCTGTTACTCTAGAGCTTAATAGCTATTTTGAGTGACTAAGTTTTCTATTTTCTAAAGGTTCTACTTTACTTTCTAAACAACCTACCAAATCTCTCCCTCAATGGGAATTTGAGCCCCAACGGACTTGGGCACTCACTTACACTAGGAGTTAGTAGCTTGCTATGTGTCATTGGAGTTAGCTTCCAGTTGTACAGTTAGCTGAAGAAGAGCCCACACGACAGCATAGGAGTTTTAGGTAGTTCTGCTGTATTGATGGCAAGCCAGACTACTAGACTAGGTAAGGCAGTAGTGTCACAATACGAGACGAACACGTGTCTTAGAGATCCCAGTATGATGAGACTTACCTCGAGTAGATTCATATAAGTTCTTTCTTATTATTATTCCTTTTGGTTATTTGAGTTCCCCCTTTCTATTTCACCTTTTGCTTTAAGCTCTCTTTTATATTTGATCATCTCCCTAGTACCTACTTGTTAGCACATAATTGTGAGACATCTTGAGGATCATTTGTATTCTTATTTGTTATCACTTTTGTTCAGTGATCAATTCCCTTTGATCCCTATCAGTGGCATAACAGTACACCAATAGAAGAAGCTGGCTGTCAGCAGCTAAAGTCCAATAACCAAAATTAAGCCAACTGTCTTTTTGTTCAGTGTTTGACAAAGAGAACTTGATAGAGTTTCTGTTGGATTTTCTACACTACTTATACAAATGGCTAACCCTAACCCTGTACTAAAGTCCTATGCTTCCTTATAAGTCACTTTTATTTTGTGCGTCCATTGATAAGAAAAAGAAAAGAAAAGAAAAATAAAAGAATATTAAATAATGAGTTAGCCGTTTTGTCAAGTCATGATACTACCCCCCTTTTAAGTTTCCTTGTCCTGAGGATTTTCCTACAACTTGTAGTATGGGTCTACCATATTGTCTATTTCATCTTTATCTTCCTTCGTCCATTCCCAGACTCCTGTTTTTTCTTCCTCAGTTTCTTCTTTTTCTAGGATTGTCTTCATCATCCCTCTTCTTGCTGGTTTCTTGCCCTTCCATCATCTCCAATTTCTTTCTAATCTTCCCCAATATTTCTGGTCATATCGCTTGTCTAACCATCCATATAACATTTTTGCCATAAACTTTCCTAGTAATTCTCCACGCTTAAACGTTGTTTCTTCACGTTCTTGCCATGCTACATCTTCCATGTCTCGCTGATATTCCTTCTCAAATTCTTCAATTGCCTTTTTTGCATTCTTCAAATTCTCTCTTCCCTCCCAGGTATCAGACTCTGCCATAAATCCTTTCTAGTGTACTAGGTATTTATCTTTCCCTCTTACTCGTCACTTGTTCAGGATTCTTTCTACCTCCTATTCTTCCTTCTCTTCTATTATAACTGGAGCCAGCTGCTCCTTTCTTTGTCCCTCTACTTATCCTACATATCGTTGTACTCTACTAACTGAGGGTAGAATGCTGTTGACAATTTACTCTTAATCCCCAACATCTCATTCAGCTCTTTCATTAACCCTACTACAAACTGTGATCCTCTATCTGATATAATGCTCTCAGGTAGACTGTGCAACTTCCACACATTGTCTCTGAACAACCTTGCCAATCTCTTTGCCGATGTTTTCTTCGTAGTTGATATAAAGTAGACCATTTTAGTTAGCCGATCCACTACTACTAGAATACTATCATATTCTTGTGCTAAAGACAGCTTAGTAATAAAATCTACCGATATGTACGTCTAAGGTTTCTCTGGAATAGAGTTGGGCATTAACTTGCCCACTGGCTATTCTGTGTGGTTTTTATTTTGCTGATAGGCATCGTACCCTTCCATATATCTCTTTACCTCCTTCGTGATCCCTGGCCACCAAAAGTTATGGGTAACCAATTCTACTGTCTTCTATTGCCTCCCATGCTCTCCTATTAGCATATCATGGTGTAGTCTAATGATTTCTGCTCTCAATTTCTCGTCTTTTGGGATGCAGACCTTTCCTTCTTTATATATGATGCCATCTGCTTCTCTCCATTCTTCATCTCTTAACATTTTCACCTCTACTCTTTTCATTTTCTCTACTACCTTTACTACTTCATCATCCTTCACCTTTGACTTTCGTACTTCCTCTAGTAGATCTACTCCATTTACTATTATTTCCATTGTTTTTGTCCTCCTCATTTCCAGCTACTTTGGTTTCACCAGCATCTCGTCCTCGTTGTCTTTTTCTACTCCAATTTCCTAGTCTGGTCTCTTGCTCAGACTGTCTGCCTTCCCCATCTTACTCCCTGGAACGTGTTTTAGTGTGAAATTAAATCTAGATAGGTATGGTATCTATCTTGCTTGTCTCTTATTTAACTTTTGCGCTTTCATAAAGTACTTGAGATTTTTGTGATCTGTCCAAATCTCGAATTTCTCTATTGCTCTCTCTAGGAAGTGTCTCCACACCTCTAGATATCTGACTACTGCCAATATTTCTTTATCATGAATCTCATAGTTTCTTTCTGTATCACTTAGAGATTTTGAAATAAAGGCAACCGGTCTCCACTTTTCGTCTGAGCACTTCATTGAGAGTACTCCTCCAATAGTGTAGTTTGAAGTGTCAGCTTCTACTCTGAACTCTTTGTCTAAGTCTAGTGCCGCTAGTACTAGTTTGGTTGTGAAAACCTTCTTTAGCTCATCAAATGCCTTCTACTGCTCTTCCTCCATCACCACTTCTCATCTTTCCTTGTTAGCACATTCATTGGCCTTGCTACTCAAGCGAAGTCCTTAATAAACCTCCTATAATAATTGGCGAGGCCTAGGAACTTCCTAACATCTTTTACAGTTTTTGGTACTGGTCAACTGAGTACTTCCTCTACTTTCTCTTTTTCCATCTCTATCCCATTGGGTCCAATAACCACACCCAGGAACCCTATCTTCTTTGCCTTCCACACACATTTTTCCAGCTTGATATACAAGTTATTTTCCTCTAACCTTCTTAATATTTCCTCTACAATTTCATCATGTCTCTCCTCCGTCTCTGTTCCTACTAATATATCATCCACAAATGCTGCTACTTTTCCTTTGTTTATCAGGTCCCTCAGGATTTTGTTCATCATCGCTTGAAAGGTCGCTAGCGAATTTGTCATCCCGAAATACATAACAGTTGGTTCGAAAGAACCAATATGCATTGTGAACACTCCCTTCTACTTATCCCCTTCTTTTATCCTCATATTATTGAACCCCCACCTTAAGTCCATTTTTGTGAATATTCTTTTGCTACCCATATTGTTAATCAGCTCTGTAATTAGCAGCAGTGGATAGTTGTTCTTCACTATTTGGCTATTGAGATTGCAGTAGTCCATTACCATTTGCTTACTTCTGTCTTTCTTGCCTACAAAGAAAACTAGTGATGTCTGTTGTCAGCATCTAAAGTCTGATGACCAGAATTAAGCCAACTGTCTCTTTGTTCAGAGTTTGACAAAGAGAACTCGATGGGGTTCTCGCTTAATTCTCTACTACTTATACATTTTACTACTGTGGCTATGCACTTGTTTTCCCATGGTCCTCATGCTATTCTAGTCATGTGACACCTTGTGATGTGACCTGTGACCATCCATCACACCATTGTGACATTGTGACAAAGTCACATAATACTTTCCCATGCTCCATCTTGTAGTTATAAATAAGAAAAGAAAAGAAAAGAAATATAAATAATGACTTAGCCAATTTGCCAAGTCATGACATCTGTGAAGATTTTGAGGGCCTGATATATCCTTTCCTTAACTGATCTTCCATGAAATTTTGGACCTCCTCTCTCTCGTTCTTGGACAAAGGATAAATCTTTCCCTTTTGCAGTTTAAACATCTCCTTGAGATCTATTGAATGATCCCAAATCTTTCTAGTTGGTATTCTTTCAGACTTCATCTTCCCAAACATCTTTCTCTACTTCAAAAATCTTTTTGGGACCATTTCTTCAATTTTCCTGTGGTCCTCTTCTATTTCTTTCTCTTTTCCCTAATCTTTTTTATCGTTTATTGCCCAACAGACAATCTTTTCTTCTTCTTCTGTTGCCACTCTTTTTACCCTCTCTTTTTTTCTTCCGCCACATAGGGACAGGCATCTCGTCATCTTTACTTCTTTTATTTCCCAATTTATTTCTAGGTTATGAGCTACCAACCATGGCATTCCTAGTATCACCTCCATTTTTCCCAAGTTGCATATGTCTATTCTCATTATTTCTACATGGCCTTTGTAATAAATATTGCATTCTACTTGGTGCGTTATGGCTCCTCTACTATTACTAGTACCGTCTACATTTCTGACGGCTCTTGCTCTCTCTAGTTTCTGTAGCTTGAACCCATGCCTCGCTGTTATCTGTTTATCCATGAACATCCCTATTGTGCCACTATTCAAGAGCGCTTTTATCATCACACCTTTGTGTGTGTCTATCTTCTCTATCCCTATATTCAACCACACCTCTCTTAACATTTCAAAGGTTCTCCTGACCTCCCTTTAACTACCCCCTCTTTTGCTATGCTTTCTGGTTCTTCTGACCATGCACCGCTTTGCTGCGCTTTTGCCTTTCTGGGCCATGCTGCTTTCTCTTCTCTTACTGTGTCTCTCGAGTCTCTTACTCATACACCGCTCTGCTCCTTTCCTTCTTTGCATCTATACCAACTTATCTTCTCTCTTTTCCAATAGAGAACTACTCCTTGTCCCTGATTGTCTTCCACATAGCATCCCCCTTTGCCACATCTTGGGCATTTCAAATATGTGACAACGGTCCCTTGACTATGCCATCCCAACTCCCACAACTCCATATCTCGTGATACTGTTGGTCCACAGTACTACTTGGCCCTCTTTCTTAGCTCTTTCTTCAAGCTTCTCCTCCATTCTTGCTGTGCTTCTCCCTTTATGGGGTACGCTACCTTTTTTTCCTCCATCCTTCCCAGCCTCTTCTCTCCTTTCTGTGCCTTTTCCCTGATAGGACATGCCAACCTCCTCTTTTCTTGGTGTGCCTTTCCCCCGTCAGGATATGCCACCCTTTTTACCTTTTTCTCCTACAGAGGGCATTCCCTATACTTATGCCCCTTTTCCCCACACTTAAAACATTCCACTACTGTCATTCTTACATTTCTTATCATTTTCTCTTCTACTCCACATTGCATTACTCTACTCTTCAATACTTCAAATTTATTCTGGGGAATAACAGTCCCCTTTTTCTCTTTTCTCTTATTTCTGCAGTTTTGGGCCAGGTGCCCAAACTTCTTATAGCATTGGCACAACTTCCTACTTTTTTTCTCAATTTCTACTCTTATTTTAGCAAGGGCGTGCTTTTCTTTGAGCAAGTTGCTCATCAAGAGTTGGTATTGTTCTTGAGACATAATGATAATGTCTCAAGGAAGGGGGTACAGAGTTAATAGTTTGATCTCACTTAATGCTATGTCTATTGGGATGCAAGATCTTCACCTAACTAGACACCTACTGCTCTACTGACTACTGCCCTAATAGTACTTTGGCTATCACTCCACAGGGAAGATCCCTAATCTAGATGGCCTACTAGTGGTCACTGTCACTCCTTTGTATGTACCAACCCACAATGGGATTGCAGCACAAGGTTTATACTTAGAAAAAGTACAAGTAAACTACTAGATACCACTCGTTTATAAGGTCAGGTCTTAGAAATGATACCTGAGTATGGTACCACTCTTCTACTGATAGTCCCCAACTGACTATCAAGTCCCCTTAAAGCTAGGGCCTGCTTATATATAGAGGTAGTTACTAATTGTAGTGATCAGCAACCAAGAGTTAATAATGATAAGAGTGAAGGTTGAGCAGAGTCCAAGGCAAATAGTGCTCATGATGTGGAATCGAGTTCTAGTGTTAGTAGCTAAAGTTCAATGACCAGAATTAAGCCAACTGTCTCTTTGTTCAGCATTTGACAAAGAGAACTCGATAGAGTTTCTATTGGATTTTCTACACTACTTATACAAATGGCTAATCCTAACCCTGTACTAAAGTCCTGCACTTCCTTATGAGTCACTTTTATCTCATGTATCCATTGATAAGAAAAATAAAATAAAAGAAAAAGAAAAGAATATTAAATAATGACTTAGCTGTTTTGCCAAGTTATGATACTGGCATGCTCTGTAAAGAGAAAAGTGCAGAAAGGAGAAAAGAAGTTGAGGAGAACGGAGGAAGAAGGGGTGGCATACGTAGCCAAACTACAAGAAATGCAACAAGAGTAAAGGAGGAGTTCGGTGGCAGAGTTGAGAAGGAGAGCAGAGGAGCATTTGTAATAATTGACCTCATTGACTCCAGGTGTTCTACACATAGACTACTTCTTTGTTTCATATCACTTCATATATCTAATAGCTCAGTCAGCACCTCACTGGTGGGGTATGTTCTTTACTTAGTAGACCTTATATCTACTATATGTATTCCTTATTTCTATCTCATGGTACATGGGTATATATACAGTAGATACTCTTCTGTATTCCTTATGCTTTACCAATTGTATCATTCTCTTCCTTTCTCAACTCTCATATCATTCTCAAGTCTTTACTTGAAGTTGCAACCTGAGTCCTGAGTTACTTCTCAAGGTCATAACATTTGGTAAAGCATCACCAACTTACCTTGCAACTGGGAGGATGGCAAATTAGCAGACCAGCCATTGGTATATCACAAAGATTGCTGCTGAACATATAATCAGAGCACAAGAGGTAAAAGACCTTGAAGAACGACTCAGTTCAGTTCACATCAGTAAAAAACAGTCAGAGTACCAAGAAGAATCCAAAGAACAGGACAAACCAGAGACAGAGTCAGAGGCCAACAAAACAGGCAACAAAGAAGAACCCAATGAGTTAAGTAACACACTATTAGTAGGACAACCAAAACAAAATATGTCTGGAATACAAGCAGATACACCAGTACTGATAACTAGAATGGCATCAGCACCAGCACTAACAGAGATAGTAAACCATAAATCAATGGTTCCAGAACCTGAATGGTTCAATGGGGACAAAAAGACATTTGAAGACTAGTGGAGAGCTATGAAGCTCTATCTCAAAGCAAACAAAGTTACAAATGCTAATGAGAAGATTATTGCAATACTAGGTAGATTCTGTGAAGTAACTGTAGGAGCATTTGCTCAACAGAAACTCGACAAGATAGATAAAGGAGACAATACTCCAAGTTGGGATGCCTTTGAGGCAGAATTACAACTAGTCTATAACGACAAGACAAAAGAAGCCAATGCAGAATGGTACATCAAAACATTCATACAAGGCAGGAAGCACATTGCAGACTTCCTTATCAAATTTATGGCTTTAGCAAGCAAAGCACAGACAGACGATTAGCATGCAATATTTTTGCTGAAGAAGAATGTAAACAGAGAAATTATCAGAGTTATAATAGCATATCTATCAGCTTAAGCCCCAAAGAGTCTAGAACAATGGAAGGTGGTAATAACAGCAGTTGGACAAGGATACAAGTGGACCAACATTTGCTATGACTACAGGACAGGTTCAGGAATAACCTATGAAAGAATAGGCAAACCAATATATCACAAACTTCATTTGGCCATATCTCCATCAATTCTTTGATGATTCTCACGGTCTTAAAAGCTACAGAAAGCCCTCAAAAAGACCTTTCAATCAATACTAGTCATGTCTTGAGGCAATCAATATTGGTTGAGATATTAAGCAGATCAACTGGTAACTACCATGTTACCGTTTATTAAATCGCTAATATCTCAAAAACCACCATGATCAATGCTTTGGTTCTAGGCTCAGCAGAAGCCTTTTTCATAATGCTCAGAATGAGCCTAGAACAACCTCAAGGTAATTAATATTAGTGGAGATATGAAGACCTCAATATTTGTACATGGACTTCATTAATTATCCATAGATAGTCATCTGTCCTTTTCTTAGAACAAAGGACAGCCTTCATAAGGTTAAGTTATCACTATATTAAGCATAAAGGCACTACCATATGTAGAACAATAGGTAGTAGCATGTGATGATCTGTTCTAGTGCACAGACTATCACTTTTTTGTATATAAGGACTCATAGTCTGAGGATTAGACCTCAGACTTAACAACATCTTTTGTCACTTGTCTAACTTTGCATTTTTGAATTCTTTAAAGTATCAAAGAACCCATCACAAATAGTAAGTGACCATTTGTGATACAATAGAAATAGAATGATAACAGAATAATGGACAAGGATGCAAAGCCAAATGTTACAACTGTAACAGATTTGGACATATAGCAAAGGACTGCTGACAGCCAAAGAAGGAGAAAAAACCACAAGGATATTTCAAGTGTGATAAAGAAGGACATATCGCCATAGGGTGCAAAGTACCTCAACAAATAAAGACCAGAAGTTCACAACAAGAATCAGATAATGAAGAACAGAAGGGTTTTGTCAAAGGTTTAGAGTAGACACAATATGATAAACCACTGTAAATAGTTTTGCCAAGAATCAACATGTTATTCCATAATGGAGAGAATATTTGAGAGAACTTATAGTGCACCCAACAATCAGAACAAAAGACAGAAGAAAACTCAAGGTTAAGGCATTAATCGACTCTGGATATACAAACACTACCATCATCAGGAAAACAGTTAAAGAAAAAGGGATACTCACCAAATCACTCCCAAAACCATTTGATATGTACAACTCAGATGGATCAAGAAATGGGAAAAAGACAATCAAAGAATTTGTACCCTTAGAAATCAACTCAAATGGACACATCAAACAAATCAATGCAGTGGTATCAAAAATTAAAAAAACAGATCTATTTCTAGGACACAACTGGCTAGTAGAACACAACCCAGAAGTAAACTGGAAAGAAGAAGTTATACAGTTTATAAGATGCCCAGGACACTGCAAAATGGAATATGAATCTATACAATTCATCCTATGGTCAAGGAGATTACTACCAAAGAAAGAAGAAGAATCAAAGGGAGAAGACAAGGAGCCTGATCTAACAAATCCTGAAGATCTTCCAAAATATGTCCAACCATTCATGCACTTATTCAACAAGAAGAAATTTGAAAAACTACCTGATCAATGAGAATGGAACCATGAAATTAATCTAATAGAAGAAGCACCAAAGAAACTCAATGCCAAAGCCTACCCAATAATACTCAAAGAAAAAGAAATGCTCAGTCAATAGCTAGATGAACAACTAAAGGCAGAACTCATTGTAGAGTCAAATTCAAGATATGTGGCACTATGCTTTTTTATCCCAAAGAAAAACAGAACACTACGATTGGTAAAAGACTATAGACAGCTAAATCAACACACAATCAAGAACAAAATGCCACTACCCCTGATCAACAAAGTAATTGACAAACTTAAAGACGCAAAATACTTCAACAAATTGGACCTAATATGGGGATACAACAATATATGGATAAAAGAAGGCAATGAATGGAAAATGGCCTTTTTGATAGACAAAGGACTATTTGAACCAAAAGTGATATACTTTGGACTATGCAACTCATCAGGAAAATTTCAACAGATAATGACAAGTATCTTCTGAGAACTACTACATAAAGAAACCCTTGTAAACTACATAGATAACTTCATAATCCTAGCAAAGATAGAAAGAGAACTAAAAGAACACACAATCAGGTTCCTTAAAATAGCAAAGAAATATAACTTGTGTTTCAAACAGTCAAAATGTGATTTCAACACCATGGAAATACCCATACTGGCGGTACAGGTTGGAAATGGAGGAGTACAAATAGAAGAAGAAAAAGTTAAAGCAATCAAAGAATAGAAGACACTAACAAAAGTAAAGAATGTCAAAAACTTCTTAGGCTTTGCAAACTTCTATCGACAATTCATTAAAGATTTCAGCCACATTGCAATACTATTAAATCAACTAAAAGGCAGAGGAGAATGGAAATAGGAAAAAGAAAAACAAAATGCGTTTGAAGAATTGAAACAAAAAATAACAACACAACTAGTGCTAGCCCTATCCAAAAGAGAAGGAAAATTCAGGGTAAAAGTAGATGCATCAGGACACACAATTGGAGAAGTTCTCTCACAAGAACAAGAAGGCAAATGGAAACTAGTTGCTTTCTTATTAAGAACAATGTCACCTATGGAAAGGAACTACAAGATATATGACAAAAAACTACTGGCAATAGTCGAAGTACTAGACAAATGGTAACAATACCTACTGGATGCAGTTGGAAAATTTGAAGTATGAACAGACTACAAAAACCTAAAATACTTCAAAGAACTACACAAACTCAATAGTCAACAAGCAAGATGGTATCTGAAACTACAAGACTATGATTTTATCCTATGACATATCCCAGGAAAAACAAATACAAAAGCAGACATATTGTTCAGAAGAGAGAAAATGGATACAAAAAAAGACAATCAAGACATACAGATGCTCAAAGAAGAGTTATGGGTACAACAAACAACAATTCAAGATAGAACACCTATCGTACTACTCAAACAAGAACATCTACAAATAAGAGAAGAAGAAATAGAAGAATGAATTAGGAAAATCCAAACAAGGGAACAAGAAATAACAAAACAACTGGAGAAAAAAGATAGACAATTATGGGAAGAAAATGGAATTATCTATATAGATGGCAAGATTTATGTCTCAAGAAATAGACAACTTTGAGACGAAATACTTAGTAACAACCACAATCCACTAGATGTTGGACACCCAGGACAACACAGAATAATAGAATTAATCAAGAGAAACTATTGGTGGCCAGGAATACATAACAATATACAAAAATACATCCGAGAATGCCAGGAATGTCAACAGAACAAGGTACAACATATGAAGAAAGTGGCATCTTTACATCTCTTACCCATACCAAAAACACCATAGGAAGAAATTAGCATTGATGTCATAGGACCTCTGTCAAGATCGGAAAACAAAGATACTATTTTGGTAATTGTGGACCAATTCTCCAAAATGATCAGACTCATGGCCACAACAACTTCAATCTCCTTAAGTAAAGTAGCAAGGATATATTGGGATGACATATGAAAAATACATGGTATACTATCACAAAAGGTCACTTACTAATTTGTGATTGATGATTTGATACTTGAGAAGTTCAAAAAAGCGAAGTTTAGACAATGACAAAAGATGTTGTTAAGTCTGAGGTCTAATCCTTAGACTATG